>WNFR01003477.1_pt1 | contig 16287 bp, 17 predicted proteins | sample 5400221 | NCBI WGS metagenome assembly WNFR01 (sample SAMN13153357, study PRJNA577476) | soil metagenome | isolation source: 40 cm soil under Madrone tree | place: USA:California | collected 2016-06-14 | reverse complement strand
CCAATCAGCTCCCGGTATTCGTAAACGTCTTCCTATCCACGTTCTCCGGATTCCCAAGCACTTCAAACCTCAAATTTTTCATATATTTCTGCGAAACGCGCTGAACATCTTCGGGCGTAACGGATTTCAAGCGATCGATGAAGTCGAACGAATTTCTCCAACCTCCGCCGAGCAGTTCATACTTCACGAGTTCGCCAACCTGCGCCGAATTTGTCTCCTGACCTAAATAATATTTGGTCAGGAATTCTGCCACGGTTGCTGTAATGTCGCTTTGTCCGATCGGCTCGTGTTTAAGCCGCGTTACTTCTTCAAGCATCACTCGCACCGCCTGATTGGCGTCTACCGCCGTTACATACAGCCCACCCGTATTTGCATCATCCGTATCCAAAAATGCTTCCGGCGCATACGAAAGGTTCCGCTTGAACCGGACCTCTACCAGTACGCGATTGTTCAGTATTGCCGACGCAACCTGCATCGGATAGTAATCCGTCGACGAAAGCGACGGTGCAACATACAATCCACGAACATAATTCGTTGGCAGCGCCTTCTGTGTAACGTCGACACTCGGTGCATTAAATTGCAGCGCGGGCATTGCCGTTACCTTGTAATCTCCACGAGGAACCTTCGAAAACGCCGCCGTGATTCGCCCCTTCAACTGCTCAACATCAAGATCGCCAACCAATACCAGCAGCATCCTGGACGTCTGAAGCAACTTTTGATGATAAGCGCGCAGATCGTCAGCAGTCAGCTTGCTGATGGTTTCAACCGATCCTTGCGGGTCATTTAAATATGGGTGCCCGACGTACGCTGCATGCTCCAGAAGATCCTGAAGATAGGCGTCCGGATCATCGTTCGCTCCCTGCAACCCGGTTATCGTCCTGTTTTTGACAAGGTTCACATCTCGTTCAAGAAATGAAGGGTGCAGTGCAACGTCCGCGAAGATATTCCATGAATGATCAAAATTCGGCCTGGTCGAAGCGAAAGACAATGCAGAATAGTCATTGTTGGCGCCGGAACCGATCGACGTGCCCATTTTCGAAAGCTCCGTACGCATGCGTTCTCTGGGGTAGGCCTGGCTCGCTTCCGTTGAAGCGGAAAGCATCAACGATTCGATTCCCGCGTTTTGCGCGTTTATATTCCTTGATCCCCCTCGAAAGAACAGCCCGCCCGCAACCGTCTGGCTGCCTTCGCGACGTTTGATTAATACCTTTAGTCCGTTGACTTCAAACTCGGTAACCAGCGCCGCTCCGGCCTTTGCATCAGGAGCTACCCCGGTCGTCCGAGGGGCAGGTACAGCTTGCGCCGGAGCGCTCTTCTGCTGTTCCCTGACATCCTGAGGAGGTGTTGTCTGTTGAGCGCTCACCAAAAATGGGCTCACCGTCAATGCGCTCACCAGCATTAGCAGACTGATGATCCGGCTAAAATAGCGATTAGAAATCATTCCCCTACCCTTCATTAATTACAACTCTTGCTTTAACTGCATTCAATCCAGGACTGCAGCCTTCGGAAACGTCCCTCCAGCCTCTATTCCGCCTGAAAGGTCACGGCTCCGTTTCCGTCACAACAAGTGACCCGGGTTCCGTTTACTTTTGCCCGGCGCTCGCTGTCTTTTCCGTTCCGCTTTCACCTGTCAGGTCTTTGGTAGTCAGGTGCGCTGTCGCAGCCGAACTCTCCGACATAATTGCCAGTCCCACGTGCGGTTTGTTTAATATGTAGGTGCTGACATAACGGTTGATGTCCGACCGCGTGATTCGCCGAAGGTTCGCGTGATAATTTCTAAAATAGTCGAGTCCCGTCGACCCCCACCAGAAACTGATCGTGTGAATGTAATCGCTGAGTTTTTCACGCGAATACAAATCTTCCGCCTCCAGAAGCGCCTTTGCACTTTCCAGTTGTTCGTCGGTGAAATAGTCCTTATCGTTAAAATGAGAGATTTCTTTGTAGATTGCCGCCGTTGTCTCAACGGCTTTCTCAGGCGTCGTCTGCGCAATTATCGTTATCGGCCCAACGTTGCGTTGTGTGTAATAGCCGATCGCCAGGCCCGAAGAAAGTCCCGAATCAACCAGGTCACGTTGAAATTTCGAATCCGGCTGAGTCAGGATAAAGGAGAACACATCCGCCGCATACGTCGCCTGATCATCCTTACCGATCGAAGGTCCCTGCCACCCGAGTTGAATCACTGCGTTGTTAATCGGCTGCTTGATGACCGCACCTTCGCTCTTTGGCAGCACTGGATGGTCGACCAGGGGAAATTTCTTAAACGGATCGTCCGATCTTGCCCAATCGCCAAATAGGTCCTCCGCCATCTTAAATACGTCTTCCGGCTTGGCATCGCCTGTAACAACTAATGCCGAGTTGTTCGGAACATAATAGCGACTCTGAATCAGACGCATCATGTCGGTGGTCGCCGTCTTTACCGTCTGCCGGTTCCCCAGAGGGCTCTTCCGGCTCGGGTACTGGTAAAACAACCGGTTCGTCATTGCCTGGTTTAGATAGTAGTAAGGATTCGATTCGTTGCGGTCCATTTCACCGAGCACCGCCTCCCGCTCCTGCTCGAATTGTTGCGGATCGAACAGCGGATATCGCACGGAATCCTTTAGCAACTGCATTGCAGTACGCATGAAAGGTGTGGTGGTTGAGAAATAGTAGTTAACGATCTCCTCACGGGTTGATCCGTTATACACAATCCCAAGCTGATCGATCGTCTTCAGATAATCGGCGCGGTCCGCGGTGGCCTTGTTCGCCTTAAAGAACATGTGCTCGTAAAGATGCGAAAGGCCATTCAATTCGGGCGGCTCGGTATAGGAACCGTTCTTGACCGCGAGTTCCACTGTAACCAGCGGAATCGAGTGATCCTCGACCACAATCACTTCCAGCCCATTGGCCAGAACCTTATTGACCAGAGGAGTCGATCGAAATTGTGTGCTCGCTGCCGTAGCCGCCGGCCGCTGGGCGGCTTGTTTTGCGGTCCGGGTCAAACCCGCTAAAGATAAAGCAGGTAGCAAAAGCGACCCGATAAGAACAATTATTGAAAAATAACGCTTCACAGAAACTCCGATTCAGCTTGTAACAATCTTTTGCCGCAGGACATAAAGGAAAACCAGGGTGCAAACCTTGCCTCAAATCCCTGGTGCCCTGTGACGTTAACTTACATCCGTTGCTCGTTTAGCGCTTTCGCGCACCGAACGGATGAACCCCTGATTCGTATCTCAAAGACACTACTTCGAGTGACCTTTGCCTATTTCCTTGTCATTGACGCACATTTCGATGTCAGGCAAGCCGAAAGGGATGTTTACCCCGAATACGATTCGTCCTGCTCGATTCTCGACAACACCCAGTCGAATTGTCCGGAACTGACTTTTCCCCCACAAAATTCGCATATTCCGGTCGCATTCACTTTCAACCCAGCTCCGCAATTCGGACAGGAAAGGTCTGTTCGCGACCCCGATTTCGCATTTCGGTTCCGGACAAATGTCCAGTATTCACTCCATTTCCGCAGTAGTGAATTCGAACCGGCAACCACTCGGCCCTGTCCGTCCACCGTGTAATCAAGGCCCTGGGCAAAGATCCGCATCGTGATGGAATTGTAAAATGCGTCTTCCTTGATCTTAACCGGCTGCATCGAAAGGATTTGGCACTGGTCCAGGGCATTCCTCAGACCCTGTTTTTTGTACGCTTCGATCCAGTATTGATGCATTTGGAAGATGTTGTCCGTTTCGTGCGGGCGCGCGCGTTCCCAGTTCAAGGTCGACCATGCGGCTTGCAGCTCGTTGAAAATCAGCCGGGCGCGAGCCTGAAACTCGCCCCACGAGAACGATGGGTGGCTTTGTTCGAACGCCACTCTCACGTTCTGGAATCCGGGTTGAACAATCGTCGGGAAATCCGTGCCAACCTCGGGCACATCCGACGTCAGCAGCGGCCCTCTTGCCTCCTGGCTTAACAGCGAAATCGATCGCACGTACCACTGGAATTCGCCACTTTCAATCATTGCTCCACAGAACGCACAGGCCCCCTTCGTATCCTTTTGAAGGGCTGCGCCACAGCGCGGGCAATGCAGCGCAGTCGCCTGATCCGGCATTGGCGACAATACATCCCGCTTTCGCTCTAAATCCCATCTTTCCCTGACATAGAAGCTTCGCTGCTCAGTCGGACCATCCCGTTGTCCGGTAATCTCGGTATAATTTGCCTCGAATTCCAGTCCGACGCCAACCATGGGAGACGACAGACCTCGGACGTCAACAACCTGTAACGAGCCCACTACCACCCCAACCACCTGGAGCAGGTTTTGCGGGTTGCGCTGCGCCAGAGCGCCCCGCGCCTCGGTGCTCAGGTACGGAGACAACAGCTCGAGAGTGTCTTTTCGGCTTCGCGACATGTGCGCGCGCCCATACAACGCATAGCAAAAGTCCGTAAACGTAATCTCTGAAAAGTTAGGGTCAAAACGGCGCAACTGATTGAACGCCTGGGTAACGCTTGCCTGATTCAGCGCGCTTCCCGTCGATTCCTGTGTTGTCGGATTTACGCCCGCAACATCGGCTGAACACGTCGAGGGACTCGGTTTGTTTCCACGAACGAAGTAAGCCACGATCAAACCCACTACGATGATGTCCAGTGGAATCCCGATTAAGGGATATTCGATCGTCAGCCAGAGCAACGTTCGAATTAGGAGGTAAATCAATGCCCCAATACCACCCCCACCGTTGCCGCCGTTGCCGTGACCGCCGCCGCTGTACGACTGCCCGCCCCCAACACGCGCAAACACCACTTCCAGCGTGCCGGAAAGGAGGACTGCCGCGACGACTACCGCCATCACCGTCAAAAATCGGATAAATCTTCGTTTAAAAGGGGTTCTCATTTCAGGTCGAATTGCGGCATATCCGGAAGCTCATTTGGATTCTCGCCGGTCGCCGGTAGATGCTCGGCAAGCAAATTACCCATTGCTCTCAACGACCGCAGCAAGCTTTCAAGTTCCGGCCGATGTCCCGCCTCTATCAATTCCGACATGCGCTTATTCCATTCCATAGGCGGCGCAGCCTTTAACACACCTCGGTCAGCAATCGTTTCCAGGCGCCTTTCCAGCAGTGATAAATAAATAAGAACACCCATTTCCGACTGTGTGTTTGCGATTCCCGCCTCGTAAAACATCGCCGCCGCATGGGTTCGCACAACCTGTGCGCGATGTTTTTCGGTAGTCAACATACGCCGGAGGGCGTTGCTTCGCGAACAAATCAACGCGCCTGCGATAAAGACAAGCGCAACAACCACCGGAATCAGATAAAGGTGAAATTCGTAAGGGTCAAAAAGAAGAAACAGAAGGGTCGCGAAAGCGGCAATCGCTCCGCATAGGTAATCTGCCGATCGGTACGATCCTGATCGTGCATGTACTACGATCACTAGTTCAGCGTCGGTCGCTGACTCTATCTCGCGTACACACTCCGTTAATTTATCGCAGGCTGATTGGTCCAACTGGGGGCGAGCCATAATCTTGAATTATCCTGGGGGCGCCAATTGTCGAGAAATTGTGGACATTTACCAACGAACATCTTGGCATGCCCATGGGAATATCGGCAAGTGTTTCCTTCCATCGTTCTTTCCAATGTCGGTCATATTGTTCGCTGTTCGGCAAAATATGGGCAATCACGAAAAATACTAGTTGGTCCTCGTTGGCCCCCGTTGGCCTCCTCGGTGGACAAACCGACCGGCAGATTTCACTCCCCGTGTCATGACGGCCAACAAACGTCCATTTGCAGCAATTCACCTTCGAAAACGGTGCCTCCTGATATCCCCTCCCCATGTTTTCGAAAGGCATCCCTTGTCCCAAACAGCTCATCTAATGCCGGACTCTACAGAGAATGAGCTCGATGTCTGCAAATTTGAGGGAAAACTTCGTCACAAGTTGATTAGCATACGGAGTTTGCAGCCCAGATTGCGGAAGCTAACCACGAAACCGCCGCGCAGATCGGAAAAGCCTTTTGAGGCTCGCCTATTTAGGGTTCACGCGATGATGGAAAACAAGGAGAAGGAACTTCATTTACTTTCCTCGGTTGCGTTTCCTTTCGGGGACAATAAGTGACATGAAACTTTACCTTGGGGTGTTTACGTACAGAAACATGAGCTGTTTCGTGCATCCTCCACCGGCTCGGACTAGTTCATTACTAACATAGGGGGTCTTACACAGTCATGCCATCTGCAATTGCTCCTGAGAAAATTAATGCAAGCGGGTTAATCGGTTCAGTTCATCGTAACCTGGGAACCGCCAACGAAACACGGGTCGCGGGAATCGCGATTCTCGATGAACAACTCCGATATGTCGAGGTCAACGAAGCGCTTGCCGGCATAAACGGCCTTTCGGTCGAAGAACACATCGGCAAATCACTTTCAGAAGTTATACCTTCCATGGCTCCTTATGTAGAGCCGTTGGTCCGTAAAATATTACAGACTGGTGTGCCCGAGCTTAATTTCGAGCTCAAGGGCAAGGTGCCTGCCTTCCCGGGTGAGACACGCCATTGGATTGTATCTATGGTGCCGCTCGCCGGTGACGACGGCAAACCGCACGGGGTCGGAGCTCTCTTCATGGACGTTTCCGGCAAAAGCGAGCCGTCCGGGCAGTTTGCGGCGCAAAACCATCTCGAATCGAACGATTCAGACGAAGATTCAGGTGCCGGAAAGTCAAGGTCCGTCCAGCTAAATAACAAAATCAGGATCCTGAAAGATGTCTCGGTCGCGCTCTCCGCGGCTGCCGAGGTTTTGGAACACACCCGAAGCGCTGAGCTCTACCATTCCCTGGATCTCGAACACGGAATAGATTTTAACGACGAGGTCCGTCGATTCGAAATAAATCTTATAGAGCGAGCGTTAAAAGAGAGTGCCGGCAATCAAAAGAAAGCCGCAGGTCTGTTGAAACTGAAACATACGACTCTGCACACGAAGATCAAGAGATATGATATATCAACAGCTCATTGAGTCGTCTGGGCAGGGATAAAAACATTTCATCAGTAGTGGTGGAGCGCCGCCCCAGGATCGCTAACTAGCCGGAGCACTTTGCTCACCTTCCGGGAGCCCCTTCCAGCATAGCGATAATCAACGATTCTTTACCCCGATTAGGGGAAGGAAAGGCATTGCTTCGAATACCGCGTTTAGAGTACCGGCTTCAGCCGGGTTTTTAGGGAGGCTAAAGACTCGACAGGAGCCGTAAGCGGAACATTCCTTTGTTCAATGATCTAACCGCTTTTTCCTGTCACCGTTTACCTGCCACCTCTGTGTATATCTTGCTGGACTTCGCGTACTCGTCCTTTAACCGTTCTTCCAACGCACGCCGCAGAAAGTTCAAAGACTTCCGTTTTAAGTTTTGCGACATCGTAAGCCGTGTCGTTCCCGTACCGGAATCCGGCTGCGCCCTTAAGGCATATACCTCGCGCCCACGAATATTGTAAACGACCATACGCACCGTAGTGGCACGATTCTTTCCCTTTCTTCCAGTATAAATCACCTCGTCGTATCCATCGCCGTCCAGGTCCAACTGCTGTGCCTTCCAGTCGGCGGATTTGAAATCCACGGTGTCCAGCGATGCCCGTTTAACGATACCGAAGCCGTCACCCTGCTTCTCCAGGGCAAACATATAAGCTTGTCCCGAAACCCCTGCCGAGCGCATTGCAACGATCTGATCACCCTGTCGGCCATGAATGGTCCTGACGTCTGGCACTGCGTCCTTCGCAAGATTGGCACTAACATAGTTTGACATATCGGCGTTTGCCCCTAAGGCAACTTTCGTCAAGGGGTTGGCCGCTGAAACTTTCGCATCCGAAGCTGTCAGCGATGCTGCTTCAACAGGCGCCGGTGATTTCCAGTTGAAAGGGTTTGACGCTCCCCGGGAAAACAGTCCGAACATCAGAATTCCCAAAATCGCAATGGGTGCAGCCGTTTTGAAAACGCTCCGCCCCGGCGAGTTTAGGGATGCAACCATGCCGGCGAATGGTTCTGGCGCCTCCGGTGACCGAACCGGCCTTGAAATGCTCTTCTGTAGCAATTCCCTTGCAGCGTTGGCATTCGCAGGTCTGTGTTCGGCACGTTTGGCAAGCAGTGTGTGGACGGCCGACACGAGTGCCTTCGGCAAACCCTCCCTGGCGCTCCAAAGGGGCGGAGGCGCTGCCGTCGCCTGTTTCACAAGCACGGCACTCGGCAGCGCGTCAGTGAAAGGCGGGTGGCCCGTCAACATCTCGTAAGCCAGAATTCCCAGGCTGTACAAATCGCTGCGAGCACCGACCCTCTGTCCCAGGCATTGCTCCGGTGACATGTATCGCGGAGTTCCCACAATCATGCCCGACCCTGTTGTCGCATGTGTCGCGGTCGCATCGGTCGAGGTAGCCAGCACCTTCGCAACACCGAAATCCAGGACGCATACGCCCCGGTCAGTAAGCATGATGTTCGAAGGTTTTAAATCGCGATGGACGATCCCCAGACTGTGCGCTTCCGCTAATACACTGCAAATATCCGAGACAATCTTCACCGTTCGTTCCGGTGTAAAAGGACTTTCGCGCGCCAGAGCCTCCGACAGGGTTTCCCCCTCGACAAACTCCATCACGATGAAATGCCTTCCATCGGGCAGGTTTCCGGCGTCGAAGATTATTGCAGCGTGCGTATGCCGCAGACGGGCCATCGTCCGCGCCTCTCGCATAAACCGTTCTGCGAGATCGGGATCTAATGCGTATTCGGCTTTGATGACTTTGACCGCAACCGGTCGCTCGAGTCCCAGGTGGGTTGCGCGATAGACGGTCCCCATCCCACCTTTTCCAATTTCACATTCGATTCGAAACCGTCCCGCTATAATATGTGGTACGTCCATACGGGACTCCTTTGTCGGGTAAAAGGCCGTACGAGTCCAATGGATCGGACCGGGGAGTGGGCCTGACACACCGGTCTCAGTCTTCAGTGAAGAGATAGGGCTAAACCGTGGGGAGTTGTGTACCGGATTTGTGCCCTCTAGGCAAAGATAAGTCTATCAGCTTTGTTGGCAATAGCAAGATTTTTCAGGCAAGAATTCTAACCAATTTTTCGGCACACAAGGCTGGCGTTTTCAGTTCTAAAACCGTGATCGATCCACTCACTTAGCAGTGCCCGGATCTTCGGCATCCCGCATGCCTCGCAGCGCTTTATCACCCAACAACTGCCGGCTCCCTGACAAATATCCTCTTCGCCGCGTTAAAAGTGCGCCGTGCAAGTTTCACGATCTTCGGCAGCAGCCAGATTGTCACAGCGAATGCAATTGCTACGAGGATTAGGACCAGGATCGGGGCGATAAAAGCCAGTACAGTCGTCGCGATCGCAAGCACATCTTCAACCAGACTTGCAACGATGTTCGAGAATGGCTCTGGGCTGAGATTCAGTGCCGCCCGCGTTGCTGCCTTGCTGCCATGCGAACTGAGTGCGAGACCGCCCCCAACCAGGAAAGCGACAATCTGAACAGGACGGCTAAAATCTCCCATCGACGCCGCCGCGACGATTGCTCCAGCGGGCACTCTCAGAAATGTGTGGACAACATCCCACAAAGAATCAATAACGGGTATCTTGTCGGCAACAAACTCAACACAGTACAGGGTTATTGCTGCACATATTACCCATTTGTTTGTTAGGATCTGAAGGTCACCCGGCAAGCGTAGACCGCCAAAACGTCCGAGCAGTCCGAGCGTGGCAACCATTGCATAAAGATTTAGTCCACTTGCCCAGGAGGGGCCAAACGCCATTCCGAGTCGTCCAATAATCTCCATCCGAAACCTCCGGTCTGCCGTCCCTTACAAATACGACCACATATACTCCGCAAGTTTCTACTATCTCGTATGGGCTTTTGTCCGGATCCGCTCGACTAAACTCGCACCATCGTGAAACACTAAGATTTCAGCAATTCAAAATTCAAAATTCGTAATTCAAAATTTCCCAGCTTACGGCTCTGCCGCACTGGGTCCTTCCGCGGCTAGTCTTCTTACGCTGTACCAATCCTTTGTACGCCGATTTAGCAACACAAAGAGTCCGAGCACCGCCGCAATCCCAAAGAAACCCCAAAGACCGCCCGTAATAAACCGCACTCTGTTATCGCCGGTCCAATAACCTGCCATGGCTGTAAAAACATCGAGCGGTAAAAGCAAAGCCAGGGCAAGGCTTAGGCCTAACCCTGGCATTCTCCTCACTTTGAGAAGATACATTATCAGTACCGCCGCACCCACCGCTATGCCACTGCAGCGCCAGCATAACGGAAACTGCACACCAAAAATGTGCGGCGAACGCTCCGGTATTTGATGACACAAAAAACTGAACGCCCACCAAATGAAGCGGTTTACATCAGCCATTGTCGTTCACACCGGCTGTAATTCGGCTATTTGAAAAGGATCGGCGCAAACTGTCCACCCGACTGTTTTGCCGCCTCATCCCAGCTAAGCAACGCCGCTCCAATGTGGATCAAGGGGAACAGCAACATCAGACAGAAGCCGATAACGACAAACGACAAAATAAACGTCACAATCCAAAATACAATCCATCCGACCAAAATCCCGATTGCGAGGCCGGCCTTGTCCTTGACGAAAAACAGGCCCGCCCCAGGGATCAACAAACTAACGATCGCAGGTACCGCCGGATGCATCGGCTGAGCAGCTCCCTGCTGCTGCGGGTATACCATCGGCGTTTGTGGCGGATTGTACGATTGATATGCACCTTGTGGCGAACTGTACCCACCCGGCGTACCTCCTGGGTCGAACCCACCCGACGGATTACCCGTGGGCGGAGCCTGATTCCCGATATCGCCGCTTACCTTCCACGATTCGGGTGCGGGCGCCGGTGCGATTGACGCTCCGCATCGTACGCAAAATTGCGTGCCGTCGGCATTCTCGGCTCCACAGGACACACAGTAGGTCATTTCATTCTCCTTATCTAGGTGTTGATGGTTCCGCGTGGTCTACATTCGGTATCCAGAAGACCTGGCCGTCGACCTCTACGCTTTTCAAGCCAATTTTTGGAAGATTCTTTTCCTTTAGACCCAGGTACGTGAAATGCGGCAGATCACTTAACACTGTTTGAAACCAGCCATGCTCCGCCAAAATCTGCCGAACGCGTTCATCCTGAAATTCAGTTACGTCGAGTGCGAGCATGGCCAGGTGCTGCGACGAGCCAGGCGCCGCTATGGAGTAAAGAATGGATTTTGAGAGATCTTTGCTGAAGAAAATGCCTTTTTGTTCCAGATCCAAAACATGACTGATTTGAGCATTTAGCGGAAGCGCTCGAAGATTGTCAGCCTCGGTTGCGGTAATCCGCCCCTGTGCGGTCCAGTACTCTAATGCCGGTAGAAATCGCGTATTCCACAAAGATTCGGACTCCGCGTAACTACGCCTCGCCGCTTCCGGTCCCCCACGTGGTGTTATGTCCAGTCCTTCCTTAATCGCTTCATCGCGCGCCTTAAGATAAGCTTTCATCGCGGCCGGTTGCAGTTCGATCGTCGAATCAGCGATCGTTTCACTGGCAAAACCTGCTCTCGCCTGAAACTCTTCTACCTCCTGGCCACTTAAGAAAACACACACCGGGGGTGGTTTTACGTCCTTATTGACAAGAAACATAGCCCCATATTCTTCGAGCACTCTGCGCGCCGTCGAGTCCGTTGCCGGGCACACATGTTCCAATTTGAACTTTCGCTTCTTCAAAGCCTTTTTCAGCGCCGGGTAAAACGCCACCGACGGTTTGGCTTCTTTCGCATTATCGACCGTGGAAAATGTCATTAAATAGGGGACAGCCGCACTGCTCTCCTTCTGTGCACACATCAAAAGCGCAAGCAAAACCACTCTTGCCAGGACAAGAAACGCCCCCCGGACAATCGTGCTGAGAAGAGCCCGAACAGAGCATGAATTCAGATTTTCAGGGCAGATCAGATCGAACAGAATCAAGCCTCAATACCGGGAGCCCAAAGCCCGCTTGCGATTTTCTGCGGCGCCCCGATGATTCAACGTGTGAATAATAAGGACCAAGCGCCGCGCGGTCAATGGTGGGTCCCCCAGTCATCCTGCCTGCTCGCCTCACCGCCCCTTGAAACGCTTCTCCTATCCGCTTAAGCTTCCCCCATGGATCAACTTTCGAAATTTCGCGAGGTAATCGAACGATATCGCAGCTTTGACTGGCAACTTCGAAAGATTCTGGTGAGCCCTGCGTCGCGGGAGGCATTTTCAGGACAGCAGGAATTCGGGGATGTCGAGGTCGCGGAGTCCGAGGTCGATGCCCTTTGGTTTCGTCGTCCTGCCAGTGGTGGGCGCGAGGCCTGGGAGTTAAGGCTAATCGCCGAATCTCCCTATGCGCTGTTCGAAACCTTTGAACCCGATGAACCCGAAGACGAACGAGAGGAAGTACGGGTCGAAATGGAGGCCCGGCTGCGAAGCCACCTCGAGCACCCTGATGTACCGCCCGACGAGCACTGATGTATATCGAGCCTCCGCTATTACTTTTCCCCGACCGTCAACTGAATTGTCTTCTTTTCCCCCATCCGAACAATGTCGACCGGTACCGTAGACTTCGGTTTGGTGCGTAGAATCCTCGTGGAAAACTCGTCCGAGGTTCGTATCGGCACTCCATCGAACGTAATGACAATGTCTCCCTTCTGAAGCCCTGCCATATACGCCGGATAATTCTTGTCTACGGAGCCAATCACAACCCCCTTGATGCCAAGTCCGGGAACCTCAACCTGCTTGTAATTCCCGACCCCGATCTTTCCCTGGCCGCCTTCCTGATGGTTAAAGGCGTCTTTCAAGCTGTTCATTTCATCTTTAGAAATTGCGGTCAGTTTCGTTGTCCGTATCTCGCCGTCGCGGATGTACATAACGTCGACAGTTTTACCCGCGGTTATCCCCCCAAACGCCTGCTTCAATTGTCTTTCACTTTGAATTGATTTGCCGTCAAAACTTGTAATTATGTCGCCGCCGAGCATACCTGCCTTGTCAATCGGTCCGCCCGGCAGATTCGCCGCCAGTACGACAGCTCCGTTTGAAACGGTATCGAAATCTGCACCGGTAAAGACAGGATTATCTTTCGGTGGCCCCCCTGAGTGGCGGCCTGATTGAAGCGTACCCACAGAAATTGCACAGGCAATAACTACCCACAGTGCCCAGTGAGTCCGTCGCCGTCGGTGCCGGTGCTTCCAACGACCAAAGGCAGGATCAGCCTCACTAAACAGCGGCCCTCCGCTGTCCTGCGGCACGACCGGGCCCCCGTGCATTGGGTTAAAAGGCTGCCCCGTAGCATGCCCGTTTGGGTCCACGCGAGATTGGGCCGGCCTGAATGGTGCGCCTGGGAGCCTTACGGTTTCGGAAAACTCTGCTACACCTTCGCCAATTCGATAACCACACAATCGGCAAAAGCGCATTTCGCTCGGCATCTCCGCTTTACAACTTGGACATAAAACGAAACCGGGAGTGATCGAATTCTCAGGACCTGCGGAGACAGACTGTTGTCCATCCATTTCTATAACCCTCTATAATAAGCTTGCCTTGATTGCCATGACCTGGCCGTTTGTTTCGTTTGATCTAATCGAATGCCGATTCCAGGCGAGTAATCAAATACTTCCCCTTCTTCTTACCCTCACATTCGTTATCCACCGCGATGCGGCTTTCAATCTGAATTTGCGGTATTACCTTTATTTATTACGCCACATGGAGCATTGTTGTTGCAATCGTTTTCGCTTAAAACGCAAGCCTTCAACTGTTTTCCCGGCGCGAAACAAGTCGGAATTTTGGAAATTAGTGGCGTTCCGCGTGTCTTTTTAGCCCGCCCGGTATCCTTGGCATACCAGATGCTGTACACTTCGATTGCAATATCACTCGCTGCTTTCAACTTCTGCACGCGTCAGGCCTGTTCTTTAGTTGGAAAGGTTTGTCCCCGCAGGAATCAGCGTTTTGGAATTTGCGTATAACGCGCGATAACACTGGCACTAACGAAAGCAGGACAATATCAATGGAAGTAACAAAAGCATTGGCTGCACTCCAGCCGCTATATGGAAAAGATAATATAGAAGTCGTAACAGGATCAGGACACCGTGTCCGTGGCATTGTAAAGAGCATGAAGACCACACAGGCGCTGACAAAGCCGAGCGTGAAAATTGAGCGTAACGATGGCGAGATTGTTAAAGTTGCGTTTGCCGAAATCGTGGAAATTATCAATCACAACCTTAGCGCAAGTTCCGCGGGCTAGCCCTTAAGCTTCATCCAGCCCGATCCACTCCAATATCCGCGCCCTGCTCGTCGGGAGGAGTCGCGACTGCTACCCTCCACAGAGCTGCCCTGGCCGCCCACGCCTTTTTTTTAGCGCCCGCGAAAACACTAACCGACTAACCGCGCACAACAAGGAGCAGTCATGGACAAGATCACACTGAAGAATAGTACAGAGATCTACTACAAGGATTGGGGAACGGGCCAGCCGCTCTTCTTCCATCATGGCTGGCCGCTGACAGCGGACGATGCCTGCTGTAATTAAAAGTATTCGCGCGCCAGCGCGCAGCCTTCACTAACCTCTAACCTCTGACATCTAACATCTGCTTTTCCGCTTTTCGTTACCATTCCGACATGAATTATTGTTGGAATGTTGACCATCGGATGTACCTGCTTTCGCTATAATCCTGCCACTGAATAAGATTTAAGAGATTCCCCAGATCGCCTCACTCTGTTTTTAGTGAATCTCCTGATTTAAAACTTATGTTCGCTCGGGAATCTTGGGAGCCCGCGCTTTGCGTAGGAGTTGCGGGGACAAAGGTGTCGGAAGAAAGGCTGGAACAGCGCAGAGGGAAGTAATATGAAGTTAAAAAATCTCGGCGTTTACGCGCTGCCGGACGGCAGAGAATTTGTTTTAGAGATGTTTCAGGGTGGGAAATTGCGTCTTTTTTCAAGAAACGTTTGGACTCTTGCAGGTCATGCCGGATATCAGGTCAATGACGATGGTTATCTTGTTAGTCACGGAAAAACATTGAAGTGGCGCGTCGAGAATTTGATCTATACTGGTGTTCGCGAAAAGTATCCTAAGCCTAACCATGTCCTGTGATCGAAGCTGGGCCTCAAGTCAGCTAATGGCTCCGATCACCTGGCAAAGGCACTCCTCGAAATAATTTGGTGCGCCCCCCTTGTAGATTCAGCACATTCGCACCTGAGGGAATATCCGTGTATACACCTGGCCCGTGTTCCTTCCGGCCATCAAACTTCAATGCTCGACCGCCGCCAGCACTCTCTTTAAAAAGTCGTCCGCACTCTTGTCCTGATACCATCTCCACACGACCACTAAATCGTCTTTCGGATCGACCCAGATGATATTCGATCCATACCCGAGCGCGGCAAAACTGCTCGCCGGCGCGTCTGGCAGCATCCTGCCTTTTGTATTCAACCAAAAAAGATAGCCATAGTCCGGTCCAATCGGAGCAGGCGTCGTGGCAGCAGCGATCCACTTTTCCGAAATTAGCTGCTTGTCCTTCCAGCGTCCCTTTCGCAGGTATAAATATCCAAACCGCGCCATATCTCTGGAATTGATCCACAACCCGCCGCCCCACCGGGTTCCCCCACTTACCGATTCGACAAGCTTTCCCTTTATTCTGACCTGCGAGTTCTTATAACCCTGATATTTCCAGGTTGAAGAAGCACCGATTGGGTCCATGATTTCGGTCTTTAATACTTCAGGCAACGCTCGTTTCCAGACAGTTAACAACGACATCGAAAATCTATTGATCCGCACATCGTTATATTCCCAAAATACACCCGGTTCTCTGATCTCACGTGGCTCGCGCTTTCCTTTACCAAACTCCTTTACACCGACGAAATCACTCGGTTTTCCCCACACTTCGCCATCCCACTCGCTCGTCTGCTGAAGGTGTTCTTCCCATGTGATCTTCGAGTTGTGCGCGGAATCGTATCCTCCGTCGCGCATAGAATCGGTTGCTCTCGAAACATAATCGCGCACCGGATCCTTCACACTTTTGATCAGCGCTCGGTCGACTGCCAGCCCGCACAAAGTAGAAAGAAAGCTTTTTGCAACGCTATACGTTGGATCGACACGATTCGTGTCTCCCCACTCCGCCACAATGTAGCCGTGCCTTAGTATGACCCCGTTCGAATCGCCACGCTCCTTTGGCAAGGGTCCCAACACGGCGCCAAACGTCTCGACCTGGGTTGAGAAGTCCTTCGGGATTGTGCTGGATTGGGTCTTTGCGAACTCGATCGCCTCGGCCAGCCTCGCCGAATTCATCCCGACATCTTCTGCGCGGCGCCGTTCCCACGAGTCACCGGG
>WNFR01006721.1_pt1 | contig 16289 bp, 15 predicted proteins | sample 5400221 | NCBI WGS metagenome assembly WNFR01 (sample SAMN13153357, study PRJNA577476) | soil metagenome | isolation source: 40 cm soil under Madrone tree | place: USA:California | collected 2016-06-14 | reverse complement strand
TTGTGCGCGAAGTGCTGCTGCGCGACATCCAGTTGCCCGCGGAATACGCCAAGGGGCTTGAAGGTCTTCTGTTGAAAGAACAGGAGAACGAACGGTTGGGCACGGAGCAGGACATCAAGCTGAAAGAAGTGAAGATTGCCGAACTGGAAGCAGATGCTCAAAAGGCTCGCGACGTAAAGCAGGCGGAGGCCCAGGCGCAGGTGCGTGTGCTGCAAGCCAAGGCGGAATCCGACGCGATGCAGTATACCCTGCCGCTGAAACAGAAGCAGATCGAGCAGACCAAGCTGGAAGCGCAGGCTCGCAAGGAATCCACGTTGCAAAATGCGGAGGCTGCGGCGCAGGCGAAGATCATTGACAGCAAGGCGGAACTCGAACGTCAGCACAACCTTTCCGACGCCGAGGCTAACCGGATTCGCGTCACCGCCGCCGCCGATTCCGAACGGATGAAGTATGAAGCCGCGGTACTGAAGCAGAATCCGATGCTCATCCAGAAAATTATTGCGGAGCGTTTGTCGGACAAGCTGCAAATCATGATGGTGCCGATCGACGGCAAGAACTTCTTCGCGTCGGATGTAATGCGCTCTGCGTTCCAGGGCGGGATGGGCGCGTCTTCGAGTGAGGATGACTCCCAGAATCCTGCGCCTGTGGCGGCGGCCGCGGCGCAGCGAAAGGGGAACAAGCGCCCGTAATTGAGAATTTCGGTGAGGCGGTACGAGCAAGGCCGCCTCTCAGGAACGCCGGCCAATACCCCTGCGGGTGGCCCGGATCGCGTCGCTGGAGGAGCAGCCATGAGCAAAAAGACAAGCACCGCCGCGCTTGATTCCTTTCGCAAAGGGCAGCTTCGAAACCAGCGCCGCGCTCCGCGCCACCCGGCCGGCGAAGAAAGAAGCAAGGAAGTATGGAAGCAAAGAGGTAACGAAAGAGCGAGAGAGTTTGGGCAAGCGCAGATTGTGGTTCGGCGGGAGAGCGCCATGAACAAGAACGCAGTTTCGGGAACAGCTGGGACGTTTCGCGTGATTTTCCCGGTGATTCTGAGGATTACATTTTGCCTGGCGATGTGGACGCTGGGCGCCATGACGATGGCAATCGCGGAAGCGCAGACACGGGAGCGTCGCGCGGCGCAGGAGATTTCAGTGCGCCGCGTGCGTGCCGAGAATCTGCAACGCTCGGTAGATGCCGGTCACGAAACGCGGTGCCGGATTCGCAGCGAAAAGATTACGCGCGATTCGCTCGATTGAGGAATGCGCCAATGAGTTCCACCAAACGGACAAAACATAGCACGCCTCTACTGACCCGCCGGACGGCCCTGACCAAGCCGTCCGGCGCCCCTTTGCGCAAAGGAAGATTCAGTGCGCGAGGCCCGGTCCTGCAGGCAATTTCGCGAAGGGTGGTAGCATCTATCTGAAGGAACTTCGAGAGGTGAGGATTGCGGCGAACGGCGGCGGCGTTTGTGGTTTGGGCGATGGCGATGGGAGCGGGAATGGCGCGGGCGGACACTCCGTCCTGTCCGGATTTGCGCGCGCAAAAGGAAAAAGTTTACGGATTTCACCTGACGCAACTCAACGAAACGCAGATTGACACGAAGAGCAAGGAGATTGACGCTTACTGGAAGCAACTTCAGTCGGCAGGGCCCGAGGGCGTGAGCTGCCTGAAGGAAATGCTGGCGGCGGAGAAGACCGACCACATTTTTCAATTTGACGCCGCGTCGTTTCTTTTTCAGCTGGATAAATCGCCGGAGTCGCTGAATCTGGTCAAAGAAGCTATCGTGCAGACCGATTTTCAGGAGACCGATCCCGCCAATTATCTTTCGCTGGCGCTCGACCTGGGACAGCGCGGCGTGAATGTTCAATCGCTTGCCGCCAGGCTGCTGTTGTTTCCGAATGCGATCATCCACATCTCGGAGCACTCGCTCGATCTCGATTCGGATACCGCAGCGCTCTTTTTGTACGGAAGTATGGATTCCGCGAAGGCCAGCAAGGCGCTGATCGCGCAGCTCCAGGCGCAGGAACCATTCGTGCGCGCGGCCGCGGCACATCTCCTCGCGGAGGAGATGACGGAGGAAGCGTTCCGCACTCTGAGCGCGTGGGGCGGCCTTGCGGAAATCAAGGAAGACTATCGGCGCAATGATATTCAAGCGGTGATGAAATACCAGGCGCCGGACCCGACGGAGTTCGCTAATCCAAAATGGACTCGCGAGCAGGTGCTGCAAATCATCGCTACACTGCCGCACTCGCGAAAAGAGTTCGACGACGTGATGAGCACGCGGGGCGCGGAGTTCGACAGGCAGATGCGCGAGAAAAAGCCGACGCAGGAAGAACTCGCCAAAATCGTCGCCGAGAGCGAGCCAATCTACGGAATCTCTGACCGCACCGCTTTTCAGAACAGCGCGGTCGCCACGCTCAAGGCCGAGGATTTCGACACCCTGCGGGAAGCCCGTCGCAAAGCGCTCTACAATGTTTCCGACGAGAGTCTATCGGAATATCTGGCGTACACGCAATTGATGATCCGGCTGCTGAACCGGCTGGATTTGTATAAGGATTACCGTGCTCACTGAAGTGTAATCGGTGGGACGGGCCGCGGCGGAGCGAGCGTGCTTTCTTTTGGGAAAACTTACAGCAAGATATTTTCGGCGCACTTTCTTATTTCACGGATTTTAATTTTGATTGCCTTGTTGGCGGCCGGCGACTACTTCTCTATGCCTGCATTGGCTGATAGCGACGCTATTTTGCGGGAGACTGCGCAGAGGCTGGTGGAGCGCGTCACCTCCATTCCCGGGGTTCACGGCGCATTGCGGCTTGAATGGCATCCGGATGCAAAGTGGTTCGAGGGCGAAAGCAATCATTGGCAAGAGATACTTCGGAGCGAATTCGAAAAGCGATCTGTGAACTTGACGGAAAATGCGGGAGCCCCTGCACTTGACGTTTTTGCAGCAGAAACTCCCACACAGGTTGTGCTGACCGCAAAGACGCGCGTTGCAGATCATGAAGAAGTCCGAATTGTTGCCGTTGCCTGTGCCCTGCTCCCACCGGGTTCTCTGCCAGTGGCGCCGGTGCGGCTGGAGCGCCAGATGATTTTTGAGAGCCCCGACCGCATTCTCGATGCTTCTTCTCTTAGGAATGGGGCGGAGGGCGGACTGTCTCTTTTGCTTTACAGGAATTTCGAAATTGTGGCATTGCGGCTCGACTTGAAGGGGGCAGCGGAACAGGTTGTGTCACTGAGCGTTGCGAACCTGAAACCATCCCGCAACCCTCGCGGGGAATTGACCCCGCGGGGAAGCGTGGTTTCTGTGGTGCTTCCGGGCAAGTCTTGTGAATTTATGTGGGAGTTACCCGCCGAGGTGAGATGCCATGCGGAGAAGCCCGTCGTCGCGGACAAGTCCGTCTGGCGCGCGGCTACGATGCTTACTTCGCCTTGCGACGGAAGCATTTGGAAATTATTTAGCTCCGGTAGCGAACCCAACGCAGGGGAGGTTTTGCAGGTAGTTCCGGACGGCGCACTCCGGGAAAGCAGCGCTGCTGTGCTGAGCGAATTTCCAGGCCCGATACTTGGCACCAATGGGGAACAAAATCCCAGCAGCGCACTGGTGATTGCCCAAGATTTACGAACAGGGAACTATGAGATTTACAAAATCACGCTCGCTTGCGGCAATTAGCGCCGCGATTGCTGCGTTGGCCTGCTTCGCAGCCCAGGCTGCAGCGCCGCGCTATGGCGGCACGCTGCATGTGAGGCTGCGCGCGTCGAGAGTCTCGCTGGATCCGCACGAGTGGACGCCCGGGTCGCTGTCTTCGGCGGCGAGCGAAAAACTGGCGAGTCTTGTTTACGACAGGCTGGTCACTCTGGATGACTACGCCAAATTTCAACCCGCGCTGGCAACGGAGTGGTTGCACGACGCAGCTGGCAGGAACTGGCAGTTCAGGCTGCGCCCCGGCGTGCGATTTTCTGATGGCTCGCTGCTGGCTCCGGCGGATGCGGTTGCGGCTCTGCAGGTCACGCTGGGCAAGGGGTTCGAAGTAACTGCCATCGAGAACGGCATCGCTATCCGCACTGCTCGTTCCACGCCCGATCTTCTCGAACGGCTGGCTTCGGGGCGGAATTTTATTTTTCGCCGGCAGCCGGACGGCATGCTGCTGGGAACCGGCCCTTTTTTTGTGGCGGAATGGGTCGCGGCTGCGCCAGCGGAAGCGAATCCCACAGCGATCAAGCCTGCCAAAATAAAATTTCAGGCGAATGAGGGAGCGTGGTCGGGGCGTCCCTTCGTGGATTTTGTGGAAGTCGTTCTGGGCGAGCCGCCCCTGCGGCAACTGCTCGACCTGCAGGTGGGCAAAGCGGACGTCGCGGAGATCGCGCCGGACCTGGTTCGCAAAGGGCGCCAGGAGGGGCTGCGTATCTGGAGTTCCGCGCCGCAGACGCTGGTGGCTTTGCGATTCGATGACGCACTGGCCGCGCCAGCCTCCGACCGGCTTCGGGAAGCGCTATGGCTTGCACTGGATCGGGACACCATGGCCAACGTGTTGCTGCAAAGGGAAGCACAGCCCGCCCGCGGGAGTTCCGGGCGCGACTCAGCCTTTGCGATTGCGTGTGGACGCTCCGGGGGATCTTTTCAAGTTGATAGGAGAACGTGTGGCCGTGAATGCGCGGCAAGCCAATTTGCTGGTGCTGGTTGCACTGCCGGGGAGCGCGGGCAATTCGCCGACGCCGGCGAGTGGATTGCATCTGTTTGCGTGGCATTACGATTCGCTTTCGCCGCATGCCGAGTTGGAGGCCTTTGTGAAGCAATTGCTGGACAGCGTGGATTTACCCGCCAATTCGGTGGATCCCGAGCAGCTCTTCGCGCAGGAACGACGCTTGCTCGAAGAGCGCCGCATCCTGCCGCTGGCGCTCCTGCCGGAGTATGCCGGCGTTCGAGCAAACGTGCACAATTGGAATGCATCGCCGTGGGGCGATTGGCGGCTGGCCGACGTGTGGCTTGATTCCGAGGATGCGCTGACAACGAAAGCACCAACCAGCCCGCAGAAAAATAGTTCGGCGGCTCGCAATCCGGGAGCAAGACCATGACTTTCCGCACCAAGGTATTCCTGATTTTCCTGATCACCGTGCTGGCCTCCGTTTCACTGGTGGCCTACGGCGTGACTTTCTATACGCAACGCGCATTCGAGCAGATGGACATGCAGCGCACGCATGCGCTGGAAGTGCAATTCGGAAAGGAGTTTGCTCAGCGTGGGGACACGATTGTTCAGCAGGTGGAAAATATTACCAACGCCGATGTAACCGTGCGCATGGTGCTCGATCTGGCTCGGCCCAACGCCGATGCTTCGCTTTACCTGCATGATGCGAATGGCGCGGCGCAGAGCCACGGCTTGGACTTTGTGGAGTTCGTGAATTCCGATGGAACGCTGGTTTCGTCCGCGCAATATCCGGCGCGGGTCGGCTATAAGAATGACTGGGTGACCTCCGCGAAAAACTGGGATTCCACCGGGGCTTTCCTGAGGCGCGAAGAGTTGCCGGACACCGCGGCCCTTTCGCTGACCGCGGTGCGCACGCAGACCGTCGGCAACAAAACGATCTACGTTATCGGCGGGCGGAGGCTGGACCAGAATTTCCTCGCCTCGCTGGAACTTCCCGAAGGGATGCGGGCGCTGCTTTACAGGAATCTGGAGCCCACGTTCGTTGCCTCGGCGCTGACCGACGCGAACGGCGGCGTTCCGCAAGCAGGGACGTTTCAATCCTTGATCGAGCAGATTCAGAAGCAGCCCCAGGATCTGATCAAGACCATCTCGTGGAACCATGATCCGGCCAGCGCGGAGACGTTTCACGCCATGCCGCTCAAGGGCCGCAATGGCGAGTTGCTGGGCGTGCTTCTGCTTGGCAGCTCGGCGAAAGAATTGGTGTTGCTGAAGCGCGAGATTTTGAAGATTGCCTCCGTTGTTTCGCTGGCCGCGCTGGTGGTTGGATTTCTACTCAGTTGGTGGGTCTCGCGGCGCATCACGCGGCCGGTGGTAGAGCTTGCCAACGGTGCGCGCGACGTGGCTTCGGGACGGTGGGATACGAAGATTGACGTGAAGGGCAGCGATGAGATCGGGCAACTTGCGAACGCGTTTAACGAAATGACAGGCACGCTGGCGGCCCAGAAAGAAAAGCTGGTGCAGACGGAACGCGTGGCGGCGTGGCGCGAATTGGCGCGGCGGCTCGCGCACGAGTTGCGCAACCCCCTATTCCCGTTGCAGATTACCGTGGAAAACCTGCAACGCGCACGACAGCTTGGCCCCCAGCAGTTTCAGGAGGTGTTCACCGAGGCGACCGCGACGTTGAAGGCGGAATTCGCCAATCTGAACAGCATAGTCACCCGCTTCAGCGATTTTTCCAAAATGCCCGCGCCGGAATTTTCGAAAGTTAACGTGAATGAAGCGCTGCGCGATGCCATCCGGTTGTTCGAGCCGCAATTCACCGCCCTGGGCAAGCCTCACATCGGCACAGAATATTTCCTCAGCGACTCGCTGCCGGAGATTGACGCGGATTCGGACCTGCTGCACAAGGCGTTTCAGAACCTGGTGTTGAACGCCATGGATGCCATGCCTGCCGGCGGCACGCTTTCGCTGCGTTCCCGCGATGGCGGAGAGACCGTGCTCATCGAGGTTTCGGACACGGGAAAAGGTTTGACACCGGAAGAATGTTCCCGGCTGTTCACGCCGTACTACACGACGAAGCAGATGGGCACCGGACTGGGGCTTGCCATCGTGCAATCTGTCGTCAGCGATCACCACGGCACGATTTCCGTTTCCAGCGAAGAGGGCCACGGCACAACCTTTCACATCGAATTGCCGAAACGCCAGGGTGGCACCGCGCTCAAGCCAAAAACTCAGGCAAAAGCCGCGGAGAAGGAGTCGGAGCGCGCCGCAACTGCGACGGATTAGCTCCTCCATACAGGGACCAACTTGCCACGCAAAGCCCACTTGCTGCTGATTGACGACGATCCGAACACGCTGGCTTCTCTGGCGCGCGCTTTCCGCCTGGCGGGGCACGAAGCCACGGTTTGCGATAATGCCTCGCGCGCGGTGGAACTGGTGCGCGGTGAGCGTTTCGACTTGATCCTTTCGGATGTGGTGATGCCCGGGAAAAGCGGGATGGAGCTGCTTGAGGATTTCAAGAAAGCTGGCGTCACGACGCCCATCGTGCTGATTTCGGGACAAGCGAATATCGAAATGGCGGTGAAGGCCACGCGCCTCGGCGCGCTGGATTTTCTGGAAAAGCCCCTGAGCACAGACAAACTGCTGCTCACCGTTGAAAATGCGCTGAAGCTTTCGCGGCTGGAAGACGAAAACCGCGAATTGCGTCACCGGCTGGGCAAACACGAACTGGTCGGTTCTGGCCCAGCCATGAAAAAGCTGATGGCGCAGATCGAACGCGTTGGGGCCAGCGAAACGCGAGTGTGTATCCTCGGCGAAACCGGCACTGGGAAAGAATTAGTGGCGCGGGCAATTCATGAAAAATCGCCACGGCGGGAAAATGCGTTCATCACTTTGAATTGTGCGGCCGTTCCCGCAGAGTTAATCGAATCGGAACTGTTCGGACACGAAAAGGGTTCGTTCACCGGAGCCGCGGGACGCCACCTGGGAAAATTCGAGCAAGCCGAAGGCGGCACGCTTTTCCTCGACGAAATCGGCGACATGCCGGTCTCTATGCAGGCCAAGTTGCTGCGCGTGCTCGAAGAAGGCGAAGTTGAGCGCGTCGGCGGCGAGAAACCAATCAAGGTCAACGTCCGGGTGATCGTCGCCACGCACCGCAACCTGGAAGAACTCGCCAAGAAGAACGAGTTTCGCCCCGACCTCTTTCACCGCATCTACGTTTTCCCGTTGTTCCTGCCGCCGTTGCGCGAACGCTCCGAGGATTTTCCCGACTTGGTCACGCACTTCGCGCGCCAGGTTGCCGCGCAGAACGGCTGGAAAGAAAAGGTATTTGCGCCGGATGCGATTGCCGCGCTTCGAAAATATTCCTGGCCGGGCAACGTGCGCGAATTGCGGAACGTGGTTGAACGCCTGGTGCTGCTCGCTGGCGAAGATACGATCAGCGCTGACGAAGTGCGGATGGCGCTGCCTGGCGGCGACGCTGCAAGTTCCAGCGGCAACGCGGAAACGGGGCAGGGAACACTGCTTGAGCGTACCGAAGCCTTCGAGCGCGAGGTTCTACTCGGCGAAATCCGCCGCCATAATTTTCACATGACCAATGTTGCGCGCGCCCTCGGCCTTGAGCGCAGCCACCTCTACAAAAAGTGCCAGCAACTCGGCATCGACCTGCAATCCCTCCGCAAACCTGAGTAGCAACTACACGATTCAGCTTGGACAGGGATTCTCGGCCACTTCTATCTAATTGGTAGATATGATTCTTACTGAGTATTTCCGATTTCGCTTGACAAATTACATATTGCTATATAAACATAGCATATCGCAATACATCGAAAGGCGGCCCACCATGACTCTTGGCGACAAACTCCGCTCCCTGCGGGCCATTGAGGGCTCTTTGCGCGGCTTTGGGCGCCCCATGACGCAGGCCGAGCTTGTGGAAGCCATGAAGGAAGAGTTGGGGCGCGGATTGAGCCAGGCGTATGTCTCGCAGCTCGAGAGCGGTGCGCGGCCCCACATGACCAATACTTCCCGTGAGCTGCTGGCGCGCTTTTTCCGCGTGTATCCGGGCTTCCTGGTGGACGACCCCGAAGGGTATTCGCGCGAACTGCAATCCGCGCTTCGCATGACGGATTCGACGGTGGATGCCTGGCTGTATGCCGGCGCCGACCAGTTCAGTTCGGATCCCGAGTTGGAGAAAGCGCTGCTGGCCGTCGCGGAGCATCCGGATTCCCGGAATGCTCTGTTGCTCCTTGGCGAAATACTTCGCACGCCGGGCTTGGCCGAGCGCCTTGGCGAAGTTCTGCAACCTTCGGTGATAACCGGCTCCGGCCATCCGCCGCCAATTCCATCACAGAACTAACCCCTAAAGGGCCAACGCGCGGTTCGTCTGAGCGACGGGGTGTCGCTTCGCGAGGTGTCGTATGACTTGGTCTGACTTTTATCTCTTCTGCTTCCTGGTGGGCTTCTCGCTCAGCGTGCTGTCGTTTCTGGCGGGCGCTGTGCACCTGCATCTGCCGTTCAGATGGCATCTGCCGTTTCATGGCGCGCATCACGGAGCGGGCGGTGGCATCGCCAAGGGCGGCGCGTACCTTTCCTGGTTCAATGCGTCCAGTGTGCTGGCATTTCTCGCGTGGTTCGGCGGGACCGGCTACTTGTTGACGAAGCATTCGAACCTGATTGCGATCTTTTGTCTGGCGATCGCCATCGCAGCCGGTCTGACCGGCGGCTGGATCGTTTTCCGGTTCATGTCCCGGCTGTTGCAGAACACGGAAGCACAAATGAACGAATGGGATTACCGCCATGAAGGTTCAGTCGGCAGGGTGAGCATCTCGATCCCTGCCGGCGGCACCGGGGAAGTCATCTTCGAGCAGCACGGTGTGCGGCGCAGCGCCGGCGCGCGAAGTGACGATGGCTCCTCGCTCGAGAAGGGCGCCGAGGTGGTCATCAGCCGTTACGAAAAGGGCATGGCCTACGTCCGCAAGTGGGACGAGTTCACAGGTGAAAAGGTTTAAGGGACTGAAGAACGCTGCAAACAGTTCCCGTCGGGCGAAAAGGGAGGTGGTTATGTTCGAGTTTTCAAGTGTTTGGGTCATCGCCGGTCTGGCGGTGCTCGCAGTCTTATTCCTAATGGTCCTCGCGGCGCGGATGTACCGCAAAGCGGGGCCGCACGAAGCGTTGATAGTTTATGGCTTCCGCGGCACGCGCATCATCAAGGGCGGCGGCACGATCATCTTTCCGATGGTGGAGCAATGCAAAGAGCTCTCCCTCGAACTGATGTCGTTCGACGTGGCGCCGCAGCAAAGCCTGTATACCAACCAAGGCGTCGCAGTCACTGTGGAAGCGGTGGCGCAGCTCAAGGTGAAGTCGGATCCGGTGTCCATTCGTACCGCGGCCGAGCAGTTCCTGACCAAGCGCCCGGAGCAGCGCGAAGGCCTCATCCGCCTCGTGATGGAAGGCCACCTACGCGGCATCATCGGGCAGCTCACGGTCGAGCAGATCGTGAAGGAGCCGGAAATGGTCGGCGGGCACATGCGCTCTACGTGCGCCGACGACATGAGCAAGATGGGGCTCGAAGTGGTGGGCTTCACCATCAAGGAAGTGCGCGACAAAAACGAATACATCACCAACATGGGCCGCCCGGATATCGCGCGCATCAAGCGCGATGCCGAAGTAGCCGCGGCCGAAGCCGATCGCGACATCGCCATCAAGCGCGCGGAAGCGTCACGCGCTTCGGCGATTGCGAAGGCGCAGGCAGACCAGGAACGCGTGGCGGCGGAAACCGCTTCGATGGCGAAGCAGGCGGAAGCCGAGCGCGACCTGGACATCAAGAAAGCCAACTACCTGGAAATCAGCAAAAAGGCCCAGGCACAAGCCGACAAGGCCTACGAAATCGAAACTAACCGCCAACAACAGACCGTCATGCTCGAGCAGGTGCGCATCCAGCAGGTCGAGCGCGAAGCGCAGGTGAAGGTGCAGGATGCCGAAATCTCGCGCCGCGAACGCGAGTTGATCGCCACCGTGCTGAAGCAAGCAGAAATCGAACGGCAGCGCATCGAAACGATCGCCAATGCCGAACGCCAGCGCCTGATCAGCGAAGCCGAGGGCCGCGCGTCTTCCATTCGCGCGCAAGGGGAAGCCGAAGCCGAGATCATCTTCAAGAAAGGCGAAGCGGAAGCCCGCGCGATGAACGTGAAGGCAGAGGCCTTTCAGGAGTACAACCAGGCCGCCGTGTTGGACAAGCTGATCACCGGTTTGCCGGAAGTGGTTCGCGCGTTGAGCGAGCCGCTGAGCAAGGTGGACAAGGTGACCATCGTTTCGACCGGCAACGGTGATGCCGCAGGAGCGTACAAGCTCACCGGCGACATCACAAAGATTGCGGCGCAGGTGCCCGCGCTCTTCGAAGCGCTCTCTGGCATGCAGATGTCGGAGTTGCTGAGCAAAGTCCGCCTGATCGGTGACAAGGCGCCCAAGCCGGCACCGCCGTCGGCCAAATCGTAACCGCATTCGGCCGGAGCGCTTCGCAAGGGGCGCTCTGGCGCTTCTCTCACGACGGGGGATTTCAATGGAGGAAAGGGTCATGAGCCTGACGATGCAACAAAAACGGGGAGTGTTCTGGGCGTTGGGGATACTCATCATAGCTACGCTCACCAGCGTTGCCTGGTCGCAGATCCACACCGCGGTGACACATTGTTTTTCGTTGTTTTGAAATTTGTATGGAGGCTGGTCTTCCGACCCGCCCGGGCCTGTAGCTCAGGCCTTCAGGCCTGAGGGTTTCCATCGCGCGGGCAATCACCTCACCGCATAGGAAACCCTCACCCCTAAAGGGGTGAGCTACAAATATTCGGTAATTTCGAAAGGAGCATCATCATGGGACTCTTGGAACGCGTCAGCACTTTAATTCGGGCCAACCTCAACGACATGGTCGACCGCGCGGAAGATCCGGAAAAAATGATCAAGCAGGTGATTCTGGATATGGAGAATCAATACCTGCAGGTCAAGACGCAGGTCGCCGTGTCCATCGCCGATCAGCACATTCTTGAAAAGAAACTTCGCGAACAGGAAGACACCGCCAAAGACTGGATGCGCAAAGCCGAAGTCGCCGTGGATAAGACGCAGGACGATCTGGCGCGCGCCGCGCTAGATCGTTATCAGACCGCGCTGCGGCTTACGCAAAGCTTCCAGGAACAAGTGAACGACCAGAAAGCGCAGGTGGACACCTTGAAGAACGCTCTGGTGAAGCTGGAACAGAAACTTGACGAAGCCAAATCCAAACGCGAGGTGTTGATGGCCCGCCACCGCCGCAGCATCGCGCTCGATAAAGCCGCCAAAGCCCAGGTCGCCATCGGCGAAGGCTCGAAAAGCGCCACGTTCGACCGTTTGAAAGACCGCGTGCACCACACGGAAGCCACCGCCTCCGCCGAAATCGACCTGCTCCATGACGACATGGCCGAAAAGCTGAACCGCCTCGACCGCGACACCGAAGTCGAGCGCCTGCTGAACGACCTGAAAGCGCGAAAGGGCCTGCCGGTCTAAACGCCGTCATTCATTTCGCCATTTGCTGCGTTGGCGCGCTTGTCGTGACAGAATACAGGCGATGGATTCCTGGATGATTGAAGCGCCCGCGGCGATTGCGGCTGGGATCGCCGGATTGACCGCATATGGAGCGGCGTATCCGCGTGCGCAGCTTTTTGGGCCTACGGTCTGCCGTACCGGGGCGCCGGACAAACTGGCGATTACGTTTGATGATGGGCCGAATCCCGCGATTACACCGAAGTTGCTCGATCTGTTGGCGAAGCATAACGCCAAAGCGACATTCTTTCTGGTGGGGAAATTTGTTCGCGAGTGTCCCGATCTGACCAAAGAAATTTTGGCGAGGGGGCATGCCCTTGGCAACCATACCGATACGCATCCCAATCTTTTTTTGTGTGGCGCGCGGAAAACCGAGGGAGAGTTGAAGCGTTGTGCCGACGCGATTCATAACGCCACCGGGGCAGAACCGCGCTGGTTTCGGCCGCCGTTTGGTTTTCGCAGCCCGTGGCTTCACGAAATTGTGGACCGCCACGGAATGCGGACCGTGATGTGGACTTTGATCCCCGGCGATTGGCGCGTGAAGCCGGCGGAATGGCTGATCAAACGCATGAATCCGATTGCCGATCACGCTCGCAAGAAACTGCCGCCAGGCACGGGTTACGGCGGCGGACTGACCGGCGATATCCTTTGCCTGCACGACGGAAATTACCGCCACCAGAACGGCGACCGCGCCCATACCGTGGCGGCTCTCGAGTACTGGCTGCCACGCTGGAGCGATTTGGGGCTCGAGTTTGTTACAATGGACGAAACGTTGAGCAAGACCGTCGAGGCCTAATGGACGAACGAAGCTTTTATACGGAAAAGGAAGAAATACGCAAGGTCAAGCTGGTGTGCCCCAGCTGCCGCGGCGAATTTGAAGCTCCGGTGCGCTGGAAGGTGTGCCGCAAGCGGAAGGAACTTCCCCGCGGCGCAGGCGAAGAAGACCGCCGCAAATTCGCGAAAGCAACATCCTACATGGTTCGTCTGGAAGACCTGGTCGCTTGCTATAAGTGCCGCAAGCGCTTTGAACTCACCGGGCAGTCGACTGTACTTATCAACGATAATCTCGGCGACCCGAATGAGGATCCGGAAAATTTCGGGAATCGGTGAGCCGGAAGCTAGCAGCGATCAGATAACAGCGATCCAGGAACCTAAATCGCATCCAATCTGCACGCCAGTAATCTCTCTAAATCTCCGGGTACATCTCAAAGAAGGCATCAATCGACTGGCGAAACGTGTCTTCGATTTCTTCCTTGCTGCCTTCGATCAGGTGCATCGCCACGCGTGCGGTCCGCCCGCTCTTCAAGACCACCGTGGCCTCCTTCACTTCTCCCAAGTCGTCCACCGGCAATAGCCTCATTCCGTAAATCAGCGCCAATTTCGCCATCCGCTTCCTCCTCACGTCGTTCCCAGACTAAGCGGGTACTGCATGCCGGTCAAACTGCCACTTGAGCCCACCACCTGTCGTCAAATCCCTTCCTCAAAAACCGTTGCGGCACCTCGGTTTGGTTCGATTGGCATAGGTATGCCCTGTATCCGTGGGGATTACGATAAACGCTGTCCCGGCATGTGATGGCGATGCAAATGCCCTCAGGATTGGCAACTTATGATTTGCCAGAGGTCAACATGCGCGCAAAAACTTTCCTTGTAGGCGTACTTTTCTTTCAAATCTTTTGCAGTCCACAGCCAGTTCGCTGCCAGAAGGCAATTCCCGACTCAACAGAACCTCCGACCGAACTCAAGATGTCCACGGAGGCAATTCCTCCCATCCAATACCGTCAGGCGCCACCTCCGCCACCGTTCGACCCCCAAATTGCGAAGGCCATCCATGGGGCATGTTGCGATCCTACCGACCACGTCCAGATCCAACTCGCTAGTGGCCTCAGTTGGAAAGGAAGAGTGATGAAGTTGCATGAGGGTGACACGGACTCCTTCGACTTTAGCCCGCGTGGTACGAAATTAATTGTAAGATTCGACTATCGCGAAGTGGCTAGTGTTAATAGGATCGGTCCCAGCTTCGAGGAGGGTTTTCTGGAGGGACTTAAAGCCGTGGCCCTCGGAGCTGCACTTGTCGCTCTAGTGCCCGTTGCCTTCGCGATGGGCCTTGGTTGCAATTTTCAGTGCAGTTGATGCGTATCGTCTCCTGCATGCTGCGCGGCTAAAATCCACTAAACCCCGCAAGCATCTCTGTGTCAGAATCTGGCATCGGAGGAAATACGCGGAGGGAGCCCATGAAATACCGTCTGTTCACAGCAAGTTTGCTGGTCGTCCTCTCGAGCGGCGCGCAGGTTTTTGCGCAAGCCCCTGAAGGGCCGCAGACCGACCCGCCCGCTCCTGTCGCGCGGCCTGCCCCCGCGCCTGCTCCGAAAGCGGGCGGCACCGGCCAGATGATCACCGTCCCTGCCGGCACGCGACTCGGTGTGACCCTGGAAAATGGTATTTCCACAAATTCTGCAAAGCCAGGCGACTCCGTTTATTTCCGCACTTCGTTTCCCGTCACCATGAACAGCAAAGTGGTGATTCCAGTCGGCTCTTATTTGCGTGGAGAAGTTACCGATTCCAAGCGGCCCGGGCACGTAAAGGGCAAGGGCGAGCTCCGCATCAGGCTGAACACGCTGATTCTTCCCAATGGCTACACCGTTGACTTGAACGCGGAGCCGCACAGCACTGACGCTGGTCGAACGAAAACGGACTCCGAGGGCAAAATTACGGGTCCCGGCGGCAAGGGCAAAGATGCCGAGACCATTGCAACCACAACGGTGGCCGGAGCGGGCATCGGCGCCATCGCCGGCGGAGGCAAGGGAGCGGGCATTGGCGCGGGCATCGGGGGACTCGCGGGTCTGGCAGCGGTGCTCTTCACGCGCGGTCCGGATGCACAATTGCCGCGTGGTTCCTCGATGGATCTTGTTCTTGAGCGAGACTTGCAATTGGAAGCCGAGCAGGTTCACTACACCAACGTCGGACAGCCGAACACCGTAATTATCCAGCCAGTCCAACAGTAACCAAATAATTGATTACGCGCCACGGCTCTGGCGTACTTGCTGAAAACGCATTGGGCTGAACGGCGCCCAGTCTTCCGTTACCTTCTGAGTGGTTACCCATTCACGAATCAGCCGGGCCGTGACCGGCGTCAGCAAAATTCCGCTGCGGAAATGGCCGGTGGCGATCAGTAAACCGTCCAGATCGGTTGGACCGAGGATCGGAAGATGGTCCGGAGTATCTGGCCGCAAACCCGCCCAGGTCTCTTCGATGCGTGCGGATTCAAGCGCCGGCACCAGGGAAATCGCCCCGCTCAGAATTTTCCTCATTCCCGCCACCGTCACGTTGCGATCGAAGCCTTCATATTCGACGGTTGAGCCGGCAATGATTCTGCCATCATGCCGCGGCACCAGGTACATGTGGCCCGACCACAAATCTTTCCTGAGATTCACAGAGTTGCAACGCAGCGCCATCATCTGGCCTTTGGCCGGCGTCACGGGCGCGTAGGCCGTCACGCCCTCAATTTGAGCGCTGAAGCATCCGGCTGCAATCACCGTCCAACGCGCTTCCACGCGGCCGTTTTGCAGTTGCAGCCCCTTGCATCTGGCGCCGCCGGTCCACAAAGCTTTTGCGCCGTTACCGGGGAATATCTCCGCGCTTTTGCGGCGAGCGGCTTCCAACGTCGCCTCAGTGAGAAGCCGATTATCCAGCGAAGCTTCGTCGGGCCGGTGAATGGCAGCACGAAGTTCACCGGTCAGCGCAGGCTCGATTTCGCGCGCTTCAGGGCCGCTCAGTGCTTCAGCGCGCAAGCCAGCCCCATGGTGCAGCGCCAGAATTTCGTCCATCTCGGCCTGCCCGGTTCCATTCAGCAACACCTCCAATGCTCCATCTTTGCGATAGCCAACCGTCCGGCTGGATAACTCTTCAACGCGTTGGATGAATTCGGGATAGAGGCGCACGCTGGCCATGCTGATTGGCAGCAAGGACGCCATCTCTGAACTTTCCGGCGCAGGAGAAATCATGCCCGCGCTGGCCCAGGAAGCTTCGCGGCCGGGATGCTGCGCGTCGAACACCGCAACGCTCAATCCCTCAGCGGCTAACTCAAACGCGATCGACGCGCCG
>WNFR01005577.1_pt1 | contig 16290 bp, 11 predicted proteins | sample 5400221 | NCBI WGS metagenome assembly WNFR01 (sample SAMN13153357, study PRJNA577476) | soil metagenome | isolation source: 40 cm soil under Madrone tree | place: USA:California | collected 2016-06-14 | reverse complement strand
GGTTGGAGAACTCAGGCTGAGAGCGACAAATTAGCGCGTCCTGGTGTCCTCGCGCGAAGTGTGGCGAGTCTTCGGATCGCTGCGATGCCGGCGACGGGCCCAAGGGCGAGAATTGCAAATCCCCAACGCCATCCCGCCCTCTGCGCGATGAATGGAACGAGCTGCATCGGCAGCATTGTGAGCAGAAACCCGAGTGACGTTTGAACGGTGAGCGCCGTTCCCACCGTGTGTGGCGGAACCGACTCGGTCACAAGCGTGCTGAATTGCGCGCTGTCAGCAATCACGAAAAACCCCCACGTCATGGCGAGGGCTCCGAGTATCCAGATCTGACGGCCAAAGAGGATTCCGCTCAGCAGACAGCAGGCTCCGCTCATGAAGAGAGAGATCGACACGAGCCGTTCCCTGCCCCGTTTGTCAGCGAACAGCCCACCCCATACCGACCCCAGGCCCCCGATCGCGATCGTCGCGAACGCGACGAGCGATATGAACCGCGGCGCGCGGAATCGTCCGCCGACACTCGCGGCAACACTCGCGGCGAGAAACGACGGAATCCAGGTCCAGAAGGCGTACAGCTCGAACATGTGACCGAGGTAGCTAGCCGTCGCCAGCCGCCACTCCCGCACGCGGACCACATCCCCGACGTGCTTCCATGAGAACGGGCGGGAAGCGAACGGGTACGGCCCTTCGCGGTACCCGGCTGCAACGACCAGCGCGGCGAGTGCCGCGCCGGCGCTCGCCGTGAGCACCACCGACCGAAGGCCAACGTGCGGCAGCGCACGCACCAAATAGGGATTGGCTTTCCCCACGGTAAGTGCGCCCACGATCACACCGATGGCGAGGCCCCGCTGGGAGCGGAACCAGGTCGCCGTCATCTTCATGGCTGGCGGGTAGACGCCGGCGAGAAAGAACCCGGTCAGGAACCGTAGCGTGAGAGCGGATGGGTACCCGGGTGCCGCCAGAATCGCGGCGTTGACGATCGCTCCCAGCAGCGCGCAGGCGCTGAAAAGTCTCTCTGCCGGAACGACATCGGCGAGATTGAGCACGGCGGCGGTGGCCGTTCCGCAGACGAATCCAAGCTGCACGATAGTCGTCAGCCAGGCCGCTTCCGCGAGGGTCAGTCCCCAGATCGAGCGCAGCTGCGGGGTGACCGCGCTAGCTGAAAACCAGAGCGACATCCCCAACAATTCCGCAAAACCAAGTAACGCGAGCACCCGCCAACGCGTCGAGTATGTGTCGTGCGACATCGTGAAAAATTAGCCTCGGCCAGACGCAACTTCGACATTGCGGGGTCAGGGCGCAGGTTGAGTATTCAAATGCTGCTGCGACAATCCAAATTCCGGTCAACCCTGAGGCGTATTCGTACGCCTCACCCATGACGAACCCGTCACAGGCAGCTCCGCCGTCCACTCCCGCCTCCACTCCAAGGCAGGCGGTCGCCACTTTGTCGCGTGAGCTCGCCGATTTTCTCGTCGAGCTGTCGATCACGCTGAACAAGCACGCCATCTACCCACAAAGCCACCCCCTGTTGCACGGGGCAGTAGACGGAGTCGCGAATCGCCTGGGAATGTTGTTTGTGGGGGAGCGGGAATCGCTGTCGATCGGGGTTGCCCGCCGCCAGCTGATCATCGAAGGCGTTGCAACCGATCCCCTCAACGCAGTGCTCAAGGAGCTCGCTGAGCGTTTACACGAGCACCATGTGGGCGCGGTCAAGTTCCTGCGCGGAATCGATCGCGACGAATTGGGCAACGTGCTGGCCGCGCTTTCCATCGATCCGACTCGGTCGGAGAAACCAATCGGACTCGACCTCGAGCGCGTTGGCGAGATGTGGCAGCACGTCCGATTCTTCCCGCTCACCTATGACCGACTGCAGCTCATCGAAGACGAGCCCGGCGGAGAGCCTGCGGGAGCGGATCAAATGGCGGCGGGCCGAGCCACTCAGCTCTGGATCGGACTCGCGCGCGCTGCGCTCGTGTCGGACACTTCCAGTTCGGCCGCCACCCGGGAGTCAGACGATAGCACCGCGCTCGAGCCCGCGACTGTCGCCCGAGCGATCGACGAGCACCAACGCGAAGAGGCGTACGACCAGGTGATCGTCGGCTACCTCCTTCAGATCGGCGACGAGCTCAAGACCGCGGAGGGGCCAGAGGCGGCGGGATTGCAGCGGCGCGTGTCGCGTCTCGTGGGTTCACTCAAGGAATCGACGCTCGAGCGGCTTCTCGAGATGGGCGGCGACAAAGCGCAGAGACGCAGATTCCTCCTCGACGCCTCGCAGGGGATCACCGTTGAGGCGGTAATCGACCTCGTCAAAGCGGCGTCCGCCGCCGAAGGACAGACAGTCTCTCACTCAATGCTGCGTATGCTGTCGAAGCTCGCGCACCATCCGTCTTCCGGCGGCCCGCGCTCCAGAACGGATCCGATGATTCGGGATGTGATGCGGCGCCTCGTTGACGACTGGAGTCTGGACGACCCAAATCCCGAAGCGTATCGCCAGGCACTCGAGAGCATATCCAGCAGAAATGTTGTCCAAAAGACTTCGACTGGTGCGGTTCCCACGGAAATCGAGCCCGAACGGATGATTCAAATCGCGATCGAGGTCGGCGTGATGGGACCGCAGGTTCGTGCCGCGATGGCCGACCTCTGCAAAGCCGGCCGCGCCGAGGTTCTGCTGGATCTGGTCGAACGCGCGCCAAGCGTAGAGGCTGGCGCACCCGTTTGGGAGTTTCTTCAGGGGAAGCGCATTCTCGACGACCTGCTCCAGCAGCCACGTGTCGATATGCCCCTGGTCGCGCGGTTCGCGAAGCGAATTGGAGTGGGCGCCGCACCAACACTTCTCTCCGCCGCGGCTGTCTTCGACGATGCGAAAATCCGCGCGCAGTTTTACGATCTGGTGCAGTCCGCCGGGGATCAGGTAGGCGCCGCAGTGGCGGAGCGAATCCCCGATTCCCCCCCCGCCATGCAGCGCGAGCTCCTGGGCTTGCTCGGACGCATCGGCACGTTGCCACCCGGTTTCTCCGCCATTAACTACCTCGCCAGCGACGAGCCACTGGTTCGCCGCGAGGCGGTGAGGCTGATGCTTCGCGACCCGGCCGAGCGCGACGAGACAATCATGGGCGCGCTCACGGACACCGACGACAGAGTCGTTTTCGCCGGTCTTACCGTTGCGCAGGAGAGATGTCCGTCCGCCGGAATCGAGTTGATCAAGCAGCGCGTCGATCGGGGTGAGCTCGATTCTCAGCTGCGCACGATGGGAATCCGGATTGTCGCGCAACAGCGCACACCTGAGACGCTCGGCTGGCTTCTGAGCTACGTCGTCACCGAGGCTCATTGGCCGAGGAAACCCAAGCTGCGCCCATCGACGCCGGAAATGCTGGCAGCGCTGAGCGTGATTGCCGCGTACTGGGGCAACGACCCGGCGGCGGCACCCGTTACCGATTCGGTTTCTCGTGTCCTTCGGACAGGCCGTCTCGACGATGGCTCTGTACAACGACGGCCACCCCGCGCGCGAGCGCGCCGTAGACAGATCGTACGCCTGTCTCCAGGACCTCCAGGCACACGATCCTAATCCGCGTTTCTCATTTCTTGGCGAAGAAACCATCTACCAGGAGACCGCGCTTCGCGAGCTTGGCGACTGGGAGTGGGGAACCCGCCTGGCCCAGGCGGGTGTGCAGCGCATTGAGCTGGACACCAATGTCACCCGCGAGCAGTACGAAGAGTTTCTCGAGGAGATGATGGCTCGCATCACTCTCTCGTTCATCGATTCCGCTGAAGCTAGACCAAACCGCCCCACCGGAATCAAGGTTGGCTCGCTCGGCATACGGGGAGAAACGAGACATCTGCAGGAAGCGCTCGACGCTCCCGCGCCGGTCGCCACGATCTCATACTCGCTCGGCGAGGAGGCCGCGTCGATTCAGTCGATGCACAAGGAAGTCATGGAGCGGGGCCGGCTGCCTCTGGCCGAAGCGGAAGCGGTGGTGCGGTCACTCTCGTTGGCGATGCACGGCGATCAGCAGATGATACTTCCGTTGCTCCAGCTCAGGGAGTTCGACGAGTACACGACGACGCACTCTCTGAATGTCTCGGTGCTGGTGATGGCACTGGCAGAATCCCTGGGGCTGGCAGCGCAAGACGTTCGGACCTTCGGTGTCGCGGGATTGCTGCACGATCTGGGCAAGGTGCACATCCCGCAGGATATTCTCAACAAGCCCGGCAAGCTGACGGACCAGGAGCGTCAGGTGATGCAGAATCACCCGGTCGCTGGTGCGAAGATGATTATCGAGAGCGGGCGTCGTCTCGATCTCGCCGCGGCCGTGGCCCACGAGCACCACATCATGATCAATGGCCTCGGCTACCCGACGCACCACTATCGCCGCGACTGCCACAAGGCGAGCAAGCTCGTTCACGTCTGTGACGTGTACGACGCGCTGCGGACACGTCGCCCCTACCGTGATGCGTGGGAAGCGGAGCGGGTGCTTACTTATATCGAGGAGCGCGCCGGGACCGAATTCGAGCCCGAGGCCTCCACCGCGTTCGTTGCTATGATGCGCCAGGTTGAAGGCGGAATCCAGCGGTCATCGATGCCCCCTGCGAACGGTGAGGCGCCAGCCACTTTGCCAGCCGAGAGCAGGGAGCTGTCTGCGGCGCCCGCGCCCGGCGCACCCCCGACGCCTCCTAAGGGATCGCCCTAGAGTCCCACCTGGGCCGTCTAGCCCACAATGCGTCGGTACCGACGCTTTTTTCTGTTGCCAGCCGCAGCCGTACTCGTCCATTAGATGTGGTGTGATCGCCTGCACCTAATTAGGCGATAAGCGGTTGGAATGAGAAAGGGACGCCTCGAGACGTCCCTTTCTCATTTTCGTAGTGGCCCCTCCCTCTTTGTCACGGGCCTTGATTGGTGTCCGACTTGGGACTCGAGCGCGTTCGACGCTTGTCGAGGAGTGGCTTGTCGAAGAGCATCCTCGATTGAACTCGCGCCATTCCCGAAGCATCGAGCCACTTCTCGAGGCCGTTCGCCAATCCCCGGCGCTCCGCTGGTCGCAAAGTGTTGAACCCGTCGATCAGATCCGCTTGAATAACGGGCGGGGACCGTCTGACCAGATTCGCGCCCTGGCGTGTAAGGCGAAGCACCGCGCGCCGCCTGTCGGCGGGGTGGGAGGTTCGGGCGACGAGACCCTTCGCGATCAGCTGACTGACGACCTGTGAAACCGTGCTGTGCGTCGTCATTGTGACCGCGGCGAGATCCTTGACGGATTGATCGGGAACGTCGGCGAGCTCTTTCAACACGAAAAGCTGCGCGCCGCTGATCTTCAATTCGCGCTCGACGGCCTCCGCCGCCGAGCGAAGACCGCGCACCATTCGCCGTACCGCATTGAGCGCGCGCGCGAGGTCGGGCTGCCTTTTTTTCTTGGCCTTTGCCATTGAGCGCCTAGGTTGGATTTCGAACCGCCCGCCTTCCTACTGTAAGGTTCGGGAGATAATTCTAATCCCGCTGGCTTACGGCAAGCTGACGTGGGATAAAGGGTGTAAGCTCTTGTCAGTTAGGCACGACAGGAGAGAGACGTGCCTAGCGAGAGCGAGGTGCCGTGCCAAAAGCGATGTGCGCCTTTCGAAACAGAGAGAATGCCCTCTGTGCATCCCTAGAAGGACACCCCGGAAAAGTCCGCCCTTGGCGCAGAGGTTATGCCGTGGCTGGAAATGACCCGAGTGGATTTCGAACGCACGGCTATGACAAGTGAGAGTCCACGCCGCCCACCAATGTAGCGGTGACCGGTGTCAGGGAGCCAGTCGCCCGCGGCTCGTAGCCATCCGCCGTGACCTATGCGCGGTTCACCGCCGCAACTCGATGGATCGACGTTTCAGGCTTGACCCGGATGGCCTCTGGCTTAGACTTCAGCGCGTTAAAGCGGGTCTGCTACCTCTTCGTTCCAATTGATCGGGCGAAGGCTGGGACCAGCCGCGTGCGTCGCACGTATTGCCGCCATTGTGGCCCGTGCTTCGCGAGTGGCAGCGCGAGATGGTTTCTCGCCGCCCGCTAGCAGTCGTCCTACGAGCCAGCGGGGCCGCACCATGTCGCCACAGAGTTTTTTCTGCGCGTGTACTGTCGCAACCCGGCTAGATACGCTGGTCATTTCCGCATCCGCCTTCAACGCCGCCATTTTGCGCGGCCGTTTTTGGGGCGTCCGGCACTTCGCCGTGACGCGATTCAACACGCCTTCGGGCGAGAATTGGAGGGAGTATGGTGGATCGACTCGTTAGAAACATCTTGCGGATCGGACTGGGCGCTACGGCCATGCTATTGTGCATGGCGAGTCCCGGACGAGCGCAGGATGCGGGAACCATTTCCGGCGTAGTGCTCGATGCCGCATCACGGGCTCCGGTCCCAACAGCCCAGGTGCAGATCGTAGGCACTACGCGCGGAGCCGCCACCGGCGACGACGGCCGCTTCCGCATCGCGGGAATGAGACCGGGGACCTATCAGGTCCGTGTGCTGCGGCTCGGATATCAGGCCTCGTCGCAACCCGCGACCGTAACCGCCGGAGGGACCACCGAGCTTCAGTTCACCCTGAGCCAGGCGGCGGTCAGCCTCGAACAGGTCGTAACCACGGCCACCGGTGAGAGCGAGCGCAAGCGCGAAATCGGGTCAGCCGTATCGACGCTTCAGCCGAAGGTAGAACAGATAGCTGCCGCTCAGAACGTGAGCCAGCTCCTGACCGGAAAGATCGCCGGCGTCGATGTGCAGCAAGCCGGAGGAACTGTCGGATCCGGTTCGCGCATTCGCATCCGTGGCGCATCATCCCTGTCGCTCACCAATGAACCGCTCATCGTCGTGGACGGAATCCGTTACAACAACAACGTCGCCAATAGTGCCACCATCGGATCCACGACGATCGGCGTCGGGGGCCAGGTGCCATCCCGCTTCAATGACATCAATCCAGAAGACGTCGAGACCTTCGAGGTCCTGAAGGGCCCCGCCGCCGCGGCGCAGTATGGTACCGCAGCTGCGAACGGCGTCATCCAGATCACGACCAAGCGCGGGCGGTCTGGCAAACCCGCGTGGACGACGTACCTCGAGGGCGGGAACATCAAGGATGTCACCGACTATCCGGCTAACTTTCTAAGAACGACCAACACCAGCACCGCCACATCTGCACCATTCTCTGGCACCCGCTGCACGCTCGACAGCCAGACGCGCGGCCTCTGCGCACAGGCACCCGATTCTGTCTTCTCATTCAACCCACTGGTCGTACACAGCCCATTTCTCGACGGACGTCGCGGGGCGTACGGCGCGAGCGTCAACGGCGGAAGCGATCAGGTCACTTACTATGTCGCGGGCAACTACGACAAGCAGCAGGGTGTCTTCCAGACCAGTCTCGATCAGAGGGCGTCGGGACGCGCCAACGTCTCCATGCAGATGCGAGACAACTGGAATCTCCAGATCGGAACCAGCTACCTCACCGATCATCTTCGGCTTCCCCAGAACGACAACAACACGCTCGGAATCATCTCGGCCGGATTGCTCGGCAGCGCGCGTGACAACGCAGTCACGCAAGGTTACCTGAGCGGAGCCACTCCGACGCAGATCTACGCGATCAACACGCGTCAGGACATAAACCGGTTTGAAGGCACCGTCAACAGCTCCTATCAGCCGCTCTCATGGCTCACCGCGACTGTCGTTTCGGGATTGGATTACCTAAACCGATGGGACAATGAGCTAATTCCGCCGAATAAGGTCAACTTCGGCTCCCTGCCCGACGGACAGCGTACATCGAACCCTTACAACATTTACAACTACAGCGCGAACGGAACTCTCTCGGCGGCGTTTACTCCATTCGAGGGACTCAAGGCAACGACGAAGGTGAGCGGGCTCTTCAACAAGGAATTGATCAGAGGTACACAAGCATTCGGAGCCAAGCTTCTTGGTGGGACGAGCTCACTGGCCGGAGCGAGTGCCCGCTTTGCGGTGAATGAGACGAACACGGACAACAAGACGATCAGCCGCCTCCTCCGCGAAGATCTCGCGTGGCGCGATCGCATCTTCCTGAGCGGGGCTCTACGCAACGACAAGAACAGCGCCTTCGGACAGAATTTCGGGAGCATCAACTATCCCTCGGTCACCCTTTCCTGGGTGTTGAACGAGGAGCCGTTCTTCCCGAAAACTGCCTACTTCAGCTCGCTGCGGCTGCGAGCAGCCAACGGGAAATCGGGCCAGAAGCCCAACTTCCGTGACGCGATTACGTTCTTCAACGCTCAAACAGTAACCGTTAGTGGTGCCGACGTTCCGGGGATCACCGTAGGTGGAACTGGTAACCCCGAACTGCGTCCCGAGAGATCGAAAGAGACCGAGCTTGGTTTCGACGCCGGCTTTCTCGATGAACGAGTCGGCATGGAAGTCACGCATTACAACAAGAGAACGGATGATCTTCTGGTGGCCGTTCCACTTCCACCCTCGCTGGGTCTCACCACGACCCAGTTCCAGAACCTGGGCTCGGTCAGCAACAAGGGTTGGGAATTCGTGATGAACACGCGCTTTCTCGACATGGAGCGCGTCGGCTTCGAATTCGGTATCACGAGCTCCACGAACGACAACAAGCTCCTGACGCTGGGCAGACTTCCGACGGACAGCCCGGTGCCACCAATCGTCGTGAACACGCAACAGCTGCACAAGGTTGGATTCCCGCTCGGGTCGTACTTCCAGAAGGGTTACACGTTCAGTGACGTCAATGGCGATGGGATCATAGCGCGCAGCGAGATCACGCTCACACCTGATGTGGTTTACCTCGGCAACCCGCTCCCGACGCACCAGTTCGGGTTCACGCCGACGTTGACCCTCAACAAGATGTTCACCATTTCGGCCTTTTTCGACCACAAGGGTGGTTACAAGCTGTTCAATCTGACGCGCCGCTTCCGTTGCACGTTCTTCAATTGCCAGGAAGCGTACGACAAGACCACTCCGTTTGCTGACCAGGCCGCTGCGATCGCCGCCAGCGCGCTGGGCACCGACGCCGGATACATCGAGGATGCGACCTTTACCAAGCTCCGCGAGCTCACGTTCACTCTCCGAGCCCCCGAAGCCATGACTCGATACTTCGGACGTTCGATGCTATTGAGCATCACTGGAAGGAACCTTCACACCTGGACCAACTACACCGGGTTTGATCCCGAGACCAACTCCACTCCGGGCGCGAATTTCGGCACTTCGGACTTCCTGACGCTACCGCCCACGCGGAACTGGACTGCCCGCGTCACGGTCAACTTCTGAGCCACTTTCACTCACTGAGATAATCAAATGCGATATAAAAACTCTTTGCGCGATCGGCGGCTCACGCCGGCGCGCCTGGCCGCATTCGGATTGCTCGCCCTATTTCTGGCGTGCAACTCGAAGGATTTACTTACCGTCACTGATCCGGACGTAGCGAGACCGGACGCACTCCAGGGCGCAGGAGCGTTGCCGGCGCAACGCGCCGGCGCGGTCGGCAACTTTGGAGTCGCCTACAACGGCGGCGCCGCCGATGTCGAGCAGGTGCACCTCTCTGCTCTACTTTCAGACGAGTTCATCAACACCGAGACGTTTCCGACGCGCATCGAGATCGATCAGCGCGCCATGACTCTGCCCAACACGAGTCTGATCGGAACTTTCTTCGATCTGACGCGCGCACGATCGTTCGCCGATCTGGCGATTGACAATTATCGGCTGAGCGCCAAAACCCCGGGCGATAGCGCCGGATTTCCGGAGGTTTTGTCTCTGAGTGGTTTGTCGTACATCCTGTTCGCGGAGAACTACTGCGGCAATGTGCCTGTCAGCAAACAAAACGCTGATGGGTCCTTCACTTTCGGCGCTGGCGAACCGACCAATACCCTGCTCGACAGCGCCATCTCGAAATTCAACCAGGCGCTGGCAGTTCCACAGGCAACTATTCTCACCGCCACGTTCAAGCAGCTGGCGCAGGTGGGAAAGGGTCGAGCGCTGCTCGATCAGGGCAAGTACCCCGAGGCCGCGGCCGCCGTAGCCGGAGTCTTGACGACATTCCAGTACAACTACCTTCACTCCGAGACCACGGGCCGCCAGAACAACGGTACCTGGAGTCTGACGTTTAGCGTCGCCCGGTTCGGAGAGGCCGATGCGGAGGCAGGCGTTGGGCTCCCATACCAGTCGGATGGAAACCTGAAAAAGACCGCGGGCCTGGTAGATCCTCGAGTCGCGGATAGCGTTGCCAATCGGGCCGGCCAGGGCAACAAGGGATTCGACGGAACCACCGTCCAGTGGGTTCAGGCCAAGTACCCGGCGCGCTCTTCACCGGTCACGATTGCCGATGGCGTTGAAGCTCGCCTGATCGAGGCCGAGGCGTCGCTCAATGCCGGTGACGCGGCTGGCGCGCTTACCACATTGAACGCGTTGCGCAGCAACGCCGCGCTCCTGGCTCTTCGTGGGTATCCAGCGGCCTCACTGCCGCCGCTGACGTTGCAGGTCACTGCGGCTGCACAGCAGGATCAGCTCTTCAAGGAGAGAGCTTATTGGCTCTTCCTGACGTCACACAGGCTGGGTGATCTCCGCCGGTTGATTCGTCAGTACGGCCGCCCGGTGAATACGGTCTTTCCGAACGGCGCTTACTTCAAGGGAGGTCTATACGGCACTGATGTGAACGTGCCGGTACCCTTCCAGGAGCAGAACAATCCCCAGTACGACAAGACGGCCTGCAAGCAGGATCAAGCGTAACCCGACAGCTGGAAAGAAAACAAGCGCTCCGCCGGGAGATCACCTCGGCGGAGCGTTTTGTTTTCGGGGGAACGTGTCGACTCGTGAAGAAGAAGCCGGGTTTAGCCGCGATTATCCACTAGGTCGAAGACGCTTCCTTCGTGTGGATGTAAATAACGCCGGCAGGAGCATTGGTACCCTGCGCTGACGTGCCATTGATTCCGCTCTGCAGCTCGATGCTCTCGACAGAATCGGTCGGCATGTCGCGCAGCGCGGATACATCGCTCAGGCGAGCACCGTCGATCAGCACGAGAGGACTGTCGGATCCCGCGAGCGCGATGGTACTCCGGCCGCGCTTCGTCGTAATGAAGCGGGGGCGTCCATAACGATCCTCAGCGAAGTTGTATTGCCTGGCACGCTGGCGGAGGAGGTCCCAGACGTTCGTCGACGATGAGCGCGCGATCTCGGCCGAGCTGATAAGATCCGAGCGAGCGGGGGTTTCTGTCGAACGATAGCCAGTGGTGGCGCAGCTACTAAGCGAGGCTGCGAAGAAAATTCCGGCGACGGGAACCCAATTGAAGTGCCGCATTCACACTCCCGGGAAGCAGCCTACGACATGCGCCAAGCTAGCCCCCGTGCAGTGCCGACGCCAGTGAAATTTGGCGCAGTAAAGGATGACCCGGGTGGGTTTCGAACCCACGACCTACGGATTAAAAGTCACAACTTGGAGTTAACCCTAGTTCCGCTGGCTTACGCCAAGATGACTTGTCTTAAGGACTTAGGCCAGCGCTCTTGAAAGACGATCATCTCCGTTGGTCTGGGTTCGGGCAGGGTTGGCACACAGTCCGGCACACAAAACCGACCAACGAGGATCGCCTGACCTCTTTGTTTTGCTCTTCGTTGTGCACCTGTGGGTATTGGAATGGAGGCGGTTGATTTGCGCGGCATTTGCTTCGCAGGCGCGACAGGGACCGCGGCCCGCCCGGTTTCTCGCGGCGCGTTCTGAGCCAGCGATCCATTGAGAAGGAGAAGCATCGCGCAAATGAAGGGCGTCACGTTTGGCTCTGATTTCAGCGGGTAGGATTGTCGCATTCTATACCTATTCACATGTTGCTCCAACCATGCAGGCTGGCGCGACGGCCACGCTAAGTCATTTATTGTTCCCCACTCTGAGAATCGTCGCGGACGACGCTGCCGCTTGAGGACGGACACTCACAATGCGCGACCGCCGCCGGCGTACCGAGAGCAGATTGCACGGCGGCGGTACTACGCACTGCGAGAGGAATTCGATAGAGCTACTTTGACGCCGTCATTTCCAGCGTCTTCGCGGCCTGCTCGATGAGCGCGACGACCGAGGCGGGACGCGACACATAAATCGCGTGACTGCCAGGCGACTCGAGCACCGTCGCACCTGCCCGTTTGGACATGAATCGCTGTGCATCCGGCGGAATCATCTTGTCGTCCTTGGCAACCAGATACCAGCTAGGCTTGCTCTTCCACGCGGCTTGCGTAACACTCCCCGTCACTGCTTCGAGTCCCCATGGCACTTGCGACTCGGCCATGAACGCGGCGGTCTTCGCGTCGACATCGCCTGCGAACGCGGCCGGAAACTTAGCCTTGTCGAGAAATAGGAAGCCGTCGCGCGGCGGAAGGATCGGAGGTTGTGGGCCGCCGGCCGGGAAAGTCTTGATCAGCGCATCCACGGATTGGCCGTTGTCAGGCGCAAAAGCGGCGATGTAGACGAGCGCTGCGACCTTGGGATCATTGCCCGCTTCAGTGATCACAGCGCCACCATACGAGTGCCCGACGAGAACTACCGGACCGGGCTGCGCGTCAATCACGCTTTTCGTGGTCGCGACATCACCCGCCAGCGAGATCGTCGGATTCTGAACGATGGCTACGTTGTACCCATCCTTGCGCAGGAGCTGGAATACTCCCTCCCAGCCGGATCCATCCACGAATCCACCGTGGACGAGAACGATCGTGGGACGAGCCTCGGCCGTCGTCGTGCCACCAGCGTTGTTGTCGCGCGACGTGAGGTGCGTCTGTGCGTGTGCGGCCTGCGCGCTGAGCGCCAACGCCGCGACGAGGGTGTGTTGCTTCATGGTGAGTTCCTCCGGAGAGCGGTCGAGCGCGAGTCACCGGGGATCGGCGAAACGGCACGACCATGTTGTGGTAGCACGATAGGCCTGGGACCTGTCGCGCCGCGTCCCTCCCGGCAGTGATCTTCGCTTACCTCCTTGGAGGCAGGCGCTACGCGAGGCGAATGAAGCCGCGGCGCGCCGCGATGGTGACGGCGGCGGTCCGGTCGCGCGCGTCGAGCTTCTGCAGGATGTTCTTGACGTGCACCTTCACCGTCTCCTCGGTCCTCCCGATACGGCCGGCGATCTGCGCATTCGTGAGACCGGTCGACATCAGCGAGATCACCTCGGTCTCGCGAGGCGTCAGCGCGATGCGCGGGGTGTGCTCGGCCAGCGTGGCCGCCACAGCCGGCGGAATGCCGCGACGACCCGCCATCACCATCCGGATCACCTTCAGCACGTCGGTTACCATCATGTCCTTCACGAGGTAGCCCATCGCCCCCGCGTCCAGCGCGCGGTGAATATCCTCGTCGCCAGCATATGTGGTCAGCACGACGATCCGCGCGTCGGGAAACTCCTCGAGAATCGCGCGAGTGGCCGCGAGACCGTCCATGATGGGCATGCTGAGATCCATCAGCACGACATCGGGTCGCCCTTCGCGGTAGCGCTCGAGCGCCTCCTCGCCATTCGTCGCCTCCGCGACCACCTCGAGTCCAGCCTCGGTCGCCAGGAACGATGAGACCCCTGCCCTGATAAGGGGATGGTCATCGGCTGTAAGGATCCGGATCGGCCTCGTCATGCGGACAACTATATCGGCCGTCTCACCTACCCGCATACCTCGAACGAGGGATGGGCGGCCGCCTCATGTTCGCGGCACTTCCTCTCAAGAACGAACGATCACTTGATGTTGTCGCCTGTGGTCATGGGGGTGAGACTCTGCGCTACAGCCTCCCATCTACCGTTGTGGCGTACCCACACAGTCATCACCATTTGCTGGAGACCACGATCAACGGAAGACCCACATCGGCGATCAAGCGTGACGCGGTATATCAATACCGCGGTGTCATCAGTCGGATGGACGACGTTGAACAGGTCGAGTCTATGGCTCCGCGTGTCGCACTTGGTTGCTACACCAGCGAATCGCGCTGATGAGAGGCGCGAGACGCCCGCGGTATGAGCGAACAATAGAGATGGATTGGATCCAATCACACGCACAACAGCGGCAGAATCCGCGTCCTTGATGGCGTTCCATGCCGCCCACTCTCTCGCGATAGAGGTCGAGTCGGACTCTCGGTGAACTCCCCGTTGCCTGGCCGCCGATTGCCGACCGGACGGCTGCTGGCCAAACGCAGTCGCGGCCGCGAGGCAGAGTGCCACTGTGGTGAACGTCGTGTAGCGCATCGTGACCTCCGGTGATGGAGTCTCGCTTTCTCTGCTGAGGAGCCTAGATATATCCTGTCCCTTCAATAGCGGTCAATGCTGCTCTGTCTTGCCTCGTTCGTAATCGCATTGTCCCAGGCTGACGTCACGAGAGTGGTGCCGGTCAATCAGCTCGTACAGACGTCGTGGACCTGGAAGGAGGGCGCGCCAAACGACATTCGAGATCTGGCGCAGACGACTGACGGCGTGCTCTGGATAGGCAGCGACTCCGGACTTACCCGGTTCGATGGGGCACGCTTCACTCGGTTCCAGCCGCAGCGGGGGGACACAGTGCCGAGGACGGGCGTGCGACACGTGACAGCGGCACGCGACGGTGGGCTCTGGATTGTGTGGCGCAGTGGACAGGTGAGTCGACTGCGCAACGGTCGATTGCGAACGTTTGGCGAGCGCGATGGGCTGCCTCCCGCAAACCGGATCGCCGAGTCAAGCACAGGAGTCACTGTCGCCGGCACTGCGACTGGCCTCGCTCTCTTCAGCAACGAGCGGTGGAAGGATGTCAGTGCGGAGTGGGGCTACCCGGACACGGAGGGCGTCGCAGTCTGGTTCGATCGTGGGGGAACTCTCTGGGTGGAATCGGAAGCGCGGGTGCTGTATCTGCCGGCGGGCAGTCACCGGTTTGCCGATCCCGTGATGCCGCTCGTGGTTCAACCGGGGGTTCGAGCTGATTTCGCCGAGGCCCCGGATGGCACCATCTGGATCTCGGAGGTCGCACGATCGGCGCACACGGTTCCGCGGATTTCGGATAAGGCTCCCGTCACTGAAGTGATGGTTGACGCCACGACGTTGCTGATCGACAGGCAGGGAAGCCTGTGGGTCGGGTCCTCGAGCGACGGTGTACGTCGTGTTTCGGACTTGCAGCGCATTCGCGGGAGGAAGGTTGCCCGCTCTGACGTCGAGGCCGAGGAACTGACCGAGAGAGATGGCCTTCTGTCGAATGACGTGCTGACGATTCTCGAAGACAGAGATGGTTCCATCTGGGTCGCCTCTCCGCTCGGCCTGCAGCGATTTCACGAGGCTTTCTGGTATCAGACGATTTGGTTTCGTTATGCTATCGTACTCGCGATCGGCGTATTCGGGGCGATGGTGGCGGTGCTGGTCCAGCGTCGGCGTCATCTGTTGGCGGAGCATGCACTCCGAAGGCAATACGATGCAACACTGACGGAACGGGCCCGCATCGCTCAGGGGCTGCACGATACGCTGCTCCAGGGATTTACTGGAATAACAATTCAGCTGCGGGCTATTCAGCGTATCCTGACTCGTCGCCCGGAAGAGGGATTCGCGGCGCTGGAGTCCGCGCTCACCACCGCGGACACCACGCTGCGTGACGCTCGGAACACCATCTGGGACATGAAGGCGGTCGAGCTGGAAGGCCATAACCTATCCGAGGCGCTCGAAGGGGCTCTGCGGTCCATGCTGACGGGCGCGCCCGTCGCGCTTGACTTCACAGTGCGTGGGAACCCGCGCCCTCTGTCGCCCGACCTCGAAATTGCCGCGCTCCGCATCGGCCGCGAGGCAGTGCTCAACGCCCTCAAACATGCCGACGCACGACGTGTATACGTGACCGTCGAGTACGACGCGAAGTTCTTGGGCCTGGAGATTCGGGACGATGGTCGCGGAATGCACAGCGGAGCCGCGGAGGCCGCCGCCGCCGACGGTCACCTTGGCATCGTTGGCATGAGAGCTCGAGCGCATCGCACTGAGGGTACGATTGAGATTGCGAGCGAGCCAGGTCAGGGAACGACAGTGCGAGCATCGTTGCCGATCACAGCGTGATTAAATCCAAAGTAGCCGCGTGGCGGCGCCGCTTGCTGCCTCGGTGTCGCCGATGCGCGCCAATATCCGCCATGTGATTGGCACACAGCCGGCACAAGAAATCGGACTCTCCGGCGCAAGTTCCTTTCCTGCTTCCGAGCAACTTTCACCGCTCCAACACTTTACGAAATGACCCGGGTGGGTTTCGAACCCACGACCTACGGATTAAAAGTCCGTTGCTCTACCAACTGAGCTACCGGGTCTTGGTGGCCTTCAAGATAATGGGCCGGCACTCATCCGTGAGATATCACAAATCTTCGTTGAGCG
>WNFR01003661.1_pt1 | contig 16292 bp, 16 predicted proteins | sample 5400221 | NCBI WGS metagenome assembly WNFR01 (sample SAMN13153357, study PRJNA577476) | soil metagenome | isolation source: 40 cm soil under Madrone tree | place: USA:California | collected 2016-06-14 | reverse complement strand
CAAGCAGGCAAGGAAGCGCGGGTGCCGTACGAGGCACGGTACTACTTCTACGTTGTTCAATCTTAACCGACCGCCGGAGGCTATCGATGACCACGGACGATGTTCTTCCGCTGGATGGCGGCTGCACCTGCGGTGGCGTGCGTTATCGGATGACGAGCAAGCCGATGTTCGTTCACTGTTGTCATTGCCGCTGGTGTCAGCGAGAAACGGGAGCATCGTTCGCGCTCAATGCGCTCATCGAAGCTGACCGAGTGAGCTTGCTGAAGGGAGAGGTCGAAGTCGTGGACACGCCATCCAACAGCGGCAAGGGTCAGAAAATAGCTCGCTGTCCGAAGTGCCATATCGCCCTCTGGAGCAACTACGCCGGAGCAGTCGATGCTCTGCGGTTTGTTCGCGTCGGCACGCTCGACGACCCGGATGCACACTATTGGCCGAAGGAAAGTCTCGAGCGCCGCGACGCCCTGCGGTCGGCAAAGGTCCGCCAGTAGCTTCGCTCAACATTGGTCCGACTCTTGTTCTCGGAGCCCAAATGGAAAACGACGAGAAGGCAATCCGACAGCTTGTAACGACCTGGCTTGACGCCTCCAAAGCTGGCGACACCGAGAAAGTTCTGAGCCTCATGACGGACGACGTCGTGTTCCTGATAGCGGGCCAGGCGCCGATGCGCGGCAAAGCTGCATTCGCGGCATCCCAAAGCGCGCTCAAGGCTGCGAAAATCGACGCTACCAGCGACATTCAAGAGATCAAGGTGATGGGAGATTGGGCGTACATCTGGACCAAACTTTCGGTTGTCATCACGCTTCCCAATGGCGCGGCGCCGATCAGGCGCGCGGGCAACACACTCTCCATCCTCCGACGTCAAGCGGGCAATTGGCTCATCGCTCGTGACGCCAACATGCTCACCGTCGTTTCGAAGTAGCGCAAACGATCACACGCAATAAACGCCCCGCCCGGGAGGGCCCGGATTAAGGACCAGGTCGCTCGACGATGGAAGCGCGAAGCGATACGTCCTATACTTGAGCGCGGATACGTCGGCGCCCCGCTTTGACGCCAGTTGTTCAAAAAATGCATCGTCGTTGGCGCCTCGGATCCGACTTGGCGACGCAGGGTTTGTCCGCTGGCGTTGCATCGTGCATCGGGCGATCGGCGTTTCACCTTACATCAAGGGGAGAGATGAATGAACTGGTACCTTCAGGCACTTAAAAAATACGCAGACTTCAGCGGCAGAGCGCGTCGGAAAGAGTATTGGTTTTTTGTCTTGTTCAACATAATCATTTCCGTCGTTCTTACGGTTTGTGATGTATTTATGGGAACGTACAGCGCGGCTGCGAGTATCGGGATATTGACCGCGATTTATACGCTGGCGGTGCTGATTCCCGGCATCGCGGTTTCGGTCAGAAGGCTACACGACACCGGCCGCACCGGATGGTGGCTACTGATCGTGCTGGTGCCGCTGATCGGTGCGCTTGTTCTGCTGATTTTCATGCTCATCGACAGCCAGCCGGGGCAGAACGCCTATGGACCGTCTCCCAAGACAGGAGATCCAACGATCGCCAATGTTCCGGCGTGATCCGCGCCGCCGCGAAGGTGGCCGTCAGCACATCGCTTAACTGGATTCGCTGGTGCACAGGGAGGCTCCATGCCGCTGGTCACGATTACCGTTCGTACGGGCAAATCGAGCGCTTTCAAATCCGCCATTCTTGACGGCGTGCATCGCGCGCTGATCGCATCGGGCGTTCCGGAAAAGGACCGCTTCCAGCGCGTCCTCGAGCTCGGCCCCGATGACTTTCGTTTCGATCCGGAATACCCTGACCTGACGGTTCGTCGTGACGAAGATTTTGTCCTGGTCGAGATACTCTTGTCGGTGGGTCGCAGCGTCAAGATCAAGAAGAAAATCCTTGCCGATATGCTCGCAGGATTGTCGCAGAACCCGGGTGTGAATCCTGAGAACGTGATGGTATGTTTCAAGGAGACACTATGGGAGAACTGGTCGTTCGGCGGTGGTCGACTCATCCACACCTGACGCGGATCGCGCAATGCATCGCGACCCTGGTTATCGCGTCGTCGGCCTCACGGCTTGACTCCACTCGCAGGTCGCAGCGCGCATGAAGCCGCTTCTGATTCTCATCCTTCTGCCGGTGTTGATCGGTATCGTGGCGAACACGCTCTTTCACGCCATCAGGAGCGCGACGTTTGCGGCGACTATAGGCGCGCCGATCGTCGTGTATCTCTGCTTCAGGGCCCTCGACAGCGACGGCACGTGGAGCTGGCTTGCGGCGCTCCTTGTCTCGCCGCTGGTGATTGCCATGGCGCTGGTCACTGTGCTGCTGTGGTTTGGACGCTCGCGTGTGCGAAAGCGAGGCTCCGGGAACGCCGCGTGACGTCGCCGCGATGCGGGTTGCCTGTTGCCTGCGGAGGGTGTTACATGAAGATCAGTCGCGTTGTATTCGCGGCGCTTGTATTGTCATGCGTCGCCGTATTCGCGCCCGTCGCGGCGGCGCAGCAATGGCCCTCGAGGACCGTCAAATTGATCGCCGTCTTCCCGCCCGGAGGCTCGGTCGATCAGGTGGCACGCATCATCGCCCAGCAGTTGAGCCTGCAAACGGGCCAGCAATTCATCGTCGACAACCGCGGCGGTGCTTCCGGCTCGATCGGAACCGCGTTGTTGGCGAAAGCCGATCCTGACGGCTATACCATCGGGGTGGTGTTCGATACTCACGCGGTCAACCCGTCGCTGATTCCCAATCTGCCCTTCGACACGACCCGCGACCTGACGCCGATCATGTTGGTGGGCACCGGTGGCATGGCGCTGGTCGCGCACACCAGCGAGCCCTACAAATCGTTTCGCGATGTCGTTGCGGCGGCGAAGGCCAAGCCCGGGAGCGTCTCCTACGGGACGATCGGCGCCGGCAGCCTTGGCCATCTGACGATGGCGCAGCTCGGCAATCAACTCGGCGTCGAATTCAACCACGTCCCCTATCGCGGCGGCGGCCCGCTGATGAACGATGCGATCGGCGATCAAGTGCCGCTGGCCATCGGTTCGGTGTTTCTGGTGAGCCCCTACGTCACATCCGGCCGGCTGCGTGCGATCGCGGTAACGTCAGCCAAGCCCGATCCAAAGCTACCGGGCGCGGAGCCGATAGCCAACCAGGGCGTGCCCGGCTTCGAGGTTTACACCTGGTGGGGCGTGTTCGGCCCCGCCAACATGCCTGCCGCTCTGGTCAAGCGCATCTATGACGAATTTGCCAAGGCCGTGAAAACACAGGAGGTCGCCGACAAGCTTTCTGCGCAGGGAATCGAAGTGCTAGGCGCGCCTCCCGACCAGCTCGACGCCTTCGTGCGCAAGGAAATACCGCGCTGGGCCAAGGTCATCAAGGACAACAAGATCAAGTTGGGCGATTGAACGGAAAGCGGTCGCGCAAGCCGTGCGGGCCGAGCCGGAACGCATGACGCTATAATCGAGCTCCGACTTTCGGCGATTCGCAACAATGCCTTCCTCCTTGCTGCCCGATAGTGTCGATGCCGTCGTCGCGCTGCTCGAGCGTCACGACTACTTCGCGGACCGGCGGCTCGCGACCAGCGTGTTTCTGGCGCTCAAGATGCGGCGGCCGCTTTTCCTCGAAGGCGAGGCGGGCGTCGGCAAGACCGAAATCGCCAAGGTGCTTAGCCTTGCGCTTTCGCGCTCGCTCGTGCGCCTGCAATGCTACGAAGGCCTCGACACGGCGTCGGCGGTGTACGAGTGGAATTATCCGCGGCAGATGATCGAGATCCGGCTGACCGAAGCAGAGGGCAAGGTCGATCGCGAGGCGCTGGCCACCAATATTTTCAGCGAGCGGTTCTTGATCCGGAGGCCGATTCTGCAGGCGCTGCAGCCCGACGACGGCGTCGCGCCGGTACTGCTGATCGACGAGCTCGACCGGACCGACGAGCCCTTCGAAGCGTATCTGCTCGAGGTTCTGGCCGAATACCAGGTGACTATCCCCGAGCTGGGCGCGATCAAGGCCGCGTCTCCGCCGATCGTCATCATTACTTCCAATCGCACGCGCGAGATCCATGATGCGATCAAGCGGCGTTGCCTGTATCACTGGGTCGATTTTCCGAATGCCGGACGCGAGCTGGCGATCGTGCGCCGCAAAGTTCCGGGCGCGGACGCGCGACTTTCGCGCGAGGTGGTGGCGTTCACGCAGCGGCTGCGCGCGATGGACCTGTTCAAGTCGCCGGGGATCGCCGAAACGCTCGATTGGGCCGAGGCATTGGTGGCGCTCGACCGCATGAGCCTCGACCCGGAGACGGTGGCTGACACGCTTGGCGCCTTGCTCAAGTACCAGGACGATATCGGCGCCATCACGCCTCAGATCGCCGCGCAGCTCGTTGCCCAGGCGCACACTGAAGCGCAAACCGCGGTCGAGGCCCGCGTTTGACATGGCCCATTAGAATGGCCGATCGACAGCTCTTCGGGCACGCGCACCTGGCGGAAAATATCCTCCATTTCGCGCGGGTGCTGCGCAAGGCGGGGTTGCCGGTCGGACCGGCCAAGGTGATCGCGGCGCTGGAAGCGGTCGAGGCCGTCGGTGTCGACAGGTGCGAGGATTTTCGTGCCGCGCTGGAGTCGGTGCTGATCGAGCGTCACGAGCAGCAGGTCCTGTTCGATCAGGCGTTCGAGCTTTTCTGGCGCAACCCGCATCTGCTCGAGCGCATGCTGCAATTGCTGCTGCCGAAAATCTACGGTCGCGTTCCGCCAGCGGAGGCCGAAGCGCCGCTGCCGGCACGTCTCGCCGAAGCGATGGCGCCCGCGCCGCGCGGACCTTCGCTCGAGACACAGGAGCAGGAGATCGATCTCGACGCGACGCTGACCTTTTCGTCACGCGAGGTGCTGCAGACCAAGGATTTCGAGACCATGACTGTGGCTGAGCTGGCTCAAGTCAAGCTCATGATCGCTCGCCTGCGCCTGCCGCTGCCGGAATTGCCGACGCGGCGCACCCGACCCGCCGAGCGAGGAACCACAGTCGACCTTCGCGCGACGCTGCGCGCGATGGCCTCCGCGCGCGGCGCGGTCGTTCCGCTCGCCTGGCGGCGACGCCGATCCCGCCGTCCTCCCCTGGTCGTGCTGTGCGACATCTCGGGCTCGATGGACCGCTACGCACGCATGCTGCTGTTCTTTCTTCACGCCATCACCAACGATCGCGACCGCGTGCACACGCTATTGTTCGGCACGCGACTCACCAATATCACCCGCCACTTGAAGCAACGCGATGTCGACGTCGCGACAGCCCGCGTCAGCGCTGCGGTGTCGGATTGGGCCGGTGGCACCCGCATCGGCGCCTGTCTGGAAGAGTTCAACCGCCGATGGTCGCGCCGCCTGCTCGGGCAGGGTGCGATCGTGCTGCTGATCACCGACGGGCTCGACAGCGATGTCGGCGATGGCCTGTCGCTCGAAATGGAGCGTCTGGGAAAATCCTGCCGGCGCCTGATCTGGCTCAATCCGCTGCTTCGGTATGAACATTTCGAAGCGCGGCCAGCAGGTATCCGGGCGATGCTGCCCTACGTCGACGAATTCCTGCCGGTCCACAACCTCGAGAGCCTGACGCAGCTCACTGCCGCGCTCACTTCCACATCCGCGCGCCACGCGATTCGTGGTCGCGCAAATGCAGAACGATTCGCGGCGTGAGAGAACGACAGCGGACATCGACATGGAAATGAACGGCAGCCGGACGGTGCCGGCCGATATCGATACGACCTGGCGCGCACTTAACGACCCTGAGGTGCTGAAGGCTTGCATTCCGGGATGCGAATCGGTCGAGCGCGTTTCGGACAACGAATATCGATTGACCATGACCGCGCGAGTCGGGCCGGTCAGCGCTCGCTTTACAGGCCGCATCGTCCTGGCCGATATCGTCGCGCCGACTTCGTACACGCTGAGCTTCGAGGGGCAGGGCGGAGCCGCGGGATTTGCGAAGGGCGAAGCCCGCGTTATGCTCACCGCCAACGAGCCGGAAACTCGCATCGATTATCAGGTCAAATCACAGGTCGGTGGCAAGCTGGCGCAGATCGGCTCCCGACTCGTCGACGGCGCGGCCGCTAAAGTCGCCGACGATTTTTTTGCGCGCTTCGTGGACAGGTTCGGGAAACCGCCCGCGGCCGCGGTGGATGCGGATGCGACCGAGCCCGGCGTCGCTGTTCCGGAAACCGCGTCTAGCCAGATGCGCGCCGCGTTGCGCACGATGTCGGTGCGGCTCGCACTGGCGGCGGTCATCATCGCCGTGATGGCGATCTACTGGTTCACACGGCCGGCGTAGAATTGCGTCATTGTCAATGCTGATATCGGATTTCTGAATGGACGGCGTCGATCTCGAGGTGCTGCGCAAGAGCGCGGAATGGCTGGACTCCGGCAAGCGGGTGCTTCTTGTCACGGTGGTCAAGACCTGGGGCAGCTCGCCGCGGCCACCGGGCGCGCTGCTCGCGGTGCGCGAAGACGGTATCGTCGTCGGATCCGTTTCCGGTGGCTGCATCGAGGATGACATCGTCGAACGCTCGCGGCGAGAAGGCGCCTATATCACGCAGCCTCAGGCCGTGACCTACGGCGTCTCCGCGGAAGATGCGCGCAAGTTCGGGCTGCCCTGCGGCGGCACGATTCAGCTGGTGCTGGAGCCGCTCACGCCGGATAGTCGCATCGGCGAACTGCTCGACTCGGTCGAGCAAGGCGCGTTGGTGGCGCGCAAGCTCGATCTCGATACTGCTCTCGTGTCGCTTGGTAGCGCGAATGCCGCCGAGGCCCTCGCGTTCGACGGCCACACGCTGACGACGGTGCATGGACCGCGCTATCGCATGCTGGTCATCGGCGCCGGACAGCTTTCGAAATATCTCGCTCAGATTGCCGTCGGACTCGACTACCAAGTGACGGTCTGCGACCCGCGCGAGGAATACACCGAGACCTGGGACGTCGCGGGAATCACGCTGGTCAAGACGATGCCGGACGATACCGTGATAGCCATGAATCTCGACGAGCGCTGCGCGGTGGTCGCGCTGACTCATGATCCCAAGCTCGACGACCTGGCGTTGATGGAAGCGCTCAAGTCGCCGGCGTTCTATGTCGGTGCACTCGGCTCGCGCGCCAACAACGCCAAGCGGCGTGAGCGCCTGCGTGAATTCGACTTGTCGCCGCAAGAGATCGCTCGTCTTCACGGCCCCATAGGCTTGTACATCGGCAGCCGCACACCGCCGGAAATCGCGGTATCGATTCTCGCCGAGATTACCGCGGTCAAGAACGGAGTCTCGCTGCCCGCCGGCGCGAACGTTGCCGCGGCGAAGGAAAAACTTGGTCCCTCGATCGCATGCGCGACGTCGTAGTGTCCCCGCACGCTGGGATACCTGCTCCGGTCGCGGACAAGATCCGTGCGGTGTGTTAAATTTTTCCGATTTTTTTCAGGAGAGACTCGAGCGTGCCGTTTCCTCCAGCGGTTTCAGAGAGCCAGCCCAGTCATGCGCAGCGCATTCCTTTTCACGGATCGTTTGCGTGCCTCGTTGCCACCGCATTGCTTTGCGTGCCGGCGACTAACGCATTTGGTCAATCCCCCGCGACCTCACCGCCCGAGCCCGCGTCGCAGACAGAAAGCGTTGCCGACCCATGGCGCACCGATCGCTTTTATCTCGAAACGAGCCTCTTCACACATCATTTCAGCTACGACCCGGCCCATGTCAACAAGCAGAAGCTGATTCTGGGCGAATGGAATATCACCGAGCAATGGCTGGTCGGCGCGTCGGTGTTCGACAATTCCTTTGGTCAGTCATCGCAATATGTCTATGGAGGGTGGCGCCATCGGCCCTTCGAGTCGGTGCAGCCCTTTTATGTCAAAGTGTCTGCGGGCCTCACCCACGGCTATAGGGGCCAGTATCGCGATAAGATCCCGTTGAATGGTTCCGGGATCGCGCCGGTCATCGTTCCATCGGCCGGTTTTTGCATTTCGCGAGTCTGCTCCGAGGTGGTCCTCTTTGGCGGGGCCGGTTTCCTGGTGACGCTCGGCGTGATGATTCCTTGAAATCCAGCTGGCGCCCCCAAAGAGCGCAGCGATCGCGATTCTTAGGCAGGATCCCGCCGGCGCTCTCAAAGTGCGTCCGCGCACTGACGAGCACCGCCGAACATCGCGGCTGATCGGCGCCTCCCGATGCAGGACCGGCGCGGTCATTTCTGGTCGATCTTCGGATCGAGAGCATCGCGTAGGCCGTCGCCGAGCAGATTGAAAGCGAGCACGGTGAGAAAGATCGCCAGGCTTGGAAAGATGGCGACGTGCGGCGAAGTCATCATATCGGCGCGCGCTTCGTTGAGCATCGCTCCCCATTCCGGCGTCGGCGGCTGCGCGCCCATGCCGATGAACGACAGGCTGGCGGCGGTGATGATCGAGGTTCCGATGCGCAGCGAAAAATAGACCACGACGGCGGCGATCGTACCCGGGAAAATGTGACGAATGACAATCGTCCAGTCGGACGCGCCGATGCTCCTCGCCGCTTCGATGAAGGTGAGATGCTTGAGCGAAAGTGTGTTGCCACGGACCAGACGCGCAAACGTCGGAATGCTGAATATCGACACCGCGATGATCACGTTGGCCATGCCGCCGCCGAGAATGGCAACGATCCCGATCGCCAGCAGGATGCCAGGGAACGCAAACAGCACGTCGCACAGACGCATGATGAGGCGGTCCCACCAGCCTTCGTAATAGCCGGCGACGAGCCCCAGCCCGGTGCCGATCAGCGCGCCGACCGCGACCGAAACAAAGCCGGCGGTCAAGGAGATGCGAGCTCCCATCAGAATGCGGCTGAAGATGTCTCTTCCCAACGGATCGACGCCGAACCAGTGCTTCAGCGACGGCAGCGCGTTGAGGCTATCGTAGTCGAAAAAATTCTCCGCATCGTACGGAACAACCCACGGCGCGATCACCGCGATCAGCACCAGCAGCAGCACGAACAGTCCCGCAGCGACCGCAACGTGCTGCTTGCGGAACTTGCGCCAGAATTCGCTCCAGGGAGTGCGTACCGACGACGCGTCCGGTGCAAGGACCGCGTCGATGATCGGCATCGGCTCCGCATCGGGATCGACGCTCTGCTGAATGGCGTCGGAATCCATGCAGTTACCGATACCGTATCGTCGGATTGATCACCGCGTACAGCACGTCGACGATCAGGTTGATGAGGATGAATTCGAGCGAAAAGAGCAACACTTCCGCCTGGATGACTGGATAGTCGCGCATGTCCACCGCATCGACCAGCAGTCGGCCCATTCCCGGCCAGTTGAAGACCACCTCGACCACGATAGACCCACCAAGCAGGAAACCGAACTGCAATCCCATCATGGTGACCACGGGGATGAGCGCGTTGCGCAAGCCGTGCTTGATGACGACCACGTTCTCGGACAGGCCCTTGGCGCGCGCGGTGCGCACGTAATCTTCCTGGAGGATTTCGACGAACGACGAACGGGTGAAGCGGGCCATGATCGCTGCCACCGCGGCGCCCAGCGTTAGCGACGGAAGAATGTAATGTTTCCAGCTGGCAGCGCCGACCGTGGGTAGCCAGTTGAGCTGCACGGCGAAGATCTGCATCAGCACCATCCCCAGCGCGAAGGCGGGAAAGGAAATGCCGGACACCGCCAGCGTCATGCCCAGCCGGTCCGGCCAGCGATTGCGCCACACCGCGGACACGACGCCGATCAGCATGCCGATGACCACCGACCACGACATTGCGGCCAGCGTCAGCCAGAAGGTCGGCATGAAGCGCTCGCCAACTTCGGTGGAGACCGCGCGCTTGGTGCGCAACGACCGGCCGAAGTCGCCACGCAACACGCCGGTGGTGAAGCGCACGAATTGTTCGGGCAGGGAGCGATCGAGTCCCAGGTCCTGGCGAACGAGCGCTACCGTTTCCGGTGTCGCATCGGGCCCCGCTGCGAGCCGCGCCGGGTCACCCGGCAGCAAGTGCACGAACATGAACACCAGCCCGGCGACGATGAGCAGCGTAGGCAGCAGCCCGAGCAAGCGCTTGACGATGTACTGGAGCATCGATTTACCGCGCGGACGTCGGCCTCACCCTTGCGGGAGAATGACCGCGGCGACTCGTATTGGCCAACGAGCGCCGCGAATCGGTTCAGGGCTTCAAATCGACTTCGGTAAAGTTGAACGACGCATCAGGCATGGTGTAGACACCCGTCAGCTTCTTGTTATGCGCCGAGAGGAGCTTTTCGACGACCAGCGGCGCCCACGGCGCGTCCTTCCAGATCTGCTCCTGGGCGTCGCGGTAGAACTTCGTTTTTTCCGTCTTGTCGGTCGTCGCCAGTGCGGCCTTAATATCGGCGTCGACCTTGTCGCTCTTGTAATACGCGGTGTTGAAGAGACTCGGCGGAAAAGATCCGGATGCGAGCAACGGCCGGATCGCCCAATCGGCTTCGCCGGTCGACGATGACCAGCCGACGTAATAGAGGCGCACAGGCGCCGTGGCCGGATCCTGCCAGCTCTCGACTTTCTCGACCCGCTGCCCGGCTTCGAGCAGCGTAATCTTGGCCTTGATGCCGATCTGGCCGAGTTGCTGCTGCAGGAATTGCGTCACCTTCTGCGCGGTGCTGTGGTTGTACGCCGACCACAGCTCGGTCTCGAAGCCATTCGGGTAGCCGGCGTCCGCGAGCAGCTTCTTGGCCTTGGCGAGGTCGTACGGCCACGGGCCGAGCTTGACGTTGTACTCGACACCCTCCGGCACCACGCCGGGGGCGGCAAATGCATAGCCACCGAACGCTACTTTTGCCAGTGCGTCCTTGTTGATGGAGTAGGCGATCGCCTCCCGCACCTTGGGATTATCGAAGGGCTTTTGCTGGGTGTTCATCGACAGGTAGCGCAGCACGATCGATGGCGCGGCCACCACCTCGAGCTCAGGCTTCGCCTTCAGCGTTTCCGCCTGCTCATAAGGGACGGGATAAGTGAAGTGCGCTTCACCAGTCTGCATCATCGCCGCCCGCGAATTGTTGTCGACGACCGGCTTCCAGGTAATCGTGTCTACCTTGGGATAGCCCTTCTTCCAGTAGCCGTCGAACTTGGCGACCTTCAGATAGTCGGTGCGTTGCCATTCGACGAATTTGAATGGGCCAGTCCCGACCGGATTGGCCGAGATGTCCTTGCCGTACTTGGTCATCGCCGCCGGGCTGATCATCACCCCCGACGGGTGCGCGAGATTGTTCAGGAACGCGGAAAAGGGCGTCTTCAAGGTGATCTTCGCCGTGTAATCGTCGACGACTTCGGTCTTGCCGATATTGCTGTAAAGCCCATAGCGCTTCAGCTTGTTGTCGGGATTGGTGACGCGATCGAAATTGGCCTTGACCGCGGCGGCATTGAAGTCCGTGCCGTCGTGAAACTTGATTCCCTTCTTGAGCTTGACGGTGTAGGTGAGACCGTCCTTGGTGACCTCGTAGCTCTCGGCGAGGACCGGAATCATCTTCATGTCCTTGTCGAATCCATACAGGCCTTCGTAGAACGACTTGGCCATCGCCTGCGACAGCGTGTCGTTGGCGTCGTAAGGGTCGGTGGTGGTAAAGGTCGACGCCACGGCGAAGACAACGTCCTTGGCGGCGTGCGCGGGCGCCGCGAATAGCGCGCCGAGCGCGAGCGCGGTGACAATTAGCGAGCGTGGGAATGATTTCATATTCTTTCTCCAGATGTTGCGACAACTCGGTCGAAGGATCTGCGATCAGTAGGCGCCGGCGATCCGGTGCGTGGCGACGTAATGTCCGGGTGCGACTTCCTTGAGCGGCAGTACGACCGGCTCATCGCCGATCGCCCGGATAGGGCTCGGGATTTCCTCCGATGATAGCTCCCTTTTGCCGTGTCGTCGCGCCGGGTCGGCCACCGGTACGGCGGCCAGCAGCTTGCGGGTGTACGCGTGCTGCGGATCCTCGAACACCGCTCGCCGCGGTCCGATTTCCACGATCTGGCCCAGATACATTACCGCGACGCGGTGGCTGATTCGCTCGACTACCGCCATGTCGTGCGAAATGAAAAGGTAAGACAAGCCGAACTCGGCCTGCAGATCGAGCATCAGGTTGACGATCTGGGCGCGGATCGACACGTCCAGCGCCGAGACGGCTTCGTCGGCGATGATGATCTTCGGCTTGAGTGCGAGCGCGCGGGCGATTGCGACGCGCTGGCGCTGGCCGCCGGAGAATTCGTGCGGATAGCGAAGCGCCGCATCGGGTGAGAGTCCGACATGCTGCAAGAGCTCGGCGACGCGATCTTCGGCAGCGCTTCCCCGCGCGACGCCGTGAACGTAGAGCGGCTCCGCGACCGAGAAGCCCACCGTCAGCCGCGGATCGAGCGACGCGTACGGGTCCTGGAACACCATCTGGATCTCGCGCCGCATAGCGCGCACCTCATCGGAGGGCAGGCGCGCGATATCGTGGCCATTGAACTCGATGCTGCCGCCATCGATGTCGACCAGCCGCAGCAGCGAGCGTCCCGTGGTCGATTTGCCGCAACCGGATTCGCCGACCAGCGCCAGCGTTTCTCCGGCGCGAAGATCGAAGCTCACTTGCTCGACGGCGTGTACCCGCCGCCGCACCCGTCCGAACAATCCAGACCGAATGGGAAACCGCGTCTTCAGGCCGCGAACCCTGAGCAGAGGCTCGGCGGATTCGGGGGACGGATGCGACTCGCTGGAAGCGCGGCGGGCGGGACCGGTGCTCGCTCTGGTCTCGGCTAAAGAAATTGCAGCAGGCGATGGCGCGGTTGGCGCTGCGCTGTAGACAGGAAGCGGAAACCGTGCCGGCGAGTCGCTGCCTTGCATCGCGCCCAGCCGCGGCACCGCGGCCAGCAGCGCGCGAGTGTAGGAGTGCCGCGGCGCATGGAAGACCTGATCGGCGGACCCTTGTTCCACCATCTCGCCGCGGTACATGACCATCACACGATCCGCGATTTCGGCGACGACACCCATGTCGTGGGTGATGAAAATCACGGACATGTGAAGCTCGTCCTGCAAGAGCCGGATCAAAGCCAGGATCTGCGCCTGAATGGTGACGTCGAGCGCGGTCGTGGGCTCGTCGGCGATGAGCAGACGAGGCTTGCAGGAAAGTGCCATCGCGATCATGACCCGTTGTCGCATGCCGCCCGACAGCTGGTGCGGGTAGCGGCTCAAGACCTGAGCCGCCTCGGGAATTCGCACCTGCTCGAGCATGCGCAGCGCTTCACGATTGGCGGAGGCGAAATCCGCGCCCTGATGCAGGCGGATCGATTCGGCGATCTGCTCGCCGACCGTGAACACCGGATTGAGCGAGGTCATCGGCTCCTGAAAAATCATCGCCATTTCGGCGCCTCGAACGGAGCGCATGGTCTGAGCGCTGGCTCGCGCGAGGTCGATTCGTGTAGCGTCGTCGCGTGCGAAATCCATGCGGCCCGCGGTGATCGTGCCGCCACCGTGCTCAACCAGGCGCATCAGCGATAGCGCAGTGACCGATTTGCCCGAGCCGGATTCGCCGACGATTGCCACTGTCTCGCCGCGGCCGACGTAGAACGACACGTCGCGCACCGCCGCGACAACGCGCTCCGTGCTGCGGAATTCGACCGAGAGATGCTCGACCTCGAGCAAGTGCGCCGCCGGCGCGCTCACGGCCATGGCCGCACCTCCATCCTTGTTTGGCGAGGTGCTCATCGCGAGCTCGATCGGAACATTACAATCGTCGTGTTCATTGCGATCTTTGTGCGTGCTGCGCGCGGATCTGATCGATGGTCGCGCTCATGGTGATCGCTCGCGGATCAATTTTGAGCCAGAGCAGCGACGGGCGATCCGCACCGAGCGCACGCTCCAACGCGGGCGCGAATTCCGCGGTGCGGGTCACCGCCTCGCCAATCGCGCCATATGCCTTCGCCAGCGCGACGAAATCGGGGTTGACCAGATCGGTGCCGTACACCCGCGCCGGATAGGTGCGCTCCTGATGCATGCGAATGGTGCCGTACATACCGTTGTCGATGACCACGAAGACGACATTCAGCTTGCTTTGAACGGCGGTGGCGAGCTCCTGCCCGTTCATCTGAAAACAGCCGTCCCCGTTCCACGACACCACGACACGCTCCGGATGGGTCGCCTTGGCCGCGATCGCCGCCGGGACTCCGTATCCCATCGAGCCATTGTACGGAGCGAGCTGAGTCCGGAAACGGCGATGGCGATAGAGGCGATGCAGCCACACCGTGTAGTTACCTGCGCCATTGGCCACAATTGCGTCCTCCGGCAAGCGCTGGCGCAACACCGACACCACTTGCCACAGGTCGAGGTCGCCGGGCATAGGCCGCGGCTCCTGCCACGCCAGATAGTCTCGGTGCGCCTGGCGGGCGTTTGCAAGCCAGGCCGGATTCGCAATGGGCGCCATCTCCGCCAGCGCGGCTGCAAGTGCCGGCATCGTCGCCTGTATGGCGAGGGCCGGCTGGAAGACGCGTCCCAACTCCTCGCTGCCGGGATGAACGTGAATGAGCGTCTGCCCCGGCTGCGGCGCGCTGAGCAGCGTGTAGCCGCCGGTCGTCATCTCACCGAGGCGCTCGCCGGCGACGAGCAGAACATCGGCGTCGCGCACTCGTGCGGCTAGCTTGGGATTGATCGCGATCCCGACGTCACCGGCATAAAGCTCGTGACCGTTGTCGAAGAGATCCTGGGTGCGAAACGCGCAGGCGACCAAAATGGTATTGGCTTCGGCGAAGCGGCGCATGTCTGCGCACGCCGCTTCGTTCCATCCGCTGCCGCCGACGATGACCAGAGGTTGCTTCGATCCAGCGAGCATTTCCCGGAGCTCGGCAATTTGCGCTGCTGCGGGATGGACGGCGAGCGGCTCGACGCGTGCGGCGTCGTCGACCTGCGCCGTTGATGCGAGCATGTCCTCGGGCAGGGCCAGTACCACCGGACCGGGCCGCCCTTGAGTCGCGACCCGGAACGCGCGTGCGATGTATTCCGGAATGCGCTCCGCGCAATCGATCTCCGCCACCCATTTGGCAATGCTTCCATACATGCGCCGATAGTCGATTTCCTGAAACGCTTCGCGATCTCGGAAATCGCTGCCGACCTGCCCGACAAAAACAATGAGCGGCGTCGAGTCCTGCTGCGCGGTGTGGATGCCGATGGCCGCATTCGACGCGCCGGGCCCGCGGGTCACGAACGCGATGCCCGGGCGGCCGGTCAGCTTGCCGTACGCTTCGGCCATGTAGGCGGCGCCGCCCTCATGGCGACAGACGATCAGCCGCAGCGATTCGCGCGCTTCGTAGAGAGCATCGAGGACGGCGAGATAGCTCTCGCCCGGAACGCAGAAGGCGAGGTCGACGCCCTGCCGGAGGAGATTGGCGACCAGAATCTGGCCACCGGTGCGCGGCGCACTCATTAGCTGGGATTCTAGCAGGCCGATTACCATCGCCACGCCCCGGGCGGGATGCACCTATAATCACGCCACCCGCTCCCGCCCCCTGCCGCGCCGACCTCGTCGCCCATGAATCTGCCACCCGCACTACACGATGCGTTGCTCTTCACCGTCGCCGGTGCATTTCTCGCGCTGGTGCTGATGCGATGGAAGCGCGACCAGCGCCAGGCCATGTTGCAAATGCTGATCCTGCTGGTCATCGGCGTTGTCGGCTTGCTGGCGTTGAATCAGTTCGGGGCGAGCATCGCCCCGACGTTGGCAGGCGCCGCCCTGCGCGAAGTGTGCCTGCTTCTTGCCGCGTTCGGATTCATCCGTATTTTCCTGGTGTTCGTATTCCAGGGCCTGTTCGCGCGGATGGCGCTGCCGCGCATTCTCGGCGATGTGCTGTTCGCGTTTTCGCTGCTCACCTATACCGTCTACCGCATGTACGCGGTGGGCTTCGACTTTGCCAGCATTGCCATCACGTCCACGGTTATCGGCGGCGGCGTAGCGCTTTCGCTGAAGGAGCCCTTGGCGAACCTTTGGGGCGGTGTCGCGATTCAACTCGACAACACCTGCCGCATCGGCGATTGGATACGTATCGAGGGGGCGATGGGGCAGGTGGTCAGCATACGCTGGCGGTACACGGCGCTCGCGACCAACGCAGGAGAGACGCTGATCATTCCCAATTCGCTGCTGGTCAGCCATCGCGTCAATCTGCTCGCGCGGCGTGGCGACCAGCGCATTCCATGGCGGCGTCCGGTGGAGTTCGGGGTCGGGTACGAATGGCCTCCGAGCCGGGTGATCGCCGTGGTCGATGACGCCCTGGCACGTGCCGACATCGCCAACGTCGCGCGCGCGCCGGCGCCGTCGTGCATCTGCTGGAGCTTCGATCCAA
>WNFR01003474.1_pt1 | contig 16304 bp, 13 predicted proteins | sample 5400221 | NCBI WGS metagenome assembly WNFR01 (sample SAMN13153357, study PRJNA577476) | soil metagenome | isolation source: 40 cm soil under Madrone tree | place: USA:California | collected 2016-06-14 | reverse complement strand
CTTCGTCGCGAAAAGAAAATGTGTCAACCGTAAACCACGGCTCCAAGTGACGCCGTACGCTGGCCCAGGAGAAATCGTGCAGATGCGCGGCGACGCGATGCGTCGGCAGGATGGTCAGCCCCTCGCTGCGCGTGTTGATGAAAGTCATCATCGCGAATTCGTATGGCGCATTGCGATCCGGGTGAATCGTTTGACTGCGCCGTTCGTTGCGGTAGTTGAGCGCCGTTTCGTAACGGTGATGTCCGTCCGCGATGACCAATTTTTGATCCGCCATCGCGTTCTGGATTGCTGAGACCCGCTCCGGTTCCGCGATCGTCCAGAGGCGATGCACGACGCCGTATTCGTCGCGCAGTTCCGTGGCGGGCGGCGCGGCGGATTCTGCCTCGGCGAGTGTCGTGTCGATACGGCGCTCCGCGTCAGAATAAAGTATGAAAAGCTGGCCAGTGTGCGTGCGCGTGTGGCGAAGGAGCTCCAAACGATCGGCTTTCGGCCCCGAGAGCGTTTGCTCGTGGCGAAAAACAACGCCGGCCGAATAATCCTCGAGCTTTCCGGCACCGATGAAACCGCGGCGTGTGCGGCGCTCGTCGCCGCCAGGAGCGGTGTATTCCTGTGTGTATGCGTAGAAAGAATCGACGGAATCCTGCACCACGATTTGGTTGCGGATCCAATCTTGCAGCGCGGAGGACGCCCGCGTGTAAACGTTGTTCTGCGCGGAGTCGTTCGGAAAAACGCGGCCCTTCTCGATAGTAATTAAATTGTGCGGATCGGCGGCGTAATACTTCTCCTGCATGGCTGGAGAAATTTTGTCGTAGGGCTGGGTGAGCACGCGATCGAATGAGGCGCGCGCGGGACTGTAGCGAAACGCGCGAAATGGATGGACCTGAGCCATGGAGTCTCCGGAATGAATATAGGCAGCATGCGAAGTTCTATTTTACGCGAACAGCGCGCAATTCAGAAAATGCCGCTCGGGCTCCGCAACTCGTCGCGCCCTCTGTGATGGCTTCCTTGTGAAGCCCAAGCCAGTGCCTGGCGCTCAACGAGAACATATTAGAATAGAGATTATGGCTGATCCAAAATCTGCGGCGGTCCGGGCGCTAATTTTTGATTTAGACGGGACGCTGATCGATTCCAAGCTCGACTTGATTCATTCGGTGAACGCCATGCTGTGTGAAATGAAACGGCCGCAGCTCGCCGCGGACACCATTTCCGGATACATCGGACACGGCGCGCCGCAATTGGTGGCGCGAGCTATGGGTGGCACCGCGAAAGAAGAAGAGTTAAAGCAAGCCTTGCAATTTTTCCTCGGCTACTACGAAGAACACAAAATGGATAATACAAGTGCGTATCCGAGCGTGCCAGAAACGCTCGCCCAACTGAGCAACATTCCAATGGCTGTGCTTACCAACAAGCCCGAGCGCATCAGCGTGCGCATCTTGAAATCGTTGGGTCTGGCGAAATATTTTCGCGTGATTTATGGCGGTAACAGTTTTGACTCGAAGAAGCCCGATCCCTTTGGCGCGAACAAGATTCTGCGGGAGTTTGGAATCGCAGCGGATGAGGCCCTGATTGTGGGCGATTCCGAAGTAGACGTGCAAACCGCGCGCAATGCGGGAACACGCGCCGCCGCGGTCAACTATGGCTTCGGTGTGCACGATCGCGCCGCGCATTCCGGCCGATATTTACCTCGATCACTTCGCGGATCTTGCTGACGTTCTGGGCAATCACGCCGCCGGCTAATGCGCCTGAGAAACCGAGGGCTTCCGGCATCTTGTGTTCCGGCGCGGTGCTTGGCAGACTCGACGCGTGCTCCTTGGACTCTTTTCTGAGTTGAATACGCCGGGCGGAGTGCAGCGCGCGGGACGCCACGTGGCCGCGGTAATGAGCGAATTCGCGGCGGGTCACGGCATGGAGTGCCGTCTGCTGAGCCTCAACGACTCGCCGGAATTGCATCGCATGGCGGTGGGGAACCGCGAATTCGTATTTACCGGCAGCGCGCGGGGTAAAGCCCGGTTCAGCGCGAGCGCGGCGCACGCAGCCAGGCGGCGCGCGAAAGTAGTAGTTGCGGGGCATCCCTTCTTGGCGCCCGTTGCGCGAGGAACAAAGTTTTTCGCCAGGAGAGCAAAGTCAGTGGTTTGGACCCATGGGCTGGAGGTCTGGGAGCCGCTTTCCATTTTGCGGCGCCGGGCGCTACGCAACGCCGATCTGGTGATTGCGCCGACCAATGACACCGCGAATCACGTGGCCACCCAGCAGGACATTCCGCGCGAGCGAATTCGCGTGTTGCCGTGGGCGTTGGACCCACAATTCGAGGCACTGCTCACGGGGAAGCCCGCCCCGGCCTTGCCCGCAAATTTTCCATCTGGGCGCATAGTCCTAACGGTAGGCCGGTGGTGCGCTGATGAGCGCTATAAGGGAATGGATACACTGATCACGGCATGGCCGCGCTTGCTGATGGAGTGGCCGGATGTGCAGCTGGTGGCGGTAGGGGAAGGTGACGATCAGGAATGGCTTGAGCAGATGGCGGATGGGCGCGGCGTGCGCCGGCACGTCCATTTTCTGAGCGGACTCAGCTATGCGGAAATCGCTGCGTGCTACCAAGCTTGCGAGATTTTTGCGCTGCCGAGTCGCGGCGAGGGCTTTGGGCTGGTGTATTTGGAAGCGATGGCGTGCGGCAAGCCAGTAATCGGCGGGGCACATGGCGGAGCACCGGAAGTAATTGACGACGGAAAAACGGGATACCTGGTGCAGCACGGGGACGCGGGGCAGCTGGCGACTTCACTGGAAGCGCTGCTGGCCAATCCGGATTTGGGGCGCGAAATGGGAGCACGGGGCCGGGAACGAGTGGAGCGGGAATTCCGGTTCAATGTTTTTGCGAAGTCGCTGAAAAAGATTCTGCGCGATCTATGCGAATCCTGAACGTCACGCAAACTTATTTTCCGTTCATGGAGTTTGGCGGACCACCGGTAAAAGTGCGTTCGCTTTCGCAACGGCTGGTTAAGTTGGGGCATAAAGTGACAGTGCTGACAGCAGATTGGGGCTTGGAATCAAATGCATTGCCGGCCGGAAGCCAGGTGCAACGAACCGAGTTTGGGTGGCGCGTGGAGGAAAGCGGAGTCGAAGCGATCTATCTACCCAGCTGGATGCGATACCGTGCGCTAAGCTGGAATCCGGGACTGGCAAGATTTTGCCGAGCGCAATTGTGGCGCTTCGACGTGGCACACATTTTTGGTCTGTACGATTTGCTGGGGTCCGCGACGGCGGCAGCGTGCCGGCGCAGCGGAATCCCCTACGTAGTGGAACCCATTGGCATGTTCGTACCGATTGTCCGGAACTTTTTGCTGAAACAAATGTATCATCTAGCTCTGGGTCGATCGATGCTGAGGGGTTCTCGCACCGTCATTGCCACCTCACCGCAGGAAGTAGCGGAGCTTGCCTCATCTGGCCAGCCGACAGAAAAGATTGTGGTACGCCGCAACGGAGTGGAGGTACCGGATTCGCTGCCAGAGCGAGGTACATTCCGCGCGGTCGTAGGAATACCCGCAGATGCCAAAGTAGTTCTGTACCTTGGACGATTGTCTGAGAAAAAAAGCCCGGATGTACTGCTGCAAGCGTTTGCATCGCTTGGAAATATGGGTGGTGCAGAACTGCGCCTTGTGTTTGCCGGTCCGGGCGACGGCGACATGAAGCAGAAACTGCAGCGAGTGGCGGCAGAGTTGGGAGTTTCCGCGCGCGTCCAAATCCTCGGACCGGTTTTCAATAAAGACAAGTGGAACGCCTACCGGGATGCCGACGTTTTCGTTTTGCCGTCGCAAAATGAAAATTTCGGGAACACTGCAGGTGAAGCCGTGGCCGCAGGGACGCCCGTAGTTGTTACGGATAAGTGCGGAATCGCGCCGCTGCTCGCAGACGTTGCTGGACTGGTAGTCAAGCACGATGCGGCAGCCATAGCGCAGGCCATCGCGCGGGTACTGTGTGAGCCGGGACTGCATGAGCGGTTGAGCACAGGTTGCAAAAGAGTAGCGGCGAAGCTCGATTGGGACCAACCTGCGGAACAGATGGAGAATTTGTACGAGCAACTGGTGATGGCAGAAAGGCAAGCGGCAGCGCAGACACACTGAGGGTGGTCATTGCCAATTCGAGAGCATAGGGCTTTTCGGGGAGTGTGGTGGGGCGTTAATTTTCTGCTTCTCACAACGCTACTGGGTGTAATTTACTCTGGGGGATGGGAATTTTCGGTTCGCCGGTATCTTGACGGTTTTTCCGATGCGATCGTTCCGGCCTCAGAACCTGCCGAACGGCAAGTGGAAGCTATCCTCGATTGGATGCGGAAAGGGCCGCCGCGCCTGGTGGCTGCAAACCCCTCCGCGCTGCCCGCCCGGGATCCGCAAGCGACATTAAACTATCAACAACTTTTGTCCGTTTGCGGAACAGCCACGAACGCATTTTTGAATCTTGCGCACAGTAACGGCTTGAGGGTTCGGCGGCTACTGCTATTAGCGCCCGATCGCACGACGAAACATGTAGTTGCGGAAGTCCTGGTCGACGGACACTGGGCGATTGTCGATCCCGCGTACCGTCTGCTGATGCGCGACGGAAAAGGTCGAACGTTGACTCGCGAAGACCTGCGCGATCCGGCGATATTCGCGGAGGCGAGCAGCGTAGTGCCCCATTATCCCAAGAACTATACATACGAGAGTTTTGCCCATGTGCGATTGGCGCGTGTGCCGCTGCTGGGTCTTCCGTTGCGATGGATGCTGGACAGAGCTTTGCCTAACTGGGAGGAAGAATTTGACTGGGCGCTGCTTCTGGAACGCCAGTCATTTTTTGTTCTGTGTGCGTCCGCAAGCGCTTTGTTGTTTTTCGCACTGCTTAGAATCTTTTTGGGTTGGTATGCCGACCACCGACTAAACATCCCGCGATTTCGACTGCGCTCACAGTTTCTGCGAGCCGGAATGACCTTCTTTCGGGCTCCGGAGATCAAGTAAAGCGTGTGCGGCATCTGCGGAATTGCTTTTGCCGGGCGTGCTTCAGAAGCGGAAACGCGAGTTCGGGCCATGACTGCCGCAATGCGGCACCGCGGGCCGGACGACGACGGTTTTCTCGTTGATGAAGTGCGCGCTCCGGGCCTGGCGCTGGGCATGCGGCGCCTGAGCATCATCGACCTGAAGACTGGTCACCAACCGGTTTGGAATGAAACGCGCGATGTGGCAGTGATTTTCAATGGGGAGCTTTATAATTACCGCGAACTTCGAGACCGGCTGATTCTTTTCGGACACCGGTTCAGCACACAATCCGACACAGAAATCCTGGTACACGCGTGGGAAGAGTGGGGCGAGGACTGCCTGGAGGAGTTGCGAGGAATGTTTGCGCTGGCGCTGCTGGATTTACGGAAGCGCTATGCGACGGCGCCGTTGCTTTTTCTGGCACGCGACCCGCTGGGCATCAAGCCTCTGTACTACACGCAGACGAGCGATGGATTTGCCTTTGCGTCAGAAATCCGCGCGCTGGTGGCCGGGAAAATGGCGGCGAAGACGCTTTCGCAAGACGCGCTGACGTCTTACTTTCTTTTTGGCAGTGTTTCGGAGCCAGTCACTCTGCTGGATGGAGTTTTTTCGCTTCCGCCTGGGCACCGCATGCTCGTGTATGTGCCGGAACGGCGGCGCATGCCGCGCGCGCGAGCATGGTGGGACGCGACGCGGAGCCCGGCGGCGAAGGAGGCGCGCGCGATCAACGATTTTTCTTCCGCCGCGAAGAGCTTACGGACGCTGCTGGAAAATGCCGTGCGCGCGCACCTGATTGCGGATGTTCCAGTGGGATTGTTTCTTTCCAGTGGCTTGGATTCCAGCGCGATTGCGGCGATCGCGGCGCGGGCGCAGGCCGGAATTTGCAGCTTTACACTGAGTTTTCCAGGAACGGCATACGACGAGGCACCGCTTGCGCGCAGCATTGCGAAACATTGTGGAACGCGACATCGCGACATCCCGCTGGGAGGCGAAGCGGTGGTATCCAGGATGGACGAAGCGGTTGCGGCGCTGGATCAGCCCAGCATGGATGGGATCAATACGTACTTTGTTTCGTGGGCGGCGAGAGAAGCTGGGCTCAAGGTGGCGCTTTCAGGACTTGGCGGCGATGAGTTGTTTGGCGGTTATGCGACATTCGCGGACACGCCGCGGATTGCGAGACTGATCCGGATGGTGTGGTTCGTGCCTGCGCCGTTGCGGAAGGCGGTTGCGCCGCTGCTGCTGCGGGCACTGGTCGCGGCGAGAAGCAGCCCGGACGCTGCGCGCAAGGCGGTAGCGGCGTGGTTGTCGCCAGACGCGCTCCCGCACCCGTACTTTTTCACGCGCGCCTTGTTTCCAATAGGCGCGGAGCTGTCCAGATTGATCGAGCCGAGATTTCGGCCGAGCAGTGTGGCTGCCGACGGTGTGACGCTCGAGCCGACGTGGCTTGGATGGCTGGAGCGAGCGGCGGATGGAGCGCGCAAGTTGGAGGGGATCAGCAGCGTTTCGTGGCTCGAGATGCGCTCCTATATGGCGAGCACGTTGTTGCGCGATACGGATGCAGTGAGCATGGCGTGTTCGCTCGAGGTGCGCGTGCCGCTGCTCGATACGCCACTTGTGGAGTTTGTTGGCGCGCTGCCGGAGGGCGCACGGCGCCGTGACGGAACCTCGAAGGCATTGCTTGTTGCGGCCATTAGAGACTTGCTACCGCAAGAGGTTCTGGCGCAGAAGAAAAGGACGTTTACATTGCCATGGGAGCATTGGCTGCGGGGCGGATTGCGGAAGCGGCTGGAGACCAGCTTTGCGGAAGTGGCGCCGGGATTGGCGCCGTATCTTCGGGCAGACGGAATGCGCGAGGTTTGGGGAGCCTTTCTTGAGGGCAAGACCTCTTGGTCGCGGCCGTGGTCGATATACGTGGTGAATGAGTGGTGCCGGAAGAATCTATAGATGGCGTTTGACGTGGTGGCACGCGAATTTTAAATTTGTGCCTAGCTGGGGCCCAGCATGCTGCGCCCCTACTGGGGTGGCCGCGGCGGCTGGTCGCGGTGCGGTACACTGATTCACTTACATGAATATTCTGGGAATCAATGCGTATCACGGGAACGCTTCGGCGGCCGTGGTGTGCGACGGGCGGCTGGTTGCCGCGGTGGAGGAAGAGCGATTCAATCGCGTCAAGTACGCGGCGGGATTTCCGGCCGCAGCGATTCGCTATTGCTTGAAGGAAGCAGGCCTGAAGCTGGAAGAAATTGACCACGTTGCGGTGCCCCGCAATCCGCTGGCGCGGTTGGGCACCAAGCTGTTCTACGCGCTGCGGATGCCCTCATTTGTGCGCGGGCGGGCCAAGGTGCTGGTGAAGTTTACCGGTGTGCGCGAGGCACTAGCGGGCGCGTTCGACAGCGATCCAAGCAAAATCAAGGCTCAATTTCATCGCATAGAGCACCACCAGGCACACCTGGCGAGCTCGTTCTTTGTCTCGCCATTCGAACGGGCAGCACTGCTATCCGCAGATGGACTCGGGGATTTTGCGAGCACGATGTGGGGTAGCGGAAGCGGGAATCGCATGGAGATCGCCGATGCGATTGTGTTTCCGCACTCGTTGGGGCTGTACTACACGGCCGTCACACAGTACCTGGGCTTTCAGAAATTTGGCGACGAATACAAAGTGATGGGACTGGCGGCATACGGCGAGCCCGAGAAATTAGAAGATTTTCGCGACATCGTGCGGTTTGACGCGAATGGAAATGGCAACGGGTTCCGGCTGGGACTTGAATATTTTGTGCATCATCGCACGGGACCGGAAATGAGTTGGGCCGAGGCGGATAAGACGCCGACGCTGGGAAAGCTTTTTTCCGAGCGGATGTCACAACAGTTGGGCGCAGCCCGGTTGGCAGACGAGCCGTTGGAGAAACGCCACAGGAACCTGGCGGCCTCGCTGCAGGCCAGGCTTGAAGAAGTCTATCTCGGGATGCTGCAGAAACTGGCGAAGGCTACCGGACTGAAATCAATTTGCCTGGCGGGCGGAGTGGCCTTTAACTGTGTGGCGAACGGCAAAATATTTGACGCCACGCCGTTTGAGCGGGTCTACGTGCAGCCGGCTGCGGGCGACGCGGGGCTGGCCGTTGGAGCGGCGTATTTCGTGTGGCATCAGAAATTGGGGAAGCCGCGATCGTTTGTGATGGAGCACGCATATTGGGGGCCGGGATATTCGGCAGGAGAGACTCGCGCCGCGATAGAGTCGAACGGCATTGCCGGCAAGGGATACGTGGTTGAGGAACTGCCGGAGCAGGAGTTGACGAGGCGCGCGGCGGCGATTGTCGCCGACGGAAAAATATTGGGATGGTTTCAAGGTCGCGCGGAATGGGGACCGCGAGCGCTGGGAAATCGGAGCATTGTAGCCGATCCGCGGCGAGCTGATATGAAGGACACTCTGAATCGCCGGATCAAGCACCGCGAGATTTTCCGGCCGTTCGCGCCATCCATTTTGGCCGAGGCGACGGGTGAGTGGTTTGAGAAATCACATCCTTCGCCATTTATGACGCTGGCGTATGCGGTGCGGCCGGAAAAACGCGAGTTGATCCCAGCGCCGACGCATGTCGACGGTACGGGGCGCTTGCAGACTGTTACGAAGGAAGCTAATCCGAGATATCACGCGCTGATTTCTACTTTTCGAGATTTGACCGGCGTGCCGGTCGTGCTCAACACATCGTTCAACGATAACGAGCCGATTGTTTGTCGACCTGAAGAAGCGATCGATTGTTTTTTGCGGACAAAGATGGACGCCTTGGTACTGAGCGATTTTCTGGTGACCCGCGGCATCTGAGCCCCCAGCGAGTACAGGCAAATGTGCCGCTGCCTGTACAATCTTGCGGTGCGAATTCTCCTGCTGAATCTCTACTATCCACCGGACACTTCGGCAACCGCGAAGATGGCGCAGACGATTGTGGATGCTCTGTCGGCGGCACATGAAGTGACGGTGGTGTGTGGACGGCCTTCGTACGAGCCTACCGAGCGACGGGCTTGGCATTTGTGGCGGGCAGAAACAGCGGGCAGTTCGCCCTGCTCCGCTAATGTGAAAATCATACGAGTGGGGTCGACAGATTATTCGCGCGCGGAGATGCGACGGCGCGTGCTGAATTACCTAACGTACGTGGCCCTAAGCGTGCCGATTTCTTTGTTTGTGCCTTGTGATGTGGTGTTGGGGATGACCGACCCGCCGTTTGAGGGAATCGTGGCGGCATTGGTGGCGTTGCTAAAGGGCAAACCGCTGGTGTACAACGTTCGCGATTTGTATCCAGACATGGCGACGGGGGGTTCTATCGTCAAGCCTGGGATGCTGACGAAGGTGTGGGAGATGTTGCATAGATGGGCGCTGCGGAGGTCGACGCGCGTTGTAGTGTTGGGCGAGGATATGCGCGCTCGAATTGTGGCGAAGGGAGTGAAGGCGGAGCGCGTCACGGTGGTGCGCGACGGAGCGGAGATTTGCGAAGCGGGGGCCAGCCCTGGCGTGGACCCTGAGGTTGTGGGCGCGATTCGAGGCGATTTCAATTTTGTGTTGCTGCACGCCGGGAACTTGGGATTTTATGGGGCGTGGGAGACATTGGTCGCGGCGGCGCGAAAGTTGGCCGACGAGGGGATCGGGTTGGTATTTGTGGGAGACGGTGCGCAACGCGGGCAGATCGAAGCGGCGGCGGCCGACTGCAAGAATGTGCGATTCCTGCCATTTTTCCCAGCGAGCAAGATCTCATCTGTGCTGGCAGCGCCGGATGCTCACGTGGTTACCATCAAGCGCGGATTGGAAGGAGTCATCGTTCCGAGCAAAATGTATGGAATTCTTGCAGCGGGAAAGCCGATTGTGGCCGTGGCAGGAAAGGACACGGACGTGGCGAAGATCGGAGAGGAACGAGGTTTTGCGGTGTCAGCGAACCCCGATGATGCATCGCGTGTGGCTGATGTGATTCGCCAGATTTCGGGAAGCGCCGAAATGTTAAAACGGATGGGCGAAGCCGCGCGATTCGCGGCAATCGACTATGACCGAGCGAGCGAATTGCAGAAATTTGTGCGCATCATCGAGGAGGCGCGCTCGACGTGACAATGGCGAAAGGATTTGGAGTGGAGAACTCTTCTCGGTTTACGGAAGCGCATGGCCGACGTGGAGTGGATGTTTAGGCGAATACCCACGACCCGGTGAACGCCGGAATTTTCTGGCCGGAGCGCGATTTCCGCAGTATTGTGATAGTGCTGCGTGGGACAGCAGTACTAGTAATTTGTGGGCCGACCCCAACCGGCCGTTTGTGTGAACACCGTCGATGCAGGGTCCCCTGCGCTGGTGAATCACATCTATTTCTACGAGGTTCTATGTCGGCCGGTTTGCTGGCGTTTTTAATTGCCCTGTTTGCATCGATGGTGCTCACCGTCCCTGTACGGGCGTTGGCGTTGCGGGTGGGCATGGTGGACCTGCCCGGGCCACGCAAAGTGCACGTGCAGCCGATTCCGTTATTGGGCGGACTGGCGATGTATGGCGGGGTGATGCTGGCGATTATCTTCGCGTTTGATGGCGCGGCGCGAGCGCAAAGTGTGGGAATCGTGACCGGCGCGACGCTAGTTGCAGCGGTGGGTTTCCTGGATGATCGCGGCTGGTTACATCATCAGATCAAGCTATTCGTGGGCATGCCGCTAGCGGCGTGCATTCTTCTTGCAAGCGGAATCCACGCGCAGGCTTTCGAACTAGTGGTGCCCGGGAAAACGGGGTATGCGCTCGATGCAGCACTGACCATTTTCTGGGTGGTGGCGATTACGGCTTCATTCAGCATTTTGGACCATATGGATGGGCTGTGCGCAGGTGTTGCGGCGACAGCTTCGTTCTTTTTCGCGATACTGGCCTTTTTGAATGGCCAAACTGTAGTGTCAACCCTGGCGGCGGCGATTTTTGGAGCCGCCGCGGGCTTCCTGCGTTGGAATTTTAAGCCAGCCAAAATTTTCATGGGTGACGGCGGGGCCATGTTCCTGGGATTCCTGATGGCGACCCTGGGGCTGAAGCTACGATTGAGCAACGGGACTCACGCGGCCGCGCTTTTGGCTCCATTGTTGATTCTGGGAGTCACCATTTTTGATACCACACTGGTGACAATTTCGCGCGCTCGACGAGGACTGCTGCCCTTTGCAGCGCCCGGAAAAGATCACGCCGCACACCGGTTAGCGAATTTAGGACTGGGGCAACGCGGCGCGGTGCTGACACTGTACTTACTTGGAGCAGTGAGCGGCACTGTGGCAGTGCTAGTTTGCTATATTTCGGGAACGGCGGCGTTGTTGCTGGCCGTTTTGATCATTGCCGCGATGCTAGCAGCCATAGCGGTGTTGGAGAAGGCACCTTTCGAACGACAGGCCGCCAAGGCCCAAACGCCCTGAACATCTAGCGCGGATTCTGCGCGTCTGCAAGATATTCGCGGCCATCAAGGTTTGCCGCAGTAATCGGATTCGCTATACTTACCACGGTCGTTCACTCACCCACTCGTCTGCATTCAGCAGCGTCGGGAAGCGGTGCCCTTGGGAGAACCATGGGAACCGGCGATTGCGAATCTGCGGACAGTAGCACGGACAAGGCGAAAATTGTTGCAAGTTAATCAGGAAAAAAACCGCCGCGAGCGGGATAACGAAGAAGTGATTGTGGTGGGGGGATCCGCGGCTGGATTTTATACCGCGGCGAAGGTGGCACAGGGCGGCAAGCGTGTGCGTGTGCTGGAGTCCAAACCCAGTTTGGAGCCGGCATCCCGGACGCTGATTGTGACGAATCACTTTCGGAATCAGTTGGGAGCTTCCGCGAACGAGAGCGTACTGAACGAGATTCGTCGTTTTGAACTATTCACAGACGGACGTTCTGCGCAGGTCGCGTTGGCTAAACCGGACCTTATCATCGAACGGGCAAAGTTAATTCCGGGGCTGGCGCGAGAGGCGCGAGATTCTGGGGTGGAAATTTCCTTTGACACCCGTTTCCTAGGATTGTCTCCGAACGCGAATGGCATTCACGTTAAAGTGGAATCGAGCGGGCATCAAGACGAGTTGCACGCCAACAGCGTAGTAGGAGCGGATGGCGCGGCGAGCCGCGTGGCACGGACATCGGGCTGGGCTCCAGTCGACACCGTACCCCTGCTCCAAGCGATTGTGCGCTTGCCGAAGGACTGCCCGGTTGACACCACTCGGGTCTGGTTCGTGCCTGACGATACACCGTATTTTTACTGGCTGATTCCTGAATCTGCGGAACGCGCGGCACTTGGGGTAATCGGAGAGGACGGGCGCGACACGACGAAATGTTTGACGCGGTTCCTTGAAAAAAAGGGCATGGAGCCGCTGGAATGGCAGGGGGCGCGAATCCCGGTGTACAAGCGGTGGGTGCCGGTAAAGCGACGATTCGGTAAAGGGGACGTGTACTTGGTGGGCGATGCGGCGGCGCAGGTCAAAGTATCGACGGTGGGAGGGATCGTTACCGGTTTTCGCGGGGCCCAGGCTGTGGCGGAGTCTATCCTGGGAGCCGGGCGTGGCCGTGAACTACGTGCGCTGCGGCGGGAACTAAGCACACACTGGCTATTGCGGCGAACGATGCACCATTTTCAGCAAATCCATTATTCACGGCTGGTGGACCTGCTCAACGCGGCTACACGAGAAACCTTGAGCGAAGTTACCCGCGACGAATCAACGCGGCTGTTGTGGAACGTGCTGCGCCGGCAGCCGCAATTGATATTGTTGGGGCTGCGAGGGCTGCTGCTGGGGTGGAATAGCGAACGTCGATAGAGAAGTGGATTTCAGGGATGTGTGATCGTAAAAACTTTTGTTGTGGAGGTTTAGCTTGCGTCTCTCAGTAGTCGGATGTGGTTACGTCGGTCTGGTGACCGGCGCATGTCTCGCAGAAGCGGGGCACGAGGTTGTTTGTACGGACATTGATGAGAAGAGAATTGCGCAACTGCAGGCCGGTGAGGTGCCGATCTACGAGCATCACCTGGACAAGATTCTGGAATCGGCGTTAAAGGCGGGTAAGATTTCGTACACCTCTGACGCCGGCGACGCGATACGCAAGGGCGATGCAATCTTTATCTGCGTGGGCACGCCTCCCAAAGAAAACGGAGATGCGGACCTTTCTGCGATCGACCATGTGGCACGACAGATTGCCACCGAGGCGCGATCTTCGAAGCTGGTGATTGAAAAAAGCACGGTTCCCGCGCGCACGGGATTGGAACTCCGCCGCGCGCTGACGGCCTATTCGCGGAACAGCGGCTTAACCTTTCGCGTAGCTTCCAATCCAGAATTCCTCCGAGAAGGCACTGCGGTATCGGATTTTTTTCACCCCGACCGTATCGTGGTCGGAGTGGAGGATGAGAACTCAGCGCGCGATATGCGCGAGATTTACCGACCAATTCTGGAGCGCTCGTTTCGCTGTCCGGTGCACAATGGCACGTGCCCGGCGGGCAGTGCGGTAGATCTGCTCATCACCACAATCAATAGCGCCGAGTTGATCAAACATGCTTCCAACTCGTTCCTGGCGCTCAAAATCAGCTATGCCAACGTGATTGCCGACCTGTGCGAGAAAATTGGCGCGAATGTGGAGGAAGTGACGCACGCGATGGGATTGGATCCGCGTATAGGCACGCAATTCCTGCGCGCCGGGTTGGGTTTCGGCGGTTTTTGTTTTCCCAAAGATTTGCAGGCATTCATCCATCTGGCTGGAACCGTGGGGGTCGATTTCGACATCTTGAAAGCGGCGGAGCGGGTTAACAAGCAGCGCATCGATAAATTTTTCGACAAAGTGCGCCAAGCACTCTGGGTAATCAAAGGTAAACGCGTCGCGGTCCTGGGATTGGCGTTCAAGGCGAATACCGACGACATACGATTCTCGCCTGCGCTGGAGGTGGTCAGGGAACTGCTCCGGCAAGGAGCGCAGGTGCAGGCCAGCGATCCGGAAGCGATTTCCAGGTCGAAAACGCTCTATCCCGCCGTTGCTTATCATGAAGATCCCTACGACGCTTTGCAGGGCGCAGAGGCCGCGCTAGTCTGCACGGAATGGGATGTGTTTCAAGACTTGGATTGGGAGCGCGCGGGGAAACTGATGGCGCGACGCCTGGTGATTGACGGCAGGAACCTTTATTCGCCCGCACGAATGCGTGAGCTAGGGTTCGAATACCATTCTTTCGGCCGCGAATAATCTCCGGCAATATCCGAAGAAGCATGCTAAAGCACAGACGGACCTACTCGGCAATGGTGGTCTGTTTGCCGGCGAAATGCTCCTTGAAATAATCGAGCGTCGTTCGCAAGCCTTCATCCAGGCCAACTTTCGGCTCCCAACCGAGAATGCGCTTGGCTTTGCTGATGTCCGGGCAGCGCTGCTTGGGGTCATCTTGCGGAAGCGGTTCAAAAATAATCTTAGGTGCGTCCTGGAAATAAGTCCGAATGCGCTCCGCAAATTGAAGAATAGTGATTTCCTGGGGATTGCCTATATTTACGGGGGCATGTTCATCCGATAGCATTAATCGGTAAATGCCTTCAATCAAATCAGATACGTAACAGAAACTCCGGGTCTGCTTGCCCTCGCCATACACAGTGAGCGGCTTGCCGGTGAGCGCCTGGTGAACGAAATTGGGAAGAGCCCGGCCATCGTTTAAGCGCATGCGAGGTCCGTAGGTGTTAAAAATGCGGACAATGCGCGTATCAACGTCGTGGTAGCGGTGGTACGCCATGGTCATAGCTTCCGCGAAGCGCTTGGCTTCGTCATAAACGCCGCGAGGGCCAATCGAATTCACATGGCCCCAGTATGTTTCCGGCTGGGGCGAAACTTCCGGGTCGCCGTAACATTCGCTGGTCGAAGCCAGGAAGAATTTAGCCTTCTTGGCGAGGGCCAGACCGAGTGCGTTGTGGGTGCCCAGCGCGCCAACCTTTAGGGTCTGGATGGGCATTTTCAAATAGTCGACGGGGCTGGCTGGCGAGGCAAAGTGCAAAACGTAATCGATCGGCCCGGCAACGTCAATGTAGTTGGAAACATCTGCTCGTGCGATGCGAAAGCTCGGATGCTTCTGAAGATGAGCGATGTTGTCATCCACCCCAGTAACAAGATTGTCCAGCGCCAGAACGTCCCATCCCTCGGCAATCAAGCGATCGCAGAGGTGCGAACCCAGAAAACCCGCTCCGCCGGTAACTACTGCACGCATGAATCCTCCCCCAAAGAACCAGCGAGAGATATTATCGCGCTCACGAGCGATTGACCACACTGACAAGGCACGTTACCATGCGCCGATTTGCTTACGAAGAGCAACGCGACTTCCTCACACACTACAAGGCGCCGCTTCGCTGGCGTTGTTCTTGCCGCCATAGTTGCTGTGCTAACCGTAGTTGCCTTGGTCATTTTTCTCGGAGTCGGTCGTTGGTTGATAGTGGAAGATCGCTTGGAAAAGGCGCAAGCAATTGTGGTCCTCAGCGGGAGAATGCCGATGCGGGCCCAGGAAGCGGCCCGATTGTATAACGCAGGATGGGCGCAGCAAGTTTGGCTGACCCGCGGTGTGGAACCGGCTGCTTCACTCCAGGAAATGCATATCGCTTACATAGGTGAGGACTTCTTTAACTCACGTATTTTGATGCACGAGGGTGTCCCATCGAATGCAATCCTCGTAATAGAGCCGGCAATCAACAATACGGATGAAGAATTGCGGGTTATTTCAGCCGAGTTGGAGCGATCTAAGGCGGAAACAGTGATTATCGTCACGACTAAGGCGCACACGCGAAGGGTACATACGCTATGGAGGGCGCTTTCCACTGGCCGCCGCGTTATTGTACGAGCGGCGCCCAACGACCCTTTTGCTCCTGACCATTGGTGGCGTACGACGCGCGATGCTCTGGACGTCGTACGGGAAGTTTTGGGACTTTTGAACGCTTGGGCAGGTTTGCCTCTACATCCTTGACGATGAGGCGCAGCTCAAAAGAAAAGAAATCTCTTCCGGCGTGGCGGGACCCTTTCGTCGGGAATATCCGGTACATGCGGCAGATCGCGCCCTTCGAAAGCGGCCAGCGGGTTGTCGATAAATAGCGCCCGCGCCTTTTCTTCGCCAAATTGCTTGCTGACCGCGTCGTAAGCAGGCTGCAAACGCAGCGGCCGGCGCTTGGTGTTGTGTGCGTCGCTAGCCACGAAGTGCACAAAGCCCCGCCCGATCCAGCACAAGGAATCTTCTTGCGCGCGCGGACCAAAAGTTCCCGTCAAGGAACCGGCCGTAACCTGCACATAGCACCCCAGGCGGGCCCATGCGCTCAGGCGTTCCGGCTGCCGGCGCA
>WNFR01009916.1_pt1 | contig 16307 bp, 11 predicted proteins | sample 5400221 | NCBI WGS metagenome assembly WNFR01 (sample SAMN13153357, study PRJNA577476) | soil metagenome | isolation source: 40 cm soil under Madrone tree | place: USA:California | collected 2016-06-14 | reverse complement strand
AGCGCATGCGCGAGCGACAAATGCAGCTCGGGCTCATTCGGCGTCTCGGCCAGAATCTCACGATAGAGCGGCAGGGCTTGGCTGTAGTCGCCAAATCCCGTGCATGCCGTCGCATGGGTGGTCCGGTAGACTCTGTTGTTCGGATCGGTTTCGAGGAGTTTCTCCATCTCCTCCCGCGCGCGCACGTGTTTATGGCGCTTCAGCAGTGCGAGCGCGTACTCGTAGCGGGCGGCATGATAATCCGGCGCGAGCGCCAGCACGTTCTCGAGGAGGAACTCGGCGTCGTCCACGACGTCCAGTTTCATGCCGATCTGCGCGAGCAGCCGCATACCCTCGATGTGATTGCCGTGGGTCAGCAAGTACCGGCGAACGAGATGCTCAGCCGCATGGATATCGCCGTCCGCGAACATGCCGAAGGCGGTCAGGATCTCCGGAGGCAGGCTCGCGAGCTTCGCGGCCTGACCGGCGGCGTTCTCGGCGTCGGCCCGGTGCCCCGTCATGCGGAACAGCACCTGCAGTGCATTCCAGCTCGCGGGAAGCGACGGGTTCAGATTCACGGCGCGGAGGAAGGCTTGGATGGCAGGCTCCGGAGAACGCATCGCCACATGGCAATGGCCGCGTTCCTGGAACAACCGACTGTAATCCGGGTAGTGCCTTTCCAATTCAGCCAGCGTCGCCAGCGCCTCAGGAATCCGCTGCAGGTACCGTAGGCTGACCGCCATCAGGTACAGCACATCGCGATTCTCGGGAACCTGCGCGCGCAGCGCCTGGGCAGCCGCCAGCGCCGGCCCGAACTGTCCGCGTTCGAGCAGCGCGCGGATTCGCCGGACTTCGGTATCGATCGGCGATGGGGGAGCACCGAGGGCGGCGGCTTCCATGTTTAGAGCTTACCCGGCTGGGTGACCACGTGCACCAGCGCGCCGTCCGTGATCGAGTCCGGCGGATTGATCACGATGTCATCCGCCGCGTCTATCCCTTCGAGGACCTCGATGGAGGAGCCAAAGTCGCGACCCTGCGCGATGCGCTTGAGGCGTACGCGATGATCGCTGCCGACTGCCGCGACCAGGAGGCCCTCGGCGCGGAACAGCACTGCATTCGCCGGTAGCCGCAAGATGGGCGCTGCGGCGGCCAGGTTGAAATGCACTTCCGCGTAGGCCCCGGGAAACAGTTCGTGTCGTGGGTTCTCGGCCTGGAGCTCCACCTGCAGGGTTCGGGAGGCGGGGTCGAGCGCTTGGGCGGTGAACGCTACCGTGGCGGAGTAATGCTTCTCCGGATGCTCGGTGAACACCAATTCCGCGCTCATTCCCGGTCGAATGCTCGACGCGTACGCCTGAGGCACGGACACATAGATTCGCAGGCGGTGGGTGTCGGCGACACGGAACAGCGCCGCGCCCGGGCTCTGTCCGGCATTGATGAGCGCTCCGATGTCGGTATTGCGCTGCGTGACCACGCCGTCGAACGGAGCCAACACTCGCTTGAACGACTCCATTTCGCGCAGACGCGCGACGTTTGCGGCCGCCGACTGGACGGCCGCCTTCTTGGCCGCGGCGTCACCCGCCCGTTGCTCCGCGTCCTGCTTCGATACCGACTCGGTCGCCAGCAGCCCCTGCCAGCGCGCATCGGTGGACTTTGCGTACACGTAGTTCGCCTCGGCGGTCGCGAGGTCCGCCTGGGCCTGGCTCAGCTGCTGATCCACCTCAGGCGATTCGATCTCGGCGAGCAGCTGACCCTTCTTGACCGGCGTGCCGATGTCCCTGTACCAGATCCGAAGATAGCCGTTGGTGCGGGCGTAGATGGGCGCCTCGTAATTGGCCTGCACACTGCCGGGCAAGACCAGCGCTTCTGACCCCGGTGCGGCAGTCGGCTTCACCGTAACGACCGAGGCGGCGGCCGTGATCGCCATCTGTCGGCTGAGCGCGTCGCGGGCGCCGACGCGGCTCACGATGCCCCAGACGGCCAGCGCGATCGCAATGGCAAGCGCGATCCATCCATACTGGCGCAAGCGCGCGTCCGAAATCGGTGCGGGGGGTGAATGCGGCGGGTCGGTCATCTGGGCACTCCGGGTCGGGTCAACGCACGCCGCTACGCAGCCGGCCCGGTCTTGCGGCCATGAATCATCACGAAGACGGTCGGTACGAAGAACAGCGTGGCCACGGTGGCAAAGACGAGACCGCCGATCACGGCGCGGCCCAGGGGCGCATTCTGTTCGGCGCCCTCGCCGAGTCCAAGGGCCATCGGCACCATGCCGACGATCATGGCGAGCGCCGTCATGAGAACCGGGCGGAACCGTGTGAAGCCGGCGGTCAAGGCCGCCTGCAGGGCGTCGTCTCCGGCGTTCATCCGCTGGCGCGCAAAACTGATCACGAGCACGCTGTTGGCGGTTGCCACCCCCATGCACATGATCGCGCCCATCAGCGCCGGCACGCTCACGGGCGTGCGGCTGAGGAACAGCATCCAGACGATGCCGGCGAGCGCCGCCGGCAGCGCGGTGATGATGATGAAGGGGTCGCGCCAGGACTGGAAGTTGACGACGATCAGCAGATAGATCAGCACGACCGCGCCGGTGAGGCCCGCCAACAGCCCACGGAACGAGTCGGTCATGGTCTTGACCTGGCCGCGCACGGTCACCTGCGAGCCGCGCGGAACGTCGTGCCGCGTCTCGGCGATCAGCCGGTTGATCTGCGTGGAGATGAATCCGAGGTCGGAATCCTGCACCGATCCATAGATATCGATGACGGGCGTCGCGTCATAATGACTGACGACGCCGGGCGCAACGCTGCGCCGGAATGTTGCCAGGTTCGCGAGCATCTGCGGCGCGCCGCCGGCGGAGGCACTGAGCGGCGTCGCCGCCAGATCATAGAGGGACGTGAGCTTATACTGGGGCGTCTGTGCGGTGACGCTATATTGGGACCCGGTCTTGGGGTCGATCCAGAAGGAGGGTGTCGTCTGGAAGCTGCCGGACAGGGAGACTAAAAGGTTCGAGGCCACGTCGCGCTCAGTCACCCCGAGGAGCGCCGCCTTGCTGCGATCGACGTTGACCTCGAGGTTCGGGTGGTCGAAGACCTGGTGCACGCGCAAGTCCACGGCGCCAGGCACACCGCGCATCCGCTCGAGCAGCAGATTCGCGTACCGCCGGTTGCCCTCGATGTTGAAGCCCGAAATCTGGATGTCGAGCGGGGCCGGCAGGCCGAAGTTGAGGATCTGGCTCACGATGTCTGCCGGCGGGAAGGTGAACAGCGTCGACGGGTAGACCTGCGGCAGCTTCGCGCGCAGTGTGCGCACGTAGTCATCGGTCGGATGATGGTCGCGGCTCAAGCTCACGTAGATGTCGGCGTCGCTCGGGCCGATGGGCGCCGAGGTGGAGTAGGTCAGATTGATGCCGCTGTAAGGCACGCCGATGTTGTCGACGATGGCGTCGAGTTCCTTGGCCGGGATGATGCTGCGGACAGTGTCCTCGACCCGATCGCACAGGGCCGCCGTCTGGTCGATGCGCAGCCCCGTGCGCGCCCGCAGGTGCAGCCGGATCTGCCCGCCGTCCACGCTCGGAAAGTAGTCCTGTCCCAGGCCCGGGAGATACCGGCCCATGGGAAACGCCAGGATCGCCGTCGCCGCCATGGCGAGCAAGAACGGCACGGCGAAGCGCGTGCCTTTCGAAAGCGCCCGCTCGAGCAGCGCACGGTAATTGTCGCGCCAACGCAGAAAGCCCTGCTCGAAGCGCGCCTGCAGCCGTCCAAGGAATCCGCGTGCTCGATGGGGCGCATCCGGGTCGCGCCGCTGCAGCCAGTACTTGGCGAGCGTCGGCACCAGCGTCCGCGACAGCAGGTACGAGGCCAGCATGGCAAAGACCACCGCCTCCGCGAGCGGCACGAACAAGAATCGCGCGATGCCCGCGAGCATGAACATCGGTACGAACACGATGCAGATCGCGAGCGTCGACACGAAGGCCGGCAGCGCAATCTCGCGCGCGCCGTTGAGTATGGCGTTCTCGACTTCCTCGCCCCGCTCGAGGTGCCAGTTCATGTTCTCGATCGTCACGGTGGCGTCGTCCACCAGGATGCCGACCGCGAGAGCGAGTCCGCCGAGCGTCATGATGTTGATCGTCTCGCCGAGCGCGGACAGGCAGATGATCGAGGCGAGGATCGACAGCGGTATGGAAATGGCGATGATCACCGTGCTGCGCCAGCTGCCGAGGAACAGCAGCACCATGAGCGCGGTCAGGGATGCCGCGATCACGCCTTCGCGCACGACTCCCGTGATCGCGCCGCGGACGAATATCGATTGATCGCCGATCGCGTCGATTTTGAAGGAGGGGGGAAGCGCGTCGCGGATATGCGGCAGACGCTCCTTGATGCCGCGGATGATGTCGAGCGTCGAGGCGCTCCCGGTCTTGAGGATGCTCTGCAGGACGGCCCGGCGGCCGTCGCGGCGCGCAATGTTGGTCTGCGGGGGATAGCCGTCTCGCACGTGCGCGACGTCGCGCACATAGATCACGCTGCCGTTGCGGGTCGTGACCGGGACGCTGTTCAAATCGTCGATCTGCTTGGGACTCGCGTTGAGTTCCACGAAGTACTCGAGGTCGCCGATCTTCTGTACGCCGGCGGGCAGGATCAGATTCTGCGCTGCGATCGCATCGGTCACGTCGTTGCCGGACAGACCTTGTGCGCGCAGGGCGTCGGGGTCGAGGTCGATCTGAACCTGCCGCTGCAGGCCGCCGTACGGCCAGGGCATCGTGGCCCCCGGGACCGTGGCCAGCGCCGTGCGGAGGATGTTGTTGCCCAGGTCGAAGATCTTTGCCTCGGACAGATCTTCGCTCGACATGGCGAGCTGCAGGACCGGAACCGTCGAGGCATTGTAGGCCAGGACGTATGGCGCCGTCGTACCGGGCGGCGCGAAGGCCAAACCGGTCTGGGCCATGGCGGTGATCTGCGCGTAGGACAGCTCTTCGCTGGTGTTCGGCTGGAAGAAGTACTTCACCACCCCGATGCCGCTCAGTGATTGCGACTCCGTGTGCTCGACGCCATTGACCGTCACTTGTGTTGCGCGCTCGGACCCCAGGACCAGGCGCGTGGCCATCTCATCCGGCGAGAGGCCCGAGTAGCGCCATACGGTCGCAACCACCGGAATTTTGATGTTGGGGAATATGTCGGTCGGCGTGCGCAGGATCGTGAACACCCCGAGCAGCGCAATCAGGAGCGCAAGCACGATGAACGTATAGGGGCGCCGCAGCGCCAGACTAACGATCCACATGTACCCTCACAGCGTTCCGCCAACTTCGAACACTGCCAGTCCCGATGATGAGACAGTGATCATGATACCGCATCCCAAAGTGCTTTTACGGCCCGCGACTGCGATCGAGCCGGTCTGTTCGGCCGAGATCTGCCGCGCGAATATGGCAACGAATCTGATGGCCTGGCTCGGCGCCGGGATGGAGCGGGGGCTGCTGCTCCTCGCAAATGGGACCCAATTTGCGGGGACAACGCGTGTGGAAGACGCAGCCGTTCGGCACATGGATGGCGCTGGGGATCTCGCCCTCCAGGTGCACACGCTGCCCGATCTGGCGACCGAGGCTCGGGACTGCGGAGAGCAAAGCCGCCGTATAGGGGTGATGGGGCCCTGAGAAGACTCGCTCGGCCGGACCGATCTCCATCAACCGGCCGAGATAGAGCACTGCGATCCGGTCGGATAGATAGCGCACGCTGCCGAGGTCGTGCGAAATGAACAGATAACTGACCTGATGCTTCGCCTGTAGGTCGGCCAGCAGGTTCAGAATCGCCGCTTGCACCGATAGGTCGAGCGCAGAGGTCGGTTCATCGCAAACCACGATGCGTGGATCGCCGGCAAAGGCTCGCGCAATCGCGACGCGCTGCTTCAATCCGCCCGATAGCTGGCGAGGGCGTAGACTCAAATAGTGGTCGGGCAGGCGGACCGATCGGATCAATTCCAGCAACTGCGCGGTCCGTTCCGGTTTGGGCACTCGCCCCAGCCTGGCAAGAACGCGTTCGATCAGGCGGCGTATGCTGTGCGATCGGTTCAACGCCGAATCCGGGTTCTGAAAGACGATCTGCAATGCTTTCAGTTGGCTTGGCCTGCGCGTCTCGCTCCGGCCGGCGAGCGCTATGCCGCCCAATTCAACGACTCCGCCGGGATCGGGCGCCTCGAGACCCAGCAGAAGGCGCGCGAGCGTGGTCTTGCCGCTCCCCGATTCCCCAACCAGGCCGAGCGTTTCCCCGGGCCACAGCTGCAGCGAGACGGCGTGCAGGACGCGCACTCGATGGCGTGCGCTACCGAAGGTTTTGCTCACGCCGATGGCCTGCAGGATCGGCGGGCGGCTGCGATCGACGGTGATTGCCGTCGGCGCAGCATCGGGTGTGATGTGGGGTAGCGCCTGCGCCCGCTCGTGAAAATGGCAGCGGCTGAGGCGGTTGCCCAAATCGAAGAACGGCGGTGCGTCGGCACGCAGCGCAACAGACCGACCGTGTAGGGGTGCCGCGGATTACTGAAGATTTCGGCCGTTGGACCTTCTTCAATCAAGGCGCCGGCATAGAGCACGCCCACGCGATCGCACATTCTGGCAATAACGGCGAGGTCGTGGCTGATGAACAGAATGGACGTTCCGAGCTCGATGCGCAGCTGGCCGACCAGATCGAGAATCGCGGCCTCCACCGTCGCATCGAGGCCGGTCGTCGGTTCGTCGAGAATGAGCACTTTGGGATTGATCGACAGCGCCATGGCGATCGCTACGCGCTGCTGCATGCCGCCGGATATCTGGTGCGGATATCGATCGTAGACCGAACGACCGTCGGCGATCCGTACGCGTTCCAGCATGGCGGCGGCCCTTTCCTTCGCCTGCGCGGCCGTCAGGCGCTGTAGTCGGAAGATTTCGGCGATCTGCTCGCCCACTCGAATCGATGGATTCAGGGCACGGGCCGGATCCTGATAGACCATTGAAATCGTCGTGGCGCGCAGGCGGCGCATTTCTTCGTCGCGGAGCGCGTAGAGATCACGCTCGCCGATCAGGATCCTGCCGCCCAAGAGGCGGCCGTTACGCGGCAGATAGCGCACCACAGCGAGCGCCACCGTCGATTTACCGCAGCCGGATTCGCCGACCAGCCCATAGGCTTCGCCCGAGCCGATGCGAAAGCTAAGGTCTCGCAGCACGTTGAGATCTCGGCCGCGGACACGGTAGGCGACTTCGAGGTTTTCGACGGCAAGCGCATCCGCATCGGCGCTCATGCGTCGACGGCGGCCTGGATGCCGTCCGCGGCCAGATTGACGCCGATGACCAGCGAGGCAATCGCGAGTGCGTTGAACAGCACGGGCCACCAGATGCCGCCATTGATCAAGCCGTAACTTTCGGAAACCGCGAGCCCCCAATCCGGCGACGGCGGCTGGATGCCGAATCCGATGAAGCTCAGCGTCGCCACAGTGAAGATGGCGTAGCCCAAACGAACGCCGGCTTCGACCACGATGGGTGGAATGACATTGGGGAGGATTTCGGCGAACAATATGTAGACCGTGTGCTCATTGCGCAGTTTGGCTGCGGCAACATAATCCAGATCGCGTTCGGACAGCACCGCGGCGCGCACGGTGCGCGCAACCAGGGGCGCGAATATGATGCCGATCACGACGACTACGGTCGCAGCCGATGTGCCGATCGCGGTCAGCGCCAACAGCGCGATGATCACCAACGGCAGCGCGAGCAGAGCGTCGATCACCCTTCCAATGAGGTCATCGATGATGCCGCGAAAATAACCGGTCACGAGCCCGATTAGAACTCCGAGGGCGATCCCGAGCGCCGTCGCCAGCGGCGCCACCAACAGAATATCGCGCGCGCCGACGATGACTCGCGAGAACACGTCGCGCCCGAGCTGGTCGGTGCCGAACCAATGGACGCCGGAGGGCGCACCCAGCGTGTTCAGAATATCGTCCGCGAACGGGTCGAATGGGACGATGAGGCGGCCGCACACAGCGCAGCCCGCCCAGAACGCCACGATTAGAACACCCGTCATGAAGGTGCCGGAGCGCGTCAGGACACGCCAACGGACCTTCATTCGGCCGCGCCGAAACGAATGCGCGGATTGAGCAGCGCGTGGGAAACGTCTGCAATGAGCCCCGCCAGCGTATAGATGACTCCGACCGTCAGTACGCCACCTTCGAGCATCGGAAAGTCCTTGTCGCGCGCCGCTGCATAAATCAAGCCCCCGATGCCCGGGTAACGGAACAGCGTCTCGACGACGACCAGGCCACCCATGAGGTAACCCATTTGAGTGGCGGTCACGGTGATCGTCGGCAGCAGCGCGTTCCTGAGGACGTGACGCCAGAGCACTGCGCGCGGCTTCAGCCCTTTGAGGACCGCCGTTCGCGTATAGTCCGCCGCCAGCGCCTCGAGAGTACCGGCGCGCGCCATCCGCGCCAGATATCCGAACAGCACCAATACCAGCGGCAGCGACGGCAGCAGAAGATAGTAAATCTGGGTGGGCAGTGCTGCGCCGGGCGGCCAATTGGCGCTAATCGGCAGAATTTTGAGCCAGATGCCGAAGATCATGATGAGCACGATGCCGGTGACGAATTCCGGCAGGATCGTCGCCGACAGACCGATTATACCGATGATGCGGTCGATGAGACGGCCGGCATGCAACGCGGACCAGACCCCGCCCGCGATACTGAGCGGCACGACGAGCACGAAGGCAAGGGTGCCGAGCTTCACCGAATACCCGAGAGCGGCGAGAACGAAGGGCGCGACCGGCGCGCGATAGGAGTAGGACTGGCCCATGTCGCCCATCGCAAAATGACTGATCCAGTCCCAATACTGAATCAATAGCGGGCGATCGAGCCCCAATTGACGATCGAGATTGGCGACTGCATGGGCGTCGGCGAGCGGTCCCAGTATGGCGCGCGCCACATCGCCCGGAAGCAGCTGGCCGCCGGCAAAGACCATCGCGCTGAGCAGCCACAGGGTGATCAGGGAAAGAGCGGCTCGCTTGGTCAGGATTCTGCCGATCGTCACAGGTCGTTGCCGCAGATCAATAATAGCCGTGGGACGATGCCGTCATGGGTTTCGGCTGCTCGACTCCGTCGACCAGGATGCGATCGACGAATTCATTGTAGAAGCTCACGAGACCCTTGATCCGCCCGGCCTCATGCACCGGGTCGGGGTAGTACCAGACCATGTTCTCGTAGCGTTTTGCCTTGACCGTCAGATGATAGTAGTTGGAGATGCCCTTGTAGGGACAGCGCGAGAGGTAGCGGCTCGGGCTCAGCAGGTCCAGGCGCGTGTCGGATATGGGCAGATAGTAGCGCGTGGGCATTCCCGTTTCGAACAGGAACGTGGCTCTGCGGGAATCCGCGACTATCTCGCCATCGACGACCACCTGGACATGCCGCGACGAGGGCAGACAATCGACTCGCCGAAACGGGTCCCGCGCATGGACGAAGATCTCCTCGTCCTCCTCGTACCAGTGGTTCATCTTATTCCAATAAAATGCCATGTAGTCGGCGACCGGCGGGCAGCCTTGGACGGGTTCCAGATAACGCCAGCCGGCGTCCTCGACCAGCGTGACGCCCGTATTCATCGAGTAATGCGTGGCCGTGCCCTTGAACGGCGATTCCGTCGTGGTGGCACTCGCCATCAGAAACTCTTCACGCACATTCTTGATCGGAAAATAATAAACCGGGAGATGATCGGACTCCTGCATCAGCAAAGCGTCCACGGTGTCGGCGACGATGATGTCGCCGACCTTGACCCTGAGCCGCTTGGGCGACGGCATCGTGAAGACGACATAGCCGGGCTCGAACGGGTATTGTTCGATGGTGTCAAGGATCGGAAAATGCGGGCCGCGGCCGCGCAGGTAGGGCTTGCGCATCGATATCAACTCCGGGTGACGCGGTCGAGCAGCAGGCCCGCCGCGATGGGTACGAGACCGGTGACGCCTTTGCGCACAGGCACCAATAGATCGGGGAAATAGCCGATGATCAACGGCGTCTCATCGAGCAGGAGTGTTTGGATATCGCGGGCGGCGCTGCGCTGTGCCGCCAAATCGAGCGCTTTTACATAGCGTGGGACCAAAGCGTCATAGGCTGCGTTCTTGAAATGCGCGGCATTCCAGGGCCCATTACTCAGCAGCGGATTGCCCAACAAGGTATTCGGCACGCCGCGATGCGCGTAATCCGTGATGCCAAGCGCACTGTCGAGCCAATCCGACTGACCGGGAATCGATTTTCCGTAATACAGCGCCTGGGTTTCGACCTTCAGGCCGACCCTGATACCAAGCTCCTTGGCGAAATTCTGCACGAGCTGCGCATATTCGGGAATGTCGGTGTAGCGCTCGGTCGTGAGTGTGATGTCGAAGCCTGCGGCGACGCCCGCGGCTTCCATCAACTGCTTCGCCTTGAGGATATCCTGGTCGCGTTGCGGGACCGTGGGGTCGGTCGACGGGAATAAAGGCGTGAACGGGCTATCGTTGCCCATCACACCCATGCCGCGGCACAATCCGTCGACGAGCTTTTTCCGGTCGAGGCTGAGCGCCAGAGCCTGCCGCACGCGCTTATCGGTGAAAGGCGCGACGTCGCAACGCATATGCAACTGGCGGTGGTTTGCCGAGCGAACCTGGATGATCTTGATGTCGGGATTGGTCCGAATCGCCGGGCTTGCGAACACCGGGATGGCGTCGAGCATATCGACCTCGCCGGCCTGCAAGGCGAGCAAGCGCGGCTGAATGTCGGAATAGAATTTGAATTCGATTCGATCCGGCAGCGCCTTCGGCCCCCAATAGTCGGGATTGCGAACGAACGTGGCGCCTTGCCGCGGCCGATAGCTATCGAGCCGGAACGGCCCGGTTCCGATGAAGTCACGCTCGTAATTGCCGTGATAATTCGCAGGAAGAATGACCGCATTGTAATTATCGATGGAGACTGTGTAAGGGAAATTCCCGTTCGGCGCGTCGAGGTGAAAGGCGACGGTAAAATCGTCGACCTTTCGCGAGCCGCCTTTCGACAGCACTCCTTTGAACACCGACAACGCGTTCGACGCACCCCCGGGATCGGATAGGCGGTCAAAGGACGCCACCACATCGTCGGCCCGCAGTCCCAAGCCGTTGTGAAACTTCACGCCCCGCCGCAGCTTGAACGTCCAGACGCTGCCATCGTTGTTGTGCGACCAGCTTTCCGCCAGAACCGGCTTCAGGGTCAGATCGGGCTGAGTGACGCAGAGGAATTCGGCGACTTGGAATATCAGTTGATAGCTGCCGCTGTCGTTGACCAGGATGGGATCGATCGCGCCGTGCGGCATGGCGACCGCGGCTTTCACGACGCCGACGGAACTGCCTCCGGCCACTGCGCGGCGCGGAGCGAAACCCGCGCCCGAGGCGGCGGCCAGGGCGCCCAGCAGCGGCAGTCCGACACCCAGTCGGCTGGCATGCCGCAGAAAGGTGCGCCGATCGATCCGCTCCGTCAGCAAATCGTCGAGCAGCGCATTCTCTACTTCGCCGAGCTGGCGTCTGGCGCGGTCGATCGCTGTGCTGGCCTTGGTCAGAGCGCCCCCTGGCGGCGGTGCCGCGGATAGATACCCGGTAGAACTCGCTAACATACAGCCCTAAGACGGCGAAGAAAATGAGATTTTTGCTCATCCGACCCATGTATTCGCCGGGGCGTCCGGAATATTATATTTGCATGTCAGTTAAAAATGTTGCATACGGGTAGCATGTGAGGGTGGGCGCTGGGCCGCGCACATCTCGAGTATATGGAACGGCGATCTCGCGTTTATGGGGGCACGATCATGACTTATGCGATGAACGGCTGGCGTAGAGCAAAGATGGCCGGTTGGACCGTGGTGTGCTGCTTGGGCGCGGGTATGTCCGCGCTTGCTGCGTCGGGTTACCAACCGATTACCCCAACCATGTCCGCCGACACGATCTCACTGACGGGCCGTGATTTGACGATCGAACAGGTTGTCGATGTCGCACGCTACGGAGCGAAAGTTCAGTTGAGCCCCGAAGCCAAGCAACGCCAAGCAGATAACTACGGATTGCTGCTCGAGGCGGCCGCGGAAGGGGTCGCAGTCTATTGGTTCAATCGCGGAGCCGGCGATCAGCGCGAGACAATCATGTTTTCCGGCGATCCGATGACGCCCAAGAACAAGGCGTATCTGGAGAAATCTCAACTGCAGGAATTCCGGCTAGGCGCGATTTTCGGCTACGGACCGGAGGTTGGGGAGGAAGAAATCGTGCGCGCCATGATGGTCATCCGCGCCAATGCCATGACCTCCAATGCACCCAGCCCGCAGCTGTCGCAGATGCTGGTCGACCTTTTGAACCATCGGATCACCCCGGTGGTTCTATCGCGGGGCACGCTCGGCGAAGGCGATCTGGCGCAGCTGAGCAATGTCGGTGCGGCCATGGTGGGAGCCGGCGATGCTTACTACCAGGGCACACGCATGACGGCCGCCGAAGCGCTTGCAAAGGCGGGACTGAAGCCGATCCAGCCCTTTGCCGCCGACACCAATGCCCTGACCAGCAGCGATGCATACGGTACCGGCATTGCGGCTTTGGTCGTCGATGATGCGCGCCAAGCCCTTGAATGGGCTGACCTCATTTATGCAATGGATCTGAACGGAATGAATTCCAGCGTTACGCCCCTCAGCACGGTGGTGCAGAGGGAGCGGCCATTCAAGTGGCTGAATTGGGAAGCCGCCCGCGTACGCGACATGATCAAGGGCAGTTATTTGTTCAGCGACGATCCGCACCGGATCATTCAGGACCCGGAGAGCCTGCGGGCTTCCTCGATCCGCCAAGCATCGGCGTGGCAAGACTGGGGCGCTCTGCGCGATGCCGTGGTTCTGCAAATGAACTCATCGGATCACAACCCTGCAGTGCGCACCGATTTGTCGCCGCAGGATTCGTGGGAGCTGTCCACGCCTCAGTTGATGAAGTTCTACGTCAAGGGCGGCAAGCACAGCAACGGTAAGCATGGCTATATCGTGTCGAACGCCAACTGGGACCCCTTTCCGATGGCGAACAAGCTCGAAGACTTCGTCATCGCGCTGGCGAACATGGACATCGCCGTGTCGTTGCGAATCGATCGTTTCAGCAATCCGTTCTTCACGGCGGCCGATCCGGCGACCGCGCTGCATATTCCGCCGGGCAACGGTTTCGCGGTCTATCTGGCCGGGGGCGGCGGCTACACCCCGGTGGATTTGCAGCAGGAGATCCAGAGCCTGACGAATCCCGTTGCGCCATCCGGGGCGGCAATCGTCGGAACGGTCGAAGACCTGCAGGCGCAAACCCGCATCAAGGCCTACCGCGCCCGCCAAGCGGTGAATACGACCTTCGATCTCCTGGCGCATGACCTGTTGAACGCGAGCTTCTGGATGGATGTGCGCAAGGCACAAGATGCGTCCCGGAATTTCGGCGACGGCCCGACGGCGGCCTGGACGGCACTTCGCAAAATCGTGCCGGTGCTGCCGGCCATGGACGGGGGCCAGTCGCAGTCGCGGCCGATGACCGTCGCCGCGTTCCTCAGAACCTCGCCCGCGAGCAAGTTCTATAGCGGCGGTGAGACGATGCCCGCCTCGTCGGAAAAGCAATAGGCTGAGGCCGATGCCATCAGCACCCGGCGCCAGGACGATCGTGCTTGCCGTGTTGAGTTCCATGCAGGCGCTCAGGCTGCCTCGGATGCATCGGTCCTTCGTAGTCTGGGCAGTTCTCGGCACGATAATGCCGGCGAGCGGAGCGTTGGCCGAAACCGCATACCGCCCGATCGCGCCGACGCGATCGGGCGAGTCGATCGTTCTGACGGGCCACGATCTGACCATCGATCAAGTGGTCGCGATTGCCCGATCTGGCGCCAAGGTAACTTTGAGCCCGGAGGCGAAGCAACATCAATCAGACGCCTACGGGTTGCTGCTCGAGGCTTCCGCCGAGGGAATCGCCGTCTACGGCTTCAATCGCGGTGCGGGGTCCGGACGCGAAGTGGTGCTGTTCACCGGAGATCCGCTGGCGCCCGAAAACAAGGCATTCCTGTCCAAACGTGTAGCCAGGCAGTTCCTCAATGGCCCTCGCCAGGGGATCGGTCCGGAAGTGGCCGAGGAGGAAATCGTGCGCGCGCTGATGGCGGTACGCGCCAACACGATGATCTATGAAGCCGCGAGCCCGGCGCTCTCCGGCATCTTGATCGAGATGCTGAACCGGCGCGTGACGCCGGTGGTCCAATCGCGCGGCTCGCTCGGTGAGGCAGACCTCGCGGCCATGGCGAATGTATTCGGTGCCATGGGTGGTGCCGGCGATGCGTACTACCAAGGACGGCGGATGAGTGCGGCGGCTGCGCTTGCTGCGGCCGGCCTCAAGCCCCTTCAACCGTCCGACGTCGTGTACCCCTCCGCGCTGATCAGCACCAATGCCTTTTCGGTCGGGCAGGGTGCGCTTCTAGTGCACGATGCGAAGCTTGCGCTCGACTGGGCCGACCTCATCCTCGCGATCGATCTGGAAGCGATGAACAGCAGCGTCACGCCGTTGACGACGCCTGTCCAAGCCAACCGCCCGCTCAAGTACTTGAATCTCGAAGCGGCCCGCGTGCTTGACATGATCAAGGGCAGCTATCTCTTCGACGCCGACCCGAAGCGAATTATTCAAGATCCGGAGAGCCAGCGTGCGTCGTTCAGCCGCCAGGGCGCGACGTGGAAAGCCTGGTCCATCCTTCGCGATACGCTGCTGACGCAGCTCAACTCCTCCGACCACAATCCCGCCGTGAAGGTGCAAGCGGCGCCCGAGGATTCGTGGGAGCTCGATACGCCGCAGCTGCGCCAGTATTTCGTGAAAGGGGGCCCCGAAAGTCACGGCCAGCACGGTTTCGTACTCTCCAATGCCAATTGGGACCCCTATCCAATGGCCAATGAAGTTGAAGCTTTCACCACTGCGCTCGCCAATATGGATGTGGCCGTCGTGCAGAGGATCTATCGCTTCAGCAGCACGTTTTTCACGGTGATTGCGCCCAAGGATGTGCTGACTCCGGAACAACTGGAGGCGAGCGTTCACTCGGACATCGATGGCTATAACCCTACGGCGATCTGGCACGACATTAAAAGTCTTGCGCCCACGCTCACGCCGGAGGGCAATCCCATCAGCAACGATGTCGAGGAGTTGCAGGCGCAAACCGTACTCAAGGTAACCCGTGCGCGCGGGGTGGTGGACGATACTTTGCTGCTTCTAGGGGAGGATTTGCTGACGGCAACGTTCTGGATGGACGTTCGCCGTGCCCAGTCGCCGGACCGCAACTTCGGCCGCGCGCCGGCCTCCGCCTGGACTGCGTTCCGCCAAGCCGTGCCTTGGCAGCAAAAGCCGCAAGACCGACCGCTCCAACCGGTTGGGGACATTGTCCATGCGTTCTTGACGACACACGCGGCGGCCGATTTTTATCCACCGCTGGCCAAAGAGATCGACGGCGATAAATGACACTGCGCAGTGCAAATTGATCGGCTGCGCCGCGATGCACATGCAAAGAAGGAAATTCAAAGCATGAAAGACTCATGGGCAAGGCGCGGCCGAGCGGCGATCTCAACCCTGACGATCGCGGTCGCCTCGATTGCCGCATTCCCGGCGTTGGCGCAAAGCGACCTCGGCTATCACCCCATCGACCCGACCGAGGCCGGCAAGACGATCACGCTGACCGGGCACGACATGACCATCGATGAAGTAATCGAGGTGGCCCGCGGTGGCGCCAAAGTTCAGCTGAGCGCCGAGGCCAAGCAGCGCGAAGCCGATAATTATGGACTTCTGCTCGAAGCGCCGGCCGAAGGTGTGTCGGTCTATTGGTTCACGCGCGGCGCCGGCGCCGGGCGCGAGGTCAAGCAAAAATGCTGGCGTCGTTCCGGCGGGGCGCCGCCAACCCGCTGGAGGGCCCGGAGATCAACGACGAAGCGCTGGTTCGCGCCGTGATGGTGGTTCGCGCCAACGCCATGACGTTCAACGCACCTAGTCCGCAACTCGCACAGATGCTGATCGACCTGTTGAACAAGCGCGTAACGCCGGTGATGCAATCGCGCGGTACGGTCGGAGAAGGCGATCTGTCGGTTATCAACAATATCGGCGCAACCATGGTCGGGTCCGGCGACGCCTACTATGACGGGACACGCATGTCGGCGGCCGATGCGCTGAAGGCGGCGGGCCTGACACCGCTCCAACCTTTCGCCGCCGACGACAACGCGCTGACCAGCAGCAATGCCTACGCCACCGCGCGGGCGGTGTTCGTCGTGGCCGATGCAAGGCAGGCGCTGGCGTGGGCCGATCTGACCTATGCGATCGATTTGAACGGCATGA
>WNFR01013611.1_pt1 | contig 16310 bp, 13 predicted proteins | sample 5400221 | NCBI WGS metagenome assembly WNFR01 (sample SAMN13153357, study PRJNA577476) | soil metagenome | isolation source: 40 cm soil under Madrone tree | place: USA:California | collected 2016-06-14 | reverse complement strand
GTTCACGCGGGGATTTCTCCGCGCAACTGGCCAACCGGTGTTTCATCTCAGGCCGCGGCAATCCGAGCTTTTTACGCCTGAGCGTTTTCCGGTTTTCGGCGCGGATATTTCAACAACAGGCTATTATGGTTTCCCGCTCAGCCGCGAAGGCGTCGTGAAAATCGCGAATCATGGTCCCGGCCGGGAGATGTCGCCGGAATCGCCCGACCGCGCGGTCACGCCTGAGGAAGAAAAAGATTTACGGGAGTTTCTGTCGGGGACATTTCCCGCGCTCGCCGACGCGCCGATTGTCTATACCCGGATTTGTTTATACTGCGACACACACGACGGACATTTTTGGATTGCACCTGATCCAGAGCGCATAGGGTTAATTGTCGCGACAGGCGACAGCGGACACGGGTTTAAATTCGCGCCGGTGCTGGGCGAAATCATTGCGGACGCTGCCGAAGGTAAATCCAATCCACTGCTAGAAAAGTTTCGCTGGCGACCGGAGATACAAGCAGGACAACAAAAAGAAGCGGCGCGTTTCAATCCGGATCTGTAGCGCGGTCGGCTAGCGCCGCCCAATGCGCCGCTACCGTACATCGGCGCACCCGGTTCCCCACGGCGAATCCGTCCCGTGGCGAATGGTCGCGCCACTACGCTTCTTTCTGCGCGGGTTCTTTTTTCTGCTGGCGCTTGAGCAGCGTAATCTGCTTGATGCGAGCGGAGTCTGCGTACGCGATCGGCCAAATCTCGCACCCGTTGCACGATGCGGTCTTCGCGCATCGAGCGGTAATGTTCGCAATCGACAATGACCTTTTTGGCATCTTTGTCTTTAGCCTGGAGCAGACGGTTCAACAGAAACTGAATGGCCTCGAGCGTTTCGCCATCGCGGCCGATCAAGCGGCGACTTTCCTCGGTGTAAATTTGGAGCGTCAAGTTGCCGCCTTCGTTTTTCATCTCCTCGATTTGGACAACAAAACCGAGATAACCGAGCATGGTGTCGAGTAATTCCTTCGGCGTCATCGTTTCCGTTTTCCGGCGGGCGCAACTTTTTCGAGCGTCGGCATGGGTTGTCTCTTGTTCTGATAGAATTGCAAAATACTGAAAAGGTTCTGGGTTGTGTAATACAATGCCAGAGCTGCCGCAAAATTGTAGCAGATAAATAGAAAGATGAGCGGTGTGAACATCATCACCCGGCGCTGCGTGGCGTCGCCGGTCTTTGGCGTCATCTGCATCAACCAAATCTGGGTCGCTGCCATGCAAAGCGGGATAATGTTGATCGGCACCGACCAAGGCAGGAAGGGCAAATGCAAGTGCGCCACAGTGTCCGGTTGCGAGAGATCGCGCACCCACAAAAATTTTGCGTTTCGCAATTCAACCGCCTGGCTAAGCATTTTGTAGAGGCCGAAGAAGATCGGGATTTGAATCACCATCGGCAAACAGCCGCCGACGGGATTGATCCCGTACTGCTTGTAAAGCTTCATCACCTCCTGGTTCATCCGGGTCGGATCGTCTTTGTATTTGTCGCGCAGCTCCTGCATCTTCGGCGAAAGGGCGGACATCTGCCGCATAGATCGGTTCGCCCTGTTCTGAATTGGCCAAAGCACAAGCTTAATGATGGTCGTAAGGGCAAGAATAGCGGCCGCATAATTTCCCAGCCAGCTGTGCAGTAAATTCATGAAGTTGAGGAGAAACTGGCATACGATCTTGAAGAACCCGAAATCCATGACCTCGGCTTCATTGTGCGTAAGTTGCGTGAGACGATGGTAAAGTTTCGGACCCGCGTAGATTTCAAAGCGCGCGCTGTAAGTTTGCCCAGGCTGTAGTTGAAATCCTGGCATGCCGAACGCTCCTTCAACGCCGAGTAGTTTTTGATCGGGCGAGCGCTCGATATCGAAACGCCGGCCCCAAACGCCGCTGGCCTTGGCAGTAGGAGGTAGAGGCGCGACCAATGTCGTGAAAAATTGATCGCTTACCGCAACCCATTCCGCACCCGCGATATTTTCTTGATAAACCGGTCGCGCGGCGCGCTGTCCCATACCGAGAAATCCGCCGCTGCTGCCGAACCAACCAACATCGATTCCTTTCGCCGTTCCATTGATGCACCAGACAAGGCGCGTGTAATAAGGGTAATCCCTCTGGTGAATTGGGGCGGCGGATCCGAGCGCGACAAAGTAACCAGCGGTTTGGTAAGGATTCGGGCCGCGATTCTCAACATCGACATCCATTTCAATGACAAAGTTGTCTTTCTCCTCCGGCGATTTCTCGAAGAAAAACTTCTTTCGAATTATAATCTGCTCGGGCGTGGTGCGCTCGAATTGAACCGCCGAATTCGACTGCGGCGACGCGGTGAACTCCGGAAACGCAGGCGCCGACGGCTGCTCAATGATCGCACCGATAGGCGCGCATTCCGCTGAGTTCAAGATTACGCGTTGGCCTTTTTCCGCGACTTGCTTGAGCAAAACCGCTTCTTTAATTCCACCTCCGCGATTTGTGAGGTGGAGTTCGACGTCTGAATTGCGCAGCGTTTCTATTTTCTCGGGAAAGCTTGGGGTCGTTTCCGCAGCTTTGGATGGGATTTCCGGAGCTGCGACGACAGGAGGCGGCGAACCACTAGCGGCAGCGGTTGGGACGGGAGAAATCTGTTGCGGCGCGGTCGGTATCGAAGCGCGCCTTGGTGGCGTCTGCTTTACCAGGTACAGTTCCCACACCACGAGTCCAACCACGCAAAGAGCAACGGCGATCCAAGCAGTTCGATCCATAAAAAGTCATGCCGACGCGGTTATTCACAAACGCACTGCCTGCTTGAACGATGAAGCGTGCTGTGTTTCCGCGACGGGACCGGATCATCACCTGCCCCACCCCACGGTTGACATCGCGCTAATCGCTTCAATCCGAGGCAGCTTCCACGAAGAACGCCGTGCGTCTCCACCGCTTCCAAAAAATACACCGAGCAGGTTGGGTTAAATCGACAGCCGGAACCGGGACCGCAAATCAAGGAGAGCAGCGGCGACAGTGTGAATTGGTAAAAGCGAATGAAAAAGCGAAGCAATCCGAGCATTAGAGCGCTAGAATAGAAGCGCGTTTTGCCAGACGCAACCACTCATCTTGCAGCGCGCGATAACTGGCATCCGCAGCATCGCCCCGGGCGATGAGCACAATCCAAAAGTCCTCCCGTAGATCGTGCTGGTGCCTGCGTACGATCTCCCGCAGACGGCGGCGAACACGATTGCGCACCGTTGCGCTGCCGAGGCATCGCGTCGTAACCAGTCCGGCCCGAGACGCGCCGGCATTTTGCACCGGGAGCACGGCGAGCAACATCAACTTCCCGCGCTGCGCGGACCCCTCCTGTTTCACCCGCTCGAATTCCGAAGTGCGCGTTAACCTCCGGCTTTTCGGGAAGGAAAGCATGCGGGCTTCTGACATTATCGATGGTTGATCTATCGGTTCACGACATGCGGTCGCACTTTTTGCCGGTACAAGCAAAAGTCTTCCCCCGAAGAAATTCGGGAGAAGACTCTGCAAATAATCCCGCTCGAAGCTTAGGGAGTTGGCGAAGAAGTAGTCGTGCTCGACTCCGTCTTCGTTTCGCTACTGGGTGAAGACGTATTGATCGTCGTGTTCGTCTCCGTTTTGCTCGAAGTAGCTGGAGATGGATTGACTACAGTCGTATTGCTTTCCTTTTTCTCGGCGGGCGGATTAGTCACAGTCGTCTCTTTTTGCTCGCAAGCCGACAGCAACGCTAATCCCGCAAGAAGATAAATGTATTTCTTCATACATATAAATCGAATTTCCGAACGGGCTTAGCCGTGGTTAAGGAGTCGGCGACGGCGAAGTCGTTTCCGCGGGGCTCGTGGTCGTTGTGGTTGTTGTTTCCGCCGAAGCGGTGGCAGTTGGACTCGCCGCAGGCTCGGTAGTTTCGGTCTTTTGCTCGCACGCCGCGAGGAGCGCGACACTGGCCAGGATGCAGATGTATTTTTTCATAGTGATAGTTGGAAACGGGATATTGCTTTAATTGATTAATCGGGGCAAGGCACTTTTTGGCCCTGTCCGAGTTTCTTTTCAGCAGCAAATTGTTGATGCTTGGGGATTAAAGCGATGATTCATACTTGAGGCCGTGCGCCTCGGCCACGGCCCGGCAGGTGAGCCGCCCATCGCGCGTGTTGATTCCACCAATGAGGGCCGGTTGTTTTTTGCACGCCCCCTCCAAACCCAGATCGGCTAGCAACTCAACATAACGATAGGTGACATTTGTAAGTGCTTGTGCGGCGGTGCGCGCATAGGCCGCGGGCATGTTCGCGACAGAATAATGGGTCACGTTTTCTTCAATATAAACCGGATCGAGATGTGTCGTCGGTCGCGACGTCTCAGCACAACCACCTTGGTCAATCGAGATATCCACCAGCACGCTGCCCGGTTTCATTTTTTTCAACATTGCACGCGTGATTAATTTTGGAGCCTTTGCCCCCGGAACAAGCACAGCGCCGATTAACAGATCACATCCCGGCATCAAATCGTGCAGGTTCGCTTCGTTGGAATAAAGCGTGTCCGCATTATTCATTGTGATGTCGAGAAAGCGCATGCGTTCAAGATCTACCTCAAGGATCGTAACATCCGCTCCGAGGCCGATCGCCATGCGCGCGGCGTTAATGCCCGAAGTTCCTCCGCCGAGTACGATAACGCGTCCGGGCAAAACCCCGGGCACACCGCCCAGCAGCACGCCACTGCCACCGTTGTGCTTCGCCAAAAAATACGCGCCCATCACGGCCGACATTCGGCCAGCGATTTCACTCATTGGCTCGAGCAACGGCAACTTGTTGCCAACTTGAATCGTCTCGTAGGCGACAGCAGTCACGCCGGATTTTAGCAATGCCTCCGTCAGCGGTTTGCTGGCAGCGAGATGCAAGTACGTGAAAAGAATCTGCCCTTTACGCAGCAGCGAAAACTCCGCTTCCAGTGGTTCCTTCACCTTCACAATCAAGTCGGCGCGTGAGAAAACCTCGTTCGCTTGATCGACAATTTCCGCGCCAGCTTTGACGTATTCTTCATCTGGATATCCCGAGCCGATGCCGGCACTTCTTTGCACCAGCACCGAATGCCCGCGTCGTGTGAGTTGATTCGCCGCCGAAGGCAGCAACGCAACCCGCTGCTCCTGCTCTTTAATTTCTTTTGGAACGCCAATGACCATGAGACAAAGTGAATGGTGATAAGTGATCAGTGAAATGAGTGAATAGTGATAAAATGGGGCGAAATGTGCGACCAGCAGAATCTACTAATCACCAGTCACTATTCACTAGTTCAATGACGGATCGTCCGGTGCCGCCGCAAGCATTTTATACCACGGCCCCAGACGGCGCATAATATCGAACCAAAGTTTCGGCAGGCGATCAAGCTTGAGGACAGAGCGACTGGGTTTTTGCAGGAGCCAGGCTTTCTGCTCCATTTCGGCCTCGAGCTGACCCGCTTCCCAACCGGCATAACCTACAAATGCACAGATAGAGCTTCGTTTCTGACCGGCCGCATCACTCGATTGCTCAAAGTCGACGTTGTGATTGAGCTTAAGCCCCTCGCCTTTTTCCCATTCCAGCGCCGCAAACATGAGCTGGTTTTTCCCGACCGGTCCGCCCAGAAAAACAGGAACACCCGCCAGTCCTTTGGGTGGTGTTTCATTTACGAGATCCGCCACTTGTTTATCGAGCGGGCGATTAATGATGACACCGAGTGCGCCGTCATTTGGATCGTGCGCAGAAATGAACAGGACCGCGCGGCGAAAATTTGGATCGAGCATATTCGGATGAGCCACGAGTAATGAACCGGCGAGACTCCGCGGCGTTTCGCCACCCAAATTACGCATACAAAACTAGAACCCTCCAAGCGAGAACGCGCAAGCGCCACATTGCGTTCGATCACACAATGAGGCGAGATTTAACCGGCGATTGCCAGAGATCGACATCTTCTTTGCAATCCCGATAGTGCCTCGGGTAAGTTGAGGCAAAAACTTGTTGCCACCAGCCGTAAGCTCGTTTACTAGCGTCGAAGTTTTCCACGATTGTTCTGGGGGGAACAGCCGCCCTTCACGCCCATCGGGCGTGGGGGGCGGTACTTTTTTGCGGTAACTCTGAGCCGTATGAACAAAAATTCTGCGAAAGGGCCACGATTTTCCTGGCCGACCGCTTTCGCCTTGATCGCGCTCATGATCGCGTTGGTCGTAGTGCTCGTTTTTCTGCGTCTGGAAACTTGGCCAGCCCGCACGGCGAGGCAGGGCACCGGCGAGCTGGAACGCCTTGGCAAAGATGTGCGTTCCGCTTTCATCGACATCGCGCACTTGCAACCGCGTATCACAATCAACAACCGCGTCTACATGGAACAAACAACCCCAGTTAGCGAGCTGGCGGTTCTTTCACGGCGGATCGAAGTGGAACATGAATTCTTACATACTTGGATGGGCAGCTCGAAGCGCGTAAGGCTGCACGGAACGTTCACGGCTAAAGCCGGCTTCGATTTGCAGCAGAAACTGGCAGTCGATGTTCAACCGGACCAAATCGTCATCCAAGTTCCACATGCTCAGATTCTCGACGTCACACAAGACCAGGTGGACGTCCTCGCGTTTGAAAATGGGTTTTGGAATCGAATTTCGGGAGACGATGTCCAAAACGAATTGTCGATCTTGCCTCAACTCGCCCGACAGGAAGCGGCAGAGACTGGCTTACCGGATGAAGCGGAACGCGCGTTGCAGCAACAACTCGGCGAGCGCATTCACGCGCAACAGCCACTGCGATTGATTTTCACCAGCACAGGAAAGAAAGATTAGTGACCGATGCGAGCGATCAAAAACCAGTGAGCAAATGTTCTTCACCAGGCACCATTCACTCGTCAGGCCAGCAATTTACGGCTAAAGCAATGTCGTGCCGTGGAGAACAAGATTTTTGCTCGGTGTCCTATTCCTCTTGCTGGCGGCGCTGTTCGCAATTTGGTTTAATCCGTTCGCCGTTTCCAACGGTCTTCGGTTGTGGGTTTGGTGGAAGGCGCGGCAGGAAGGGCTAATTGTCAAGATCGACAAGATAGACGCGCCAATCTTGCGTCCGGTAGTACTCCGTGGTCTTCACATCACGAGCGCCCCCGAGAACGCATTCCACATCGATCTCACTGCGACACAATCGAGCCTCGATTTAAATCTCAAGAGGATCTTGCTGCGCGACCGCGGCCATGCCCTTCGCAATCTTTCGATTCAACAATTGCGTGGGGATCTCCGCCGCAGCCATCCAACCGGACGAGCGATAACCCAGCGTGGCTGGGCGACGCTGCACAAATTGTTTCCCCAGAATCTTAGCGTCACCAGCTCGGATCTACGTGTTGAAGACGGGCCGACAGTGATTTTGCTGCGAAATGGTTTCCTGTCCATGAGCGAGACCGAGGCGGGTCGCTTTAACGCGACCGAGATCATGGTTGCATCGCCCTGGTTTCGGCAAACTTTTTCACAACTGCGCGGTTCAACTGGCTGGCAGGGCAATCGCCTGACCCTTGCTGGGCTCACCTTAACGCGAGGCCTCGACCTCCAATCCATCACGGCTGATTTGTCTCGCATTGGAAAACAACGCATCGGCCTGGAATTTGATGTCGATGCGTTCGGCGGAAAGCTTCGCGCAAGCATCTCGCATGAGTGGCGCTCGCCCCATTCCAATTGGAAAATTGCCGGATCAGCTACTGACATTTCTCTTGCCCAAACCTCGGAGGCAATCGGATTCACCGATCGTGTCGATGGTTTGCTTCATGCCTGCAATTTCACTTTTCGTGGAAACTCGCGGGAGTCGGCTCGGGCGACGGCATCGCTCTGGACTGAACTGACCGGGCTTACCTGGCGGAACCGCACGGCCGAAGCGATCATGTTCGGTGCTGCGCTCTACAATCGGCAGATCCAACTCCAACAGCTTTATATAAAGCAAAAAACAAACCAGCTCACTTTGAGTGGCGAAGCCTCTTTCCCCTCCAATTCATCAGACTGGCTGAGTCCGAATTTTCGTGGAGACATCGCTGCTTCGATCAATAATCTTGGCGATTTCGCCAGTCTTTTTGGTGCCGATCCGGGTGATTTCGGCGGAGAAATTGTCATCGACGGAGCGATGAGCGCGCGCGATCGCAAAATCGGCGGCCAGCTCACGGCGAATGGTGCATCACTCAGAGTTTTCAAAACCGCGGTCGACACCTTAAAATCTTCCGCGGCCCCGGCGAAAACAATATCAAACCAACGCCGGCCGATATTCAGGCGAGAATCGATTCCAACAGCTGGGACGCTCACGGCACGATCGGTTTATCCGGTTCGAGTTCGATTAATTTCACCGCCAAATTCCGGTTGCCGGTCGGAACGAGTTGGAACGCATTTCTGGTCTCTCCGGTCGATCTTACAGTCGATTTTCCGTCAATCTTTCTCGCGAACGTGCCTCAGTTTTTTCATCCCGAGATTTTCCGCGATGGTATTCTGAGTGGAAAACTTTCTCTTTCCGATACCTTGCAACACCCCCGCCTCATTGGCGACGCCCAGCTACTGAACGGAAAATTGCAGAATACTTTCCTAAATCTGACGGAAGCGAGTGGTTGGATTACTTTAAATGGAACTCGCGCGTCGCTGAATTTGTTCGCTGCTGTAGCGAAAGATGTCGATCTTTCGTTTCGCGGTGAGATCGATTATCAGGATACAAGCGCACTTGCGATCAAGATTGCCGCATCAACGCCGATCTTTGATTTGAGGCCGCGCGCGATCGATTGCGTGGGCAAGATCCAAATCGAATCCGTTGCCGAAACCCTCGCGCCTGTAATCGCAGAGCTTGAGTTTCGCGGAGGACTCTTCCAGCCCGATTGGACGATGAATTTGAAGGAGCCGACGGGCATTGAATCAAACGGCGCTTTGATCTTGAACATTACAGCGCGAGAACTGCCGCTTTGTTTGGGTACGGGCCCGGATGAGAAAACTTTATTGCTTGGCGTGCATCCGCGCCCTGAGCCGGTCAAACCGCAAAAACGCGCGAAACGACGTTAGGCGTTTCGTCGTGCCGGCTTCGGCCCGACAAGCCAGCGGGAAAGCCTTTCCTCGAGATCGCGTGTAAGATCGACACAGAAATCCGCGCCAGCATCCACGCGCAAGGAATTGCCGGTTGCGCGATCAAACAGCAACTGAACTGGGCGACGGCCCGGTGAGCTGGCCAGAATCTCGCGGACCTCGCGCAATTCGTTGCTCGTGGTCGCGGAGGAAAATTGCAAAAACACGGTCGGTTCTTGGGATGTACATGCCGATTCTTCATTCGCAGCCGCTCCATTCGCTTTTCCTGGCGTCGGCGTCGTCACGTTGTCAGCCGTGGCGCGGATAGTGTCGTCGCGTTTATCGAGCGTGCCTCGAATTTCCACAACGCGTCCTGGCGCGAGAGCGTCTGCGACCTTCATATAAACCTCATTCCAGAGAACCACCTCCAGCGTGCCACTCAAATCTTCGACCCATACGACCGCGAACGGCTTACCCTCTCTCCTTGTAAATTTTTTGTCGATCTGCACAAGTGCCCCGGCAATTTTGAATGACGCGCGGTCGTCGAGATCGCCTAACGAAGCAATGGTCCGATAATTTTTCGCTGCGAAAGCAGCGGCATACGCGTCGAGTGGATGTCCGCTAACGTAAAAACCGAGCAGCTCTTTTTCGTAGGAAAGCTTTTCATGCTCGCTCCATGGAACGATCAATCTTTTTCTCGAGGTTGTGGGCGCGGTTGTCTCATCGAATAGCGAAACTTGACCAGCAACGCGGTCCCGTTGGGCGGCGGCGGATGCGGTCAATGCCTCGTCAATGCGGGCAAAAAGTTCGGCGCGATCGCGGCCAAGAAAATCAAAAGCGCCGCCTTTGACCAAGCTTTCCAGCATTTTGCGATTGGCAATGCGTGAATCAAGCCGGCTGCAAAAATCTTCCAGCGAACGAAAATCTCCTCGCTGCTCGCGCTCACGAATGGCCGCTTCCATCGCGCCTGTTCCAACATGTTTGATCGCAGCAAGGCCATAGCGAATGGCATTGAATTTGGGAGCGACCTCTGCGTCGCGATTATCGGGGCGCTGAGGGGCCTGCCGCATTTCAGGAATAAATTTCAAGCCGCTACGATTGACGTCCGGCGGCAGGATTGATATGCCCATGCGTTTGCATTCGCCTACGAAAACCGAGATTTTCTCGGTATTATTGATCTCATTGCTGAGCAGACCGGCCATGAATTCAACCGGGTAATGCGCTTTCAAATAAGCGGTGTGATAACTGATCAAGCCGTAGGCCGCGCTGTGGCTCTTGTTAAATCCGTAGCCAGCGAATTTTTCAAGTAAATCGAAGATCGCATTTGCTTTTTTTTCCGGGATTTTGTTGGTGCGCGCACAGCCCTCGATGAAATTTTTTCTCTCCTTCGCCATCTTCTCCTTATCCTTTTTGCCCATGGCGCGCCGGAGAAGGTCGCCTTGCGCGAGTGAGTAGCCGGCGAGTCTGCTTGCCGCGGCCATGACCTGCTCCTGGTAAATCATGACGCCGTAAGTTTCGGCGCAGATTTCCTGGAGCAGTGGGTGTTCGTACCTGATCTTCATCAGGCCTCTTTTACGCTTGATGTAATCGCCGATCAGATCCATCGGCCCTGGTCGATAAAGCGCGATCAACGCGATGATGTCGTCGATTTTCCGCACATCGAACTGCTTTGCCGTGCTGGTCATGCCTCCGGATTCCATTTGGAAGAGGCCGATCGTTTCTCCGCGGTTGTAGAGCGCAAATGAATCCGCATCGTTGAGTGAAATACTCTTCAGCGAAAATTCCGGCTCCCGTTTGTGGATCAACGCCAGCGTGTCCTCGATCACGGTCAGGGTCTTTAACCCGAGGAAATCCATCTTCAGCAGCCCGAGGTCGTTCAGCGGTCCCATCGGATATTGGCTGATGACATCGTTGCCCTTCACATCGCGGCAAAGCGGGATGTAGTCGGTGAGATCGCGATCGGCAATAACGACACCAGCCGCGTGCACACCGGCGTTGCGCGATAAGCCTTCAAGAATTTTTCCGTACTCAAACAGTTGCTTCGTTTGCGGCTCGGTGGCTATGGCCCGTTTCAGTTCCACGTTTTTTTCCGCAGCCGAGTCGAGGGTGATGTTCAACTCGTTCGGAATCATCTTTGCGATGCGATCGGCGTCGCGATAGCTCAGTCCCATCACGCGGCCAACATCGCGCACTACGCTCTTTGCTTTCAATTTGCCGAAGGTAATGATCTGGGCGACGCGACGTTCGCCATATTTCTGCCGCACGTATTCGAGCACTTCGCCGCGACGCGCCTCGCAGAAATCGACATCAATATCCGGCGGAGAGATGCGATCCGGATTCAAGAAACGTTCAAAAATCAATCCGTATTGCAGCGGATCGATGTCGGTAATGCCAAGAACGTATGCAACGAGTGAACCCGCAGCCGACCCACGGCCCGGGCCGACCGGAATGCCGCGCTGTTTGGCGAAGTGGATGAAATCCCAAACGATCAGTATGTAGCTGATGAATCCGGTCTTCTCGAGGACCCCAAGTTCATAGTCGAGACGTTGTTGCGGTTGACTATCGGTCTTCGCTCGGTCGCCGTAACACTGCTCCAAACCTTTCGCGCAAAGATCGCGCAGATACGCTTCGCGTGAGATCCCCGCTGGAACCGAATACTCGGGATACTTCGATTTTCCGAGTTCAATCTCCAAATTGCAGCCCTCGGCGATTTTTAAAGTATTCGCGATCGCTTCGGGGAAATCGCGAAAGATTTCGCGCATCTCCTCTGGCGATTTGAAATAAAGTTCCGGCTTGTAACGCATCCGGTTTTCGTCCTGCACCATTTTTCCGGTGCCGATGCAAAGCATCACATCGTGTGCGTCGTGATCGCTCCGTCGCAAGAAATGCACATCGTTTGCGGCGACGAGTCCGACCCCCAAGTCCTTTGCGATTTTTGGCAAAACGCAATTGCATTGCCGCTGCTCTTCCATCCCGTGGTCGTGCATCTCCATGAAGAAATTTTCCGCTCCGAGAATGTCGCGATACTCAGCCGCGCTTTGTTTGGCAACGTCGATCTTGTTCGCTTGGATCGCGCAGTTCACTTCGCTCGCCAGACAACCACTGAGTCCGATCAATCCCGCCGAATGCTGTGCGAGAAGTTCCTTATCGATCCGCGGCCGGTAATGAAATCCATCGAGATGGGCGGTCGAGATCAGTTTAATCAGATTGTGATAACCGGTTACGTCGCGCGCGAGCAACGTGAAGTGATAGGCCGACTCGCGCATCGAGTTCGGCCGATCTTTATGCGAACGGGGCGCGATGTACGCTTCGCAGCCGACGATCGGCTTGACGCCGGCGCGTTGTGCTTCCTGGTAAAATTCGATCGCGCCGTAAAGATTGCCATGATCGGTCATCGCGACTGCGGGCATCTTCAATTCGACCGCTTTTTTCATCAGCTCTTTTATTCGAATAGCGCCATCGAGCAGCGAATACTCGGTGTGGAGATGCAGGTGAACGAAAGAGTCGCGAGGCATTCGCGTTCACTATAAACTTGCCGATTGCAGCAGCAAGGCGAAGCCGTTGAAACCTGAACAGTTGGAGAGCGCCACGGAATAAGAGACCGCGTTAACCTTTCATCGCATCAAGGCTTAACGGGCCGAAAAACGATGCTTGCATCGTTCGCTCGGCGTTGTTATGAGAGCGCGTGCCGCGCTCAGCTTTCAATTGCAAAGCACGATGCGACGCCGAGTTTACACCGACATGAAAAAACTGGAAGCGATCATCAAACCTTTTAAACTCGAAGAGGTCAAAGAGGCACTCGCCGAATTGGGAATTGAAGGGATGACCGTCACGGAAGTGAAAGGGTTCGGCCGGCAGAAAGGCCACACCGAGATCTATCGCGGAAGCGAATATACCGTGGATTTTCTCCCCAAAGTGAAAGTGGAAGTCGTGCTCGCCGACGACCTGGTCGAAAAAGCGGTCAGCGAAGTCGTCCGCGCCGCTAAGACCGGCAAGATCGGCGACGGGAAAGTTTTCGTTCTTCCAGTGGAACACGCGGTCCGTATCCGCACGGAAGAGATCGGCGAAAAAGCGGTGTGAGGCGCGCCGCTCGATCTCCTAAAATTGCGAACAAACGATTCGTCCCTGGGGCGAGTTGCATCTCAAACGACATTTAGTGATCTAGTGGATTAGCGATTTAGCCATTCAATTTCTTCAACCTCTCAACCATCAACACAATTAACCTCCGCACCCAATGGCCAAAGAAAAAACTCCATCCGACGTTAGCAAAATGATCAAAGACCACGAGGTAAAACTCGTGGACTTCAAATTCACCGATCTGCCCGGGACGTGGCAGCATTTCACCACGACGCTCACCGAATACAACGACGATATTTTTACGGAAGGACTCGGCTTCGACGGCTCGAGTATTCGTGGTTGGAAGGTCATTAATGCCTCCGACATGCTTGTGATTCCCGATCCCTCCACGGCCTGGATCGACATCTTCAATGCCGAGCCGACGCTGAGTTTGATTTGCACGATTGTCGATCCGATCACACGCGAACCGTACGATCGCGATCCTCGTGGCATAGCGCAAAAGGCGGAAGCCTACCTGCAAAGCACTGGCATTGCCGATACCGCGTTCTTCGGGCCGGAGGCTGAGTTTTTCATTTTCGACGACGTGCGTTTTAGCTACGCGGGCAATTCCTCATTTCACCTCGTTGACAGCGTTGAAGGCCACTGGAACAGCGCGCGCGAAGAATTTCCGAATGTCGGTTACAAGATTCGTGCGAAGGAGGGTTATTTCCCGGTCCCGCCGATGGACACGTTGCAGGACATTCGCAACGAAATGTCACTGGAACTGGAGAAAGCGGGCATTCCAATCGACAAACAACATCATGAAGTCGGCACGGCCGGTCAGGCTGAGATTGATGTGCGCTTTGCGCCGCTCAAGCAGATGGGTGACTCGATGCAGTACTACAAATACATTATACGGAACGTCGCAAGAAAACATAACAAGACGGTCACGTTCATGCCAAAGCCGCTCTTCGGCGACAATGGCTCCGGCATGCACACCCACATGTCCCTCTGGAAAGATGGCAAACCGCTGTTCGCCGGGAACGGTTACGCGGGGCTGAGTGAGATGGCGCTTTTCTTCGTCGGCGGGATCTTGAAACACGCGCCGGCGCTCACTTGTTTCACGAATCCGACAACGAACAGCTACAAGCGTCTCGTTCCCGGATTCGAAGCGCCGGTCAATCTGGCCTATTCGGCACGAAATCGTTCCGCTGCGATCCGCATTCCCACGTATTCCGCCAGCCCAAAAGCGAAACGAATTGAATTTCGCACGCCCGATCCAGCGGCGAATCCATATATCGCGTTCTCCTCGTTGCTGCTCGCCGGCCTCGACGGAGTCCAGAACCGCATCGATCCCGGCGATCCGCTCGACAAGAACCTTTACGAACTGCCACCGGAAGAACTCGCGCAAGTCGCCAGCGTGCCCGATTCACTCCGCGGCGCGATCGAAGCGCTCCAGGCCGACCATTCCTTTCTCTTGCGCGGCGACGTCTTCAACGCCGACTTCATCGCCAACTGGATCGACATGAAGCAAAAGGAATACGACGCCCTCCGTCTCCGCCCGCATCCGTACGAGTTCGCGATGTACTACGATGTGTGATGGTTTCGCGGCATTTCGAGTAGATTGGAGGGCCTTCTTCGCGAAACACTCGTCTCCATGCAGCCTTTTGGCGTTCCACCCTCAGGAGGACAAGAAATAGACGCAGAACGGCGCCTTATTTACGCACCTTGTCCGCACAATTCTCGTTAAACCGCAGAAAATTCCTTCTTTCGAACAATCTCCGCTGAGCGTCCTCAAGCGAAAGAGCGCGTCTCAACAGAATTTCTCCTGAGCGGGCAACAAAAAAAATAAAAAAAGGCTTGCCTGTGGAGTTGTGTTATAGTTAACTATAACACTAGATGAGGCTCGGTGGAATACAGGATGGACAGTAAATGGAACGACAGTCAGCCGATTTATCGACAGCTGCGGGATCGTGTCGTCGCCATGATTCTCGACGGCGTGCTCAAAGAAGGCGACCCGCTGCCGTCGGTGCGCAATGTCGCGGCCGAATATCGGGTCAATCCGCTAACGGTTCTGAAGGCCTATCAACAACTGGTCGACGAGCAGCTAGTCGAGAAGAAGCGCGGTCTCGGCATGTTCGTCAAAGCCGGCGCGCCCAATCTGCTGCTCAAAGGCGAACGCCAGAAGTTCCTCGTGGAGCATTGGCCCAGGGTCCACGCAACCATTCAGCGGCTCGGTCTGACACCAGAAGAGCTGCTCGATGCTGCGATAAAGCGCCGGTCGTCGAAAACTGGAAAGGAGAAGCGCTGAAGCCATGGCTTGCATAGAAGCACGCGGTCTCCGCAAAGTTTTCGGCACAACCATCGCTCTGGACGGCGTCGATTTGCGTGTCGAGGAGGGCCGCATCCTCGGACTCATCGGTCCCAACGGCGCCGGCAAGACCACCGCGCTCAATGCGATTCTCGGTCTCACCTCGTATCAGGGAGAACTGAAGGTGCTCGGACGCGACCCCTGGGCCACGCGTGATCAACTCATGCGCGATGTCTCGTTCATCGCCGATGTCGCTGTGCTGCCGCGCTGGATTCGGGTTTCGCAGATGCTCGACTACGTGGCCGGCGTGCATCCGCAATTCGATCGCGCGAAGGCGGAAGGTTTTCTTGCGAAGACCACGATCAAACGCACCAGCAAGGTGAGGCAGTTGTCGAAGGGCATGGTGGCGCAGCTGCACCTCGCGCTTGTCATGGCCATCGACGCGAAATTGCTGGTGCTAGACGAACCGACGCTTGGCCTCGACATCCTGTATCGCAAACAGTTCTACGACTCGCTGCTGAACGACTACTTCGATCGCAGTCGCACCATCGTGGTGACGACACATCAGGTGGAAGAGATCCAGGACGTTCTCACTGATCTTATGTTCATCGACCGCGGGCGCATCGTGCTCGAATGCAGCATGGAAGAATTCGAGTCGCGCTATCTGGAAGTCATGGTGAACCCCGAGCATCTCGCCGCCGCGCGAGCGCTCCAGCCGATTCACGAGCGCCCGGTGTTCGGCCGCAGCGTCCTGCTCTTCGATCATGTCGATCGCGACCAGCTCGCCGCGCTCGGTGACGTGCGCAGGCCCAGCATCGCCGACATGTTCGTTGCCGTGATGGGCAATAAGGCCGGCGAGCCACGAGGAACAGTTAGATGAATACTCCATCGAAGGCGGTGCCTGGATTGTCTAACGCCTCCGGG
>WNFR01003472.1_pt1 | contig 16314 bp, 8 predicted proteins | sample 5400221 | NCBI WGS metagenome assembly WNFR01 (sample SAMN13153357, study PRJNA577476) | soil metagenome | isolation source: 40 cm soil under Madrone tree | place: USA:California | collected 2016-06-14 | reverse complement strand
GTCCGCATCGGAGCGGTTCAGCCGGGTCGGCTGGAACCAGGTGTTAAATGTATTGATGCTGACGCGGGATTTTACGCGCTCCAGGAACTTGTCCCACAGGTTTACCGCTTCGCGTTCTTTGCTAAGTTGAATAGCCGTCGTCATTTGAACGGAATACCAAATCCTCGCTATTTCCACAGATGTGCATATCCTGTGGAAAGACTTAATTGTCTTGAAGTACGGCCCTCGTGATTACTTTTTGCTGCGGGAAGGCTGTCCGAGCGCGAACGTCTGCGTGCCCCTGATCTCCGCGCGCGTCCCTTTTTGTTCTCTCGACCGCCGACCGCCTCTGTGAGTCAGCGCGGGATTCTCGCCGATTGACGCGAACGGGGCAAGCAAAAAGTATGGCAGGGGACGTGCCCACGTTCACACAGCATACACAACTTTTCCACAGGCGGCAAAGTTGTCCAGGTCCGCACCCCGCTTCCCGCAACTCCGTGCATTCGCTCAGGAAAAATCAGCTGCCTAGTCGTTGAGCGCGCATTGGCCGCCAAAAACCGGAGAAATTCTGGCCGCGCACTCTGTGGAAAAAACGCCAAGTTGTAAAATTTATTTTCGCAAACGTCTTTTTCTCTTGCTCACCTGTGACGTCTAGTGCGTCGAATCTTTCGAACGCTTTTCAAGCTAGGAAATTTTTCTACTTTCTGTCCAGTCGTTCGAATTCGTAAATGCCGCTCGGATCGCCGCCAATAATCAGACGATCCTTTTCCACCACGATCGCCACCGCCTCAAGCCGTGCGTTTTGAGTCGTGTACAACCGGAACGTCGCCCGCCGGTTCCCCTCCTTATCGAATCGCAACAGCATGTTGCCGATCGCAATCCACACTTCGCCGGTTTCCTTTTCCACGCCCATCGCGGTCATCACTTGCCGGAATCGCGGCGTGTCGCCGCGGCTTTCCTGACGCGCAATCTCCCTGCGCATGGCCGCGGCCTCCGGCATGGCGTCAATCGCCGTATAGCGAACGTCTTCGCCCGCGTACCCGAAGCGATCGAATTCTCTGACGGTCGGTTCCGGAAAAAATTTGAAACCGTAATATAAATGCCCCATCGCGTCCGTCGCCAGCGTGCCGAGATTCAAGAAGCGGTTCAGATCGCTGCGAGCCGTTAGCGGCTCCGGATCGCCAAACTCGCGTACCAACCGGCCGGTCTTGTCGAATACAGTCAGCAGATGTTCCTGCTGCATAGTTCCGACCGCAATTTCGCCCTCGGGCATCGCGGCCACTGCCACCGGCGCTCTCACCTCGATCGTCCGCAGGTGGCGCCCTTCCTTGGAATAGACTTGAACATTATTCGTCGCGCGATCGGCGACATAAATCGTGCCGCCGGCGTCCACGTCGCAGTCTTCGCCGAACTCCACCAGGATTTCGCCGGAAGCTTTCGCTTCCGCCAACGCCGCAGCAGGCAATGCCGCAGCTTCCCGCATCGTCAACAAACGCCGTGCCTCGGGTGAAAACACCACCAATCCTGGCGACGGTGACGCCAGCACGTATATTTTCCCGTCCGCCCCTTCACGGATCTGCTTGAGTCCGGGTCCCATCGGTGCGAACAGCCGCCGCTTTGCCACCAGGTCGGCGTCAATCTGCGCTCGCGCACTGCCTGCCGCGCTCAAGAACAGACACATCACCGCAAGAATTTTCAAGGCCGTGTACACTCCAGTTTCCTACACGCAAGCTCTCGTGCGTTTGGTGAGACTGCCAGATAACTCTTTTGGTTGCTTTCTCTTGCCGCGCTTGTGTCCAGAAGGATATAAGGCGGCTCTTGCCGCCACCACCGCCGCTATATGGCCTTAGTCGATGCGCAGCCGCAAACGTTCTATGCACGTCGCCTTTAGCCGTCCCGCGCTATTCCGAGGACCATCATCGTCGGTGTCGATTACCACCGCATTCATCTGCACGTCACCCTCGGCGACTTCGAACCGCGCCGGCAGCCCATCCAGAAATTTTTTGATGATCGCCGTCCGGTCCATCCCAATCACGCCGGTATGCGGCCCAGTCATCCCCACATCCGTGATGTAGGCCGTACCTTGCGGCAGCACGTGCTCGTCCGCCGTCGTTACGTGCGTATGTGTGCCCACCACCGCCGTCGCCCGCCCGTCCAGGTACCATCCCATCGCGATTTTTTCGCTCGTGGTTTCCGCGTGCATATCCACTAGGACAAACGCCACGTCAGCAAACAAATTCGCCAGCAACTCGTCCGCTTTACGGAATGGATCGTCAATCGCCGGTAGAAAAACGCGCCCCTGCAGATTGATCACCGCGTACTTCACGCCATTCTTCGCGGTTCCCACATACATCCCGCTGCCCGGAGCGCCATCAGGAAAATTTGCCGGACGCAACAGCCGCGCTTCATGCGGCATAAACTCCATGATTTCCCGCCGGTCCCAGCTGTGATTGCCTCCGCTGATCACCTCAACGCCGCACCTCAACAACTCGTCCACAATCTTCGGCGTAATCCCGAATCCCGACGCCGAGTTTTCTCCATTCGCAATCACCAGATGAATCTTTTTTTGTAATACCAGATCCGCCAGCCGCTCGCGCACGACCTCGCGCCCCGGCGATCCCACAATGTCTCCAATGAAAAGTGCGCGCATAGAGGAAGTTTTAGGTGTTCGGTACTGAGTTTACAGGAAAAACTTTCGCGCTGTTCTGCTTCGCGCTCGCAAGAGGCATGCAAGGCGGGTTCTACTTAAATTACTTACCACTGAAAATCAAAAAAGGAGCGGACTGCTAGGCCGTGGAGAGCTAGGCCGTGAACCTCCGAATTAGGTGGGCACCACGAGCCAACCATTAGGCTTTCCTGCCCCGCTCGCGCGCCCGCTTCCTGCAAGCTCGCCAGCGGGACAGGCCGTGCACACAGGCTGTCTGTCCGCAGCACCCCAGAGATTCATTACGGTTCAAACGGCTTTCGCACTCTCACCTGCTTCGAAGTGCCGCTCCGTCCCAATTGTATTCTTTCCGCGCCCCGCCGCCAAACCGCCTCCCCAACGCACCGCGCGATCTTCGCCATTATTTCACCATCGCCAATCTTTCAAAGTCGCCTCAGTCGACAAAGTCGATCACCGCCCCATCGCGCCGGTCCAGAAAACCCGCAAACTGGCCAAAGTTTGGCGCGGTCACGTTGTTGAACACAGCATTGAAATTTCCGTGATTCGTGACGTTCAGCGAATAGAAACCCAGCCGCACGTGATGACCCTTGCTGTTTCCATGATCCTTGCCAACAAAAGGAACACGGAATTGACGATAAATCTTAATGTCCAGCGTGAAAAATGTGCCAAATCGCTGCCCGTTCGGCGTTCCCACATAATTTTGCAACGTATCAATGTCCGAGTACGGCTGGCCAGAGTGCAAATCCGCGATGGGGCTGAACTTAAGTTTTTTCGGCAGAGAAAAAATCCCCCAGGCCACCAACCGGCTCGGCACGTCGTACGGCAGAATGCCGTAAACATTTGGCCGAATCACTGGCTGTAGAAAAGGAATCTGCACCGCGGAAAGGTTGTTCAAATCGCCGCGTGTGCGGCTCCAGATGTACGACACGTTCGCTTCATCGGTATGATGAAACGCGAAATGCAAACCGGTCTCCACCTCGTGATAATGCGATGACCCTGTGTTCGCCAGAGCCAAAAACGATTGCCCGCCCGCCGGCGCAGTGAACGGATTCTCCGTGAAAAGATATGTCGTATGGCTGTCCAAATAACCAACCCGAAAAATCCAGTTTTTCTTCAGCTCGTGCTCGACTTCAACATTCCAGGTCAGGTTCCGTGGCGTCGTGTCTGGCCCGCTCGGCAAAGCAGTGCCTGTCAGTGGATTCTGCCCTCCCGTGTAGACATTCGTGTAAGCCACCGGCGGCCCAATCGGCAAGCCTGCATTGAATGGCGTAATCACCTGCGTCGGATTGGCCGCGAAGTCTCCCGCCAGAAGCGGCAGCAAACTGTAAAACAATCCCGCGCCCGCCCGAATCACCGTTTTGCCGCTTTCGCCTGGCGAGTAAGCCAAACCAACCCGCGGAGCCACCGCCGCGGACCAACCATTGGTCTCGGTAGATAAACGCGCTCCCAAATCTGCTGACCAGTGCGAGTCCAGAACCCAATGATCCTGCACAAACTCGGCTACCGCTGAATCCGAAGCACGCTGTATCGTGCCCGGGATAAAAGTAATCTGTTCCGCGAGCGTTCCGTCCTGATTAAGAATCTGCACTGGATTCGAGTTGCTGTTACCCGTGTAAGAACGATGGTCGAAATCCACGCCCGCATGTATCTCATGGCGGCCGAACCAATGTTTCTCTGCAAACTGATACGCCGAGACCAATTGAAATTCCTTGCCCTTGCGCGACCATCGATTGAAGTAATCTCCGCCATAGCCTTCCGGTGTCACCAGCATATCCGCAAGTCCCTGGCCGTGAGCATTGCTATCAAAGCGGGTGTACTGCGCGATGGTGCTGAAGATTGCGCCGGAACTAAATTGGTATCGGTCCGTCAATCCATAGGTTTCGCCGCTCTGATTCAGGTCGTTCGAAGCCGGTTGAGGAACCAGGGCATTGATATCCGCGTGCTGTACGCGCAGCGGGTACGCGTTCACCGTCAGCGTCACCACATGGTTCTTGGAGAGAATTGCTTCCAGCGTTGAAAATGTGCTGAATCCCTGCGTCTTGCTGATGTCAAAGGGCCACGGCAGGCCTCGTACCGTGCGCTTCTTCATGTTGTACTGAAAAATCTCCGAAAACAGCAGTTTGTGTTTGATGATCGGCACGCTGAAGTCGATCCCCGGTGTTGCCTCCTGCAGCCCGACCATGCTTCCGTTCTTTCCTAGCACCGAAGGAATAAAACTCTTCAGCCTGTAGGTAAACCCGTCGTCAGGTGGCTTGGTTTCGACTTCCACCACTCCGCCGGTAAAACTTCCCAGGCCCGCGTTATACGGCGTCTTGTAAATATTGAACGACTGCACGGCATCGGTCGGCACCGGCACTGCGAAACTTCCTGTCACCGGATCGGTGGTCCGCGCGGAATTCACCAGCAGCAGGCTTTGATTCTCGTCCGAGCCTTTGAAGCTCAGTCTTCCGTCTGTGATTTTCACTACGCCAGGCGTCACCGGAAGAACTTCGCGAATCTTTTCTTGTGCCGTCGGAAGCGAAATCAACTGCCGCTGCGTGAGCGACACGGTCGGGGTCGTTGCGTCCTCGGTCGCTATCGTCTGAGTCGTTTCGCTGACCTCAACTTTTTCCGAAACCGCCTGTAGCTCCAGGCGAATATCAACGATCGTCGCCTCTCCGGGTTTCAACTCCAGCGATTTTGTAAAGGGCGCGAATCCTGCCTGATTGATCGAAATCGTATAGGGCCCGGGTCTCAGGTCCTTGAATTCGTAGTGTCCCGCGTCATCCGTGTCGGCGGTCAATGGGCCGCCATCGGGAGGCTGTGCGGCCAGCTGGACGGAAATCCCTGCCAACCCACCCGAGCCGTCGTCCGCCTGCGTGGTCGTCAGCGCTCCATGAATGGAGCCGGCACCCTGTTTCTGGTCGCCTTGTTTCTGCTCGCCCTGTTTCTGGTCACTGGTCGGGGCCGTCTGCGCAGGAGCCGGAATGGTTGCGAGCATGAAGACGCACGCAGCCACCGTATGTCGCAACCAACCACCTATCCAGCGGCGAGACAATGCGCCTGCGGATTCAAATGAGATAATTTGACAGATTGCTGATCGGAATAAGGGCACGGTTCTCCTGGCTGTTGGCTACTTCCCAATTGTCTCGCGAGTGGTTCCGCCCCATTCACCCTTATTGCAGCCACCCTTGTCCAGCCAGTGAACATACCTGGCTAAGTCAATCTGCAGCTCTGAAAGCGGCCCCGGTGCCGCCGTCAGGATGTCTCCCGGCCTTCTCGCGCTCTGCTTACCCGATCAATAGGAGGGTCTATAGCGTAATCTTCGCCTAAATTGGATGCGACTTACCGTAATCCCGGTACTATGACTCCCTTAGATTGCGGCATCCATCGCGTGGACACACGACGCCCCGAAAAGGCCTCGCAAGGCTCCAGTCACTCGAATTGGTACGTGATGGCCGGTCAAATAACCGGCCAACGATTTCTGCGGATGGAATCCCGCGGGGCCCTTCTGGGTGCCCTTAAAGGGGTAGGGTGGAAGGACCTGCGCGGAAATTCCTCGTGTCCTGTGCGCTGATGCGGGCTTTAGAAGTGGAAACCCAGCTCCACCGTTTCGGCGCGCGGCGTGACGAAGTGGGTTCCTGTGAAGCTCGACAGGAAGTTATAAAGCGCCACCTTATTGGTTAAATTGACCACCGTGAAGCGCAGGCTCCACCGGTAGCGATCGCCTCGGAACAGGTTGTCTTCTCCAACCGCGATGTCAAACAGGTGACGCGGCTTAACGCGGTCGGGATTGTGGTCATCATTTTCCTGGCTCGGAAAGTTGCCGTACCCGCCTTGCGGCAAAGTGATCAGCTTCGAAGTAACCCGGCCTTCGCTTCCGTCAGGATTTACGCAGTTGGTCAGCGGAACGGCAACTGTAGCGAACACTCCATTGCACGCCAGTCCTATGGTGACCTGCTGATTTGGAGTCAGCCCGAGCGCGGCACCCGCATCCGGCACGCCGCTCACCACCAGCCCGCTGTCGTAGCGCCAGTTGAAGCCCACCCAGGGACCCTGTTTCCATGGCTGGTACTGCAGGTGTGTCGTCTGGTTGAATTTTTCGTCGTGATCGATGCGGAAGACTCCAGTCCCGCCTTGTCCTCCCGGAGTAACACCGAGCCCTGAAATTTGCGGCTGGAAGAACCGCGCCGCCACGCTCGACATCACCACCAGAGCCGTGAAACCGTGGAAATTAGGCACGCTCGCGCGAAGCGCCCACCCCGGAATCTTCGAATTGTGCCATTCCACAGGGAACGTCACGGGTGTATTGCCAAGGATGCTGAAGTCGAACCCGTAATGCGTGTATTTCCACAAATACTCTGCGTCGATCACCAGGTATTTGCCAAATGCTTGCTCGAATCCGGCGTGAAACTCATTCCGCCACCCCGGATGAAGCGGCACGTCCAAGCAAGGAGACCCTCCCGAGGACGCGCTGAAAATCCCATTCACCACCGGGTCATTGCACCCCGCGCTCGCCAGCACCAGATTTTCGTTGAATGGCGTCTCCATCACCCGCGCATAGGATAGCCGCAGCACCGTGTTTGTGGGCTTGATGTTATACGCCACCCCTAGTCTAGGCTCGGGCGTCGCGTAACTCGAAATTCCGTTGTACACGTCGCCTCGAATTCCCAAATTGAATGACCAGTTGTTCTTGGTAATGGTGTCCTGAGCGTACAGCGCCAATTCCTTCACGTCCGTGTGGCCATGAAACAAATGAAAGGTGCTCGCCGCATTGCTGCAGCCGTCGCCGGCCGCCGGTGTAGGCCTGGTGAGATCGAAGCAGCCAAGCAAAGGGATAAATGGTGCTACCGTGGCATTCGGGTTCGTCCCATTATTCGGGGTAAGCCCGCCTGCCGCGCACTGCGTAGGATCGGTGAAACCTGGCTGTGGATTGCCGTTAATTTCGAGGCACGGCGAATTCAACGTCGGATTTACAATGGCCAGGTTGTCGTCCTCCGTCAGGAACGTCTGCTGATAGACTATGCCTGCCTTAAGGTTGTTTATCCCCTTCACATAGGAAATATCGGAGCGCAGCCCCGCATTGGTCAGCGTCCTTTTTTGCGCAATGCTTTCCGATTGGATGGATGTGAAATCTGCCAACGGGTTGCCGCTGGGATAGTAATCGAACCGATCGTGGCGCACGAACGCTCCAAGCGTGAACAATGTCGTCGGGCTGATTAGCCGCGTCCAAACCGGTGCGATGTTATAAGTTTGGATTTTGGAGCGCTGGTCGGTATTGCCCACAGGATTACCGTTGACGTCGGTGAGGTTCAGATTGTCGAACGCGTTCGGTGTCTGAAACCACGACCGCGTGTAATTCACGTTCAGGTGCAGGGTATCTTTCTGTGAGAACTGATAATCAAAGCGGTCAAAAATATTCTCCTCATTGCCCTTTGCGTGGATGACTTGAAACTCTGGCGGATCCAGGAATCTCCCCGAATTAAGCCCATTGGCCGCAAGAAAGTTGCCCCACTTTTGGCCGCCGTAGGCGAAATTGAAACCGGCATTGGTCGTTCCGAAGCTGCCGTAATCCGCGTATACCGTCCCGGTGGGCTGCGTCACTCCCAGGCCCGATTTGGTCGTCGCCTTGATCACCAGGCTCGTTTTGTCGCCAAACTCGGCTGGCGGCGCTCCCGATATGATCTCCATGGATTGGATCGCGTCAGACGGAAGCTGGTTCGAGAAGACCTTGCTAAACTGGTCCGTGATCGGCTGTCCATCCAACGAGATCGAGTTCTCTGCGTGATCTCCGAGCCCGTGCATGAGCCCGTTTGAGTCCGCCGCTACGCCCGGCGATACCAGCGTTGCGATCGAGGTAAACGAGGACGAAACGCTTTCAACCGGCAACCTGTCGATGATCCCCTGATCCACGTCGGTGTGAAATGTCGATTCGTTTTCCACCAAGTCTCCGCCCGTAGCCTCCACCGTCACGGTTGTACTGCTCGCCGATCCCACCTTCAAGACGATCTGCACGCTCACCGGCACCGCCGAACGGACATCTGTGTCCTGTGCATATGGCGCAAAACCTGGCGCGGTCACCACCGTGTGGTACGTGTTGAAGGGTACGTTCGTGAATCTAAAGCTCCCGTCGCTTCCCGTGATTGCACTTCGCTGAAAGCCACTCACCCCATAGGAAATCTCCACAGCGGCGTTCGCCACTGCCGCTCCGGACGGGTCTCTCACTAGGCCTTCGATCGATCCCGAATTGCCCAACTGCGCCCGCGCCGGAATCGCCCCAAAACACAAATTCAAAACGAATGCCAGCCCTGCAATACTTCGCAAATTCTTTAACATTATTTTCTCCGTGCCCAATGGGCGGTGTGTGGTTGGTGGATCAAGGCCGCCGCCTGTTGAAAATTAGCGGCGCGTCTTCCGCAGCACGCAAGCTGATCGGAGGACAATGAACTACCGGGCAATGATTGGATGATGTGGTGTGCTAAGCGGATGGAGGTGCGCGGCCAGAACGTAGGAGCGAAACTTCGTCAAGAGCGGCCGCAAAAACAGGCCGCGAATCGTGCCAACCAGAAATTTGTGGGGCGGAAGCGATTCCGCTGAAAGTGACTGTTAATACCGGAGCATGCAGCGACTGGCAAACGTGGCAAACCCTGTCTGGCCCGCCATTGTGTTCGTGCAGAAAACTGCCACCACTCGCGAAATAGAGCAGCGCCAGGCATAGCAACGCAGCGCTAATCCGCCGCAATCGCATTCCGTTAGAGTTCTTGCGCGCCGCCATAGAATCAGCTTACACCCCCACGCTCGGTTTAGACGCTCCCATATGCGTTTTGGTTCTACTTTATAAATATAAATCGGTTCATCCGGGTTGTTATTGACCCACCTTCTAATCTTCCTTATCCTCGAAGTCGCACTTTTATGCGCTGTTACAGCCCTTCCGCCCGTTGGCTGACCGTATTTCTTGCTCTTCTTCTCTTAGGAGCGCAACTCCATTTTTGCGCCGATTTAGCTCCGGACAGCTCTGGCTCCCACATTTGTCAGTTTTGCGCTACCGCCAGTCATGCGGTCGTCGCTCCAGCTCTGCCTGTTCAGCTTACCCCTGCCGTTTGCCGGTTCGAAACCCGGTGCTCCCATGCAGCAGTCCCTTCGCTTTCCTTTGCAGTCACTTCCCCACGCGCTCCTCCGTCTCTCTGATCTGAACTCCCGGTGCGTAATTTTTCGCCCAACTAATTTCCGCGGAGATTCCGCGGAACCTAAGAGGTATCTCGGAAAATGAGAATTGCTGTTGCTCTCACCGCGGGGATTCTGGCCGCGCTCACAAGCGCTTCCGCACAAGAAGCGCTGCCGCCGGCTAACCCGACACCCGTTCCTGCCGCTGCGTCCGCTGCCCAAAATCCTTCCGCCTCGGCGCACATCACTCTCGATGACGCGCTGCGCCTTGCTCTCCAGCACAACCACGCCCTTCTCGCCCTCCGTTCCACCATCCTGCAAAACCAGGCCCAGGAAATCACCGCCAACCTTCGTCCCAACCCAACGCTCGCTTGGGACGCCCAGTTCCTTCCCATCTTTCAGCCCGACAATTTCAACAACGATTATCTGAACAACACCGCCCAATTCGACATCGGTGCCAGTTATCTCTTCGAACGCGGAAAAAAACGTCAACGCCGCCTTGCCGCAGCGCGAGACGCCACAACCGTTGTCCGCTCTCAAGTTTCCGATTCCGAACGCCAGCTCCAATTCAACGTCGCTCAGCAATTCATCGATGTTCTTCTCGCCGAATCCACTCTCGAGTTCGCCAAACAGGATCTCAACAGCTTCCAGAAAACCGTGGATATCAGTGAAGCTCGCCGCCGCGCCGGAGATATGAGCGAAGGTGACTTGCTGAAAATCAAGCTGCAGCTTCTGCAATTCCAAACCGACGTTTCCAGCGCTCAGCTAGCTCGCATCCAGGCCCTGGCCGGTCTGCGTCAGTTCCTCGGCTTCGAATCGATCCCCGACGATTACGACGTCACTGGCGATCTCGACTATCAACCACAGAACGCCACTCTCACCGATTTAAAAGTGCTTGCTAGCCGCTCGCGTCCAGACTTGCTCGCCGCGCAAGAGAGCGTCACCGCCGCACGCAGCCAGGAAGCTTTGGCTCGCGCCAATGGCAAGCAGGATCTCACTGCGGGCCTCAGCTACTCGCACACCGCGGGAGTCAGCAGCGCGACCGTATCGTTCAGCATTCCCGTAGCCGTCTTCGATCGCAATCAGGGCGAAATCGCTCGCACCGGCTACGTCATCACCCAGGCCCAGCAGCAGTTCAGCGAAACCACGCAGCAGGTTTCCACCGATGTCGTGGACGCCTACGAAAATCTCCGCACCCACGAAGAGATCGTTCAGCTTTATCGCGGCGGCTACGTTGACCAAGCCAAACAGTCCCGCGACATCAGCGAGTACGCCTATCGCCGCGGCGCCGCTAGCCTCCTCGATTTTCTCGATGCAGAGCGCACCTACCGCGCCAACCAGCTCGCCTACCGCCAGTCCCTCGCCGACTACATGCTCGCTCTCGAACAGTTGCGCCAGGCCGTTGGCACTAGGAACCTTCCATGACAGCCACCACACACAATTGCACCTGGCCTTTCTTTCCTTCTCTGTTCTTAATCGTGAGTCCCCTCCTTGCATTCGCCTGCTCGGGTTGCGGCCGCCGCGCGGGTGAGTCCGAATCCAAAATGACGTCCTACACCGCCAGCGAACGGCAAGCCGATACCGCGCAAAGGTTTCAAATTACGCAGGAGCAAATGGCACACGTCCAGGTTGTGCCGGCGCAAAAGGAAAATCTGCCCCGCACGCTTCGTCTCACCGGCGCTGTCGCCTATAACGCCTTTCAAACCTCCCCCGTCTTTTCCGCCATCGGCGGACCCGTTCACGAAATTCTCGCCACTCCCGGCCAAATCGTTCACAAAGGCCAGCCGCTTCTTCTTGTCACCAGCCCGGACTATTCCGTCGCGCGCTCCGCGTATATCAAAGCCCGCGACACTTACGAACTTTCTGACAAGCTCTTCACTCGCGCCAAGGATCTTTACGCTCACGGCGCCATCGCCGAAGCTGATTTGCAGCAGGCAGAATCCACGCACGCGCAGGCTCGGGCCGACCTCGAATCTTCCTCCGACGCCCTGCGCGCTCTCGGCTTGAAGGATCCCGAGTCTGTCGCCAAAAATCCCACACGATCCACCGCGGAAATTCCCGTGATTGCGCCCGTCGCCGGTGAAATCGTCGAGCGCCTCGTCGGTCCCGGCCAGCTTCTGCAAGCCGGAGCCACACAGTGTTTCACTATTTCAGACACCAGCAGCGTCTGGGTACTTGTTAATGTCTTCCAAAGTGATCTCGCATTCGTGCATCAGGGGCAGGACGTCGAGATTTCCACCGACACCTACCCGGAAACTTTTCGCGGAAAGATTTCTTATATTGCCCCCGCTCTTGACGCCACCACGCGCACTCTGCCGGCGCGCATCGTCACCCAAAATCCCGGCAAAAAATTGAAAAAAGATATGTACGTCACCGCCAGCGTCCGCGCCGCTCCCCTGCGGAACGTCCTCACCGTTCCCGACGATGCCGTTCTACGCGACAGCGAAAACGAGCCTTTCGTCTACGTCCTGACCGCACCCACCGAATTCGCGCGTCGCCAGGTCACGCTTGGCGAATCCAATCACGGCCGCGTTCAGCTCAAAACCGGCGTCAAGGAAGGCGAACGCGTGGCCGCTAACGGAAGTCTGTTTCTGCAGTTCATGAATTCGTTGCAGCACTAGGCATTCAAGGGAGCTCGCGGTATCCAGCGATGATCCATCGCATCGTTCATTTTGCGCTTCGTCAGCGCTTTCTGGTTCTCATGGTCACCGTTCTTGTGGTGATCGCCGGCGTCTGGTCCTTCCAGCAGATGCCCGTGGATGCTTATCCCGATCTTTCTCCGCCTATGGTCGAGCTCGTGACCCAGTGGCCCGGTCACGCCGCTGAAGAAGTCGAACGTCTTGCCACTCTGCCGCTCGAACTCGCCATGAATGGCACGCCGCGCCTGCAGGTCATGCGCTCCATCTCTCTCTATGGCCTTTCCGATGTTCGCCTGACTTTTGACGAAGGTGTCGATCCATATTTCGCGCGCCAAGTCGTCTTCCAGCGTCTCAGTGACGCCACCCTTCCGCAGGGCGTTATTCCCAGCATGGCGCCGCTCTTCAGCCCCAGCGGCCTTGTCTATCGCTACCTGATTGAAAGTCCCGACCGTTCTCCGCAGGAACTGCATACCTTTGAAGAGTGGATTATCGGGCGCGCCTATCGCAGCGTTGCTGGCGTAGCCGACGATTCCGGCTTCGGCGGTCCCACCATGCAGTATCACGTCCTGCTCGATCCCAGCCGCCTCTACGGTTTTCACATTCCCGTCGTGCAGGTCGTCAACGCCCTTCAGTCCAACAACGCCAATACCGGCGGCGGTTTTTATTCTCAGGGCGGTCAGTTTTATTACGTGCGCGGCCTCGGCCTCGTTAAATCCACTGATGACATCGGCGAAATCGTTGTCGCCAGCAACAATGGCGCTCCCGTACGCATCCGCGACATTGGTCACGTTGAAATCGGCCACGCGCCCCGCCTCGGCATCTTTGGCTTCCAGGACAAAAGCAAAAATAACGACGACGCTGTCGAAGGCGTCATTCTCATGCGTCGCGGCGAACAAACTCAGAACGTTCTTCAGGGTGTCGAGCGAAAAACCGAGGAAATTAATAAAAATCTCCTGCCCCGCGACGTTCGCGTCCGCCCCTATTACGACCGCAGCGATCTCGTCCGCGTTACCACCGGCACCGTTGAAGGCAATCTCCTTCGCGGAATGATTTTAGTTTTGATCGTTTTGATCTTTTTCCTGGTTAGTGTTCGCGCGGCGGTCATCACCGCTCTCACCATCCCGCTCGCGCTGCTGTTTGCGTTCATCTTTCTTCACCTCACCGGCGAAGCCGCCAACCTTCTTTCCATCGGCGCCATTGATTTCGGAATCATCATTGACGGCACTATCGTCATGGTCGAAAACATTTATCGCGAACTCAGCGAGCGCCACGGTCGGGAATACAATCTCCACGAAGTCCTGCTGCACGCCGCCCGTGATGTTGACCGTCCCATCTTTTATTCCGTCGCGGTCATCATCGCCGGCTACCTGCCGATCTACGCGCTCAGCGGACCTGCCGGAAAACTCTTTCATCCCATGGCGGACACCATGGCCTTCGCGCTCATAGGCGCGCTGCTCATCACTCTTACTTTGGTTCCGGTTCTCGCTTCCTATTGGTTTCGCAAAGGCGTAAAGGAAAAAGAAAACCGCATCTTCAGCGGCATTCGCGATTGGTACTCCGGCCGCCTCGAATGGTGCCTCGATCATCCGAAAGCCACCATCCTGGTGACCGCGTTGATCTTTGCTTCTACGCTTCTGCTTATTCCTTTTATTGGTGGCGAATTTCTGCCGCATCTCGATGAAGGTGCCCTCTGGGTTCGCGCTACCATGCCCTACACCATTTCTTTTGAAGAAGCCGCCGAGTTCGCGCCCGAAATCCGCAAAATTCTCAACCAATATCCGATGGTCACCGTCGTCGGCTCTGAACTCGGGCGCCCCGATGACGGCACCGACCCCACCGGATTTTTCAACTGTGAATTTTATGTAGGCCTCAAGCCTTACAACGACAAAGCCTGGAGCCAATCCTCGATTCGCAGCAAGCCGGAACTCGAAAAAGACATTCAGCGCAAACTCGAATCCTATCCCGGCGTAATCTTCAATTACACGCAGCCTGCTGAAGACGCCGTGGACGAAGCCCTTACCGGCCTCAAATCTGCCCTCGCCGTAAAGGTTTTTGGTCCCGACCTCGATGTTCTCGAAAAGAAAGCCGTCGAAATTCGCAATGTCCTCGACCACACTCCCGGCTTCAAGGAATTAACCGTCGTCCGCGAACTCGGCCAGCCCAGTCTCATCATCGATGCGGACCGCCAGAAAATCGCGCGGTACGGCATCAATGTCTCCGACGTCGAAGCCGTCATCCAGGCCGCTGTCGGCGGGCAAACCGCCACCCAGGTCATTCAGGGCGAAAAACTTTTCGACATGGTGGTTCGAATGGAACCACAATTCCGTTCAAACGCCCGTGACATCGGCAATCTCCTCGTTCCCGCACCCGCTGGGCAGCAGATTCCGCTCTCCGAACTCGCCACCATCCGCGAAGCCTCCGGCGCATCTTTCATTTATCGCGAGAATAATTCGCGCTATATCGGCATTCAGTTTTCCGTGGAAGGCCGCAACCTCGAAGGCATCGTAAAACAAGGCCAGCAGAACATCGCCAAAAATGTACACCTGTCCGAAGGCTACCGCATGGAATGGGGCGGTGAATATAGCGAACTCCTCGAAGCAAAATCGCAGCTTTATATTATTGGTCCGCTCGCCGTCTTCCTGATTTTCATGATTCTTTTTGCGTTATACGGCAACCTGAAGTTTCCCATCTCCATCGCTCTCGGCGTCGCTCTTACCGAACCGGTCGGTGCTCTCATCGCTTTGAAACTCACGCACACTCCACTCAGCGTTTCCAGTTTCCTCGGCCTTCTTGCTTTGCTCGGTGTTTCTGTCCAGACCGCCGTCATCCTCGTCAGCTATATCAACAAGCTGCGCCTTGAAGGCCGCACCATCCGCCAAGCCACACGCGAAGCTTCGCTCCTGCGCCTCCGCCCCATTATGATGACCGCTCTCGTAGCCTGCCTCGGCCTGCTCCCCGCCGCCATGTCTACCGGCGTAGGCAGCGACACGCAAAAACCCTTCGCCATCGTCGTCGTCGCCGGCCTCATCTCTCGCCTCGTCCTCGGCTTCTTCATCAATCCCGTCCTGTACGAAGTAGCCGCCCGCGAAGGCGACCGCCTCCAGGTCTAATCTTGTTCGCAAACTCTCCAAGAAAGAGGAGGCTTTATCCCGCCACTTCGAGTAGCTCATGCCTATTTCCCGGCCCGAAATCGCGTGGTTTTCCTGGTGGCCGGTCTTTAGCCCGGTGCTTTTTCCGTTAGACGTTTTTCCCTATTCACGCAAACGCTGCGATCTCTGTACAATCTCTGGGCCCGCGGTGCTCTTGTCTCGCTGCGCTGTGTGTTAGATTCTTTCTTAGGCCCTGCGCGGAGGATCGAAATGTCAGAACCAACCTACGAAGAACTAAAAGCCCAACTCGAACAAGCACAGAAACAACTCGGCTCAAAAAAGAGTGGCTCCCTCGATTTTCGCGTCGGCGAAAAAGGCGGCGTCAGCGTCTACGGCCTCGGCCGCTTCCCCGTCACTCTCTATTACGAACAATGGATCCGCCTGCTCGGCGCTGCCCCCGAACTCAAATCCTTCCTCGAAGAACAAAAATCTGCCGGCAAACTCAAGCTCAAGGAATAAGACGGAAGTCTTTTCTCGTTCGGCGGCGACGCAAATTATTTCAGGCTTTATCTGGAAGTGGCTGCGGACACATTGGATTTTTGTCGGAGGGGCTCTACGACCAGCACCGCATCCATCGTGGACGAATGGATGGCAAGAAGTTGCCGAAGCGCGGCCTCCGCGCCGGCAGCGTCGCCTGATTCCCCCTTGGCGCGTGCCAGCAGTTGCAGGGAAAACGCATCGTCGCCGGCTTGTTGCAACTCAGGAATTGCCTCTGCGAACTTCTTCTGCTCCAAGAGCC
>WNFR01003471.1_pt1 | contig 16314 bp, 11 predicted proteins | sample 5400221 | NCBI WGS metagenome assembly WNFR01 (sample SAMN13153357, study PRJNA577476) | soil metagenome | isolation source: 40 cm soil under Madrone tree | place: USA:California | collected 2016-06-14 | reverse complement strand
TTTTGTTTGAACCTCGAAGGTCGCGGCGCGGTTGGAACCAGGGGAAACGGGCGCAGCGATTATTTGCCCGGAAATTCCGGTTATTACGCGATTGCTGACGAACCATTGTCTGCCTCGCGCCAGGCGCACGATCATCATCAATTCGTCACGCTCGAATTTTCACGTGGACATTTGCGCAAACAGTTCGTGCAAAACGAAGCCGACCTCGAGCCGGAAATTCGTCGCGTCATTTTCGACGACACAGAGGAGAGCGTGGTCGCGCCGGTGCGACCGATGTCGATCCAGCAGCGCAGCGTGGTGGCGAGTCTGGCCGAGCCGCCTGTGGCGAAAGCGGCGCAGGTTCTTTGGTATCAGAGCAAAGCGCTTGAGCTTATGGCGCATTTCCTGTTTGCGCCGAAGGATCCGGAATTTTTCTGCATGCGGCAGAAACGCGTCGCGCGCGAACGCGTTGAACGCGTCAAGGAACTCCTTGGGCGTGATCTCGTTAGCCCGCCCACGCTCGAGACGCTCGGGCAGGAAGTCGGTTGCAGTCAGTTTTATTTGAGCCGGATTTTTTCGCGCGAAGTTGGCCAGACCATTCCGCAATATCTCCGCAATCTGCGGATGGAGCGCGCAGCCGAGCTGTTGCGCACCGGCCGTTACAACGTGACGGAGGCGGCCACGGAGGTGGGCTATTCGAGCCTGAGCCATTTCAGCAAAGCATTTTGCGAAACAATCGGCTGCTGCCCGGTGCTTTATCCGGCGGCGCGGAATGTGATTCTTGATCGCTAGGGCGATCGGGTTAAATCGTTAAAAGCGTTACATCGTTACAATCGCCCTTTTAACTTTGTAACCTTTTTAACTCTTTTAACTATCCGGTGAAAATCTCCCGCGCGTTAATCTCGGTATCCGATAAGACTGGCATCGCGCAATTTGCGCGCGCGCTCGAACGCCAGGGTGTCGATATTATTTCCACCGGCGGCACGGCCGAGTTGTTGCGTAAGGAAGGCGTGCCGGTGCGCGAGATTTCGAGTTTCACGGCGTTTCCCGAGGTTCTTGAAGGTCGCGTGAAAACTTTGCACCCGCGTGTCCACGGTGGTCTGCTCTATAAACGCGGCAATCCGAAACACGAAGCGGAGGCGCGCGAATGTGGTTTCGAGCCGATCGATCTAGTGGCGGTAAATCTTTATCCGTTCGAAGAGACCATCGCCAAACCGAATGTGACCCTGGAGGAAGCGATCGAGAAGATCGACATCGGGGGACCGTCGATGATCCGGAGTGCCGCGAAGAATTACGAGTCGGTCACGGTGGTGGTCGATCCGGCTGACTACGACACCGTGCTCGAGACGATGCGCGATCATGATGGCGAGACGACGCTAAAGTTGCGCGAGCGTCTCGCCATTAAGGCGTTCATAAAGACGTCGGCGTACGATCGCGCTATCGGAACGTTTCTAAACAAGGAACAGACGACCGACGCGTCATTTTCACTGACTGCGCCGCTCGCCATGCGCTTGCGCTACGGTGAAAATCCACACCAGACTGCCGCGCTCTACGGCGACTTCGACAAACATTTCGAGAAGCTCCACGGCAAAGAGCTTTCCTTTAACAACGTTCTCGACATCAGCGCGGCCACCAACCTGATTGCGGAATTCTCGATGCCAACCGTCGCGATTCTGAAACATACGAACCCATGCGGCGTCGGTTCGGATGTCAACCTCCGCGAGGCGTGGGAGAAGGCTTTTGCTACTGATAAACAGGCTCCGTTCGGCGGAATTATTGTTTGCAATCGCGCCATCGACGAGCCATTGGCACGCGCGATCAGCGAAATTTTCAGCGAAGTGATCATTGCGCCGGAGTTCGATGCGGAGGCGCGCACGATTCTACAGAAGAAAAAGAATCTGAGGCTAATTCGGCTCGTCTCTGAAATTGCCGAAGTTCGACCCAAGATCGACATCCGCTCGGTCACCGGCGGGTTGCTCGTGCAGGACGCGGACGGCGCAAACCAGGTCCCGCAAAATGTCGTGACGAACAGGAAACCGACCAAGGCGGAGTTGGAAGCGATGCTCTTCGGCTGGCGCGTGGTCAAACATGTGAAATCAAACGCGATTGTTTATGCGGCGCGCGATCGCACACTCGGCATCGGGGCCGGACAAATGTCGCGTGTTGATGCGTCTCGAATTGCGGTGTGGAAAGCCGAGGAAGCCGGGCTTTCGCTCAAGGGTAGCGCCGTCGCGAGCGATGCGTTTTTTCCGTTTCCCGACGGCTTAATTGCCGCGGCCGATGCCGGCGCGACTTGCGCGATTCAGCCGGGCGGTTCAGTCCGCGACAAGGAAGTCGTCACTGCCGCGAACGAGCGCGACATGGCAATGATTTTCACCGGCATTCGCCATTTCCGGCATTAGTTTCTTGCTCCCTTTGGTTGAAAACTCACGGGCACGACAATTGTCCATTCCTGGCCGGGCTCCGATTTCCATTGTTGCAGCGCCGTGATGGCAGCGCGGTCAAGTGGCGCTGCGCCGGTTGACTTGACAACCTGGACGTTCTTGGCTCGCCCGGTCGCGTCGAAATATATTCGATAACTGCCCAAGCCCGTGGCAGTCGGATTGGCGCGGCGCGCTTCCGAAGGAAAAGCGGGCGGCGGATTAAACACAATTTTCCTGCGAACTACCGGCGGTTTGCTGGCCGAGGGAGACGGCGAAACTTGAGTTGCACTCGCCGCCCAGTGTGCCGTCGCACTTGGTTCGATCTTCGCCACAAATGACTGCATCGCGCTCGCGGACAAAATACGATTCGCGGGCGGACTCTTTGCGCGATCGGAGGTAATAATGCCCACGATCACGCCGTTTTCATTTATAACCGGCGAACCGCTTGCGTCGTTTGACAACGGCACGTCGACTTCGAGCCATTCGCCTTTTTCATCGGATCTGCGCGCCGCGATTTTTGTTTCTATTACCTCGCGATGCGCCCGCGGATTTCCCACGACCGCGACGCGCGCGTCGCTTTCCGGCGTTGTCACATTGTTTAAGGGCAGGGACGAGACTTGCTTCGTGTCCGCTTTGAGCAGCGCAAGATCGAGATCGGACGATTCGGCCAGCACGCCCGCCACATTGTAAATTTTATCATCCGCTGTTTTTGCGATGGCATTGACACCGGCTTCGATAAGATGCCGGTTGGTGACAAATTTGCCGTCACTTGAAACGAAAAAGCCGGTGCCGGTGCGCAGCAATTGTCCTGAGGCATCGAAAACACTCACCAGAACCACGGCGGGTGCGGCCTTGCTCGCGGCTTTACGAAGCTCGGCCGATTGACTCTCGGTCGGCGATGCGCTTGGGGAAGCGGTGGGCGATGGAGACGGTGTGGCTATCGGAGTTGGCGGCGGCGTTTCGGGTGGAGGCGACGCGCCCGCTTGGGGCGTCGTTTGGGGCCGGCACCACGCCATCGAGAGAACAACGAACAATAGCACCCCGCAAATGAGGGCGAGATAACTGTTTTTCATTGGCGATTTGAGACGCCGCTACTCTCTATTACCGGCCGAATCTCCTCAGCCACCGCGACTCGATGAAAGTCGCCACATCCAGATGCTTAATCCGCCGGCCACGATCAATCCTACCACGCTTACCCACATGGGGATGGAATGACTGCCGATTTGGACAGCACTATGTCTAAGCAATCGCCATAAATGGCCGAGAAAGATCAACCCGAAAAGTATACCTGCAACGCGTAATCCAAGACTTTGTGAGCTCATGCGCACATTTTCCCCGGCCGCGCTCCTTTTGTCATTAAAAATACGCAACTGTTACCACGTCGCTATGCGACGTGGTAACCGGCCATAGGCCGGTTGCTACGGCAAGAATCAATCGGCCGTAATCGTTCTGCTCCGCCGCATCGAGCTCGCTTGCACGATTACACCAACAGCAACCAGGGCGATGAAGAGGATACTCGTCCCCGAAGGCGGCAGGGCAATCGCGCCCAGGATCAGATAGGCGCCGACTACCGAAGAAAGTGCGATCAATGTCCAATCGAATAACACGAGCAGGAGAATCGCGCCGATGATTCCGCCGATCAGAAACGTGATCCAATAATATTGCGCAGACTGAACCAGAAACGCCGCCGCCATCGCAATGGCGAGTTTACCGCCGGCGAGAAAACCGGCGATGGCGATCGCGATCTTTTGCAGGAAGAGCGCGAGCAACGCGCCGATGAAGCCGAGTACGATCGCTACGGTAAGCAGCACCAAGGTTGATGGTTCGTGCACGAAATGCGGCGCAAACTCGACGCCGGCGGCAAATCCAACCGCCGCCACGCATAACCAAAACAATCTGCGACCGAACAACAGAATGACCACGCCGATGAGCGCGCTGATGATTGGGACGGAAGGATGCATTGCGCCTATTTCTTTTCTGCCGCGGCCGTCGACCACGCGCCGTGCCGCTTCTCTTTAGCCTCTTCGAGGACTAGTAACCAGCAGGATTGCATTCGTGGCATAGGCCGGAGCCTCAATTATTCGGCTTTCGATAGAATTGTGCCACGAGCGCCCCAACCAATCCACCAACTACGAAGCCGAGAGGGCCAGTAATAAAAATGCCAAGTAGCGGTCCCTGGTTCGCTTCGGGAGTGAAGATAATTGGGCCAACAAAACCGGCAACAAAGCCGATGAAACCGAGTGAGGCAGCGCCGATCAGCGCAAATGTCAACGTTCGTTCACAGCCGCGAGACTCTTGCCGCGGTAATGGAGGCGGTTCGGACATTGGATGCTCCCTGTCTGACCCATTATTTCTTCTTCAATATCTCGTCGCGCTTCGCTTTGAATTCGGTGCCGGATTTCCATTCCGGAAATTTATCGCCGTTCGCGACCTGATAGCCGACTTCGAGAAGCAATTGCATGTCTTGCGCGGCCCCGGAGAGATCCCATTCCGGATTCACCTGGTCTGAGACCTGATGATAAATGTGCTCGACGTACTCGTTCTTTTTCTGTTGCCCGAAATCCGGCGGTTTGCCGATGACTTCTTTGCCGCCGCCAGTGTAGAGCGCCGGCACGCCGACTTTGGAAAACTCAAACTGATCGGCCCGATAAAAACTGCCTTTCTCCGGCTGACTGTTCGGTTTCATCTCCCGGCCATTTCGTTTCGCGGCGGCGGCCAGCATGTCGTCGAGCGTTGAGTTGCCGTTGCTCAGGTCCTCGAGGTCCTTCGTTTTGCCCCACGGATTGACCGTGTCGATATTGATATCGGCGAGCGTTTTCTCAAGCGGATAGATTGGATGTTCCGCGTAAAACTTTGCGCCGAGCAGACCGGCTTCTTCCGCAGTCGTGGCCATGAACAACACGGAGCGTCTTGGCGGCGGATTCAATTTCGCGAATGCGGCGCCAAGTTGAATGATCGAGGCGACGCCCGATGCATTGTCGATCGCTCCGTTGAAAATTTGATCGCCCGGCAAATCCAAATGCCGTCCGAGATGGTCCCAGTGCGCCGTGTAAATCACCCATTCATCTTTTAGCTTTGGATCGCTCCCCTCCAATTTGCCCAGGACGTTGCGCGACTTGAAGGAGCGCACCGCTTGTTTGATCGAGATGTTTGCTTTCGCCTTCAACGCGACCGGCCGGAAATTCTTTCTGAGCGCCGCTTTTTTCAGCGCATCGAAGTCCTGACCCGAATCAGCCAGCAGTTTCTTCGCGACATCGAGCGTGATCCACGAACGCACTTGAACTGCGCCCATGTTTTTGTCCGGTTGATCGAGCTCGAAATTTTCCTTGGCCCAACTTGTTTTCACGACCGAGTACGGATATGCCGCTGGTTCGGTCTCATGAATGATCACGGCCGCGGCCGCGCCTTTTTGCGCGGCGATTTCGTATTTGTAGGTCCAACGCCCGTAATAAGTCATCGCTTTCCCCTTGAACATTTTCTCATTGAGCTTGCTCGGATCTTTCGGATCGGGAATCGCCGGATCGTTGATTAACATCAGGATGGTTTTGCCCTTTACATCGACGTTCTTGTAATCATCCCATCCGTACTCGGGCGCGACGATGCCGTAGCCAACAAACACAACATCGGCATTGTCGATCTTGATGTCCTCCTGCAACCGCGCCGATGAAGCGACGTAGTCGTCGGGGTATTTCAGGTCGGTCTTTTTATCGCCGATCGTGAACGACATCATCGGCTCGCTCGCGATGCCGGCGAGGGGAACTTCCTGCACGTAAGAACCGTTGGGGTTACCGGGTTTCAGTCCGACTTTTGCAAATTGCTCCGTGATGTAATTGACCGAAAGCTCCTCGCCTTTTGTGCCGGGCGCGCGCCCTTCGAATTCATCCGATGCCAAAATCTTGATGTGGGCGAGCAGACTGTCCGGGGTGATGACATCGAGAGCCGGCTTGAGTTGCTCTTCGATTTTGCCGGCGGCCAAGAGCGACATCAGGCTTGCGACGAGCACGGCGATTAACCAAAGCGTCGTTTTCATACTTTCTTCTGTAGCGGCGCTCTATGAGCGTCGCAAACTAATGACTAAGCTCGAATAACAAATGACGAAACAATGAACGAAGTTCGAATGACAAAAGGCTGCCACGTGATCAACATCGGAGTGTTTGATTATTCCTTCGTCATTTGTCATTAGGATTTCGTCATTCCAAATGCCCAATCTTATCGCGCCTCCGGGGCAGGCGGAATGACCGGCGGTTTCTTTTTGTCCGCCCCTCCGATGCCGATCCTCTTCAAGAACGGCTGAACCGATTGTTTGCGGCTGAGGAACTTCTCGATCGAGAGGGTGACGTCGCGCGAATCGCCCGGCTCATAAACCTCGTGGCGCAGACGCAGCCCCGCTTGTTTGTCGAGGTAACGGTCCTTCGCTTTTTCAAAGACAGTCGCCATATCGGCGGCGATCGCGTCAGCCCACGCATAGCCGTAATATCCCGCATCATAGCCATTCATGTGGCCGAAGTAGGAAACGAAGGTTGTGCTTGGATCGATCGGCAGAAAAACCTTCTCCAGAATGGGACTGGAAGTCGCCACGCAATCATATGGTTGGTTTTCTGGATGCTGATCGTGCATCGCCAGATCAAGCGTGGCGAATGCGAACTGCCGGCGATAAAAGACACCAGCGGTGGCGAGCTTCGAATCGTTCATCTTCTTGATAATATCGCCCGGAATTTTCTTGGAAGGATCGCGATAATCTGCCGCGAACGTGTCGAGGACGCTTTTGTCCCACACCCAGTTTTGTAACATCTGCGATGGGGCCTCAACGAAATCCGTCGGCACGTGCGTTCCGGCGAAGCGCCCGTAATTCGCGCGTGTTACGATCGAATGCAGGGCGTGGCCGAATTCGTGAAAGAGCGTTTCGACATCCTGATGGCTGAGCAGGGAGGGCTTGTCCGTGCTCGGCGGCGGAAAATTGCAAAGCAACGCGACGGTCGGGCGCTGATATTTTCCGTCCGGTAAGAGCTTGCCGCTGATGATGTCGAACTCGGCGAAGTGATTGAACTTTCCTTCGCGTGGGAACATATCGAGGTAAAACATCCCAAGCGGTTCGCCCGTGGCCGCATCGCTCACGAGATAAAGCTGCAGATCGTCGATCCATTTATACGGCGCCGCGATCTGCTCAAACTTCAGCCCAAAAATGTTTTGATAGATGGCGAACATGCCATCGAGGACTTTTTGGAATGGGAAAAAGACGCGCAGCGCTTCCTTATCGACGGTGAATTTCTGTTTGTTGACCTGGTTCTGGTAATAGCGCCAGTCCCACGTGCCAACCTTGGCGTTTGGGTCTTTAGTGTCGGCCGCTTTCATTTTTTGCATCTCCGCGACTTCGGCGGCGAACTTGGGCTGAATGCCGGTGGTGAGGTCGTTTATGTATTTCTTCGCGTTCGCGCCGGTCTTCGCCATGCGCGTTTCGGTTTGATAATCGTCCCAGGATTTGTAGCCGAGCCGCAGCGCGATCTTGTTGCGCAAGACCAGCATCTGATTGAGCACTGAGACATTTGTGTCCTTAGCGAGTGAATCGTGAATGACGTAGAGCTTCTTGCGTGTGGCTTCGCTTTTCGCGTTCTCCTCCACCGTCATGTATTGCCAGGTCACGTTGGCCGTGACTGTGTAGGCGTCGTCGCCGGTCTTCACTCCGGGTGAAGCGAAGAAACTATCGGGCACGCCGTCGAGCTCGGCCTTTGTGAACACAACCGGCGCTTTCGCCTCGACGATGTTCTTGTCGAAATCGGTCCCCAATTTCGACAAATCTTTGCGCAACTGCTCGACTTCTTTCTTTTTTTCTGGCGGTAGATCCAAGCCGGCCCGGCGATAATCCCGCATCGTTTCGGCTAGAAGCTTCTCGTCTTCACCGGAAAGTTTCGGATGGCTATCGGCGAACGCCTTGATCGCTTTGTAAACGTCCTCGCGATAATCGATACCGACTGCCCAATCCTGAAAAACCTTCACCGCGTTTTCGCCGGCCGTGCGCATGGCCGCGTTCGTGTTGGATTCCTTGATGAGGTTGGCCTTGTTTGCGGTCAGGCCAGCTTCATAAGTGAGATCATCGAGCGCGACGACCGTGCTTTTGAAGGTGACCTTACTGAGATCCTGCTTGCCAAGTTGATCGAGGGCGGTGTTCGCTTTCGCGATTGCATCCTTCATCGAAGACTCGACCGCCTCGGGCGTCTGCGCCCAATCGGGAATCGTGAGGAGGGCGTTCGCCTTGGCGGCGGCGGCGCGAAAATCGTCCACCGATTTTGTTTCGGCTGCCCCAAGATCGACAACCAGAGTAAGAGCAAGAGTAAGAGGAAGAGGAAGACGGAAGATCGACAGGTAGAAGTGTTTCATACGGAAAGGTTTCGTTGGTCGGGCACGGGATGATTGTGTAGAAGAATTGTTCGGTAAAGCCAAAACACGCCGCCAGTGATCCAGAAATTTCTTTTTGCATTCATCCCCGTTTTCGTCGCGATCGATCCGATCGGGCTGATCGCGATTTTTATGGGACTCGGCACAAGCGCGTCGCCGGAGAACCGGAAACATCAAGCTTTCCTCGGAATCTTCACTGCCCTCTGTGTTGCGGTCGGATTTATTTTTCTCGGCAAAATTATTTTCGCCGCGCTCGGGATCACAGTGGCCGATTTTCAGGTTGCGGGCGGATTAATCTTACTCGTGCTGGCGGTACGGGAAATTGTCGGGATCGGTCCGCAGGATCGCGGTGGGGGTGAGGAGTTCGGCGTGGTTCCGCTGGGCATGCCACTTATCGCGGGACCGGCGCTGCTGACCGCACTTCTGATTTTGATCGACAGCGTCGGAATCCTTTACACCGTCATCTCGCTAATCGTAAACCTTGCTATCGTCGCGATCGCCCTCTGCCATGCCGATCGTTTTGCGCGCTGGATGGGCAAGCAAGGGTTGCGCGGCGTTTCGAAATTGATCGCGCTCCTGCTGGCCGCCATCGCTATCAGTTTGATTCGGCGCGGTTGGCAGGCGCATTAGCGCCCCTAACGCAATCAGGCGCCAGGCCGACGCGCAAGAATGATGATGCGGCCGCGCAGGAAATCGATGTCTCGCGGATAAACCCAACGCAGTGAATCGATCGTCTGCGCGTCAAAGACAATATCGTACGGAAATCTACCTTGGAGCAGATCGGAATAATAATTCCGCACCGCGTCATTGCGAATCTCGTAATCGGTCGAATAAACGCTCACGAAATCAGGATTGCGTTTCAAAAGTTCTTCGCGCGTGAACAATCGTTCGTTCGGCTCGCCCTCGAATTTCCGCGCGTAGTTTCTCAGCCATTCGTTGTCTTGAAACATTTTGCTGAACAATTCGTACCGCCCATGAACATGCGGCATGCGCACGTCGATCACGTCGTAACCGCGTGCCTTGTCCCATTTGGGACTCGCCGCATCGAGTTCGCGCATTCTTAATCCCGGCAATTTTTCCCAGTGCGGAACTTCTCCGCTCGATTCCAGCACGCAGCCGCGAAACGCGTGATTCATGATCCATGTTTGAGCATCATTGCGCGGATCTTCCGAGAAGCGCTTGCCCACGAACAAGCAGCAAACGGCGTTGTATAAGAGCACCGGAACAAGGAGCGCAGAGATCCATTGTGGTCGTGCGGCCATTGCGCGCCAGAATGGTCCCGTCATCAAAATCAGGAACGGTACCACTGGGAGAATGAAGCGCGTCTGACTTCGCGGGAACGAGCCGATCTTCGCGTAGTAGACGAGAAAGACACTGGCCGCGAGAGCGAAGCAGATGGCAGCCGAACTTCGGAAGTCGCCACGTCGAATGATAATGAAGATCGACATCGTGATTGCCGCGGCGATCAGAAGTGTTCCAGGCCATCCAACAAGCTCCGGGATACGGGTGAGGAATTCGTCGTACCCGTGACCCGACGTTTGACCTTCGTAGCGCGGCGTCACGTAATAGTTGTAGAGGAAATCGGCACTGAACTTTTTCCAATCGAAGATCGCGTAAGGATTTCCGGCGATGAAACCGGCCGGCACCATGAGCAATCCAAGAAAGAGGCGCCGGCTCAAAAACAGGTTCTTGAGCGAGGATTCATTTCGCGACAAGAAATGCGCGACGACAATCGTGATGCCGACAGCGAGTCCGTTATATTTCGTGGCGGTGCAAAGGCCAGTGAGAAATCCAGCGAGAACGTAGTTCGAGATCTCCGGGCGAACGGTAATGCGTTGCGCGAAGAACAACGTCAGCATCATCCAGAAGAGCAGCGGCGAATCGCACGAGAGAAAATGGTCGTATTCGATGAAACCGGCGCTGGTCGCGAAGAGCAGAGCGATGACGCGGGCCGCGAACAATCCAAAGGCCTCACGGCTGACCGCGAAAGCCAGCGCCATCGTTCCAAGGAACATGCCGACGACGAGAAGCCGCGAGGCGAGTAACCGCATCTCATTTAGATTTACCTCACGACGTGATAATTTTTTACCCACGAATTCGGCGCGCGCGATTGGACGCAGGACCACGAAGTGATTCAAATAAGTGTGAAACGGCGGCTTCACATAAGTGTCGGGCCGCAAACCGTGCAGGCCACGTAATGCCATTTGGTCGCGGTTCCAACATTCAACGCGGCCCCAGCGAATTCCGTATAAACTGAAGACGAGCGCCAGAATCAGCGCGATGGCAAGAACCGGATCGAATCTGCGCAACATTCAAAATACGCCGCTGCGTAACATCACGAGCGTGCAATCCTCCACGACTTTGATGCCGCGTTCGCGCGCTTTCCTGGCGAGATCGGAGTTCTCTGCGCCGGGATTCATGATAATTCGACGCGGCGCAACATCGAGGATCTCGTCGATGAGCGGATCGGAACGCGCTTTGCGCAGATACACGGTGACGGTGTCGATCTTGTCCGGCACATCCCCGACGCGCGGATAACATTTTTCGCCGAGAATTTCGTCACTAGCGGGATTGACCGGCACGGCACGATGTCCGTAGTCGCGCAACAACTTCATCGCCCTGTTGGCATACCGATCCGCCTTGGTTGATGCGCCCAACACAGCCACTACCTGACCGTTTTTCTTATCCTTTAACATGGCGATGTCGATCTTGAACCGCGCGTTTGTTTTCATCCAGCTTGACGAACGGCCAGGATTTGCTCGCTTTATGGGAGGTTTCCTATCTATTTCTTGCCGGGGTCGGGCCGGTTGACACCGGGGCGACCCTCGTTACTATGCCGCTTTTATGAGATTTCCCCTCGCGCTCACAACCAAGATTGCGACCTACATGATCGCGCAGAAACTGCGCGGCACGAAGAAGTTCGCCACCGTCTTGCAGCTCGAGCCCCTCCACACCTGCAACCTAACGTGCACCGGTTGCGGCCGGATCCGCGAATATTCCACCTCGCTTAAGGACATGATGGCGTTGCAAGACTGTCTGGACGCGGCCGAAGAGTGCAATGCACCGATGGTTTCGATCTGCGGGGGCGAACCGCTTATCTATCCGCATATCGAACCGCTCGTCAAAGGACTGCTCGAGCAAGGACGCATCGTATATATCTGCACCAACGCCATGTTTATGCGCAAGAAGATGCGCGAATGGTTGGCGGCGCAACTGATCACCCAACCACAGTTCGTTGAAGAAAAAATCGCGGCCTTACTTGGCGCGGGCGTACTCAGTGAGAAAGACGCCGCGGAAGTTCGCAAGGGTCCGAAAGATCCGAAGAAAGCAACGATTGGTCCGAGCAAATGGATGTATTGGAACGTGCATCTCGACGGGCTGGAGCGTATCCACGACCTCATTGTCGAGCGCGAAGGGGTTTTCAAAGAGTGCATTCTCGCCATCAAGATGGCGAAGATCCTCGGATATCAGGTCGCGACCAACACGACGATTTACAAGGAGACCGACATGCAGGAAGTCGAGCAGATGTTCGATTATCTGTCCGATCTCGGCGTCGACGGCCACACCATCTCGCCCGGGTACGAGTACGACGCGGCCAAAAAGGACATGATCAAGCGGCTCAATTTGCAGCCGGAGAATTTCTTTCTCACACGCAAGATGACGATCGAGAAATTCCAAAAGATCGAGCAGTGGATGAATCGCTACACCCTTTTCGGAACGCCGATTTATTTCGAGTTTCTCGCCGGCAAACGCGACCTGACGTGCTCGGCCTGGGCGATCCCGACGCGCAATATTCGTGGCTGGAAAGGCCCCTGTTATTTAATGACCGATGCGCATTATTCGAGCTACGCGGAGATGCTCGAGAAAGTGCAGTGGGACAAATATGGCGTGGTCGAGGGCGTGGCGCGAGACAGCCGCTGCGAAAATTGCATGGTGCATTGCGGCTACGAACCGACCGCGAGTCTCGGACTGCAAGCGCAGCGCGGCGACACGTGGAAAAATATCAGATTTAATTTTGGTCCGAAACCGAAACCGACCGGCCAGGGCAGCGAGATTCTCGCTTTCAACGGCGTCAGTTGCGGAAACGGCCATCTTACAGGCAAACGCGCGGAGGTCGCCGCGCAGGCGAGTTGAACGACTGGGCGGTTGAGTTCGTTGAGAGGACGGACGCATGAAAACCACTGACGTGATTTCATTGCCCGCGGCGCGGCCGCAGGTGGCCGATTCGTATTCGGCGGCAGACGCGGAAATCGCGCAGGCAATCAATCGCGCTCAGGAAAATCTTTTACGGCAACAGCGTCCGGACGGTCATTGGTGCGGTGAACTTATCGTCGATAGCACGCTTTGCTCCGACTTCGTCCTTTTCATGCACTGGGTCAGCGAAGTGGACGAACAAATCCAGCAGCGTTGCGTCCGTCACATTTTGAAACGGCAGTTGCCGGACGGCGGTTGGAACATCTATCACGATGGCCCGAGCGAGATCAACGCATCGGTCAAAGGTTACTTTGCACTGAAACTGGCCGGTTACTCGCCTGATCTGCCCTTCATGGAGGAGGCGCGTGCCAACATCCTGCGGCTTGGCGGTATCCCGGCCATGAACACGTTCAGCAAACTCTATCTCGCGCTGCTCGGACAGTTCCCTTGGAAATATTTGCCCACTATCCCGGTCGAGATGGTGCTCTTGCCAAAGTGGGCGCCATTCAACATCTACAAGATGTCGTCTTGGAGCCGCGCCATGCTCGTGCCCCTGGCCATCATCAATCACTTTAAACCGACGCGCGAGCTTCCCGGTTTGAAACGGCTGCACGAGCTTTATCCAATCGGCACCGAGCACAAAGATTTTCGTTTGCCGCGCGACGAGCGCTTTTTCAGCTGGCGCAATTTTTTCCTCATCATGGATGACGTCTTCAAGGCATTTCATCCATTGCAGTTTCGTCCGATGCGGCAGCGCGCATTGGAAGAGGCCGAGCGCTGGATGGTCGAGCGAATCGTTGAGGGCAGCGATGGTCTCGCGACAGTTTTTCCAGCCATGCTTAATTGCATGATCGCGCTGCGCGCGCTCGGTTATTCGAAGGAGAATCCCGTTTACAAGAAAGCAGAGCAGGATTTCGCCGGGCTGTTCGTTGACGATCCGGAAGATTTTCGCATTCAACCGTGTCTCTCACCTGTTTGGGACACAGCCATCAACATCATTGCGCTGGGCGAATCCGGTTTTCCCGCCGATCATCCGGCGCTGCAAAAGGCGGCTGACTGGCTGATCGGCAAAGAAGTGCGCGTCCGCGGCGATTGGACGATGAACAATCCGCATCCGGAAGCGAGCGGTTGGGCATTCGAATACAACAACGTTTATTATCCCGACACGGACGATACCGCCATGGTCTTGATGGCGCTGCGACTGGTGCAACCGCAAGATCGACACTCACTCGACCAATTGTTTTCGCGCGCGCTCGCCTGGCAACTGAGTTTTCAGTGCAGCGACGGCGGTTGGGCCGCGTTCGACAAAGACGTTACGACCCCGTGGCTGGAGGACATGCCCTTCGCGGATCACAATGCGATTCTCGATCCCACCTGCAGCGATCTGACCGCGCGCACGCTCGAGCTTTTCGGCTACATCGATTTCGACCGCAATCATCCATCGGTGCGACGCGCGCTTGAGTACTTGATCGAAACACAGGACGCCGACGGTTCGTGGTACGGCCGCTGGGGCGTGAACTACACTTATGGCACCTGGCAGGTGCTGCGTGGTTTGCGCGCCATTGGCCAGGACATGAGGCAGGATTGGATTCTGCGGGGCCGCGACTGGCTGGAAAGTTGTCAGAACGACGATGGCGGTTGGGGCGAAACGTGTGCGTCCTACGACGATCCGACAATGAAGGGCCGTGGCGAAAGCACCGTGTCACAAACCTCATGGGCAGTCATGGGACTTTGTGCGTGCGGCGATCTTGATCGCGCCAGCATTCAACGCGGGTTGCGTTTCCTGCTCAGCTTGCAAAAACCGGACGGCTCGTGGGATGAGCCGCAAATTACCGGAACCGGTTTCCCGAAAGTGTTTTATTTAAAGTACGATTTTTATCGGCAGAATTTTCCGCTGCTCGCTCTGGCCACTTACGTCAATTACCGCAACGGCCTCGGGCACCGTCCGAGTTTCTACGCTGCACGTAACACAGGCATCTTGCCTGTGCCCATCTAAAGGCAGGCTGGAAGCCTGCGTTACTAACACCCTGCTTTAGCGGGGTAATAGGCGCGACTTGAAAGGCCGGGAACCGCTTTAGCGGTTTGAGCTGGAGCCATGAAAAACCGCTGAGCGGTTAGGCGGTTTGCGAGCCCACGTTCCACCTCGCTGAAGCGAGGTATTAATAAAAACAAGGATTTCTTAAGATCGACACCTTCGCTGTAGCCACGGTCCCGCGCCTGCGGGATCGCCGTGTTCCGATGTGGAGCTCGCGCCTCGACAGAGCGAGGCGGCTACAGCGCAGCGATTGACCTCACTCTTTCGTGGCCTAACGTAAATCTATTATGGCTTACGAATTACCGAAACTACCCTACGCTTACGACGCGCTCGAACCGCATATCGACGCGCGGACAATGGAGATACATTACACCAAACATCACCAGGCTTATATCACCAACGTTAACAACGCGATCAAAGGCAAGGCCGATCTGGAAAACAAATCGGTCGAAGATCTGATCAGGAATTTGAACGCTGTGCCCGAAGATATTCGAACTGTCGTGCGCAATAACGGCGGCGGTCACGCCAACCATTCTTTCTTTTGGAAAATCATGGGCCCAAAAGCCGGCGGCGAGCCGAAGGGCAAACTGGCCGACGACATCAAGTCGACATTTAGCAGCTTCGATGCTTTCAAGGAGAAACTTGCCGCGGCCGGTGTTGGCCGTTTCGGTAGCGGTTGGGCGTGGTTGATCAAGAACAAAGGCGGCAAGCTCGAGATCATTTCCACTCCGAATCAGGACAGTCCGCTCATGGACGGCAATACGCCGATCCTCGGCTGCGATGTTTGGGAACACGCTTACTATCTCAATTACCAAAATCGCCGGCCCGATTATATCAAGGCTTGGTGGAACGTGGTGAATTGGGACGCTATCGCGAAAAATTATTAACAAGGAGGGGCGGTTTCGAAACCGCCCTTTTTCTTTAATGTCGGCGGTTTGGAAACCGCCGCTCCTTGGGTGGCTTATCTAAACGAAAATTATCTCAAGCTTCAGGCCGGTTATCTGTTTCCGGAGATCGCGCGCCGTGTGCGTGAATTCTGCGAAAAGAATCCGGAGGCGGCGAAACGATTGATTCGCTGCGGGATTGGCGATGTGACCGAGCCGCTGCCGCGGGCCGCGGTCGAAGCGATGAAGCGCGCGGTCGACGAACTCGGCAAGCGCGAGACATTTCGCGGATACGGTCCGGAGCAGGGCTACGAGTTCCTAAGATCGGCGATCGCGCAAAAGGATTTTCGTGGTCGCAAGATCGACATCGCCGACGATGAAGTCTTTTTGTCGGACGGGTCGAAAT
>WNFR01006442.1_pt1 | contig 16316 bp, 10 predicted proteins | sample 5400221 | NCBI WGS metagenome assembly WNFR01 (sample SAMN13153357, study PRJNA577476) | soil metagenome | isolation source: 40 cm soil under Madrone tree | place: USA:California | collected 2016-06-14 | reverse complement strand
ATGATCTCGATCCCTTTTGCCACCGAGGTGCGCAAATGCGATGAGCCGTTGATCAGATCGCACTGGTAAATGTAATACGGTCGCACCCGGCACATGAGCAGCTTGTGCACGAGCGTTCGCATCGTCTCGAGATCGTCGTTTACACCTTTGAGCAAAACACTTTGGTTGCCGAGCGGGATGCCGGCGTTGGCAAGGCGTTCGAGAGCTTGCTTCACTTCAGTTGTCAACTCGCGCGGATGGTTCACGTGCACGCTCATCCAGAGCGGATGATGTTTTTGCAGCATCGCGCAAAGCTCCGGCGTAATCCGTTGAGGCAAGAAAATCGGAACGCGCGTTCCAATGCGGAGAAACTCGATGTGTGGAATTGCCCGCAAGCGGCTCAGCAATTTTTCCAGTTTGTCGTCGCTGAAAATTAAAGCATCGCCGCCGCTCAGTAGAACATCGCGCACTTCAGTGTGCTGTTCGAGATAGCGGAAGGCCTCCTCGAAATTGGTGTGCAATTCCTGCTCGCCCACACCGCTCACCACGCGGCTGCGCGTACAATATCGACAATAACTCGCGCAGCGATCGGTCACCAAAAACAGGACGCGATCCGGATATCGATGCACCAGACCCGGCACCGGCATGTGCGAGTCTTCGCCACACGGATCGGCCATGTCATAGGGCAAAGTCCAGGTCTCTTCCACCCGTGGAATAACCTGCCGCCGGATCGGATCGTCCGGATTTTTTTCCCGGGGAATCAGATTGAAAAAGTGCGGGGTGACGGCAAGCGCGAGTTTGTCGCCGGAAAGCAACACACCGTTGCGCTCCTCGTCGCTCAGATTGATATGTCGCTCGAGCTGCTCGAGTGTCGTAACGCGATTTTTGAGCTGCCATTTCCAATCGTTCCAGAGTTCTGGCCCGACATCCGGCCAGTAGCCGGGCACGTGCGAGACGAACTCCTTTCCGTTCCCTTTCCCTTCCGCAAGAGTAAGCATTGTGAGTGAGGACGAAAACGCTAAGGCCGCTGACAACCGTGTCAACGCGGGCACCGAAAAGTGCGCGACGCACCTTCCCGATTACTGAACGGTGACAAGTGTACCGACCGGAATTTCGGCGAAGAATTTCTGGGCGGCTTCGGGGGGCAGCCGAATACAGCCGTGTGATGCCGGATAATTGGGCACGACCCCGGCATGCATTCCAAAATCGAGGCAACTGAGCCGCATGAAATAGGGCATGTCCACCTTGTAGATCGTGGAACGATGGTTCCGCTCTTTGTCGGTAATGACAAACTGACCAGTCCGCGTGGAGTAGCCGTGCCGGCCAGTCGAACACTCCGTGCGGAATATTGGCACGCCGTTTTTGACGAGAGCGGCGCGTTGCGAAGCAAGAGAAATTTCGATGCGCAGCTGATTCGGTGGTGGACCGCTGCCGAGCAGGATTTGTGTGCATCGCCAGTGGCCGCTTTCCGCGGCAACATAGAGAGCAATCATCTTATAGCGGTGCGTGGCGCGTTTCCGGTCGGCACCCGCCTCAAGCAGGGCGCGCAGGTAATTTTCCCGGCCGAGCCCAGCGGCAAGCATTAGCACAGTAACGTTTTTGTCCTCTTCAATATAGCCGCGCAGCGATTTTGACGAAAGCAGCGCCAGAAAATCCTTGTCGCAGCGCGCTGGCAAAACTGTGTTCGGATCAGCTCCACAGGCCAGCAGTGTGCGAAAAAGAGGCGCATCGTTGTTGACGACGGAATAGGCGAGCAGCGGCACCTTTTTTCCTTCCGGCGTGGGAGGCGTGGCATGTCTGCCAAGCAGCAGCCGAATTTGCTCCTTATTGTCCGCCAGCAGAGCCGTCTTCAGCGCGCGCTGGGTACTGGTTGTCCATTCCGGCATCAGCGGCAATCGTTCCGTCACGGCCTTTACGATTTCCGCGTTACCGCCAGCGAGGGCCATTCCCAAAAGGTCCCGGCCATCCGCGCAACACGTTTCCACGTGGAGATTGGCTGTGTGTGCCAGTAGCAAACGGAAAACTTCGAGGTTGCCGTGCATGGCCGCTGCCATCAGCGGCGTGAACCCCTTTTCATCCGCAATATCGACGAGCGCGCCGATATCGATGAACCGCCGCGCCAGCTTCCAATTCTGCTGTGACATGGCGATCAGCAATGGCGTCCGGCCATGCGTGTCGCGCCCGTTTGGATCGACATGTTCGATCAGGTAGAGGTCAATCAGAGACGTGCGATTAGTCGTGACGGCTCGCACCAGATCGGCCGGCGTAATCGAGATGCGCGCACCGGGTTCGGGCGCAATCGCTGTCGCCCATAGCAGGATCAAAAGTACGAATCCGCCCTGGAAAAACCTTCGCTTGCTCGGTGCACGCATAGGCAACGGCTGGTCGCAAATTATACGACCCTGATCGAGTGGCTGAAAAGGGACCGGATCGAACTGCGACCCTACCTTCGCACAAGCGGGGCGTGGACGCGGCCAGTTGAACATTGCGTGTTCAATGCTGTCCAAGTTGCAACCAATGCGTTTATCTATTTTCACTCTATGCGTGGCAATTAGTACATCGTTTGCGGCGCAGCCCGAGGTCGCTCCGACGCCTACTGTTCCCGCCGCGGCGGCGGAAGCTGGCAAGGACGTTGTGCATCAACTCAATAACGCATTTGCCAAGGTTTTCGAAATGGTCGCGCCGAGCGTGGTCATCATTGAGATAACAAAAAAGAACGATGGCAACGAAGGTTCCCCTTTCGACGATCTATTTTTCCAAGGGCCGCCCGACGAAAATAATCCCCAGCGAAATCCGAGAAATTCTCAACCCGTCCAGAGCGAAGGCTCGGGATTCATTGTCCGGCCGGACGGTTACATCTTTACAAATTTTCACGTGGTGGAAGCCGCCGATAAGGTCGAGGTGAAATTGAAAGACGGGCGGGAATTTCCGGCGAAGATCGTTGGCACGGATGAGAAGACCGATATTGCGGTGATCAAGATCGACGCGAAAGATTTGCCGGTTGTGCAGCTCGGTGACAGCGATGCGGTGCGTGTGGGCCAGTTCGCTTTCGCGATCGGGGCGCCGTTCAAGCTCGATTACACGTTTACCTACGGCGTCGTCAGCGGGAAAGGCCGCAGCAAATTGTTCGCGACCGGCGGTTACTCGATCTCGGATTATTTGCAGACCGACGCGTCGATCAATCCGGGTAACAGCGGCGGCCCGCTTTGCGACATCGATGGCAAAGTGATCGGGATGAACGCACTCATCAATGGATTAAATCGCGGGCTCGGGTTCGCGATCCCAATTAACATGGCAAAAGAGATCGGGAACGAGCTGATCGCCGGTCACAAAATTGTGCGACCCTGGCTCGGCATTCGCATCGAGACATTGGGCGATGATCCTTCCATCCGCGAGTTGTTCAAAGGCGTCGAGAAAGGCGTGGTGGTGCGCACAATTGAGGCGGACGCACCCGCGTATAAAAGCGATCTGCGTCCATTTGATGTGATCACAAATGTCGATGGAACGTCGGTGAGCACCGATTCACAACTGCAACACGAGATTTTGAAAAAGAAAATCGGCCAAAATGTCGACCTAACCGTCTGGCGAAAAGGTCAAACGATGAAAATCCCGATTAGGACCGGCGAACTGCCAACTGAGATCGCTCGCGTTTCAAACCAACCGATCCAGCCGGGCCAGCCGAAGCCCGAAGATGTCGGCAAGTTTGGATTGCAGGTGCAGGATTTGAGCAGGGAAATTGCCGAACGTCTTCATCTCGATGTTCAGCAAGGGGTCATTGTGACGGGCGTGGACGATAACAGCCTTGCCGCGCAACAAGGCATTCAGCGCGAAGACATCATAACCGAGGTGGATGGCAAACCGGTCAACAATGTCGCCGGTTTTCGCGAAGCACTGACCAAAGCAGATCCAAAACGCGGCGTCCTCCTCTACCTCGACCGCAAAGGCAGCAAGACCTTCGCGGTGCTGAAAGCAGGCGATTAGATCCCGCGATCAGGCCTTCCGGCTGCCGACCACTACCAGCACAATGCCGCCGACCAGGCAGATGCCGCCCAAGATCGGCGGAAATGAAACGGTGTGCTCTTTGTCAGCGCTGACTTGAAGCGGCCCGGCGTCGATTACCTTCTCCCGTTTCGTATAAGTAAATCCGCCATAGGCCAGTGCGATAATGCCAATGGCGATGAGAATAATGCCGACGATTCCAGCCGGTTTCATGGGCGCGATCCTAGAGTGGGCGCCGACCTTGGAGCAATTGAATAATTAAAACCACGAGGGCGATGACAAGAAGGAGATGGATAAAGCCACCCAGCGTGTAGGAGCTGACCAATCCAAGCAGCCAGCCAAAGCACCAGTAGAATAACAAAGATAGTCCAGAGCATAGAGTTCTTTCGGTTGAGGTTTCTAACTTCTTTCGCGCCGCGCTGCAACAGTGCGCTTATCGAATGAAAATTTTCAAGTCCAAATGCTTCCCTTATTTTCGGTAACTCGCATAAAATCGACCAGCTCGATTTTCGATCCTGTTATTTGTCGCCGAACCCGCCCCGGCGGGCGCAGCTCCTTCAACACAAACACGGATGTATTCGTATTAACTCCGAAACAGAAGGAGCTGGGCGACCCAGCTGATTGATTCAATCGGCTGCCCTGGCGGCGCGAAGCGGGTCGATCTTGTCGACAACGGCGCGCAAATTCCAGCCATTGGCTTCAAGCCGCTCGCGAGCCGATTGGTAATCGCAATTTGCCAGTTCCGCGACCACGCGCGCCGCGCGATCGCGCAGCTTCGTGCTCGAGGCGTGAAGATCGATCATCAAATTCCCGCGCACGTTGCCGAGCGCGACCATTGCGCCCGTGCTGATGATGTTGAGCGCGACCTTTGTCGCCGTGCCCGCCTTTAATCTCGTCGAGCCAGTGAGAATTTCCGGGCCGACCGCGAGATGAATGGCAAGATCGACATCTACGTTTACGGAGTGCTCCGGATTGCAAGTGAGCAAAATAGTTTTTGCGCCTAACGATCTCGCCCGCGCCAGCGCGCCGAGGACAAAAGGCGTGCGACCGCTCGCCGTGATCCCGATGACAACATCGACATTTTTAATTGCGCGCTCTGTCATGGCGAGCGCACCGACGCTCCCTTCGTCTTCCGCCCCTTCAACACTCCGATAAAGCGCTCTCACACCGCCGGCGATGATGCCCTGCACGAGATCGGACGATGCGCCAAAAGTCGGTGGTATTTCGCTGGCATCGAGCACGCCGATGCGGCCGCTGCTCCCCGCGCCGATGTAGAACAAGCGGCCGCCTTTGCGCAGCGCCCCTGCCACGATCTCGATCGCCCTGGCAAGATCGACAATCGCGCCTCGCAACGCTTCCTGAACAAACTTTTCTTCATCGACAAAAAGCTCAACCAGATCTCGCGCACTCATCTTTTCGAGATTTTCCGAGCGCGGATTGCGCTGTTCGGTGAGCGCGGCGGCGAGATGGTCGATCTTATCCCGATCGCTGAGCGTTCGGACGGTGGCATGGTCGTTCATTTCCGCGGCCAGCCAGGCTGCGCCCAATTCCGGCGCGCGCTCCGCCGTGGCCACGCGCGCATCGGGAAGATTCTTTTTGAGTCTGCGGCGAAAGGCATGGGTATAGATCGAATCCCGCTGAAACAGACCGCCGAGCAATATCACTTTTGGCGCGAGCAGGTGAAGACGTGTCGCGACAACTTCGACATACTCGCTTAGACAGCGCGCGCCTTCCTCAATGATTTCCAGAACCCGCGCGTCGCCTGTAGCAGCCGCTTCGAAAACAGCTGGAGCCAACATCGCGATCTCCATTTTATCGGCGGTTTGCGCCCAGCGAACGAGTTCGTCCAAGTTGTTCAAGGAAAGGGCCTGCAGAACTTTTGTCGTGAATTGCACTTCGCCGCGATGCAGATCGTATTCGCGCAAAATGAGACGCAGGGCCTGAATGGAGAGGAAATATCCGCCGCCGGCGTCGCCCAGAATATGCCCCCATCCGCCCGCGTTCTCGATCTTGTCGCCGCGACGCCCGGTGACGGACGAGCCGCTCCCGGCGTTTAGCACAATCCCATCGCCATGCCCGAGCGCAGCGGCGAGACCGGAATCACGATCGCTTCCAGTAGTGATCTTCGCGCCTGGCCAAATCTCCGTGCAAAGATTAGCGAGGGATTGTCGATCTTCGGCCGTCCCGCAACCAGCCAGAAAAATACCGGCGCGATCAATTTGCTTCGGCAGTTCGGAAAAAATCGCGCGTAAACGATCGGGAGTGGCCAGACGAAAATTCGATGGCGGCAGTCTTCCCTGATCGAGAATGCGCAGTTCCTGGGCATCGCGCTCGACCAATGCCCACGCGGTCTTGGTTCCGCCGCCTTCGACACCGAGGATTTTCTCGGGATTGTTTCCCATCGACTTAATTTTGTAGCGGCCGTCTCCAACCGTCGCAAGATTCTCCGCAATAAGTGCGACGGTAATAGACCGCCGCCACAGTTATTTGTATCATCCATTATGACCGCGGGCGAGAAGCAAGCCGCAAAGCGCGTGGCGCAGCTGCGGGAGCAGATTGAAGAGCATAACCGGCGTTACTACGAAGAAGCGGCCCCCACAATCAGCGACCGCCAATACGATTCGCTTTACGCCGAACTGGTCGATCTTGAACGCAGTTTCCCGCAACTCGCGACCCCGGAGTCGCCGACGCAGCGGGTCGGCGGCAAACCGCTAACGGCGTTCGCGCAAATCGAGCATCGCGCGCCGATGCTGAGCCTCGACAACACCTATTCGGAAGAAGAAGTCGCCAAGTTTTACGCACGCATTACGCGCCTTTTGCCGAACGAAAAAATTCCGGTGGTGATCGAGCCAAAAGTGGACGGCGTGGCGGTTTCGTTGCTTTACGAAAATGGCGCTTTGCGTTACGCGGCGACCCGGGGCGACGGGATAATAGGTGACGACATCACGCAAAACATCAAGACGATCCGCGAAGTGCCGGAACGATTGCGTGGAGCGGCGCCGAAACTTCTGGAAGTGCGCGGCGAAGTTTATATGGACAAGCGCGGCTTCGAAAAATTGAATGAGGAACGAAGGAAAGCGGAGTTGCCTTTGTTCGCGAATCCGCGAAATGCTGCGGCGGGTTCACTCAAGCAACTCGATCCGGCCATCGTGGCGGAGCGTCCGCTCGGCGTAGTCTTTTACGGGACGGGTGCGACGGAAGGAGTAGATGTCGATCTTCACTCGAAGATATTTGCATTCCTGAAAAAGCTTGGCCTCTCCGCGACGGAGAAGTTTTGGCGTGCAGATTCGGTTGAGAAAATTTTGGAAGCGATCCATGAACTTGATCACATCCGCCGCGATTTTCCTTATCAAACCGACGGTGCCGTCGTCAAAGTGGATGCGTTCGCGCAACGCGAGCGACTCGGCTTCACTGCGAAATCACCGCGCTGGGCCATCGCTTACAAATACGAAGCCGAACGGGTGGAAACGCGTTTGATCGACATTTTGGTTCAAGTCGGACGCACAGGAGCATTAACGCCCGTCGCCGTGCTCGAACCAGTACTCGTCAGCGGAAGCACGGTCAGTCGCGCGACGTTGCACAACGAAGATGAAATCAAACGTAAAGATATTCGCATCGGTGACACGGTCGTGATCGAAAAAGCGGGCGAAGTGATTCCGGCGGTTGTCGCAGTGAAAACCGAAGCGCGCGCCGGAGGGGAAAAAAAATTCCGTATGCCGAGCGCATGTCCGGTGTGCGGCGGCAAAGTGGTGAAGGAGGAAGGCCAGGTGGCGGTGCGCTGCATCAACAGTCAGTGCCCGGCGCAGTTGAAACGGCGGATCGAGCATTTCGCGTCACGCGGCGCAATGGACATCGAGGGTCTCGGTGAAATGATGGTGGAACAGCTCGTCCGTCGCGCGCTTGTGCGCGACGTGAGCGACATTTACGCGCTGACCGCGGGCAAGATGTCGATCCTGGAAAGGATGGGCGAGAAAAGCATCGGCAATCTGCTGCAGGCAATTGAGCGCAGCAAAACGCGCCCGCTTTGGCGGCTGATTTTTGGATTGGGAATCTTTCACGTCGGTGAAAGCGCCTCGCGCGCGTTGGCCGAACATTTTCGCAGCCTGAAAAAACTGATGGAAGCGTCGACCGAGGAGTTACAAAGAATTCCGGATGTGGGCGAAGTCGTCGGTCGAAGCATTGAGCAATTTTTCCAGGAAAAACGTAACCGAAAAATGATTGAGAGACTTGAACAGCTCGGTGTCCGCCCACAAATCGAACCGCGGCGCGTACAAAGCGCCGATTCGCCGTTTGCAGGATCGACATGGGTGGTAACGGGAACGTTGAGCGAACCACGCGATGGAATCGCGGAGATGATTATCCAGCGCGGCGGCAAAGTGACCACGAGTGTGAGTAAAAAAACGAGTTACTTGCTCGCCGGCGAAGAGCCTGGGAGCAAGCTGGCGAAGGCGAAACAACTGGGCGTTCGCGTTATCGATGAAGCGACGTTTCGGAAAATGCTGGGGGGCTGACGTCACATCGCCGGCGGCTACGGCCTGCGTTGTACCTGAGAATCGAGCTTGAGCGGAATCCCTTGATTCATCGCCGGCGCAGCAATTAAGGGCGGATGCTGACTGGCCGGATGAAAATCGGCCTGGACGTTGAAGGTCATCTTCTCGTTCCCACGCATCACTGTAATGGGCACGGTGTCGCCGGCGGTAATGAAAAACGACGCGTCCAGCACATCCTCAGGCTCGCGCACTTTTTTCCGTCCCACTTGCAAGAGAATGTCACCGGCTTTGACGCCAGAGTCCGCAGCCGGCGTGCCCTCCATAATCTTGGTCATCTCCGCGCGCGAGCCTTCTACCGGGATCTCCGCTTCGGAAACATTGATGCCGATCCAGCCATGGCGCGCCTCGCCGAAACGGACGAAGTCGGCCCGGATCTTTTCCGCGGCATCGATCGGCAGCGCGTAACAAGCGGAATTATTTTCGAGGCTGCTGACCAAGATGCCGATCACCTCGCCCTGCAAGTTCAAGAGCGGAGAGCCGGCTTCTCCGCGTTGGGTCGGAAGATTGACGCGCAAGTGCGTCGTCGAAAAATACCGGCCCAGATATTTTCGATCAAATCCAGCGATCATGCCGAAACTGGGCGTCTGGGGCAGATCGAGCGGGTAACCGATGGTGACGACCGGTGTCGCGACTTCGAGTTGTTCGCATTTTCCAATCGGCAACGCCGGCGTCGCGAGATCTATTTTTAACATTGCCATGCCGCTGCGGATATCGGCTAGAACCTGGCGCGCCGGATATTTTTTGCCCTCAAACTCAATCGTGAAATTTCCCGCTTCCCCGCCAACGGTATAGGACGTGTAAAGCGTTCCAGTTGGATCGACAAAAAAACCGGTGCCAAAAATCTCGCTGTGCTCATCGACGCCGTGAATCTTCACGACCGCTTTCCCAACGCGCTCAAAGACGTCCTTGACCTGGCGGCTGATGGCCGTAGCGGATTGCTCTTGAGCCCGAGCGGGCGCCACGAAGAAAATCAGCGCGAAGACGAGTCCGGAGATTGACGCGAACTGAAACCGGAAGAGAAATCCCGGTGCGCGACTAAAATTTGAAAGTCGCCTCATAACTCACGGGAACGCTGTCGAGCACGTAGCGCGGCGGCGTCCCGCGACCGCGGGAGTGAGTGTATGCGCTTTCACTTGAATTGCGAAGCGGCTGCGTGCTGAAAACGCGCGTGGCCACCGGCGACGACAACGTCCATTGCCCCTCTGCACTCGCAGACGCGGATAGTGCCGGCAGACTTTGGACCGCGACAGTCGTCTCCGGCCCCTGATAAATCTTGAGCGATATGACGGCCGCGCAGACGAGGACCGCCGCGACCGCGGCAGGATAAGAGGTCAGGGAAGAGACATTCAGTCGAAATACGAAATCATGGGTGCGCTCCAGGCAGATGCGCCAGAGCGGCTGGCGGAGCAGCTCGTCACGCTGGCGGCGATGAAATTCGTGCAGGAAATTCTCGAAGTAACCTGGCGGCGGCTGTTCGTGCCGCTTCAGCCGAAGCAGCGTTGCAATTTCATTGTCGTCAAATTCGTTCATCGCTCTGGTTTAAGTAACAGGGTTCTTCCGAAATTCGTCCAAATAATTTTGCAGCTGCCGATTCGCGTAAAAGAGTCTCGAACGTACCGTTCCTTCCGAGACCCGCAAGATCTTACTGATCTCTGCGTGCGGCATTCCTTGAATGTGGAACATGGTGACCACGGCTCTGTGTTCATCAGACAATTTCATCATGGCCTCGTTCAATCTTCGTTGCAGCTCGGAGAGGTCGGCCTCGCGCACCGGACTGCTAGTGGCCGTCAGTTCGAGAAATTCTTTGTCGTTCTGAATGCTGGCATCGACATCATCCAGACTGAGTTGAAAACGGCGGCCGCGTTTTTTCAAGAAATTGAGCGTCATGTTCACCGCGATAGAATGGACCCAAGTATAAAAGGACGACTTGCCGCGAAAACCGCGAATTGCCTTGTAGGCCTTGGAAAAAACGTCCTGCAAAAGGTCGTTCGTGTCCTCGTGGTTCGAGGTCATGTTGTAAACCAGACCGTAGAGACGCGGCGTGTATTTCACGACCAACTGGTCGAAGGCGCCGGGATCACCCGATTGCGTGCGCGCCACCAACTGTTGATCTTCATCGGTTCGTGGCTTGTCCATGCGCTGTCTTTTAGCTTTAACACGAGCCTCCAGACCGGACGACAACAAATCCGAAATGCGGCGAGCGGGCAATGCGACGGAAGGATTCATCTTCTTCAACGGCGCGCGGCTCACCCCCGACGATCTCGCATTGAAAGCAGCCAGAGCAAGTTCCCGAGTGCCGCAATAAAAGCCGCCACGTAAGTGAGCGCAGCCGCGTTCAAAACCTTGTTTACACCGGCGACTTCGTTGCCCGGCTGGACAATTCCCATTTGCTGCAAAATGATTTTCGCCCGGCGCGAGGCATCAAATTCCACCGGCAGCGTAATCAACTGGAATGCCAGCAGGATAGCATAGCAATAAATGCCGAGCGTGATCAGGCCGGTGATATGGAAAAATAAACCGCCGAAAATGACGAACGGCAGCATCTGCGACGCGACCATCGTGACCGGGACAATGGCCATGCGCGCTTTCAGCGGCGCGTAGGCTTTGGCATGCTGGATGGCATGACCGGTCTCATGAGCGGCGATGCCGAGCGCAGCGACTGAGGGCGTGTTGTAAACATTGCTTGAAAGACAAAGTTTTTTGCCCGTCGGATCGTAGTGATCACCGAGAAAATCATTCGTCTCCATAACATCGACATCGTGGATTTGCGCGGCCTGCAAAATCTCGCGGGCGCACTCCGCGCCGGTGATATTCGAACTCGCGCGCACTTTCCCCCATTTGCTGAACGCGCTGCTGACGCGAACCTGCGCCCAAATACCGATGATCAGGGGCACGCCGATGTAGAGAAGCCAATGATGTCCAAAGCCGTATGGATAGAACATTTCTGTCTTAAGTGTGTCTGCTCAAATTAGACGTTCAAGTGCGCGCTTCGTTCATTTCGGCATCCGCGTTGTTAGCCTGAGCCGAGCGAAGCGAAATACGGCTTTTATTCAGATGTCCAATCTTTTTGGAAACCGCGAAAGGATCTTGCAACCAGCTTTTGTCACAACCACCACATCTTCATGGCGCACCCCACCAAGACCCGGGTAATAAAGTCCCGGCTCGACCGTCAATACTTGCCGATCTTTCAAAGTCACTTTTTGTAAACGCGGATATTCGTGAATCTCGAGCCCGAGTCCGTGTCCGGTGCCGTGAAAAAATCCGACGTTCTTTCCCTTCCGCACTTCGGTTGGAAAACCGCGCTCGCGAAACAAATTCTGGATCGCCTTGTGAATCGTCATTCCATCGACGCCAGCCTTGATTTTTTTTAGCGCAAGTGCCTGACCGGCTCTCACCGTCTCCCAAAGTTTTCGCTGTGCTTCGCTGGCGCGTCCGCGCAAAACCGTGCGTGTCATATCGCCGAAGTATCCGGTTTTGGCGTCGCGCGGGAAAACATCGAGAATGATCAACGAATTCGCGTAAAGCGGGCCGAAGCCGCGCTCGTGTGGATCGCAAGCCTGGTCGCCCCCGGCGACAATTGTTCCGGTGGGCGTTCCGCCCGCGCGCAAAATCGTAGAATCGATTTCCGCGCGCAACATTTCGGACGTCAGAGTTTTGCCCGACCAGCGCAATTTTTTTCCGCGAGTGATTGTCGATCTTGCAAGCACTTCGACGGCGCGCTTCAGCCCAATTTCGGTAATTCGCAAGGCGCGACCGATCATCTCAATTTCCTTGTCGGACTTGGCCTCACGCCCGGGCCAAAAGAGCCCGTTCGTCGCCCGTAACCGAATTTTATTGGCCGTGAGCTCTTGCGCATAACCGAGGGGGAAATTTGCCGGAACGATTGTCGATCTTACACCACGTTTCCTGAGGAAATGGCTGAGAACTTTTTCATAAGGCGGAGCTTTCTTCGATTTTCCCTGCACTTCGCGTTCGAGCTGATTAAAGGAAACAAATTCATCGGCCTCGGCCTGCCGGCGGCCACGACCGATCTCCAGATCGCTCAACACCACAGTCCGTTTGCCATTGCGTTGCAGAAAAATGAATGGATCGGGCGCGAAGAAATGCGTCGCGTAAAGCATGTCGGGATCAGTTTCACTCGCCGCGACGATCAGGCGCGTTTGATTCTTGGAATTAGTCATGTCGATTGTTTCTCTCTACGCTCGAAAATATTGTGAGGCAACCGCATCGGTTGTCGCAGCAGGCGGAGCGCCCCTACAAATTCGGCGGTTTCGTTCTTCGCACCTCAAGTTGCCTGCGTAAAATCCAATTCAACAAGACGAGTAAGCCGAGCGTCGATCCAATTAAAATGATCGTATTGAAAACGAAAACACTCACGGTGATGCCGAAAAAGCGTTTTTGTGCGCCGAAGAAAACGTTCGGCCGATTGCCGCGGCGATAATCGCTTTGTTCCATCTCGGCGTTCGAGATCAGGTCGGAGACCTTTTGGTTCGTATAAACCTGCTCGGCGGTGACCAGGCCGACCGCATCTTTGAAAAGGGCACGGTCGAACGGCCGTTGGCGGTCCAAAATCTGATCGAGCAGGCCAAGATAATGATCAAGCTCGCTGGCGGATTTCGCTTCCAGACCGGAGAGAACGGCCAGTGCTTCTTTCAGATCGTCGAGCCTCTTTCGCTCCTCCGGCGTGCTGACTTTCGGCGCGAGGCGCTGAATTTCGTCATTAGCACGGTCTTGCCGCCGCGTTAAAGGATTGAGCTTGGCTTGTGCGACGACGAGCTCTTCGTACGACCAGCGCATGGCGATAAATTGACAGACGAAGGGCACCTGCAGCTTGCTCTCCATTTTTTTGCTTTGCTCTTTGGTCGGGTGCTCGGAGAACCAGTGGGTGAGCGAATAAAGCAGCGCGAGATTTCGGTTCATGTCCTCGTATTTAATGAGTGCGCCGCCCATGATGATCTGCGGAATGAGGACAAGCGGGACGATGTTAGCCGCCGTTTTCGGATCGGCGACGAGCGACGAAATGAGGAGGCCGAGCGATACGCCGCCCATCGCGGTCATAAGCATAATGCCCAGATCGATCCAAAACATCCCCCGTATTTCCAGGACGTAATTGCCGATCAAAACAAAGAGCACAGACTGAATGAGGGCGAAGACGCCGAGCGTGAGCATTTTCGAGACGACGTAATATGGCAGTCGCACGTCGAGGTTGCGCTCGCGTTGCAGCACCGCCCGGTCGCGAATGATATCGTCAGCGCTATTGGTCAGGCCGAGAAACATCGCGACGATCAGGCTGAGAAACAGGAATGTCGGAATGTGATAGGCAGAGGCGAAATCGTATTTCCCGCTGTCCGAGTAGCGCAGAATGCTCGCGATAAGGAGCGCCAGAACGGGCGCCACGCCGATGGTGATCACGAGATTGGCGCGATTGCGAAGTTTACTAACGAAGGAGCGGCGCAAGAGAGTGCGAAATTGCGTCCACTCGTCGTGCCAGCGAAATGGCAGTCGCTTTTTCTGCGCCGGCGCGGCGGGCAACGGGACGATCGGTTCTCTCCGCAGCGAAACTTGTTTGACGTCCTGGATCAACCGAAAGGCTTCGTATTTATCGCGCCAGAAATCCGGCGAGTAACGGCGCGTGGCGACAAGCTGACCGCGGTTATTTTCTTCGTAAATAACGTCGCCGCTTAAATCGCGCAGTGGAGTTTCGAGAACGTCGAAAATAAATTCCGGCCGGGTAGTTCCACAGGAGGGACATGCTCCCAGCTCGGCGCCGAACTGATGTTGATGTTCCGCTTCGGCAAAATAACGCAGCATGTCGGTCGGCGTGCCGAAAAAGACAAGCCGCCCGCCCTTATCGAGCAGGAGCGCTTTGTGAAACATCTGGAAAAGTTTGGAGCTCGGCTGGTGGATCGTGACGATGATGATCTTATTGTGCGCCATGCCGCGAATGATCTCGATGACGTGCTCGGAATCCTTCGAGGAAAGGCCAGAGGTCGGTTCGTCGAAAAGGTAAACGTCCGACAGGCCAATCATATCCAGGCCGATGTTAAGACGTTTGCGTTCGCCGCCGCTGAGCGTTTTTTTCGTCGCGCTGCCCACCACGGCATCGCGACGCTCGCCCAGGCCAAGCTCTACAAGTTTTCCTTCCAGGCGGCGCATGCGATCGCGTCGTGAGAGATGCGGCGAGCGCATCGCGGCCGCGAATTGCAAATTTTCCCCGATCGTCAAATGTTCGTCGAAGGCATCTTCCTGCGGGACATGGCTGATATAACGCTTGAGTGTGTCGAGATTCGGGTAAAGCGATTGTCCGTTGAGAAAGACTTGTCCGCTGCTTGGCTGGAGCTGCCCCGCCAGCACTGACAGGAGCGTGCTTTTCCCCGAACCGCTGGCGCCCATTACGCAAACCAGCTCGCCACGAGTGATGCCGAAGGAAATTCCCTCCAGGCCGATCTCGCCATTGCTGAAACGATGCGTGACTTCGCGCACCTCGAGGCTGCGAATAATATTGCGCTCTTCCTCGATGATGCGTTCGGAAAAATTGCACCGGAGAAATTGCCCGATGTCGATGCGGATGGTGTCGCCGTCCCGAAGCGGCGCAGACACTCGCACCGGCGTCTCGCCCACCAGGATGGGTCGGTCGGCTTCCATCACTTCCAGCTGACCGACGCGCTTGTCGTAATCGCAAAAAATCTTCAAGAGCACGTCACCGCTCGTGCCCGGAGACAGCAAGATATCGTCGGCTTCGAGTAAACTTGGGTTATTAGAGACGAGATATTCCGACTTGGACGCCTTCAACTGAAATCGACCACCCATGGCGCGAGCGCGCCGGCGCAGATCGATCAAGTCCATCTCGCTGTCGTTGTGAAATAGGATTTTGTCGTCCAAAGTTGCTTCCACTTGCGCGCCTGATTTCAATTTCACTCCGTTGAGCACAGCATCGACGTCACGCAAAGCTTTGACCCGCACCTTCAAGCCGAACGTGACTTCCATCGCGCTTTCACGCGTGCGCGCACGCTCGAGTTCCACTTCGTCAGCATCCTTGTTTACACGAATGAATATCTGCGGCAGTGAGACGTTCTTCTTCGCATTGAAATATTGCGCCAGCTCTTGATAACTGAGGACCTGATCGCCCACCAGAATGCGCTGCCCCGGATAAATGCGGCAAAACCCGCCGCGCACGAGCGGGCGGCCGCGCACCGAAACGTTTTGCGCGCTGTAATTTTTTAGCAGGATGAGATCGTGATAACGAAATGCGAGCAAGCGGTCGTTTCCGCCCAGGCTTTTCAACGTTACATCCGCGTGGCCATTGGTCCCAAAGGAAAGTGACTCCAGCGGCGATGCGCCGCGCTGGTAAATGGACGGATCGGAATCTTCGGAAGCATTGAGTTGATAAACAATGTCGATCGCTTGCGCCGCCATGCCGAGCTGGGACATGAAAGAATAAAAAGCGACGACCTGTTCCTGTTTCAATCCGGCCTGCGAGATCAGGTCGTAAAGCTGAACGCCCAGCATGATCTTGCGCTCCGTGCTCAGCTGCGCGCCGAGCTTTTGCGCCATTGCGGAAAGGTCTTGCTGCTCGTAAAGCGCCTGCCGGAAAAGCTGCCGCAGCTCCGAGTAAACGGCTTCCGGATAATCGTAGCGCAGGAAGCCAAGGCTCGAGTCGATCTCTTCTTCGAGCAAAACACCATCGGCTTTCGAAAAACTCGCCAGGACCTGGATCAACAACGGCAAAAGATTCGGTCCCTCCGATACGCTGCGCGGCTTGCGCAAAGCGCGCCGCACCCAACGCCG
>WNFR01003465.1_pt1 | contig 16323 bp, 13 predicted proteins | sample 5400221 | NCBI WGS metagenome assembly WNFR01 (sample SAMN13153357, study PRJNA577476) | soil metagenome | isolation source: 40 cm soil under Madrone tree | place: USA:California | collected 2016-06-14 | reverse complement strand
AAGTAATCCACACCATGGCACCCCGCCCGACCGTAATCGGGACACAGGGTTATCGGCGTGGACTTGCCAGCCTTTCTGTTGTCAAAGAACTTTTATTCCGAGTCCATCGGAATGTCCCGGTCGGCCGTCTTACGGCCGCGCTTTCATACTTGACCGCTTTGCGGTCACGCCAAATAAATTGGCTCGGGGCTTGTCTGGTGGGACTTATCCGGCCGTGTTGCGCGGCCTTGCCTTCCAGCTCTGCTTACCTCAGCTTCCGCTGAGTTTTTGCTTCGTGTTTTAGTTGCCCTGCGACTTGCTTCGGAAATCCCTCGCGGAACTTCTCGCAACCAGCCACTCGCCACTAATCACTGCCGCAAAATAAAAAACCCGGCGTCGAGCGCCGGGTACAGCCACCCACACTTGGGTGACTCCACGCGAAGCTCGACTTCTTTCTAGCCTGTACTCGTAAAGAACCTCACTATAGGATCTACTTCTTGCCTTCGCTTGATCTTACGCTGGGAAGACTTCCTTCGACCCGACTGTGATGCCCCTGCCCACTCCCGGCGATCCGTAGAACCCCGGGCCATTTGTAACTATACCAGCTTTCTTTTATTCGTCAAGCCCCCCCTAATAATTATTTTGTGCCCTTTTCCTCAGCCCTGTGGACGCTGTGCAAAAGCATCGCCAGCTCGGGAATGGGCACGCTCACGGCTCCTACCATCACAGTATCGGCGTTGTATTTGAATGTACTTACCTAGAGAGAACGGAGCACGAACCCAAGAGCACCGCACGCTGCGGAATGAGTGTCCAAGAAAATCCCAGGGCGTGGGACCTGCAGTGCCATCGAATTTCCTTGCTAAATTTCCGTTTATCTTCTGTTTAGGCAGCCGGTGGTAGAGTTGCGTCGATGCGGAAGACATTCGCCGCGTCCAGGAGAGACCATGAACACAAATTACTTGCTAACCCTCGCGGTCGGCGGTTTGATGCTTATTGGCGTCGTCTCCGCCCAGGAAAAGAAAATCAAGCGGTCGGACCTTCCGCCTGCTGTCGAAAAGACGGTGGCAGCGCAGAGTGCAGGAGCAACCATTCGAGGATTCTCGACGGAAAAAGAAAAGGGGCAAACCCTCTACGAAGTGGAAATGACCGTCAACGGCCATAGCAAGGACATCTCGATAGCCCCTGATGGCGCCATTGTCGAAATAGAGGAGCAGGTTGCCCTGGATTCACTCTCGCCGGAAGTCAAAGCGGGATTACAGGCCAAGGCCGGCAAGGGAAAAATTCTCAAGGTCGAGTCCCTCACCAAAAAAGACAAGCTCGTGGCCTACGAGGCTCAGGTCGAGACAAACGGCAAGAAATCTGAAGTTCAGGTAGGACCCGACGGCAAACCGCTCGATCACGAAGAGTAGTGCGCTGAGGCTTTCATTCATTTTTCGAAGTGGGAGGGCGGAGCAGCTTTTGTGTTGCGAACCGTTCTCGCGGGGGCTTACCCTTCGCTTTGCGAAGGGTAAGCTCTTTGCCTCACACTGACTTTCGTTGCCCGCTCATTCCCTTCATCGGTGTTTTTCCCTTCAGGCGCGCCGCGGCCAGCACCAACTCCCGAAGACTCTTCTGCTCCAGGTCTGCCACCGTGCGCAACTTCACGTGCCGGATGTTTTTACCGGTGCCTTCCAGCAAACTCTCCGGATCATTCAGCGATGTGCCGAAGTGGAATCCGAACGTCACATGATTCCTGCCCGCCATGTAAAAACAAAAAGGATCCGGCGCCTCAAACGTCGGGATTCCCCACGCATTTACCGTTTCTCTCGTATCCGGCACAGTTTTCTTCACAAAGCTGCGCAACGCTCGCGCGACTTTGCGCAGCCGCGGGTTGTCGTTCCGCACGTACGGGCCCTTCTTCATTGGCTTGCGTGGACGTGTGCTCATGCAAACACCTTTTCGCTGCGGCCCGGCGAAAATGTTTTCCCGGGCTCTCGTCGCAGAAGTCAATTTTTTCCGCTTCACCGGCTGCGTCAAGGGGGATTATTTTCGGCCGACGGTGGCTGTGACGCGGTAGTGGCGCATTTCCTCGAAGTCATGGAAGTAAGGTTTTACGTGTGCGAAGAAGGACTGAAATTCCGGACTCGTGCGAAATCCTTTCAAATGACCTTCCTCCGAATCCCATTCCAGCCGCAGCACGTAAAAGTCGGCGTCCTCCGTACACTGCGTCAACTCGTGCGCAAGGCAGTGTTTGGAAGCCTGCAAAAACTTTGCCGCCTGCGCGTAATCCTTCTCAAAAGCCTCGCGCCGCGGTTCCTCTATCTTGTAACGCGTGTATTCCACGATCATGTGCTCTTCTCCCGTGTGAGTGTGTAAATCAGATCAGTTGCCCTGCTTGAGTTCGCCGCGGATTTCAACCCTCAATCAGGAAAGGATCTCGCGTCAATCCCCGGCACCAGTTTCAGCGCGTTCTTATAATAGATCTTCTTCAGCACGTCGTCGGGCACCTGGAAACCGTAAATCCGCCAGAACGCGTGGCGCTTTCGGTAATACTCGAAATATTCGTCCCGCGTTTCGAGCGCCCGGAAATACCATTTGTATTCGTTCACTTCGTAGATGTCTTTCCCCATCAGCGCGCGGTCCTGATATTTGACCAGAAAATCGTGAGCCGAATAAGGCTGCCGCCCCAGTTCCGCCAGCACCGCAGCGATGTCCACATACACGTTCGGGCAACTATCAAAAAGTTTCCCAAGGCGCTCCAAGTCGTTCCCGTGAAACCCCAGATGCGCCGCGATGAAGTTCGTTCTCGGGTGTTTCGCAAACAGACGATTGCGTTCCGCCATGAGCGTCTCGAACGGCGGATACTTCGCCGGTGGCCGCGCGCGTCCCGGAAATTCCTTCAACTCCTCCCAGCGTTCGTTGTGATAGTCCCACGGATCGAAAAACGGCGAAGGCTCCGCCACGTGAATCAGCACGGGAATCTTCAGCTCCGCGCACTTCTCAAAGACGGCATCAAACTCCGGATCGTCCACGTGCACGCGCTCCCCGCCGGCATACTTGAGATCCATCCCGAAATTCTTGAAGATTTTCAGCCCCTGCGCGCCATTCTTGACGTCCTCTTCCAGCCGCGCCGCCACGCGCTTGCCGAATCCCGGGGTGTTCAGATCGTCGTAACTCATGTTCGCGAACACCACAAACCGGTCAGGATAGCGTCCCTTCATCACTGCCACTGTTTTTTTCAGTTCTTCTCCCGTTCCACCGCTCAGGTTCACCATGACGCGCAGGTTGATCGCATCCATCTCTTTGACAAGCTGGTCCACTTCTTCCGGTGTGGGATTCCAATGATGGCTGTGAATATCGATGAACGGAAATTTCGCCCGATCGATCTTATGCTCCTTGGTGACAAGCGTGGATTTCGGCTGATATTCGTCAATGGTCGGCGTCTGCTGCTTTTTTTGTGGAGCTTCGTCTTGCTGCGTCATCGCCACGCGTGGCCAAACGATGAACGCCGCAAATATGGCAACGAGAATGATTGTGAAAAAGGTGATGGTTTGCCGGGAATTCATAGTGCCCCTTGGGTTCTTGAACGTCCGGCATATTTTCCCACAGGAAGGTGGACGAGCGCCGCGGAATCCTCTGCTAGAATCAGCGGCAATGCCTCAGCGCACGTTGTTCCGTTTCTTTGTGCTCGCCGGACTGGCCGTGATTGCCGGGTTTCTTGCGCTGGTGATCGCCGTGCCCATCGAGCCGCAAGTTCCCGCGCCGCTGATCGCTCTTTTTTCACCCGGCCTGAAACTCGCCGAGTTCATCATGCCGGAAACCCACGAATCTATGGCGTGGACCTTCGGCTGGTTTCTACGCATCGCCATCGCCGCCAACGCCGCTTTCTACTTCGCGATCCTCGCTCTGCTCGCGTACGTGGCGGATCGCCGCCAGCCCAAATAATTCGCGCCTTCAGCGGTTCGCGGGAGACAGATGAAGTTCTGGTGACAGAAGAGGGACGCGCGTCGAGGCAAAAAACTGATAGGCGGGGAGCACAACTCTCCCAAGAGTGTCCCCCCACCTATCAATCGCCAGTCAAGGGGAGCAAACAACCGCACGGCACAATGTCAATTGGATGCGGCCGCTTGTTCCGATTGGGCTTGGTTGTGCAAGTAGTGTCCGGACCCGCCGAATCGTTTCAGGCTCAGGCCCGCTTTTAGTCTAAATTTTGGTCGCTACCCATCAGCGCGCAGCTGAGAGCGCGCCCCGCCTTCCTTTGGATTCGATTTCGGCTCGGCAGTACCGGAGAACCTCGTTTGTGTTCTGAACCGACTTTCCGTCGACGTTATTCTCATCTGCAGGGAGAAGATCAAGCACATGCCCGAACTCATGGAGGAGGACCAGAATTTGAGCGTGCATCGTATCACCTGCGTAAGGCCCCACGTTTGTCAAGCGCGAACCACGATGGTACAAAGGCCCGCCTTCCTTCCAAACTTCGACCACGCCGGCAATTGGATAAAAAAACGCCCCTTTCGTGTTGAGCGTAATTTTCGCGTACCGTCCGTCGCCCTGAAAGACTTTGGCGACATAGGGATTCCGGAAAAGTATCATGTTACTTGGGTCTTTGGATTCCTGGACAAACTCGTCTCCCTGGCGGTCCACTTCAAAGCTGAGCGTTCGAAAGATGTCCGCTGGATTCGAATCCTTTTCCCGGAACCACGCCGAACAGGCGTTTTCGGCTTGCAGGATTTCGAGAACCCTTTCGCGCGCCCGCAGAATTTTTTGGCCTGACTTCCCCATTCTTGCCAAGTCCTCTTGCACCCGATCTCTGGGGGCAGGGCACCCGGTTTTCGCCGGGCTTGCGGGATTGCACGGGTTCACGGATGGCACTCTCACAGGCGGCGCATCGCAGGGAGAACTTAGATCGCCGTTTGCCATGGTGGCCGCGTACGGAGCAGCGACTGCGCTCCCCGGCTCGCTAGTGCATGGCGCCCGGCGAAGTGGCAAGGTGGCGAGAGGTAGAGGAGCAGCGGCGTGGCCGATGAAATTGACGGCCTGCGGGAACGCAGCCGTTCCGGAAAGGCTCGACATAAAAACAGCAGCGACGGCTAGAACGCTCCGAGGGGCGGAGTACATCTTTATCTCCCGCCCGGACCTATAACTCACCACAGTCCGTCCTCGATGGCTCGCTTCCTGATGGCCGTCAACCGGAAGCTGCCCAAGAAACGGTAGAACCTCGATCCGGGACTAAAGGGAAAGACGAAGTGCGGCGAGCAAAGCCACCTCAAACGTTTCTGGAATGATTCTCAGCGGGGTATGAAGTTCTGAATTCTGAACTGGAGGGTTCTCACCTGCGTGAAATTCGAGAAGTAGCATCGCTCAATTTAGAAGACTTATTGGGGGGGGGAAGTCCCGCTCGAACGCTGGCCGGATTTCTCTCGGCCCGCGCGGTGGGAAACGAGGCGGGCTCGATGGCCTGCGACTGCACACTTTTAACATCCTTTTGCGGTCTGTTCCGAGATGTAATAAGGCGAGCTGACGGTGAAAATGCGCTGGTTGCCGCGGACCAGGAGCGTCCATTCGAGGAGCCGGGCGCGTTGATTGTGGAGAAAATACTCGTACCAGCGATTTTCGACAAGCTCGGGAATCACGACAACAATATGCCGATTGGGATGCTTTTCCGAGAGCTCGAGAATGTATTGAACGATGGGAACGATGATGAAGCGGTAGGGAGATGGCAGAGTGGTGAGCTTGGGCGGCTCGGCTCCGGCGGCGCAGAAGGGCTGCTCCACGAAGCGCTCCCACTCCGTCTGCAAAAGTTCGGAATGTTCGCCAGGCTCCACGTGAATGGCGATGATTTCCGGGGAGAGCCGCGAGGCAATTTCGAGCGCCTGCCTGGAAACTTGGCTCCAATGCTCGATTGGCACTACGGCAATGGGCGGCGCGCCCTTGTTGACGGGGACCACAGGCGCGGCGCAGCTCGTAGCCACTCTCACCATGTGATAGTGACGCCGCACGACGCGAAACAGGAAAATGAGTAAAGGAATAAAGATGACGGTGATCCAGGCGCCTTCGGCAAATTTTGCAACAAGAACCACGAGGACGGTGATGCCGGTAACGAGTCCCCCGAGGCCATTGACCAGGGCGCTCTTTAGCCAGTGCGGGCCGCGTTTTTTCCACCAGTGCGCGACCATGCCGAATTGCGAGAGCGTGAAGGCCAGGAAAGCTCCCACGGCGTAGAGCGGGATCAACTTGTCCGTAATGCCGCCGAATACAACGAGCAGGAAGCAGGTGAGGAGCGCAAGAACCATGATGCCGTACGTGTAGACCAAGCGGCGGCCGCGGTATCCGAAGGCGTGTGGCAGATAATTGTTCTGCGCGATGGCGCGGCAGAGACGCGGGAAATCGGCGAACGCGGTGTTCGCGGAAAGAGATAGAACCAAGAGAATCGACGCGATGGTGAGGTAGTAAAAAACGCCCTTGCCGAAAACCGCGGCGACCAGCATGGAAAGAAGGCTCTGATAGCCCGGCTTGCCTGGGTCGGTTGCCGCGATGCCGTAGACTTTGACGAGATACGAAATTCCCGCCAGCAAAACAGCCAACAGAAAAATGATGACCGTCAGCGTGCGCTGCGCGTTTTTCACGGCAGGCTCGCGGAATGCTTTGACTCCGTTGCTGACGGCCTCGACGCCGGTTAGCGCTGTGCAGCCGCTGGCGAAAACTTTCAGCAAAAGCCACAGCGTGACGGCTTCGGTCATGGGCGGCGGGGGCGGCAGGGGCGTCACCGGCACGGGATGTCCGCCGCTGAGGGCGACACGCACGAGCCCGCCAACGATGGTGATCAGCAGCGTGCCAACAAAGAGATAGGTCGGCACCATGAAGGCCACGCCCGCTTCGCGGACGCCGCGTAGATTCAGAATGGTGATCACCACCAGGATTCCGACGCAGAGGGACACGGTGTGCGGCTGCAGCGCGGGAACCGCGGAGACCAGCGCGCCGACGCCCGCAGAGATTCCCACGGCCGCGGTGAGAATGTAGTCCGTCAACAACGCCGCTGCCGCGAGAAGGCCGGGAGAGACACCCAGGTTGAAGCGCGCGACCGTATAGGAGCCGCCACCGGATGGATAGGCAGCGATCGTCTGGAGATACGAAAAGTAGACGATCACGAGCAGCGTAATGATGGCCGCGCTGATGGGAATGATGTACTGCACGCCCAGAAGGCCGAGAGGAATCAGCAAGCTGAGGGCGGCTTCCGGGCCGTAAGCTGCGGAACTGAGAGCGTCCAGGCCGAAAACGGGTATGCCTTCGCGGACGCCGATCTGTTCGGCGCGCTCGTCGCTGGTCTTGAGGGGCTTGCCGATAATGGCGTCGAGGATGTTCATGAACAGTTGGGCCAAAGAAAGTGAAAGTTTCCGGCGCTTCCATATGCAACGACAAACTGTGCAAAGTCAACCTCTCGAAGACGACGATGCAAGGAGGTCAGGAAGTAAGAAGGTATGGATTGAGACGGAGCACACCGCCACGGCAGAAATCGGAAAAGTGTTACTTCAAATCTACCGTAATGCGACTTGTCCGGTAATAATCGACTCTCCAGGAGTTACTCCTCCGGACGTTCATTTTGTGATAGTCTTTTCGCCGTTTACCGACGGAACCCGCCTTCGAGCGACGTAAAACAATAATCGCCTGGCCGATTGCGGGGGAATTCGCGGATGAACGCGACTAGCCTCAGAAAGTTTTTCTCTTCAGTGCAATGGGGGCTTTTCACTTTGCAGCATCGCGTAGTGATTGCTCCTCTTACCCGTTCATGCTCCGTACAGCCCGATGATGTTCCTGGCGACTCATTGCCGCAAAAAGGAAAGGCTTCTCAACACTGCAAATAAAAAAAGGAGGTGTTCGAGATGAAAAGTAAAAAAATCCCGACGATTGTAATCACGGTGGTATCCCTCTGTGGCTTGGCCATCGTGGCCCTTGCAGCGCAGGACAGGTTCACGCATTTTCACGGACTACCCCGAAGGTAAACGGATAGTAGCAGTAAGTACTTTTCAACAACGGCCGAAAGTTCATAGTAGGAGGATTTATGGCAACGACAAGAGTCGCAATAGCACCAATGAAGGTGGCGCAGATTCCTAAGGCGGGAGCTGATTTCCAGATCGTTGACCGCGAGATTCCTAAGCCGGGTGCAGGGACATGTGCTCATCAAAGTGCAGGCCTGTGGTGTTTGCCGCAGCGACGTGCTCACGAAAGAGGGCTATTGGCCAGGAATTCAGTATCCCCGTTTTCCAGGACACGAAGTCGCGGGCATCGTGGATGAACTGGGCGCCGGTGTTTCCGAGTGGAAGAAGGGGCAGCGCGCCGGCGTCGGCTGGCACGGCGGGCATGACGGCACGTGTCTCGTGTGCCGGCGCGGAGATTTTGGCCATTGCCAGAATCTGAAAATTGCGGGCATCAGCTATGACGGCGGATACCAGCAATACATGGTGGCTCCCGTGGAGGCGCTGACGGCGATGCCGGAAGGTCTGGGCGACGCCGAAGCAGCGCCGCTGCTCTGCGCCGGAATTACCACGTTCACCGCGCTGCGGCACTGCGGTGCGATGCCCGGCGACCTTGTTGCGGTGCAGGGCATTGGCGGTCTGGGTCCCTCGGAATTCAATTCGCGAACAAGTTTGGTTATAAGGTCGCGGCTATCGGGCGCGGGTCGGAAAACGCGGCGCTCGCAAAGAAACTCGGAGCGAGCGTATACATCGATAACAAAGTGACGAACGCAGCAGAGGAATTGCAAAAATTGGGTGGCGCACAGGTCATTCTGGCGACTGCGCCAAGCTCGAAAGCGATGTCCGAGCTGATCAACGGTCTGTGGCCAAACGGCAAGCTCATGGCGGTGGGCCTGACATTTGATCCCATCGAGGTCACACCCGTACAGCTCATTTCTGGAAGTCGAAGTATTCAAGGCTGGGCCTCGGGAACACCATCGGATGCCGAGGACACACTGCGCTTTGCCGAACTTACCAGCGTGCGTCCCATGATTGAAACATTTCCGCTGGAGAAAGCGGCCGAGGCTTACGCGCGAATGATGAGCGGCAATGCACAGTTCCGCGTCGTTCTGACGATGTGAAATTGGCCAAGAGACCCTGACGCCCGTTCGGCCCAGGACTCGGCGTTGCCTGTTCAATTTCCTGGATATGTCGTCGGCTGAGTTGACTCGATCGTTATGTTCTTGAGGGCGTGAGCGACAGCATCCTTGACGATGACTTCATTCCGGCCATGATCAGTGATGGCGTCGTAGAGCAATTGCGTCGGTCCTGGGTTTAATTCCTTGTTGTATTCATCGGTGATATCGGCAGCCATTTGTTGGAGCATCTTGCTGGACTCGGCACCCAGATCCGTGCCGGTGATCTCGACTTGTTTGCCCATGTATGTCGCGGCGATTCGCTCGGCGAGTTTGTCGGCGGTCTGGTAGTAATATTCCGAGACTTGGCGATGGCCTTCCTCATGTTCGATTACATGTTGAGTTACCCTGGTCGGCACCCATATGTTGATGTTGAGTTGCAGCGTCACGGTGATCTGCGTGACGGTGAGGGTCGCGTGTATGGCACCCGTTTGTCGAGACTCCCCGCGGACACTGGCGTTGGACAGGAAATCGGAATCGCACTCCGCGCTTTCCCCCGGAGCCAAGGGCGGCATATTGGTTGGCGGCGTGGCCGGGTCAAACGTGCGGTTCGCGATCGCAACCGGCTGCTTGTTGATTGTCGGCACGGGAGCTTCCCTATGCTGGCGCCGCGACAAGAAGCCCCGCCACGTGAGCCAGCCGAAGACAGGCACTCCCAGCAACACGCAAAGCACAATTGAGCCGCGCAAGGGCAATAGCGCCTCCGCATTCCATTTTCCGAATAAGAACGTGCCCGAACCATGGGTTTGTGGGTGGCGAATGACGCGAAAGGTACTCTCAGGAGGAGAGCCCTATCGGCTGGAACTTATCGGCGGGCGGGGCGTATCATCTGGCAGGGGGTAGACCATGTATTGCGATCGATGCGGGGACCAACTCACCTCTGGCGGGCAATTCTGCACCAAGTGCGGCAAGGCGATTGTGCCGAGTGGAGTCGCGTCATCTCCTGGTTCGGGGCAGGCTTTGGGCCAGACAAGCAGGCCCGCGGGGGCGCCTGCTGCGGCGGTGGGCGTGTCCGATGGGCGCGTGCGGCGAAACATCCGCGGTCTGGCGATCCTCTGGATGATCAGCGGCATTCTCCGGCTGATGGGAGTCGGCTGGATGATGATTTTCGGCAGGATGTTTATTCCGCACATGCGGGGCTGGATGGGACCGGGCGGCGGGCCGTTTTTCGGGTGGAGCCTGGACAGCTTCATTTCGCATGGAATTTTTTCCGCAGGGATTGTTCTGGCGCTCTTCGGAGTTCTCCACCTGGCTCTAGCGTGGGGGCTCTTCGAACGCGAGCCGTGGGCGCGGATGCTGGGACTGGTGCTGGGGTTCCTGGCTCTGCTGCGTTTTCCGTTCGGCACGGCATTGGGGATCTACACGCTGTGGGTGCTGCTGCCGGAGACTTCCGGCAAAGAGTACGACCGGCTGACTCAGACGGGCGGGCAACTGAATTCCGCGTCGATTTCTTCCTAAGTCTTTTTCCTGTGTCCGCGCCGCGAGTGCCGGCACTTTGACGTCGCTTCCCCTCAGAATTCGGGGCAAGCAGGACACAATCCTCTCCCCCAGTCAAAGTGCTGCTATTGGCCTGGGGCGCACGGTAACGGAGCGCCACTCGCCAACCTCGCACGCTTCAGAAATAAAAGCGGAGCGAAAGCTGAAGGTTGCGCACGTCGTCGGTCTTGCCTACCACCTTGCCAAAGGTGCCCGTATCTTTGGGATTCATTCCCGGTGAAGCCCAATTCGGATGATTGAAAGCGTTGAACGCCTCGGCACGAAACTGGAACCCACTCCGCTCGTTGATGGGAAACTTCTTGTACAGACCAATGTTCCAATTCTGCAGTCCGGGCCTGTAGACCAGCCCACGCACGCCCTTTTGGAGGTTGAACTGCCCTGGCGTTGGAGGTCTAAAGATCCGCTCATCCTCGGTGATAAGGCCGTTAGCGTCTTTGCTGCCGTCCGGGCACTTCTGGCCAGCCGGCACGCTCACTAAGCAGGTGGCGAACCACTGACCATTTGGGCCAAATGTCTTAATAAGTCTGGGGTCGCCATTAACCACCCAATACTGGCCGCCGGGACAATTGCTTGAACCGCCGTAAGGCAGGCCGTTGGTGCTCGCGTCCATGGACCCGTCCTGGCCCACGCCAACGTAGTCGTTATTAAAAGCAATACCGCAAGGGTTGCCGGTCTGGAACTGTGTGATGCCGCTGATTTGCCATCCTCCCAGCAGTTTGCCGCGTAAAGTCGACGAATTCTTGAAAAATGGGAGTTCATAAAGATAGTTAATCGTCATAATATGCCGCGTGTCGTAATCCGATGGTCCCCACAGATTGCGCACGTAATAGGTATCCGGAACGATGTCGCGCTGGTTGGACCCGTTATCCATGGTCTTGGATAAGGTGTACGACACGCCGAACATGAGTCCACCCGAGATGCGGCGGTTCCAAGCTATCTGGAGAGAGTTGTACATGGAGTTCGCGACGTTATCGGTTTCCCGGATGGAGTTGTAACCCTTGTAAGGCCGCAGGGCGTCGATGTTTTTGAGCGTGCGCTTGCCGGATGGGTCAGTGTAAAAGTTAGCCTGATCGAACAGCACGCTGACTGGCGGCTGATTGATGTCGGCCTCTCTTTGCAAGTGTAAACCGCGGCGCGCCACGTAGCCAACGCTCAGGAGCGACTTCCAAAATATCTCGCGCTCCACTGTGAAATTCCACGCCCACGCTTCCGGATTTTTAAACGCCTTACTCTGTGAGGTCACCGTCAGCGGAAGGCTATTGGCTGAAGTGCCCCCGGGGTTGTCTGCGCTACCAAAGGAAACGTTGGCCGTGGGCTGAAAGGGTGGGTTCCCTCCGAGGAAGATCGAGTCGCTCACGCCCAAGCGGGTAAAGTAGCGTCCCGCGCCGGCGCGAATGACCGTTTTGTTGTTGAGCTGATAGGCGACCCCCAGGCGCGGCTGGATGGCGCCCCACTGAATATCGGAGTAGTGAGGCGAGACTCCGCGGAACAGGTAATCGAAGGTTCCCGTCGTCGCTTCCGGCACGCGCCCCTTGGCGGAACTCGGCCAGCCACTGCCGGGTATCACCAGGCCGTTATATCTGTCTCCTGAACCAGGAATGACGGCGCCGGTTACCGGGTCGATCTGTACCTCTTTGGTGCGATCGTACAAGGCCGGGTCAAATACGGACATGTTCCGCCAAAGCGCACTGTAGGGAACATTCACTGTGTAGCGAAGGCCGTAGTTAATGGTCAACTGCGGGCTAATCTTCCAGGAGTCTTGGGCAAAGGATTCGTACATATTACTGCGGAAAATCGTGTAGGCGCGCTGGCCCAACTCGGAATAAGTGTCGAACAAACCGAGAGCCGCGTTTGCCGCGGCCAAGCCGCTGGTGGGCTGACCGGATCGGCTATCGGTGAACTGAAATAGCCCGTTCTGGTTGTTCGTGCACGTCGGACACGCGTTTACGTTGATCTCATCATTATCATTCTCACCGGAACGCTCGAATAAGAAGCCGAACTTGAACGTGTGGCTGCCCTTGATCCACGAAAGACTATCGGATATGCCATAGATCGGGCCTTGGGAGTGCGAAGGATACGGCCCGCCGCTCAGTGTGGAGAAGGAGGACATGATCACCGTGGGAATGCGGTTCGGGAGCAACTTCCCGTTTGGAAATATGTAGGGGTAATTGAGGCCGAAATACCCCGTTCCCTGTACCGCGCCCTTTGTGCGGTCCAGGAAGTGTGCCGCATCCACCGGAATGTACACCCTGTCCAGACTGAAAGTGGCCAAGGTCTCGTTAACCAGCGTTGGGCGGATCGTCCATACGTAATCAAGTGAGTTCGTCTGGTTGGGCCGGTCGAAGTACTTTGGCGTTTCCCCGCTGCCCCCGTCCAGCGGTTGATATTCCCAGAAAGTATAGTTGTTCCGACGGAATTGGAGCCGCTGTTTACTGGTCAAATTGATGTCGACGGCTATAGTGTCCTTGCGCTGATTCTGCGGGTGGAGCGCCGTCAAGTACACGTTTTGGTTGCTATTGATGGGTGTGGTGAGGTTCGGCGCTGGATACGCATTGAGAATTCCGAGGCCGTTGGGGGTGGCGCACGAGCCCACCGGCTGTGGACACGGAGGGATTATATTGCCTGGAAAAGGTTGGCCAGTCTTCGGATCATTGATGATCACCACCTTGCCAAAGAAGAAATTGGTCTTGTTCAGCAGTTCGCTGAAATCTCCGGTGCGCATCTTGAGACTTGGCACCGTGATCGTCGTATTCGAATCCGTGAAACGGTATCTGACCCATTCCTGGCCCCAATACCAAAAGATTTTATTTTTGGCGGTGTTGAATTTACCGGGGATATAGAGGGGCCCCCCGATGTTGTACCCGAACTGGTTGTAATGGAAGGGCGGCACAAAGTTTTGACCCGGAGTATGGTTGCGCGTCCAGGTGTTGGCGTTGAAAGCCGTGTTGCGTATGTATTCGTAAGCTGAACCGTGGAAATCGGACGTTCCACTTTTCGTGATGATGCGAATCTGGCCGCCGGATGTCCGGCCGTATTCGGGGGAGTAATCGGCCGTAAGGATTTGGATCTCTTGCGTGGAATCCAGGTCTGCGGCCCCCAAACTTGTGCCGTTCGAACGTGTGCGGGTAGCCGGAGCACCGTCATACGTGATCAGGTTCTCGGGGTTCCGGGAACCGTTGATGTTCGATGGGCCCTGGGTGAAATTGAACGAAAGTCCCGCGACGTTTCCCCCGCGAGTGCCGGGCACCAGGTTGGCCATAAAGATCGGGTTGCGGCCGTTCAACTCGAGCGCGTCAATCTGCTCCCGGGTGACGTCCTTTTGCACCGCTGCCGATTCCGTCTGGAGCAAGACCGCTGATGCCGAAACCTCCACCGTTTGACTGGCCGAGCCCACGGTCAATGTCACGTCGATGACCAAATCCGCGCTCGGATCGAGTTTGTTGTTCGTTGTCTCGAATTTCTGGAAACCAGCGGCCTCGGCGACCATCGTATAGAGGCCGGGCGGCACGTTCGTAATGACGTAGTAGCCAGAATCGTTCGTGGCGGTCTGGCGTTCGACGCCGCTCTTGTTTTGGACGGTGACCTTCGCGTTCGCAATCGTGGCGCCCGACGGGTCTTTGATAAAACCTGAAATCCTGCCAAGGTCCGACTGCGCGAACAGGATTCCCGAAGTTCCTAGGCTCATGAATAGCACTACGATGCCCATGCGGCATGCGTTCTTCATATTCACCTCCGTATTTCGAAATCATCAAGCGAGGTTTCCGTTTTGGACTGTCAGCCGACCGGTTATCCGGTAACATAGTCATCGAAAACTTGCTTGTCAACTGGGGTTTTGCACGCGTGGACCGAGAGTGGCTTGCATCTCAGCACTCTAAGGCACAGGCGCCAAGCATCTTGTTTCCGAAATCGTGAGAACCGACCTGGAGAAGCTAATAAGATGTCGGGGAAAATCTTTCTATTCGGTAGAATGTGTATTTCGGGGTAGGGTGTTTTACCTACGGCAAGATAAAGGGATCACTGGTACCGCGATTACAGCCTTTCATTACTTGTTAGCTAGCGCGGTCAATGCTACTGTTTAACTCCATTCCCTCGAATTGACAGCGGCAGAGCAAGGGTGCTGGGCATTCCAGTGCGGGAAACTTGGGCTTCCTGGCTCTGGCCGTTACGTCTCGCTTTCAGAACCGTGCCGGAGGCAGACCATGCAAAGTCCAAAAAGAATCGAGCCAGTTGAGAATTCAAGCGAGCAAGGTGATTATCGCAGTAGGCAGCCGAAGATTCTTCGTCTGAAGAGTTTCGATGCGAGAGTTGAGAAACGCGACCCTCTCCCAGTCCAGGTCTACCTGGCCAGCTTGGAAGAGCCCCGGGCTCGAGAACGGACAGTCACGGAAGACGTCAGTCCCCACGGCGCTCGAGTGTTCACGAAGCGATACTGGCAGCCCGGCGAAGTGCCGCTGCTTACCCCCTTGATTGGCGAGTTTCCGAAGCACGCGCGAGTGGCCTATTGTGTTCCGCAGGCGAACGGCGGCTATTGTGTGGGAATAGAATTCGAGGGACCGTCATTCAAGTGGCATGTATGACCCCGTGCATGGTGCGCCTTCGGACATGGTAAACCGCAGAGTCGTGAGTTCGCGCTGATCGTCAAGGCACTCATAAACTGTCTGCTTTTCAGCTTTACCTCTCGCTGACGTTCCTAATCTTATTCCATTCTCCGCATCCATTTCGCGAACTCTCTGAAGCCGTCGGTTCGAAGTTCCGTGCTCCCTAGTAAGCGGAAGCCACCCTTTCCGTCTTTTGCAGGAGCGGCTGTGCCACCAAGGCTGAAGAGAGGGCACAATTCCGACCGGGCCTCCGGGATGCTCGGGGCGGGCGACAGGTGTATTGTGTCCCTACAAAATCGATCGCGGGGCTAAGCGAGGCGGCCGCCCGCCGATCTGAGATTGACAGCAGACGGGCGGCGGCCCTATGGTTTCGCGTAGAGATAAAGCTGAAATCGAACCATCCGGACCGGAAGTGAGCGCAAGCGAAGAGGCCGTGGATGTGGAGGTGACCTCGCCCGTTCGTTCAACATTCTTCCAACCAGGCATGTGCCGAGGCCCGAATTTTCCGATAGTGCGAGCAAACGCCCCGCGAGGCAGACCGAGTGCGAGTCGGAGTAGGAATCATGATCGCTCATAACCCCCTCCACGGATCCGGACAAGCGGGATTCCCGCATCCGGCTCTTGCCTTAGGTGAGGACGCCCATGCGACGCAGGGGATAGGGATGACAGAGGGTAGGCACAGGAAGCCAGCGAGTGATGAGGCGCCGCATGCGATCCCAAAGGACGCGGCCTTTTTGGCTGCGCCGCGACAGCGCGCGATGCCAAAGCCGCCCTACTTGGAACCGAAAGAGATACAACGCCGGTTGGTTCATGGGCACCCCGTAGTAGCGGATGTGTCCACGCACCACTGCTTGCAACCACTTGCCTACTTCGGGGATGGGTTCATGCATCCGTCGCTGAAGTTCGGCTTTCACCTCGTTCAGTTTCGTTTGCAACCTTTTGCGGATCGTTTGCCGCAGCACCGTGAACCGTCCGTTGCTCCTCTTCTTCACACAGATGTGTGTGAAGCCAAGAAAGTTGAACGTCTCCGGTTTCCCTTCTCCACGCCACTGCCGTTGGTCGATCGCATACGGACCAAACTCCAGAAGTCGCGTTTTCTCGGGATGCAGTTCCAGGTTGAAC
>WNFR01003464.1_pt1 | contig 16323 bp, 14 predicted proteins | sample 5400221 | NCBI WGS metagenome assembly WNFR01 (sample SAMN13153357, study PRJNA577476) | soil metagenome | isolation source: 40 cm soil under Madrone tree | place: USA:California | collected 2016-06-14 | reverse complement strand
AAAACATTTTGATCCGGCCATCGGGCCAGTTCCGTAAAAGTTCGTCGATCGTCGCAGTCGCCAATGCCTCGAGCATGTCGCGACGCTGTTTGTAATCGACGGGGCGCCGATTATCAGGATCCACCAGGCTGTAATCCCAAACTTCATTGCCTTGATAAATGTCGGGCACTCCGGGCGAAGTCAGCTTGAGCAGCGTCTGTGCGAGCGAGTTGATCGCCCCTAGACGGGCGATTTCCTGCGCAACGGGAAGAAAACCCGGAAGAAATTTGTTTCGCGGCGACGGGTCCAGGATTTTTGCAACGAAATCGCGCATCGTCGCGTCCCATTCTTCATTTGGCTGGATCCAGCTCGTGTTGATCTTCGCTTCGTGGAGCGCTTTGGCCATGTAAGCTTGAATTCGCTCGGTGTATTCTGCCGTTGCCACTCCTTCCGGCTCGCCGGACGGCTGGATTGGCCAGGTTCCCAGCAACGTTTGGTAGAGCAGGTATTCCTCATTCGCGTCGGGCGCTTCCGCATCGTTGATCGTGCGTTTCCAGCGGCGATTGGCTGTACGCCAGCGTTGCAACGAACGTTGCCAGAGCTCTGGCATTTCGGAAATGGCAAGCATTCGCGCGCGCACATCTTCGCTCCGTTTTGTATCGTGCGTCGATGTAGCAAGAAGCGTCGCGGGCCAATTGCGTTGTCGATAAAGATTGCGCTCGTGGAACGCCTCGATGCTTATCCCGAATTGTTGCGGCTCGCCGCCGACTTCATTGAGCGCGGCCAATCGGTTGTAAATATAAAACACGGTATCCTCCAGCCCTTTGGCCATGATCGGCCCCGTAGCTTGTTGAAACTTCAGAACGAAATGGGTGTGAGCACCGCGGGCTTCGGCATCGAGATTTTCTGGGAAGCGGAAGAGCAATACGTCGCGAAGAAAATTGAAAATTGATTCTTCAATTGCTGGGTTCCGGCGTTTGGCCGCGCCGATTGCACGCTCGATCACTTGTCGATCTTCCTCGCTCACCGGCCGGCCGGGCGCGAGATAGGTTCGATAAACGGGAAAACAGGCGATGGTTTCGCGCACGGCTCGTGCAAGGGCTTCGAGGGTGAAGTCGCGATACCAGCGGTTTTGCTCGGAGAGCCGATCGAGCATGCTGCCCAGAACATCGACATCGTTCGCCAGCGCCAGCTTGGTTACCTGCAGTTTCTTGGCATAGATCAGATGCCCAAAAGGCAGGGAGTGACCGATGAAACGATGGAACGCCTTTGTGATCGCCGTTTCGGCTGAAGAATCGACCAGCAACTGGCCTACGTGACTTGCAAAATCGTAGCCAGTGGTGCCGTGCACCAGCCAATCCTTCCGCAGCGTCTCGGTACCGGTAAGGATTTTCTCCGCGAGCATATACATGGCGCGGCCATCTTGAGGCAGGGCGATTCCCAGCGCCTTGGCGCAGCGCTGCTGAAGCTTTTCGAAATATTCGCGTGGCAAGTAAAGGCCGTCCGGATGATCGATGCGAAGGCCTGTCACCGCGCCGGTTCGCACCAGGTCAAGGACCAGCCGGTGAACGGTGTCAAAGACCTTCGGCAGCTCGATCCGAATCGCGGCCAAATCATTAACGTCGAAAAAACGGCGATAATTGATTTCTTCAGCCGCGACCCGCCAAAAAGCCAGCCGATAGGATTGCGCGTTGAGCAGCTCATCCAGCGCGTCGAAGCTGCGCGGATCACCCGGTTCTCCGTTGATCTGGGCCAGTGCCTTTTCAATTGCCTGTTGAACTTGCGGCGCTTCCACGCAACGGCGCTCGAGACGTCGCTTGATGATCTCCTTTTCACGAATGCGCTCCGCGATGCGTTTCGGATCGGTTTCGGTGCGTTTCGGCAAATATTCGAGCGCGGTCAGAATGCTTTGCAATTCCGCGTAAAAATCTTCCTCCTTGTGTTCGGCAAGATTTTGCAACGCCACGTCCAGAATGTAACGATAGGTCCCCGGCGCAAGCGGCAGCCTGCGCTCGCCGTAGAGCAAATAAAAGGTCCCCTCTTCGAAGTGCACTTGCAGCTCGCCGCGCTCCAGGACACGTCCATATTGGTCGGCAAGGATTGGCAGCAGGACTTTGTCGTGGAGATCGGATTTAAGCGGATGCCAGTCGATATCGAAATAGGGCGCATACCTTGAGCTGGGGCCGTTTTCGAGCACATCCATCCACCAGGTATTGAGCGAGTCGGCGATTCCGACGTGATTCGGCACGAAATCGAGCACCTGGCCCATTGAGTGGGCGTGCAATTCCGCAATCCATGAATCGTACTCCTCGCGCGAACCAATCGCGGCATTGAGTTTATTGTGGTCGGTGATGTCGTAGCCGTGCAGGCTATTCGCGTCTGCCTGAAAATACGGCGACGCATACGCATCGCTTACGCCGAGGGCATGCAGATACGGAACAATCTCGCGCGCCTGCGCAAAAGTGAACCAGCGATTGAATTGCAATCGGTAGGTGCAAGTCGGGATGCGCGGGTGTTCTGTGTTCAATGCCATTGCCGATGTTCAAAGTGCCCGCGCCATGAATGACGAGCAACTTTTCAATCAGGCATGTCATCCCGAACCAATGTGAGGGACCTCACACAAGCTCATGGCGCATTTTTCGTGATCCTGCGCGATCTAGACTCCGATTGTGAGGTCCTTCGCTTCGCTTAGGATGACACGCGAATTTACATCTTTTCGGGAACTTTGATTCCAAGAAGATCGAGACCGTGCTGCAAAACGCGCCCGCTGAGATCGCACAATGCCAGACGCGAACTGCGGACTGGTTCTTCCGATTTCAGCACGGGACACGCTTCGTAAAACGTGTGAAAGCTGTTCGCCAGTTCGAACAAATAATTCGCCAGAATGTTCGGCCGAAAATCATTTAACACTTGTGGAACGATTTCCGCAAACTGACAGAGACGTTTTGCGAGATTGATTTCGGCTAAATCGCCGATGGTTAGCTTCTCGATCTTCGATGCGGATTCGCCTGCTTTACGAAAAATGGAGCGAATCCGCACATAGGCGTTTTGCAAATATGGCGCGGTGTTTCCATGCAAGGAAAGCATTCTTTCCCATGAAAAAATATAATCTGTCATCCGATATTGTGAGAGATCGAAGTACTTGACCGCGCCGATCCCGATCTTCTTTGCGATGTCGATCTTGTCTGCCTCACTCAAATCCGGATTCTTTTCATCGATAATTTTGCGGGACCGCTTGCACGCCTCCTCGAGGAGGTCGCGCAGTGGCACATTCTCGCCCGAGCGTGTTTTCATCAGTTTGCGGTTTTCGCCCAGGATGCTGCCAAAGGTGATGTGGCGGAAATCCGACCTGTAACCCTCGCGCCGCGCAATCTCGAAAATTTGTTTAAAGTGCAAGGTTTGCGGTGCACCGACCACGTACCAAATGGCATCCGCTTTCAAATCGTTGATGCGATAGTCAACCGTGGCGAGATCTGTCGTCGCGTAATTAAATCCGCCATCCCGTTTGCGAATGATGCATGGTTTATCGGCCAGTTCGGGATTATCGCGGAAGAAGACAACCACCGCGTCCTCGCTGATTTCGGCAACGCCAGATTTGAGCAGGCGTTCGACTACGCCGGCCAGGCGATCGTTGTAAAAACTTTCGCCGCATTGGAGGTCGTAACGAACGCCGAGCCCCTCGTAGATCTGCTCGAAATCCTGCATTGAGAAGGCGACGCATTCGTTCCAGATGTCGATGTTTTCCTTGTCGCCCGCTTGCAGCTTCACCAATTCCTGGCGACACGCCTCGCGAACCTGCGGATCGCGTGTCGCTCTGTCGTTTGTTTCCTTGTAAATCCGCACGATCTCTGCGAGCGGATCGCGCTGGAGGGATTGTCGATCCAGCAGATTTTTCCACCCATAAATGACCATGCCAAACTGCGTGCCCCAGTCGCCGATGTGATTGTCACGGATCACTTCGTGCCCGAGAAATTGCGCGATGCGGGCGAGCGCATCGCCGAGCACGATGCTGCGGATGTGACCGACGTGCATCGGCTTGGCCACGTTGGGCGATCCGAAATCAACCACAATCCGCTGGTTCAATTCTGCTTCGGCGACGCCGAGCCGCTTATCTCGCAAAATCTCGCCGGTTTTTTTGGCGATCGCGTCGGGACGCAATGTGAAGTTAATAAAGCCCGCGCCTGCGACGGCTGGCGGTTCGCAAAGATCGGCAACATCAAGACGCGCGACAATTTTCTCTGCGAGAGCTCGGGGATTTTCGCCGCGCTGTTTGCCGAGCACGAGCGCGGCATTGGTCTGGTAATCTCCAAAACGCGGATCGGTCGCCGGCGTTACTTCGCCGGCATCCGGGAGGCCGACCTTTGCCAGCGCGTCGGAGAGCTTCTTCGCAAGAAGTGTTTGGAAGGTTTGCATGAACGTGGCGCAAGTTTGCAACTTGCGCGGCAACTTTCAAAGTTGCCCCACCCTATTTTTGCGAGCGATCGCGAAAGATCGACAAAATTTCGTCAGCCGATTTTGCTTCGGCCAAACTCTCACGGACGCTGCGATCGTTCAAAAACTTGGCAATCGAGGCAAGCGTGCGCAGGTGGGTCTGAAATTGATTTTTGGGCACAATGAAAAGGACGACAAACTTAACCGGTGCATTATCGAGCGCATCGAATTCAATTCCGCCGCTCGATCTGCCAAATGCGGCCACGACATCGTCGAGCCGGTCGGAAGAGCAGTGCGGGATGGCAATCCCGAATCCGATACCGGTGCTCATGGTTTCCTCGCGTTGTTTGAGCGAAGCCAGAATGCTGTCGCGATCCGCGGGTTTGATTTTGCCCAGGCTAACGAGCAGATCGATCAGCTCGACGATGGCCGGCCAACGTTCGGTCGCCTTCATCTCGGGGATGATTTGCTCGGCAGAGAGTAAGCTGGCCAAGGACATGCAGATTCCCCCTGGTACGGGAGCGCAAACTTAGCGGCAGCGGCTAGGTTGACAAGCGGGATTTCCGCCCGTGGCAGGCGGAATCACGAGTTGCGAATTTTGTAATTCAAACGCCGGGAGAGCAGCCAGCGCACCCCGAACATGTCGATGGTGGCGCGCAGAGCGCGGTTACCGAGCCCATATTTGCTTTGACCGAAGCGGCGCGGACGATGGTTCACCGGAATTTCGACGACCCGATAGCCGGCACCTTTGATTAGCGCTGGAATGAACCGGTGCATCCCCTTGAAGGGGACGAGCGCGCTCACGCATTCGCGCCGCATCGCCTTAAGCGTGCAGCCCGTGTCGCGTACGCCGTCCTTTGTAAAGCGGCTACGCACGGCGTTGGCGATCCGGCTGGTTAGCCGTTTCACTACTGTATCTTTGCGTTTAACGCGATAGCCGCAGACGAGATCGGCTCCGCGCTCGATCTCAGCGAGAAGTCTCGGAATGTCCGCGGGATCATTTTGCAGATCGCCATCAATGAGAACTGCGGTCGCGCCGCGTCCAGCCTGAAGGCCGGCATAAATGGCGGCGCTCTGGCCGGTATTTTTTTGGAAACGAATCACCCGAATATTCGGCCCGGTTGCGATTCGTTCGACTGTGCGATCGCTCGATCCATCGTCCACAAAGATGATTTCATGATCGATTTCGCCCATCGCCGTCTTCAGTTCCGATTGCAAGATCGACATGTTCTCCTGCTCATTGAAAACGGGCACGATGACAGAGACGGCTGGCGCGTTTGTCGTTCCTGTCATAGCGGGAGGGTGCGATAGTTTCGGCAGAGAAAGACCTGCCACGCGCGCAGCACCTTGCCGTAGCGCCGTACTTCAATGGTGCCAACCGGCTCCGTAGATTGAAAGGCAGCTCGAATGTTGTGAGGCACACGCTCTTTTTCTCCCTCTCGAATGAAGAGAGCGTCGCGTCCGGTGAATGGATTGATGCCGTTCTCCTCGGTGTACACCTCGCCCTCTGGACGTGGCTCGCCCGGCTTTATTTCCACAAATTCGTCGTAGCGCGGCCAAAACGAAAACTGATTCACCAGGTCCTGCGACTCAGTGATGTAAACGGGCGGATGCCCGGGCCCCTCCGTTCGTTTGTCATGCAGATAGAAGGAAATTTCTGATGCGCGATCCCGGGCGTCGGCGATGAGAAACAGTTTCTCTCCCAGTTGCGATTCGAGATCGGTACGCATTTTTTCGACCGCGCCAGTCGCGCTTTTCCATCCGCGCATCCGGTCGCTCGGATCGCTTCGCTGCAATTGGTAACCTGCCGTGCGCAACAAATCTGTATCAAGCGCGATTACGCTCATGACTAATCCGACCAGCAACGCCACGCCTGCACAGAGCCGCAACAGGACGCTCGCTTCGACGCGTTCCCACCAGAAATAGATCGCCAACAACCCGAAACCGAGAAAAGCGAGTCCATCCCAGTTTGGCGCAGCGCTTTTGTTGATCGACAAGAGGAAGTAAAAGACGAACACCGGCAATCCAAACCACATCAGAAACAACACCTTGAATTGCTGATTCACACGTCGCCAGCTTCCAATGACGCCCCAGGCCAGCGCGAGAAACAGAAATGGCGAATAGGCCAGAAAATGTTCGCCGACAAATGAAAGAATCTCAGTCGGATGAAAGCCGAAACCCTCCTCGAGACCCCCGCGCGAGCGCAGATGCGTAAGCGTGATCCAGGCATGCTGCTGGTTCCAGATAATCGGCGGGACGGTGCAGAGGGCGAATACACCCAGCAGCAAGTACAAACCGGGCCGCGCAAACTCCTGTCTGAGCCGGGGAGCCAATGCGAGTACGAGCAGAACTGAGACAAGCTCGAATGCGTTCGTATATTTGGAGAGAAATCCAAGTCCAATCAGCAATCCGGTGAGTGGCCAATGCCACGAGAAACGCGGACTTTTTTCCAACGCGAGCCAGAATGTGAACATCGCCGCCAGCCAGAAAAAGACCGACAAAGAGTCGATCGTCATCAGGAACGCCCCAATGTTGAAGATCGGTAGGACGTTTAAAGCTATAACTGCCCACAAACCGGCAGTCGCACCGAACAATCGGCGTGCAAAATAGAACAAGAACAGACTTGTGCCCGCAGCGAGTATCGGACTAAAAAAGCGCACACCAAATTCGTTTGCGCCGAAAATCGCAGTGCTGGCGCGTATGACAAAAGCGATTCCTGGCCCTTTGCTGAAGTAGGCCGGCGCCAGGCGCTCCGACCACATCCAGTAATGCGCCTCGTCGAATTCGAGATCGGTTGTCGCCAACATCGACAATCGAATCGCCGTTAGCGCGATGGTGAAAAACCAGACCGCGCGCGTCGTGCTCATAGAGAGGCTTGCGCCGCGCCTGGCGATCGCGCTCTGCCTTTCGGATCAGTAGTCAAGCTCGGATGCCGTGCGTAAACGTTCGGCGCCCACTTTCGGGCCGCTGTTCTCCAAATCAATTCAAACAAGCCGAGCAAGAGTAATGCTTCGCCGGCGGCGAGAAATAGCGTGGCAATGACGTCGCTGGGCCAATGCGCACCGAGATAAATTCGCGAGTAACCGACAGCTGCGGTCACGATCCAGTAGAGCCAGCCACGCCGCCGATAGAACAGCGTGCAATATACGGCAATCACCGTGTTATTCGTCATGTGTCCCGATGGAAATGAGGGCCCTGAACGATTGCGATCGGATTGACCGGAAAAACGGATCGTCGGCTTCTTGGACAAGCTCATCAATTTGGGATGTGTTCTCTGCAGTTCGACCATCCGAACGCTTTCGACTTGTTTGGGCCGATGACGATCAACGATTGACTTTATTACGCCGGTAAACAGTTCCGCGATCACCAAAGACAAGACCAAACATATAACGAATGCGCGCGCTTTAAATCCGCCAAAAAGGAGCATGCTCAGACCGATCGCGATGAACAGCGGTTTCCAAATCTCGCTGTTGCTGGCTGCGGCCATGAACAAGTCCAGCGCTGGACTCGTCCATTGCTCGTTGATGAGATGAAAGAGAGTTTGATCCAAGTGTTAAGCTTTAAGTGTTATGCTTTAAGTAATCGCACACTTTGGGGCACGACTTAAAACTGAAAACTTAAAGCTTCTTTCTCATGCGAAGAATACTCGCAATCTATTTCGGACTCACATTGTCGATCTTCGGCCAGCCCGCGCCTTCCGCGAAGGACATTCTTGACTCGGTTCGCATGATTGAGACTCAACAGCAAATCGATCTGCAGGGTCAGCTTCGCGAAAACGATATCGTTGTCCCATTTCGCCTGACGCAAAATGGCCCGCTGATTCGCTATTCCTTCACCAATCCCGACGAGGCTTTGCAATTGCGCCTCGGGGAGAAAAGCTCGCGCCTTGATCTGGTCACCGGCGCCGGAACGGAGAAATTTGCGGCTTCGAAGCTCAAGCAAAAAATCCGCGGTACCGGCGTTACTTACGAAGATCTTGCGTTCAAATTTTTGTACTGGCCGGCCGCGCGTGTTGTGGGCGAAGAAAATGTCCGCACACGCAATTGCTGGAAATTGCAGCTGCGCGCGTCTTCACGCGAGTCGCAATATTCCAATGTCCTGTTGTGGGTCGACAAGGCGAGTGGCGCGCTGATGCGGATGGAGGGATACGACTGGAACGCGCAGCTCGCAAAACGGTTTGAAGTGGTCTCCGCCCAAAAGATCGACAACCGCTGGTTCCTGAAGCAAATGCGCATCGAAGAATTCCAGCCTGGCACCAATCACGTGCAATCGCGCACTTATCTGGAGATTAAGAAATAACGTGGCACAGCCATCCTGTAGGGAGAGCAGGCATCTCGCCCCGCAGAGTAAACGACCGGGCGAGACGCCCCGTCGCCCCAGCAGGCTGGAAGCCTGCGTTACTCGTCCCGCGCAGCTTTCACGATCTGGACAAAGCTGCGCGGATCCAGGCTGGCGCCGCCGACGAGGGCGCCGTCGATGTCTGGCTGGCTCATTAGCTCGCGCGCGTTCTCCGGTTTGACGCTACCGCCGTACTGAATGCGCACGCGCTCGGCCGCCGCGTCGTCGGCCATTTCGCGCAAGGTGTGACGAATAAACATATGCGCTTCCTGCGCTTGCTCTGGCGTAGCGTTGCGACCGGTGCCGATGGCCCAGACCGGTTCGTAGGCGATCACCGTTTCCTGAAGTTCCTTTTCGCTCAGGCCCTTGAGACTGCCGCGCAGTTGGATCGACAATATCTTGTCGACATTGCCCTTGTCGCGTTGCTCGAGCGTTTCCCCGACACAAACGATCGGACGCAGTGTGGCTTCGTGGGCGGCACGCACTTTGCGATTCACGATTTCGTCCGTCTCACCAAAAAGTGTGCGGCGCTCGCTGTGTCCGAGCACGACGTAGTGCACAAATAAATCGCGCAGCAGCGCAGCGCTGATCTCTCCCGTAAAAGCGCCACTCCGCTCCCAATGCATGTTTTGCGCGCCGACCTTGATGTTTTGGGCTTTGCCGAGCGCCTCCATCACCTTCGCAATCGCGGTGAACGGCGGCAGGATCACTACTTCGATATCGATGATGTCGCCCAGATCGAGGAGCAACGACTCAACAAATCGCGCCGACTCGGCCTGCGTCATGTTCATCTTCCAATTGGCTGCGACAATTTTTTTGCGCATAAATCTTTCTGACAGAATAGACAGAATCTACAAAATGATTTTGAGGAGAAACGAATTCTGCCCGTTCTGTTAATTCTGTCTAAGTTTTATCGCTGAGAGCCGCCACGCCAGGCAGTTCCTTGCCTTCAAGCAATTCCAGCGAGGCGCCGCCACCGGTGGAAATGAATGTCATTTTATCCGCAAGGCCGGCCTGTTTTACGGCGGTCACGGAATCGCCGCCACCGATGATCGTCGTCGCGCCTGATTGCGCAAGCGCCTCCGCAATCGCGATGGTTCCTTCCGCGAAATCGGGAATTTCAAAAATGCCGACCGGCCCATTCCACAGGATCGTTTCGCCTTTCGCAATTTCCTCCTGGTACAGTGCGATCGTCGCAGCGCCGATATCCACCGCTTGCCATCCATCGCTGATCCCGTGCTGCGGCGAGAGCCGGCTCGTATTTCGAATCGGCGCGCCGGCACGAATTTCCTCCGCTTCCACGGCGTCAATCGGAAGCAAGAGCTTCACCCCGCGCTTCTTCGCCAGATCGAGAATCTCGCGCGCAAGATCGACTTTGTCGGATTCGACACGGCTTGCGCCGACCGGGACTCCCTCCGCCTTGAGAAAGGTGTTGGCCATGGCGCCGCCGATCAGGATGGTGTCGGCCTTTTCCATCAGCGCTTTCAGAACGCCGATCTTATCGGAGACCTTCGCTCCACCCAGAATAACGACGAACGGCTTGGCTGGTTTATCGAGCCCTTCTCGCAAATGCTTCAGCTCTTTTTCGATCAGGAGGCCCATGGCCGATTGCGCCACCCATTTTGTGATGCCCACAGTCGATGCGTGCGCCCGGTGCGCCGCGCCGAACGCATCGTTCACATAGAGATCTCCAAGTTTCGCGAGCGCTTCCGCGAATTTCGGATCGTTCGCCTCCTCCTCCGGCTGGAACCGAACGTTCTCCAGCAAAGCGACGTCGCCATCCTGCATATGGTCGATGATTTGTTCGGGCACGTTGCCAATCGTGTCGTGGCTGAAAATGACCGGGTGATGAATGAGCGAGTGCAAATAATCGCCGATCGGGCGAAGCGAATATTTTTCCACGCGCTTCCCTTTAGGGCGGCCAAAATGCGACATCAAAATCGTTTTCGCGCCGTGCTTGCGCAGGTAGTTGATCGTCGGCAGGCTCTCCCGAATCCGTGTGTCATCAGTGATCCGGATCTTGCCGCCACGGGTCTCGACTGGCACGTTGAAGTCCACTCGCACCAGGACGCGTTTCCCGCGTACATCCAGATCGCGCAGTGAAAGTTTCATGTTCGATAAGGTGACGAAGTGTTGGCGTGATGGAGTGATGTCAAAGCGAAATTCATTACTCCACTACTCCAATTGTCCAACGCTATTTGCCGAGCAACTCCAGCAACTCCACGCAGCGATTGCTATAGCCCCATTCGTTGTCGTACCAACCGACGATCTTCACGAAACGGTTGCCGAGCATGAGCGTCAACTTGCTGTCGAAAATGCAGGAGTGCGGATTACCGACGATGTCCTGAGAAACAAGCGGCTCCTCGCTGTACTCCAGCACGCCTTTGTAACTTTTGTCTGACGACGCTCCCTTGAAGGCGGCATTGACGCTGTCGACTGTCGCATCTTTTTCGAGAACGGCGGTGAAATCCGTGACCGAACTATCTGGCGTCGGCACGCGAAAGGCGCCGCCGTTCAATTTCCCCTTCAATTCTGGAATGACTTCACCGATCGCCTTGGCCGCGCCCGTGGTGGATGGAATGATATTTATGGCGGCCGCCCGTGCCCGCCTCAAGTCCTTATGCGGAAAATCGAGAATCCGCTGATCGTTGGTGTAACTGTGGATCGTGCTCATGAAACCGTGTGCGATTCCGAATTGGTCATTCAAAACCTTCGCCATTGGCGCCAGGCAATTCGTTGTGCAACTCGCGTTTGAGACAATTTTATCCTTCTCGGGGTTGAAGAGATTGTCGTTCACACCCATACAAATCGTTACATCCGGATCTTTTGCCGGCGCACTGATCAGCACTCGTTTCGCGCCCGCCTTGCTCAAATGCAGCTCGGCTTTATCGCGACTGGTAAAAAAGCCGGTCGATTCGAGCACAACATCGACATCCAGCTTTTTCCACGGCAGGTTCGCCGGGTCGCGCTCCTTCAAAATCTTAATCTTATGGCCGCGCACGATGATGTTTTGCTCGTCGTAACCGATCTCACCGTCGAATTTGCCGTGCACCGAATCCCATTTGAGCAGATGGGCCAGCGTATGCGTGTCAGTGAGATCGTTGATTGCACGAACCCGCTCGACTTGTTTTTGCGTCATGGCGCGCAACACGTTGCGCCCGATCCGGCCGAATCCGTTGATAGCGTAATTTGCCATAGAAGGAAAAGTTGAAGAGTTGAATCGTTAAACCGTTAAACATCGAACATCAAATATCGAATGTCGAAGGCGTTCCTCGTTTACCTCGTTGTCGCATTGTCGATCTTGTGTGGGCGGGCGGCGCGGACCGCCGCACCAACCTCTTCAGAAATGAAGACGATTCTTGTTCTGGGCGACAGCTTATCGGACGGATTTCAGCTTAAACGTAGCGACGCTTATCCTGCGCTTATCGCAACCAAATTGCGCGCAGCCGGCTTGAACTTTCAGGTGACCAATGCCAGCGCGACTGGCGGCACCACCGAGGGCGGCGTGGAACGCCTCCCGGCCCATTTAAAACGCAACATCGACATCTTCATTCTCGAACTTGGGACCAATGATGCCTTTCGCGGTGTGCCAGTCGATCAAATCCAAAACAATCTTCAGCAAATGATCGACATGGTGAAGGCGCGCAATCCGAATGTGTGCGTGGTAATCGCGGGAATGCAGCTGCCCAATTACCCCGCCGACGATTATGTTTCCGCATTCGGCAAAATGTTCGCCAAGCTCGCCACGAAAAACGGTGCGGCTTTAGTGCCATACCTTCTCGACGGCGTAGCAGGCAATCCGTCTTTGAGTTTGCCGGATGGTATTCACCCAAACGCCGCCGGGCAAAAAGTTCTCGCCGAAAATGTCTGGCGCGTGCTCGAGCCAATTGCCCGCGAAGTTTCCCGAGGTAGGGGCGGTTCACCCGAACCGCCTGCATTGTGATTTTTTCGGCCGATTGAAGTCACTCGCCTCTACCTGTCGCGGCTGAGAGACAACCACAGAACCAGCCTCGCACGTTAGATAAAGAGAGAATGGACCCTGCACGACCAAACGATCCCGACCCGAGCGATCCGTTCAATCCTGAACGGGCCGATCACGCGGTCCTGGAAACGATCGAGATCGCAACGGAAGGCGAAGATTGCGACGAATGCGTACGAAAGCTGCGCAGGCCGCTCATGAAAGTTAATGGCGTTCGCGACGTAAAAGTTGACCTAAAACATGAGCGCGTCATCGTGACATTCGATGCCCGCAAAACGCACGCCCCCGATCTCCACGACGCAATTCTAAAAAGCGGCTATAAGCCGGGGGCAACGGCGGATTGAAGAATCTGGTAGCGGCCTTAGTGCCGCGACAGCCGGGACACTGGGTTCCTCCCATCTTCATCAGACCGCCGGTTGTTGCTGCGTCAGGCAATGGAACGTGCCGAGTCCCCAGATCAATTCGCGGCAATCAATCCCAATGACATCCCGAGTCGGAAAAAGCTCGCCCAAGATTGACAGTGCCGCTTCGTCATTTGGATCGGCAAACGTCGGTACGAGCAAGCAGGCGTTTGCGATGTAGAAATTGGCATAGCTCGCGGGCAGTCGCAGCCCGTCGCGCATAATCTTCTTTGGCATCGGCAAGGTAACGATGTCGATCTTGCGCTGACCGGTGTGCATCTCGCGCAAACGCACGAGGTTTTCCTGCAACGGCTTGTAGTTTTCGTCGTCACGATTTTCTTCGACGACCGCTACCACAGTCCGTTCTGAAACAAAGCGCGCGAGATCGTCGATGTGGCCATCGGTGTCGTCGCCGGCGATACCGGGCCCGAGCCAGAGAATCTCGCGAGCACCAAGATAATCGCGCAGTTGTTGTTCGATTTGTTCGCGGCTGCATTGGGGATTGCGATTTGGGTTCAACAGGCACGATTCTGTGGTGAGCAGCGCGCCCGCCCCGTTTACCTCGACCGAGCCGCCTTCTAAAATCATGCCCGGATAAAAAACCGGCACATCGAGAATTTCGCCGACACGCGTCGGCACGACGTCATCGAAGTCGAACGGTGGATATTTGTTGCCCCAGGCGTTGTAATCCCAATCGACGATCGCGAGTTTTGGATCGGCATCGCGTGTGAGAAAAATTGGCCCGTGATCGCGGCACCACGGCTCGTTCGTCGGAATGCGATGAAACGCGATTTGCTCCATCGGTAATCCGCGGAGAACTCGGCGCGCCTCGGCTTCATGCCCGCCATTGCGGACATTGATACAAACCTGCTCCGATTCGACCAGCGCTTCGACCATTGCTCGCAACGTCGGCATAACACGATCGAACGAATCCGGGAAACTGATCCCTTCGCGTCGCGGCCACGACAGCCACGTGGCCGTGTGCGGTTCCCATTCCGCCGGCATCCGGTAGCCGAGCGCGGCGGGAGTCCGTGAGGTCATCAGGCGAACGTTCAACACCGAACCGGCCTTCGCAAGGCTTCGGCGTGGCACGCGCTCACTGTCCAACGCTTAACTTCGAAATCCTCGTAGCTGTTCCGGACTCACTGATGGACGGCTCACAGAACCGTGAGTACGCGGGCGCGGCGAAATTGTTTCGCTTTCAACATGCAGTCCGAGTTCGCGCAAAAGGGCAACATCGACATCAGCCGCGGGATTTTTTGCGGTCAGAAGTTTGTTCCCGTAAAAAATTGAATTCGCCCCGGCGAAAAAGCAGAGCGCCTGGCCTTCGCGAGAAATCCGGGTGCGGCCTGCCGCGAGACGCACGCGCGCTTTCGGCAAGGCGATCCGCGTCGCCGCGATCAACCGGACGAGCTCAAAAATATCCACTGGCGATTGATCAGCCAGCGGCGTGCCCGGCATCGCCATCAAACAATTGATCGGCACACTCTCGGGGGACGGATCGAAATTGCTCAACACTTCCAGCATACGCAGGCGATCAGCCTCCGATTCGCCCATGCCGATAATCCCACCGCAACAAACGGACATCCCGCTCTCCTGCACGGCCGCAATCGTGTCGAGCCGATCCTGAAATGTATGTGTGCTGACAATCTCCGGATAAAATTCCGGGGAAGTATCGATGTTATGATTGTAAGCAGTAACTCCGGCGGCTTTGAGTTTGCGCGCTTCCACAGGGCCGATCTCGCCCAGCGTGACGCAAACTTCCATGCCGAGTCGGCTCACTTCGCGGACAATCCCGAGCACGCGCTCAAATTTTTCCGAGCCATCGCGGACGCCGCGCCACGCCGCGCCCATGCAAAAACGCGTTGCGCCTTGTGAACGCGCCCGTTTCGCCGCGGCCAGAATATTTTCAAGCGACAACAACTCCTCGCGCTCGACACCGCTGGAATAATGAGCGGACTGCGCGCAATAAGCGCAGTCTTCGCTGCACCCGCCGGTTTTGATGCTGAGCAAACTGCAACGCTGCACTTCCGCGCCTCGCCAGTGCTCGAGATGCACCGCGCGGCTTTGCGAAATCAAATCGAAAAGCGGCTGATAATAAAGGGCCGAGAGCTGATCAAACGTCATCGCGTGGCCGCGATGTTAAATCGAAAATCGAAAATCGAAAATCGAAAATTAATTGACCCACTTGCCGTCGGTGGAAGTGAGGATCGGCAGTTCTTCCATCATGAACTGCGTTTTCCCAATCGCCCCGATCATGTGTGTGCCGGTCGCGCGATACCACTTCTTGGACATGCTCTCGCCGGTATGGCAGCCCCAACTCCTGACGTAGGCCCCGTGCGCGAAAGCGCGCCGATCGAGTTTGCTCAACTCATTCTCGTGCAGCCACGATTTCGATGCGCTGTCGAGCACGTTACTGTAATCGAACATGAAACAGGCCCGATTCGAGTGTCCGAAATACTCAAAGCCGGCAATCTTCACCCGATTCCGCGGCTGGCCGTTGTTCAAATAATCGATCACCTCCGAGCCAGCATGAAACCAAACGAGATTGAGATTGAATTTTTCGCGCACCGAATCGATCAAGCCGGTCAGATCCTGGTGTTCCTGGGTCGCGCGATCTAGATAGCCCTGTTTGTAAACCAGCCAGGTGATCTGCGCATCCGGGCCAAGCTGGGCACGCACTTGCTCAGTCCGCAGCCGCGCGGCATGAACAAAGTTCGCCCACCAATGATCGTGCGGATAAACTTTGTACTTCTCCCACTGATACATGGAGGGTCCGCCGACGACCATGATATATTCCCCGTTCGCGGCGAGAGCACTACCCCCAAGCAGGAGCAACAGCACAAGCAAGAAAGAAAGCCGACGTATGAAACCCATGAGCAGGAGCACTATTTATGCTGAAGACGAAAATCTGCAAGTGAAGGTGGTTTTAGACAGATCAACAGAATCCGACAAATCGAAGAGAGTTAGCAACTCAAGCCAGCGGCTTGGTGCGGTTTTTATTCCATGCATTTTGGTCATTGCGTCTTTAAAACTGCGGGTCGATTTCACCGCGGATTAGGTCTTCCCACGCCTGCCGCTCGCGAATCAGCGCGAATTTATCTCCGCTCACCAACGCCTCCGCAGGTAACGGCCGCGAATTGTAATTCGAAGCCATCACAAATCCGTAGGCACCCGCGCTCATGATCGCGAGCA
>WNFR01006460.1_pt1 | contig 16325 bp, 21 predicted proteins | sample 5400221 | NCBI WGS metagenome assembly WNFR01 (sample SAMN13153357, study PRJNA577476) | soil metagenome | isolation source: 40 cm soil under Madrone tree | place: USA:California | collected 2016-06-14 | reverse complement strand
CTTCGGGTGTGAATAGTATCCTTTGGCAACGGCCAAGTCGATATCGCGAGGCTGCGCAGCCGGATCTATTGTTGACAAGTTCTACGTTCCACCATCAGATCCGGCTGCGCAGCCTCGCGATATCGACTTGGCCGTTGCCAAAGGATACTATTCACACCCGAAGCAACTGCAGCATAGTTGAGTTACTATTTTATCCTATTATTCTGTTGAAATAGTTCCGTGTAATGTACAAACCGCCACGAATCTAAATTGGTGCAAGCCAATCCAAGTCATGTGAGCGAGTAAACAATGTCGCGACATTGCTCTCTTTTTTTTTTTGGACTGTAATTAAGTATGAGGTGACGTTCAAGCCTCATCTGGAATACGGAAAGCACTGTCCTGTCCCGGAAATACTCGCGGCGGTCAACGTGTTTATATTACATGTGTGTTGTCCGCTCGCACACTCACGTTCCGAATGTTCGCGTGCTCGTAAAACTACAATATACTTCCGTCCCTCATGTCCTTCAACGTCGGCATATGTGTGTTCAATTATACAGAATTGCAAGCAACCAAGACTCGGCACGGATTTCACTGACTAAGGGAAAATGGAGCATGACATAATGATGTCATTGCACCATCGTTGAAACCCGCTGGCCTTTGTGACTCTTTCTCCACTACCACCATACGCCATGTCTCAGCATTCTTCTCTCTCGTCTTCATCCTATTATGCCATTATCCCTGATTATGAGGACAAGTGGCCCATGCTCAATGGAGCTCATCAACACTCTGAATTGCATCTCCAATTTTGGGGCAAACCTATTGAAGACTACCAATCTGAGGTCAAATCTATGGACATAGATGTGGATGAAGAGACTGGAGAAGATGAAGATGATGAGCTTGGTTGTCATTACATCCTCAATGTTGGCATTGAAGGCATCAGATGTCAAATCTATGTTCGCAAAGAGTTTATTCAGTTTTACAATCTCTGTGACAATTATCTGGCAAAGGATAGGGAAGACTTGAAACCACACTCAGTTGTCATTTTAGGTCAACCAGGCATTGGTGAGTCCTTGTTTGCATGATCTTATGGTAACCAGTATTCACTACTAAAAGGCAAAACCTGTTGGAGGTATTATGCCCTGTGTCGATGCCTTAGTGAAAAGAAGCCAGTCATTTGGTATGATGATGGACAGCTCATTCTCTTTGTGGAGGAAGGTGTCTACACTGTACCCCCAAATTTCTCATCAACTGATTTTAAGAGCCGTGTCTGGACATTGGTCAATGCCAACAACAACATGGACCAAATCCTGCCTCATCTCATACAACATGACACTCAGCATCTTCTCATTTTCACTGTGTCTCCTAAATCAAGCCCATGGAAACCTTTGAGCAAATGCACATTGCCCACAGTCTTTATAATGAACCCTTGGACCAAAAGTGAGATATTTCAAGTGTTGGTTCATCTGTTTCCACCACCATTTTTGGGACTTATTTGTTCTGTGCAGTTCCATCATCCATGGGCTTGCAAACCAGCAACAGGCTATTTGTGATGCCTATGACCAGTATGGGCCCACTCCCCGGATTTGCTTAGACTACCTCAGAGATGAGGGTGTTGGTTTAATCAGTCATGAAGAGCACTTTCAAGCAGCATTAACAAATCTGTCGCTAGATCCACTGGAGAAGATCATGACAGCCTTGACTAAATATGAAGGCACCAACAACCTGTCTCCCCTTATTTTCCTCCTTAGACGCAGACAAATGACAGAGGTCATGGTCCCACAAACAGATTCCAACAATGTAGTGAAATATATCCTTGGAACTGTGCAGCCCATTACACATGTTGTTGAAGAGGAGCTACAGAACCACTTCAAGAGGCTAAGCCTAATGAACAAATGTGTTTGGTTTAACCGCTTCTCAGGAATTCCCACAGGAAGAGTTCTTGCCTGCCTGATGTATGAAACAATCGTCCACGAAACATTTTCAGAGAACATTATGCTCCATCTCTTTCCTATGAAGATGGACAAACAAAATAATTCATGGACATCCTCTCATGGAGATGTGTCTGTGCAACCATCTCCCATCAAAACTCAACCAACACGGACAATCATATATGGCAACTCTAGCAACTCTGACCTGGAGACTGGTTTGATACAACCTCAAGTCCACTACATACTGAAAAAGAAAAGCCAAGCTGGATTCAATTCATTCATCATGACTGACAATATACTGTATCTTTTTCAAGTCACCATAGTGTTGAAGCAGGAAATCAAGCCAGGCCTTCTGGACTTCTTTGAGAAGGTTTCAGAGGAATCACTACCACGAGATTTGCCATGGAAGTTTATATTTGTTGTTCCCACCCACCACACACAAATCAGCTGCCCTCAGCCAAAGGACTGTGGATTAGTGGAGAAGTTGCAAGGCAGGATGGAGCTATTCTCTGCGGTGCTGTATCCAGACTCTGTACTTGATTAGTTTGGTTCATCATGTATGCCACATACTCTCATTTTCCACTGTACTATGATATTCTGTTCCTGTCTCACCAACACTCCTCATTTTACTGGTTCCACATTGAGCTCCCCAGGTGATTATTTCTGTCAAATGCCATTTCACTGTGTGTCTACCTAGTCTAACTAGGCCTCACTCGAAGTGAGGCCTAGTTTTCAATGAAATCATTTGTGACATGTTATGCTCCTCATTTACAAAGGAACCTTGCCCGTTCAACTCTGCCATGTAAGTGTTCTCCTGATCTCGTGATCTCGTAAATGGCTCACCCAATAGTGATTTATGTTTCTAGCTTCTCACGAAACCTGCCCATTCAATAATCAATCAGGCTTTTGACTCAAGGCTGAGAGTTGATTTGCGCAGGCCCATCAACAGAGACGGGTTTGGAGTGGGTGCACTTTCAAGTTTTCTTACTGGCGACTCGGAGTATTAACACACAGACAGGTTGTCTGTACATGACGAAGAACTGGGGAATCACTGACAACCCTGTATCTTCACTTCCGTAAGTCCGGTAAGCAGTCTCCTCATTTCGACTCTCAATCTCGGGCGCCGATAGGAGAAAAGGCATGGAAACAATATAAACCTGACGCGCTTGGGCGGCTTGGGCGAGAAGATAGAGTCACCGTTGGTATTGTCCGTGAATGCCCACCTTCCATTGTTTTACTGTACGTGAACGATATCTCAGTGCCCACGTCCGCAGGTTCTTTATCCCTGGACAACTGCCATCCATTCGTCCACGGGAAGATCATGGTTTCGTTGTTCCTATCTCCTCCCTTGTACGCGCCGGTTAATTCGCGTTTACTTCATGCACAATGGAAGCATTGAAGGATTTGTGAAAATTAAGAGGAAATAAAGCAAAAGACCACTCCGAATCTGTGTTCCCGTTCACGATGTTGAATATTTCGTCCGGTAGTTGCTGTTGCAATTCCTATCGAAGGTTTGTCTATCACTACCCTACTGACGAATGGCAAGTCGATCGGACGCCTAAGTTGCGAAATCCGAACGCTTCGTCTTTCACACACGGTAAACTTCAACAAGCAATGTTAGCGACGATCGCGTCCCTCAACCAATTTGCAGAAGAAGCTGGCGTTGGACTTGTATGTTAGCTCGGCAACTTTCCATTTCTGACTTGACCTCTTAGTTTCGTAGCCTAGCTTGATGAATTTTTGTGTCACGGACGGTGTCAGTGTGGTCGCGACCCGATACGTCTCCTCACGGAACGATGCGTCCCTGTTGCCATTCCTCGGATCACGGGTCTCAATCGAATTTTGCAGTGGTTTTCGTCGGGGACGGCTTTCAGTGAATATGCAGAGGGCGGTCATTACAAGATGTCCAAGGCAGACAAGCGCGAAAATATCATACTGGTTGGTCTTCATTCGATTTGTCGAGCAAACCATAACGAAATCATCTTCAGATCGCAAGCGAGCCTCTTACCTTCGAGAAAGGTATCTATTGAACGAACACAATGTGTGCCGCTTACCGTCTTGCATTTAGCAGACTGGATGGAGAAAAGACCAACCACATGATTGTTGTCACAGCAAAGATGAACGTATTGCTTATTTCTATTGTTGACAAGTTCTACGTTCCACCATCGGATCCGGCTGCGCAGCCTCGCGATATCGACTTGGCCGTTGCCAAAGGATACTATTCACACCCAAGCAATTGCAGCATACTTGAGTTACTATTATATCCTATTATTCTGTTGAAATAGTTCCGTGTACTATACAAACTGCCACGAAATTAAATTGGTGCAAGCCACGCGGTCCAAGTCGTGTGAGCGAGTAAACACACGACATTTCTCTCTCACCAACTTGATAATGAGCTCCTCTTTCATCTGGCGTGCACTATCCAGCACTGCAACGTAAGTTGTCTACTCTTGCTCGAGAATGTTCCCATCCTGACCTCCCAGTGCCAAGTCTGTCCAATTTCTTGCAGGTCCTCTTATTCCTGCCATTGACACTGTCCACTTTGCCCAAACCCGCCTTCCTTCTCCTTTCCTTGCTCATCTTCCTCCAATCTCTCATTCACGGGACACTACAGCTTCTATGGGGTTCTTCAATGCTACCCGCATTGCAGCTTCCCATACAACCATTTCTCCTCCTCGTCTGTTTTAACATATTCTCCCAGTCTGTGAATCCCCTACTTCTTAGCCTGGCATCGTGGTGGGGTACCATCCTCACCCTTTCCAGTCCCCTCTTCATCATCCTCGAAGGCCTTTCTAGCTTGCTCGTAGCCCAGAAGTTGGGGCAAGTTGGGCGGGAACTCGTCGAGAAAGGCGAGTCGTATCAATTTGTCCTTCTTATTGCGTCCGCCGTCGCGTACGTGGTGTCTGCTTGGTGGATCGTTGCGGTGTGTACTCAATCTTTATTTTATTGTGGCGCTTTCCTCGAATGACGATCCGGCTGTTTGGAATAGGCCTATCCTGCCGCTGCCATGTCGCCCTTGTCAGCCACACTGCTCGGTGCTGCGTTGACGGGATTCCTTTTCCTAACTTTCATCGGCTTCGGGTTACGACGGACAAACGTGATCGAATCCTCTGGCCTTGCGCTGTTCATTGCCTATAACCTCTGGTTATGCGGTTTCGATCAACAGTCCTTTTCTGATCCCGCGTCTTCGTAGTATGTCGGGAATTCTTAATGAACCCTGCCCCCAATAACATCAACCACCAGTGCGCCCTTGCTCTCCAACATAATGCCACATCTCCAAACCTTAGTAAACTTCGTGACGAATACACTGCCCAAACCCGTCTTGGCTGCGCTTGTGTATCGTCTAACCATTTTGCTCGGTGCAGCTCGCGTCCTTCCGTCCATCGGAGCAGATTCATGGGAGGCGGACTATGGCGTGGATGATGGCTGGGATGGTCGACCAGTGAGTACTGAGATAGCTAATTGGACAATGCCTCAATTCCATCAGACTTCGAAACTCACACATATACTATTGACGTATCGTCAGTCCATCCTAGTCACGGTTTATTCTCATCTACTTCGTAAGTAACTCGAGTGTTGCATCCACCTCTCCTGTCGTGTCTTCTGAAACGGGCAATCTAACAGTTCTCGATCACTCGTCGCAGGTATGGTGGCGATGGATGAACATATTTTTTACTCTTGTTATATGGAGCATTGAACTTCTTGTGAGTGGTGAGGAAGACGCCATCACAAAGGAGTGGAAAGTAGATTAGTATTATATAAGCCAAATTGTCTTCATCTACAGTTCACTGGCATTCCAATGCCAGCGCCGCTACTTCGCACGGTGACGCGGTGGTTCTCATCTTCGGCGAGGGCTACGAAAGGTCTGCCAAGTTCTCTAGTCTCTGCCCGCGAGAGAGGAGTCCCCATAGACGTCCACCCTGAGGTCGAACAAGCTCTTTCGGAAAACCGACCATTGGTTGCATTGGAGACAGCAATTGTCACTCATGGCATACCTTATCCCATAAATCTTGAGACTACAATGTCCGTAGAACGGCATGTACGCTCAGTGGGTGCCATTCCGGCGACGATTGGCGTTATCGAGGGGAGAGTCAAGATTGGGCTCGAGTCTATCCAGTTAGAGCACCTAGCCGATGTGCGCACCAATTGCGGGTCGGTGAAGTTATCTAGAAGAGATCTAGCAGCTGCCATGGCCCTTAAAAGAGACGGTGGCACTACCTGCAGCGCCACCCTCATAGTTGCCGCGCTTGCTGGCATCAAGGTATCGACCAATGTCCTACCTCTTATTCTGACTGATCGAAGTGTTCGATTTTACTGCTTAGGTATTCGCTACAGGAGGGTTAGTCGTCCGTCCCTTCGCAGGTAGAGCCATATCTACTGAAGGTGTTTATCTAGGCTGGGTGGGGTGCATCGTGGCGGACAGGATTGTAAGCGACTCTAGCTCAAAAAGTTGACCTATGAATGACGTCATTTCGAAAGCAATGGACATATCTGCAGATCTCCAAGAGCTCACGAGATGTCCTGTGGGTTTGGTGTCTGCAGGGGTAAAATCAATCCTAGACATCGGAAGGTCAGGCTCTCACTGGCATTCATGGAAGCACGTTATTAAAGGGTACGGCTTCAGGACGTTAGAGTACCTCGTACGTTGCATGTGCGGACTATTGTTACTCTTTTCACTCAATGTAAATAGGAAACTCTCGGAGTTCCAGTGGTGACATACGGAGATTCCCAAGACTTTCCCGCCTTTTACTCCCCAAGTAGTGGGTTTAAAGTCGGTGTTTGATTCGTCTAAAGTACCTTTGTGATGCGCTCAGACACCCTGGGGTTCAGAGCCCATGGCGAGTTAACGATCCCGCCACTGCTGCGAACATTCTTTGTACGTGGCATATGACTCTTGGTACTTGGGTCACCTGAAACCTTTCTCCCTTGAGTTACCCAATGGGGACTAGGTATGACCCATGGTGTTTTATTCGGTGTTCCAATCCCAGAGTCCTATGCTGCTGTCGGGAAAGAGTTGCAGGAAGCGGTCGAACAAGCCATTCACGAGTCTCAACAAAATGGTATGGACAAACGAGGGAAACAAGTCACTCCACGGCTACTCGAACGGGTGAGGCAGTTGACCGCTGGAAAATCGCTCGCAAGCAGTGAGTGCATACGTACCTTATGGCTCCGACCAGACGAATGACAGCCCTAGCACAGATATCGCACTGATTGAGAACACGGCACTCAAAGGGGCTCAGATAGCAGTCGCCTATTCCGAGTTAACCAAGAAGCGCGAGCCGAAGCACGCAACAACCGTGAGGTTTTTAACATGTCAACATCCCGTTGATATCACTAACCCCATCTCGTCAGGTGGATGTCTCAATCACGCCCCCACAAAGCAAAACCCCTGCCAAACTTGTAGTTGTAGGTTGTGCTGCTGTTGATGTCGTTGCGCAGGCGAAAACGGCGCCTGATGCCGACAGTTCCCGTGGTCGGCACTCAACGTCCCCAGGAACTGTCACTCTCCATCTGGGTGGCGTTGGCCGGAATGTGGCTGAAGCCGCCTATCGAGTTTCTGTTTCGATGTTCCAAAGTCGGGCCTGGGATACTGTTCTCGTCTCTTCTGTAGGCGATGACCCGTTGGGACGTCTACTTTTGGACGAGATGCGAAGAATTGGGATGCGAACGAATGGTATCATTTCGAGCGGTCAGAAGTCGGCCGTGTGCAACATGATTCTCGATGGCTTTGGAAACCTCGTTGGAGGCGTAGCAGATATGGACATTGCCTACTCAATTGATCCAGAAATGGTGTGTCGACGCAATCATATTCCCTCTCAAGATTAGAACGTTAATCGTCGAGCATACTAGGTTATCTCCCGTGTTGTCGAACATGGTCCGACGCTTGTTGCGATGGACGCTAATGTGTCACCTGCTGTGCTCAAGGCACTAGTCGAACACTGCAATGCCAACAAAATCCAGAGTGAGTGCGCCAAATGTTACGGCGTTTAAGCGATCACAAACATTTGATTTCCGTAGCATTTTTGTAAGTTCGCGCGGCTGTTTCAACCGCGGGTCCTCTTTGATGTGCCACAGCGAGCCTACTTCCGTGATCAAGTCCGCATCCATTCTCCCTGCCATCTCGTCGGCCCTGGGATCAAATTTCGACGGCTCCCCAATCAAATTCGCCTCCCCGAACCTCTTAGAATTGGCGGCACTGTACAAGTGCGCTCGCATGGAGCCTTGGGAGCTAATGAGTCGTGACTATTGGTGGAGAACCATCGACGATTTCTCGATCGGAACAGAATTTCGCCTGTCACTTGATCGCTTGGCGCGTGAAAATGCCGGGACGAAAGGCAAGACGCTATCGTTTCTGGTGGATGGAGGGATAGCGCAAATGGCCGTCAATCTCCTGCCGTTCTTCCAGCACCTCGTGATTAAGTGCGGAGATCTCGGCGTGTTATTGGTAATGAGATTCTCCACAGTTAAGCCGACGGCGTGGGCCGGCGAGCGAACCGATATACAGCGACGCCAGATTGTCGTCCATGGAAAGTCCGAAGTCGTCGTTATCAAACACTATCCGGCCCGCGAGATAGACCCACAGTCCATCATCAGCGTCACAGGAGCAGGGGACAGCTTGGTGGGAACTATCCTCGCTGCCCTGACACACAACTCGTCCGCATTCGACAGCCCGGAGCAGCTGGATGACGTCATCGCGCTGGCTCAGTCTGCTGCAGTTCAAACACTGCAGAGCCCCTTGGCGGTATCTCCTTCGTTGTCTAGCAATGCATGATTAATTACTCAATGTTGCCATCTTATTCTGATGACACTAATGCTTCCTTGGTGGCGTGTCCATGATGTTATAAGCGAGTGTTAATGTGACGTCAACGGGCCAACGCGAACGTGTTCCCTAGCCTGTCGTTCCCTCTCCTTTGCATTGGCTATCTCGAGCTTGCGACGTGCCATGAGTTTCTTAATGTATCGACGCTTTTGGAAAGTGTCATCGCGATCCTGCCTATGACACGGAATCTACTAACCTGTGCCCCATGTCTTAACCGTGTGATGATTTGCGCAGCCTCGCCTTTGGTTAAAATTTTCAACCTCTCCAACACGTCACCATCCGAGTCTTCCCGAAGATCTCGCACGGACTTGCCCCACCTCTTCGCCACAAACAACTTCTGAGCAACAGACGCTGGTCCCTGTCGCCATTTTGCCGTCCGCCACAATCTTTAAATCAAGGTTCAGCAAAGATTCCACACAGGAGATCAGCCTGCTTACGCTTGTGATATTGGCCCTTTCAGCACCTTTTCAGCGACATACGTGTCACAACCCCGCACGGCGTCTGCGAGGCTGCTTGCGTCAAGGATTTTCCTGTTCGTCCGAAACTTCGATATGTTTAGAGCGGTGGCTGTCTGAGGATTCATTGTTGGGGAATAATGTGCGTTGAAATGTTGTTCTTTGTGTGGGGAAGGGAAAAGTCAAATGGTGATGAAATTGCTTTGTGTAAATCACGCTCACCCTCAGGTACAGGTTCGATTCGCACATGGCCTTTGCCCAAGCACTCGAGGACGTAGATGTCATCGCCGCAACCCACCCAGGCATTCTTGCTCAGTTGAGCTATATGAGGTGATGTACCGAGGTTCTGATTGACCAGAGAGAAGGGATTATCGTAGTCGATGTAGGTAACAGAGCGCGGTTCTGGTACGTCGCATCGATTATCTCCAATAGGAGTGACACACAAATTTCGAGTGGCGGAGTCCCTTCGTAATTCCATTTCTGTGACCGTTCCCTCTGAACAGGACATCAGCATCTCGGATAACTAGCAGACGAACGTGTTGTACCTTCCAGGGTTGTTGGATCCAGACCAAAAAGTGTTGGTACACTGACCATGCCGACGACACGCTTCATTGAATCAACAAAATCAATGATGTGGCAGTCCTGTTTCCCCGTGCCAGGGGACAACCTCATTCCGCGTCCAATCTGAAAGCACATTGACAAAGGGGAAACTCGACATCACATAACTAGCAACTGACCATTTGAATAAAACGATTCCGGGACCTCGTGGGTCGAGCAATTATCACACAGTCAATATTCGGGATGTCAGTGCCTTCTGTCAGGAGAACTATGTGATAGTAAGGGGTGTGTGAAGCGAGTCTTGGATGTAAGTGGATTGCACAGCTCACCGCAGTTCAAAAGAACAGGAAATTTCCCGGCTTTGAAGCCATCGATCAACCCAATGCGCTCCGCACTTGGAGTTCCCGAATATATGTACCGAGCGTCGATGCCCGCCAGTTGGAATGTTTTCGTCAGCTCCCGGACATGAGCGACGTTAACGGCAAAAACGATGGTCGATTTACGTTTGAAAGCTATACGAGTCTAGCGTTTGGTAACGTCTGTAGCAATATCACCGTAATGACCAACCTGCTCTGTCGAGCCACGTTTGAACAACAAGCTTGTTGAGTGTCTCGGTATTAATAACTTGAGCAAGGCTGGTTGGACTGAAGTCTCCGTTATTCGAGTTAAGGGTGACGTCCTTCAAATTAATGTCGGCTTTCACAGTCGTAAATCGGACGTTACAAAGCCTGGATTAAATGAAATGAATCATCGTCGATCTATGAAAAAATCACGACCTACCACTGCTCTTTAATCATGTCCAGAAAGTCTCGATGATATACAATCCTTTCAAATACCGAACCGAGTGCAAGCCCATCATGCCTACTGAAAGTCGCAGAGAATCCGAAGATGGGAACAGCGTCCCAAACAGGGCGAGCATGTGAGTAGCGTTCTGGAGATGTAATTCCTGGGTGAAAAAAGGACAGAATATGGCGGTATCTGACCCTAGAATAAGAATCATTCCCAGGAAAAGAAATATCCACACATACGATGGAGCTGCAGCATGGTGAGCCTCGTCAACTACTACGGCTTTGAAACCTTGCGGCGAGAACTTGTGGAGGCGCCCTGCTTCGAGCAAACTTTGGTACGTGGCGACGGTTCTTTCTACAGGTTTAGAAGATAATTGGCTCACCAAAGTGTAGCCAAGACTCACAGATCGGCATCGCCTGACGCTTTGTGCTTGCCACCCTGTTCAATTTCCACCGTCCAATCTGGTCGCTGTCGCCTTGCCTGCGCCGCAGCCTGGTTTGCTAGCTCTATGCTGTTGACAATGACCAACGACTTTGTTGCATTCGGCTGGCCTTTTCTCGGCTCTAGTCGCGAGAGGAGTGAAATGAAAACAGCTGTCTTGCCCGCTCCTGTTGGCAATGACACGCCAATACGTGAAGCCCCTGAATTGTGCGCGTCGAGACATGCATGTAGGCAGTCTTCTTGATAAGGACGCAGTGACAGCTGACTAGACTGGCGCAGTGATGCCTGGGTTGTAAACAAGCAGGAAACCAATAGACGGCGAAGCAATGGCGGTCTTCTAAATACAGACCTCATTAGACTCCACAAAGAGAAGGAGAGTAGCTTTTGGTTGTGCTACTTATTAATAATTATCAGTCAGGTTGGGTCAAACAAAGTGTGGGTCAAACAAAGTGTGGGTCAAACAAAGTGTATTTGTGGGGCAAACACTTCGAAAAACCACACTGGACATGTACGTCACTAAGAGAAGATATAATCGCAGCTCTATGCATTACGTAAAGAAAAAATTAGTGACGATCCTAGCAAAAGATCCTGCATTTATGAGGTGCTAGGCACTTAACCAGAACCTATCAAAGTTTGAATGAGAAACTACCCAAATAGCTGGTACCAAATGCACATACCACCAGAGTAGACTTTGCCGAACATAACTTGTTGGAGCTTGTCGTACAGTGACAACACACCAGCACCGGCAACACCACGAAGGATGTTAGCACCAGCACCCTTGAAGAGCGACTTTGTACCCTCTTTGGCGATGATCTAGAAGTAAAAAGTGAGAGGTACGGCATAACCAAATATAGGAAATGGGACATACCTGAGAGCTGGCATCAAACATTGATTTGTAATGTACAAGAAGGATGCGAAGAATGAGCCCTCAAGGGCGCCAACGAGAACTACAGGCTCTATTACAAATGTCAGTATTGATCTTGAATGCGAAACTGATAAAAAAAAACGAACTCAGAGAATCGTAGACACCGAAGTAGAGACCACGATAAACAATGATCCCGACGACAGAAGGCACAAAGCCACGGTAAAGGCCGGCAATACCATCCGAGGCCAGTGTCTTTTTATAAACATCAACCAAGCCATTGAACTGGCGAGCCCCTCCTCCCTTCGCTGACTTGGCATCATTCGCAAGACGTGTACGGGCGTAGTCAAGAGAGTAGACAAAAAGCAGTGATGATGCACCGGCAGCACCACCAGAGGCGACGTTGCCACCGAACCATTTCCAGTAACCTTCATTCTTCTTGAAGCCAAACAGAGACTTGAAGTAATCCTCTGAGTTGCCACGTCAGAAGATTACGCGACCCAAAAAGACGAGTAAGACACACTGAATGCAAAGTTCAACGCCTGGGTAGGGAAGTAACGAATGACGTTGGCGGTGTTGCCACGCCAGAGTGAGACCAGACCCTCATCCTTGTAGGTACGGGCGAAGCAATCGACGACGCCCTTGTAAGGATGTGAAAGGCGCCCCTGCTTGATCTGAAAAGACGATGGCATGTTAATGGAAAGACTAGGAAGTATATTTTCAACTATGACGTGCCATCTCATCCTGGTTCTGCACCAAGAGTTTGATACGCTCTATGGGTGCAGCAGATGTTTTGGCAACGGCCTACGAATAACGTAAAGTGAGTACACTCGAGTTACTGTTGATGAATGAGTGAACATACAGCAGAGACGCCTCCCATGAGGAAGTCGACTTTTGATATGCCATGTCATTAGCAGTGACGGTGGCATGTAACAAGATAACTAACATACCAGCGAAATCCTTGGGAGACTTGCCCTTCTTAGCATCGGCCATTTTGTTGTAGTAGAGAGAGGGGGAATAGGGAGAGAGGAGTAGCGAAGATGATGGGAGGAGGACAAGTTGAGAAAGTTGAAAAAAGGTTCGCGTGGGCTCTAAAGGAGCGGCTGTCCCCGGGATTACCCTAACTCCGCTCAGGACCGACCGAGCCGGATTGATTTCGATTTCGGAATTTGGCTGACAACTCCGTGAGATTTCATATATTACAGGCAGGTCCAATGCACATCTACGTCACGCCTATCCATTCCCAAACTGCGAGTAATACCCCGTTCTATGTGTACCGACCTGCGATCCGAATGTACCAGTAGACACCGGACCACGTAGAATTATTCACATTCCCGCTCACTGTTCGTGTCGTTGTCCCGTCGGTTGGTGGGTCCCCAATACGCGATTTTTTCCAAATCTCCTCGGTCGGCACGACTGGGTCCACCTCCGCTTTCCGTTTCTTTTCCAAACTACGATCCGATGCGTCCTCCTCGTCAGATTCTATGGTGAGGTCTATCACTTGCGTGCTCGGAAACCCGTTCGCCAGAGACCGTTCCCGGCGTGGTGGTGACAATTCACGCTTGACCTCACCCTCATCTTCTTCTTCGGAATCCAAGACGAGGACATTCTGTTCCTTTTCCTGGGACGAGGTATTGTGTATATGATCAGACGGGCTGCTTGATTCCTCTCGGGGATTCGGATGTGACGTAGGACTGGCGGTTGATGGCGCAGGCTTGTGGGTTGCCTTCCAAGTCGGCGAAGCGTACTTGTCATCGGAGGTGTGCCACTCGCCATTCGCTTCAACAATGACGTCATCGACAGTATCCGGTGTACTTTCTAATATCGAGTTGAAGTAACTGTGCGCTTATCAGTGACTCACTGAGATATAAAAAGACCTAATTGACATACCCATCCACTATCAGCTCCTCATGATTGATCGGCTTCTCACATACTGGACAAGACCACGTTGTTGTCTGCTCATTCACCGAATACCACGAAAGAGCATCGAAGCATTGTACATGAACACATTGTGAAGAGCGACACGGTGTGGTGATACGCCCATAACTTAGCTGAATAACGTCAATTCACTCAGTCACTTGAAATGCGGGAGCACTCACAGGGCATTTCAAGGACGTTTTCTGCGGACCGGCAACGATGTCTTCGTCTTCGTCTTTAGCGGCCTGCGCCCCTGTTGTCCGTTGTACTTGAGGAAAGGCTACACGGAAGAAATCGTGTACGTACGTTGGGCAAGAACGTCCTCACGACTCCGAGATTTGCCCTTCTTTACTCTCTCAATTAGTTGTTGTACTGTAGTGACTTGGACAAGCATGGCGACCATATAATACTTCTGTTAAACGTCTGATCAGATGTCTGCGTTGCCTATAAACGGAAACTCGCACTTTTGGAGGTGGAGGTGGTTGATTGCTGTTCGTTTGACTGTTTACGTAGACCATTTCTACACGATTCTGGTGTCCAAGGGTAACCCTTATAGAATCCCCGAGATGAGCCGGGGGTGCAGTTCCTGGTTTTTTCTTCAAACCCTTCGTGCTTGCGGTGATTTGAACCTGATTAACTCTGATCTCGCATGTTGGGGGGAATTCGATGGGACACGGATTTCCACCAAAACGAAGCCCAGACGCCCCGAGAGCGAAGTACGAAGAGGAAGTACAGTAAAGACGAAGCTGGTACGTTGGACTGAGCGACGAGTCATGAGGTGCATACACTTATCCGAAATGGCAGCAACGCACTCGAGTAAAGTGAGCTTTGCAATTTGATCAGCATTCAGAGAAAATAATAGAACTTGTTGACGACGATCGCCGGAACTGGTTGACTCTGGATTCCGTTAGATAGCGCCAAGCCAGCTAGTAATCCAGGCGCACCAGGGCACTCCGCAATATTTGATACGGTCTGATCGACTCGAAAGAATGGAGAAGATTTGAACAGAATGGCTGCATAATATCAGCTTTGACAGTGTGGAAGAAGGGGAAGCAGCCTACCGGGTCTGGGCAAAGCCACCTGCGCACTGGCATGGGTGGAAGGTGTTACAATGGGCAGCGTGGGGTTTCGGGGAGTAGCAAAGGGGTCATAACGAGGAAGGTTACTTGGGCCTGCTGTGGTACCCGCATAGGGTCGGGTAACGGGAGGGATTCCGGGATAAGAGTTCGCGGTCGGAGAGGTGGAAAGACCCTGTGCAGAATGCGCATGACCTCGCCACCTATTTAGAGCGAACGGTAGGTGTGATAGGAGGGTCGGAGGGAATAAGAGGATGGGACGGGGACAGAGAACATTCGACTCACATGCCTGAGTTGCGCACTTGGTACAATACACTCCGGGCTTTATTCCATTTATCTATGTTGCTCGATACGCGCCATTCATTAAGAGCATTGAGTATCCGGTCAATGAGATCCTGCTTCTTGCCAGACTTGCTAAGCATTGTCCAGCACTCATCGTTGAATCCGGCGATGATCTGCTTAAGTCGGTCAACGGTGTTATGCTTTACGTTGACCTTGAGGGTCTATGGGATAGTAAATAGTCAGGTGGCGTGACGGGGCAAATGCATAGGAAAATACATCGAAATCGCCCCAGGGATCGACGGCGGACATGGTAGGGGACGGAGCGTTCGCGGCACGGCGAAGAGACAAGGACTGGGCACAGGGAAGGCACACCAAACGAGGGTAAATACACACGTGATTTCACAGACTTAAATTTGATTATGGTAAATAATTAATGAATTAATGTCCACTCAAGACGACTACGACAAGTTGACCCCAGAGGAGAGGGAAATTCGCGACAAGGCTGACCGCCGACGGGAGGATGAGGAGCAAGCAGGTATGTCCACTGTTGTCTGCGCGTTCACCAACCAATTACGCTAGCCCTGCCTTATTCTTGGAAGCAAACTCTGCAAGATGTCGACCTTGTCGTGCCTGTTCCTAAGGGGACCCGCGCACGCGATCTAGTGATCGTAATCTTGAAGAAGAGACTAAGCGTAGGACTCAAAGGCAAGGATCCCATCATGGTTGGTGATCTCTGTCAGGACATCAAAATCGAAGAGAGTACTTGGACGCTCGGTTAGCGCACATGCACCCGTGGTATCTTCCCTACTTTAAGCTAGGTTTCAGAGGATCAGTCGTCTGTGGAGCTTCACCTTGAGAAAGTGAACAAGATGCAATGGTGGGAAAACGTCCTTACCCATCATCCCAAGATCGATACCAGGAAGATCCAACCTGAGAACAGCAAACTCAGCGACCTTGATGGCGAGACAAGGTCAGTGGGGACTGTTCGATGTTTTTTTTCTTTCATTTCACAATCGCTTCAGAGGAATGGTTGAGAAGATGATGGTTTGTCTTTGATCCTCTTTCACCTTTGCGCACTCATGTTAAGATCCCCAAAGTTCGACAACCAACAGAAGGTCTGTCTCCATTGGGAGTTCCCCAGCATTACTAATGTGCTTTAATTCATAGCAACTCGGGAAGCCCACCTCCGATGAGACTAAGAAGCAAGAGGTGCGTTTA
>WNFR01003463.1_pt1 | contig 16326 bp, 15 predicted proteins | sample 5400221 | NCBI WGS metagenome assembly WNFR01 (sample SAMN13153357, study PRJNA577476) | soil metagenome | isolation source: 40 cm soil under Madrone tree | place: USA:California | collected 2016-06-14 | reverse complement strand
TGGTCGATCCGCGTACCACCTGGCCGCTCGACGAGAAAACACTGATCGAGTCGGCCAGGAAGACATCCCGTGTGATCGTGTTGGATGAGGCTACGAGCGCTACGGTGTGACGGCAGAGATTGCATCCGTCATCGCGGAAGGCGCATTCTACGACCTGGACGCGCCCGTCAAGCGGATGGGGGCGATGCACGTTCCGATCCCGTTCTCTCCGCCCCTGGAAGATGTCACCGTTCCCACGGATCGAACCGTGTTCGAAGCGGCCCGGGCACTCTGCAACCGGTCCTGAACCCGCACTAGGAGGCTCATCATGGCATTGCCAACATACGGAACGATGGCCGTCGACTGGGAAAAGCGGGTCGACTTCGATCGCCTGCGCCGCGAGCGCCTGCAGCGGGTCAAAGACATGCTGGCCGCGTCTGAGATGGGCGCCCTGCTTTGCTTTGACATGAACAACGTGCGCTACCTCACTTCGACGCACATTGGCACGTGGGCGCAGGACAAGGCCAACCGCTTCACGCTACTCCCCCAGAACGACGAGCCGATCCTCTGGGACTTCGGCTCGGCTGCCCGTCATCATCAACTGCATTGCCCGTGGCTGGGCGAGCGGTCGCGTCCCGGCATCTCGATGCTGCGGGGCGCGATGACGCCGGAAATGGGACGCGCGCAGGATGTCGCCAAGAAGATCCGCATCGAACTGGAGATGCGTGGGCTTCACAAGGAACCGGTCGGCATCGACATCATCGAGCCTCCGGTTCTTTTTGCCCTGCAAAAGGAAGGCATCGACGTTGTCGATGGGCAGGCGCTGATGTCGGAAGCGCGGGTCATCAAGACGCAGGACGAAATCTCGTTGCTGAACACGTCGGCGATGATGGTCGACGCCGCCTACGACGAGTTGTATCGAGCCATGAAACCCGGCATGAGCGAGAACCAGGCGGTCGGCCTGGTGAGCAAGGTTCTCTATGACTTGGGCTCTGAATATGTCGAGGCAGTGAACGCCATTTCCGGCGAGCGCTGCAATCCGCATCCGCATGTTTTTTCGGATCGCGTGCTGCGACCGGGCGACCCGGTGTACTACGACATCCTTCATTCCTACATGGGATACCGCACCTGCTACTACCGGTGCTTCACCATCGGATACGCGTCGCACGCCATGGTGGACGCATATAAGAGGTGCCGCGATTATCTCGATGCTGCGATTGATCTGGTTCGTCCCGGGCGCACGACTGCAGAAATCGCCGCGGTTTGGCCGAAGGCGACCGACTTCGGCTTCCCCAATGAAGAAGCCGCGTTTGCGCTGCAGTATGGCCACGGCATCGGGCTCGCGATCTGGGAGAAGCCGGTGATCAGCCGCCTGGTGTCGTTCGATCATCCGTGCGAGATCAAGCCGGGCATGGTGTTCGCGCTCGAAACATTCTGGCCTTCCAAGGACGGCTGGAGCGCGGCGCGCATCGAGGAAGAAATTGTGGTCACGCCCGCCGGCCACGAAGTGATCACGCGCTTCCCCGCCGAACAGTTGCTGGTCGCCGGCGCACACTACCACACCGTGAACGGCCCGCTGCCCACCACGCGCGAGAGTGAGGCGGAGCCGAGCCAGCACGTCAAAGAGATGATCGAAGCGAGCGCGCGCACCGAACGCGTAGCAGTCGGAGACTGAACACCCGGGCCTGAGCCCCCATCCCCATGCCCATCAGTGTCGTCATGCCCGCTCTTGAAATGGCGCAGGAAACCGGCAAGCTCGTTTCCTGGCTCAAGAAAGAAGGAGAGAGGGTTGCCAAGGGCGAGCCTCTCCTCGAGATTGAAACCGACAAAGCGGTGATGGAGATCGAGTCTCCCGGGGACGGGGTGCTGGCCGGAGTCAAGGCGCACGCCGGCGCGGAGATTCCGGTCGGGCAGACCATCGCCTGGATTCTGCGGCCGGGCGAGGTCGCTCCTGCAGAGCAAGCACACGCCGAATCAGGCCGGCGGCATGACACGGTGGCGGTTTCCTCGGGTGCTCCCGTCGAAGCGCCCGCAAATCCGCCTGTGTTGACTGCAAAGATTTCCCCGAAGGCGCGTCGGCTCGCCCGGGAACAAGACGTGGATCTTGCGCAGATTCGCGGGTCCGGTGCCGGAGGCGAGATTCTCGCATCCGACATTCTCGCCTTCGCTTCCTCGAAGGTCGCTCGCGCACCGTCCAAACCCGGCGAGCGCTCGGAGGCGCTCACACCCGTTGCGCGTCTCATGGCGGAGCGAACCACCCAAAGCTGGACGAGCGTGCCGCATTTCTTTGTGACGCGCGAAGTCGATGCGGGTGCATTGAACGAGGCCAGGCAACGACTGGCCGCGGCTGCCGAAAAAACCGACGGAGTGCGGATCACGCATACCGATTTGCTGGTGCTCCTGGTGGCGCGCGTTCTCACCAAGCACCCGCGGCTGAACGCGAGCTGGGTGGGCGACGGCATTCGCGACAACCGTGACATCAACATCGGATTGGCGATGGCGGTCGACGACGGCGTGGTCGCACCGGTCGTTCCGAACGCCGACAGGGCGCAACTCGGTCACATTGCGACCCAGCGCGGGGATCTGAGCGATCGGGCGCGTGCGGGCAAGCTGCGTCCTCAGGATCTCGCCGGTGGGACCTTCACGATCAGCAATCTTGGGATGTTCAACGTTGACGCCTTTACGGCAATCATCATCGCTCCCCAAGCGGCGATCCTGGCGGTCGGGCGCATCGCCGAACGGGTGGTCGCGGTGGAGGGCAAGCCGGTCGTTCGGTCCATGATCTCGCTTACGCTCTCCGTCGATCACCGGGTGGCAGATGGTACGCGTGCCGCCCGTTTTCTGGACGATCTCGCGCTAGCGATCGTCGATCCGAGTCCGTGGATCGAACCGCGGTAGCAGGGTGCGGAAAGAACGCATGGTGCCGCGGGAAAACGAACCTCAAGCGCAAGACATTTCCAACCGTTTGTCGGCACAAGTGAACTCGTGCCTTTCCCTTTCTCCCTCCACGAGGCTCTTTTACCCGGGGGCTCGACGGTCGCAGGCGAGAAACGTGCTTTTCTCATTCAATCTGCGCACCCAGCCTCTCACTCAGGCTGGGGGGTGATACGCCGCGAACAGGTCGTCTCAATTCCGGATGACTGGAATGACAATCCTTTCCGACCACCGGGTCGGGACCACCATCGGAAGTTGCCTCGGGGGTGGTAACGTCGCAAGGGTGGCCTCAACGGCCGCGGCCGCGACGTCCTGCAGCGGGCTCGCATGTTCGGCAGGTGGTGCAATCGTGCCAGCGGGAGCATGAGGGCGTTCTGCGCGGCCAACTTCGCTGCCAACCCAGCTTCTGCAAATCACAGAACAGGGTTGTTCACAGTCTGCACGGCCCGCGGAGATGGCCCGCCGAGATTGACCGCAAATAGCAACCAGCCTAACATTCTCTCAAATGTCAGGGTCCACATCGCGCATCGGCGAAATGCTCGGCCATTACCGCATTCTGGAGAAGATTGGCGCGGGGGGGATGGGAGTGGTCTATCGCGCCCATGATGAACGGTTGGATCGGGATGTTGCCCTGAAGCTCCTTCCGACTGATGGATTTGCCGATGAAACGGCTCGCAGGAGGTTCCGACGCGAGGCGCTGACTCTGTCCAAGCTGAACCATCCCAACATTGCTACAGTGTTTGACTTCGATACTCAGGACGCCCTCGATTTCCTGGTAATGGAGTACGTCCAAGGAGTCACACTTGCGGACAAACTTGCGAAAGCAGCGTTGCCAGAGAAAGACGCCCTGGCTCTGGGCATCCAGATTGCCCAGGCCCTGGAGGATGCCCACGAGCACGGGATCATCCACTGCGACCTCAAGCCCAGCAACATCATGGTCACCACAAATCGGCAAGTGAAGCTGCTCGATTTTGGTCTGGCAAAGCTGCTCCGGATCAGTGGGACAATGACCACGGTGAGTGTGCCCGACGTCTCAAAAATTGCCGGGACACTACCTTACATGTCCCCGGAACAGCTGCGTGGTCACCCCGCCGACTCCCGCAGCGACATCTATTCCATGGGAACGGTTCTGTATGAGATGACAACCGGACATCGACCTTTCGAGGCGAGATTCTCGGCGACGCTGATCGACGACATCCTGAACAAACTGCCTCCACCGCTGGCGCCATTCAATTCCGCAGTGTCACTCAGGCTGCAAGACATAATCCTGAAATGCCTGGAGAAGGACCCCGATAATCGCTACCAGTCTGCCAAGGAACTGGCTGTCGATCTCCGGCGATTGGCATTGCCGACCAGCGTTCCTGATGAGGTGCCAACCAAAGGACACCTAGCGGAGCGAAGAACTTCTTCCCTGAGACTCGTCCTTTTCATCGTCGGAATCGCCACCCTGTTCGCCTCGCTTGGTCCGGTTGTTTGGTACTCGAGGATTATGCCCCGAAAGCACCAGGTTGTGCTCATGGGCGATTTTAAGAATCGTACGGACGAAAGAGTTTTCGATAACACCATCTCCGAGTTGCTCACGGTTAATTTGGAACAATCAGGTTACATTTCCGTTTTTTCATTGAGCCGAACGGCCGAAGTTTTGAGGCTGATGCAACGTGCGCCCACCGGTTCCATCGATGAGGCCACGGGTCGGGAAATTTGCCAGCGAGAAGCGTTGAACGCGGTCATTCTCGGGTCGATCACGAAACTGGGGAGCCGGTACGTGGTAACCGCGCATGCCATAAGCCCGGAGGGCCAGAGTTTGGCAAGTACCGAAGATGTCGTGGGAGATGCAGGAGAGTTGCCGGCAGCTCTGGACAGGATTTCCAAACACTTGCGCAATGCCCTGGGGGAATCCAAACGACAAATCGCCCGGGCTTCGATTCCCGTGGCCGAGGTAACATCCTCTTCCCTCGAGGCGATTCACAGTTTCTCGCTCGGAAAACACTGGCTCTATGCGGGATCGGTGCAGGATGCGAGAGTCTATTTTGATGAAGCAGTCAGACTGGATCCCTCGTTTGCGATGGCGCGTGAATATTTGGGGATCGCGTATCTTCATCAGGGGAATCGGGCACGAGCGGAAGAAGAACTTAAGAAAGCCCTGCCCCTCATCGACCACGTCACCGAGCAGGAAAGGCAAAAGATACTAGGCGACTACAATTTTCTGCGTCGCGATTTCGACCAGGCAATCGTTTACTACCAGCGCCTCAAAGAATTGCGCCCGCGAGATTCGGCGCCCAGCTTGAACCTGGCGCAATGCTTTATGGAGAAGCGGAACTTTGATTCTGCCCTTGCGGAAACCAAGGTAGCTCTGCAATTGGAGCCCGCGGCGGGTCCAGAGAACAATCTCGCAGAAATCTACCTGTTGAAGGGCAAAATTAGCGATGCTCTCATTACGGCAGAAGGGGTTGTGAGAAAGGACCCAAGGAATATCCGCGGTTTGGAGAATGTCGGATGGGCCTACCTTTTGAACAATCAGCTGTCCGAAGCGCGCCGCATTTTTGAACATATGGTTGAGCTCGGCGATGACGCAGAGTCACGAGGAAGGTCTGCTCTTGCCGATATTTCCCTATCCACGGGGCACTATAGCGAGGCGAAACGGCAGCTCGACGCCGGAATCGCAGTGGATCGACGCTTAGGAAACTCCTTCGCGGCAAGCAAAAAACAGATCTTGATGGTAACCAGCTCCCTGGGATCTGCTGGTGGTTCATCGTGGAGTGATCATGAACTCGACCAAGGTGAGAGTGACCCCGAGCTGCTCTTCCTAGCAGGTTTGTTCTACACAAGTGCGAACTTGCGGCCTGAGGTCGCGCAAACCTGCGCTCGTCTGGATGGCTTCATCAAAGAGAATAACGTCCGAACCCTGCAGTCCTTCCGCCAGATGCTAGGCGCCCGGCTGGCTCTCCTGGACAGCAATCCAAATGCAGCGGTAGAAGCCGCCAAACATGCCGTGGCCTTCGAAGAATCTACTCTGGCTTTGCAGATCCTTGCCGAGGCAAACGATGCTGCGCGGCGGCCAAGGGAAGCTATCGATGCCTACGAGAGAGTCCTAGGTCGAGCGGCGGAGAGAAGCCAAAGCTATGATTCTCCCGCACACCATGAGTTGATCAAGATACACTATCGCTTGGGCGTTCTCTACGATGGGATGGGCCAAGCCAACGAGGCCCGCACACACCTTGAGCAATTCTTGACCTGGTGGTCGCATCCAGAAGGTAACTCGAGGATCTACAGCGACGCCAAGGTGAGGTTGCGGCGTCTGGCAGCAGCGGTATCGAGAACCGGCGTTCCGACTCCGGCGATGTAAATTACCGATTCGGCAACACCGTCGATCCCGAGTTCCCTTTCGATGAGGGAATCTCTCAAAGCCATGGTACAGAAAGCTGCCAGTCCAAGCCACGTAGCCACCAGGCAGAATGTTTGGCATACGTGGCCTGCATCCAACAAAACGGTGCGGTAGGCCCGAGAAGTCGGATACTTCCACATTGCACGCGGGAAGACGGCCGTCATGATAAACAAAGCAGCTGCTTCCCTTGCCCAGCGCTGGCCTACGCAGAACTGACCGGCCTTGTCCGGAACATTGCGCATCATCCGCAGTCGTTCGAGACAGTGAGCCCGCGCGCCATAGTGATAGAGGCCCGGTTCTAGCCCTTCAATTCGCATGCCGAGCAGATAGGCCTCAACCGGATGACGCGCTCCCGCCGAGGGACTGGTCTTCAGAGGTAGGCGGCCCAAAACCGGGATCTCCAAAAAGCCGGTTACGCCCCAGGTATAAAAGAGGAGTTTCGACAACGCCTCAAACGACAGCTCCTTTTGGGAAAACTCTCGCCGGGTACGGCGTTGCATGAGGACCTGAGCGAATCCCGGCTCGGGCTGGGGCCGTTGCAGGCGGATCCTGGCGCTGCCGCGATATGCTTTATAAAAAGGTGGCTGGGGGCTAGCCTCTAGAAGCTGTTTCTGAATTTTCAGGAGTTGCCTTGGCCGGGATTCGTAGCGCACATCCTTGGTGCCAAAGTGAAAGAAGCCGGCATGCGGCAGCCACGGCGACCATGATTTCTGAAGGGCTTCATCCTGCAGCGCCGCGGCGGTGTTTTTCTGCACCAGAACACCGTGCCGCAACAATTTGCGAAGCGCCCTAAGAACGTTTTGGTCCTTGAATTGAGGGAGCCGTCGCGTTATTTCCGCAGTCGACAACCAGTCATTCAGAAGGCTCAGCAACAGAACCATCACGGGGGTGGCGGTAATTGTAACGCGGGTGCGATAGTTACTGACCGCCAGCTGTGGTCCTTCCCAATAGCACACAACACTGCGCGCTCTCCTGACCAATGAGAGAGGTGAGAGAACTACTTTACCGGCGTTCTCAGGAAGCGCGTTTGTCCGGGACCTTCTGCGGGCTTGGGCGTGGTGCTGGATCCGGTGCCGGTGCGTGAATGCAGCAGCCCCGATACGCGTCTTCGAGAGCACTGACGCCTTTACTGAGCTCTTTCGAAGCATCTGCAATCTGCGCTATCGCTTTTTGAATCGCCAGAAACTGGTGTTCCTTGAGAATCCTGTCGCTCGGCTCGTACTTGTACATGCTGTCCCCCTCATGAATCCGGTTAGGACAAATTGCGAGGCACTCTAGTACCAGGACTTTCAAATGTCAAATGGCATTTTGGGAGCGAGCCTTCTAAGGGGCGGCGTGATTCCCCGGTTCTTCCGTGGGGCACGGAATCCCCGGTTTCCACGGTGTTCGCACACTGGGAGTGCAACCTTTGCGAGGGACCTGCGTTCCATTGAGAGGGTCCCTGGCTTGCAGAGATGGCCTGCCGGGGACCGGTTGGAGTCAATTCTGAGGTCCAGAAATGAGGCGCCCATGAAATCGTTGCGTGAACAAACATTTCGGCAGTGCAAAAAATTGCGACTCGAACTGCTCGGGCTCTGTACGGCGGTTTTGATCGCTGCGTCGTCGTTGGCGCAGGAGGCCCGCTCACTCGGGTGGGTCGTCATTCCGGTTGCAGAGTATCGAACACTTCACAGCCAAGCGTATCCCGCGGAAGCAGAACCGGAAACATCTCCGGTGCAGGCAACACTCACGCGGATCGACTACGCCGTGCATATCAGCGGAGACTTGGCGAAAGGCCGCGTAGAACTCACGGTCGACGTGCTGAAGAGCGGATGGGTGAGTGTTCCGATTCCGGCAGGGCTCCTGGTGCGAGAGGCGCGGCTGGATAACAAGCTGGTGTCTCTGGTGCCGAGTTCTGCAAGCAAAGCTAGCGCCCCGCTGAATGCAGTTCTGTCGCATCAAGGGCGGTCGGTGCTCGTTCTCGATATCGTCTTGCCGGTCACCTCCGCGGCGGGAACTGAAAGTATCACATTGCCGGCAGCGAACTCAGGAGTGACCCGAGCTTCGGTGGACCTCCCGCGGCAGGGCGTCGACGTCCAGGTAGCAGGCGGACTCCTTTCGGAGAAGTCCGAGGCAACCGCCAACAGCAGGTGGGTGGCGTACGGGCAAGGTAACGAGCCGCTCACCTTCACGTGGCGCCGCAAGACCGAAGACCACCGAACGACTCAGCCTTTGCGATCGCGCGGTTCGCTCACCGAATTGGTCAGCCTGGGAGAGGACTCGACTTCGATTTACGCTGAAGTGAGCGTGGATATCGTGCAGGGCGTGGCGAGTGACGTCCGGCTCCAGCTTCCCGAGACCGTTACGGTCAACCAGGTATTGGGCGCGATGGTATCGGACTGGCAGGTGTTGGGTGGCGAACTGGTCGTGACATTCCTTGAACCGGTGCAGCAGAGCGCCAAGTTTGTCATCTATGGAGAAACACGTCTCGCACGCGACGGTCAAGTCAGCATTCCTGTTCTGCGCCTTCTGAAAACCGAGCGGGACACGGGCGGGCTGGCGGTCGAAGTCCTTGGGGCGGGGGAAATCAAGGATCTGAAGACGCAAGGACTGGAACAGGCGGATGCGAGTGACCTGAGCGAGACCGTCGCCAGCCGGCAATCGCCCTCGCTGGCAGCTTTTCGCTTTCGCTCTGGGGAACCCTCGACAGTCCGTGCTCTCACGGTCAACGTGGCACGGTACACGCAGCAGGCAGTCTTGATGGCCAACATCGAGGAAGCGCGTTACCAGGTTCTCATGAGCAAGGAAGGGAAGACGCTGGTGCAGGCGCGCTATGCCGTGCGGAACAATCAGCGAAACTTCATGAAAATCACTCTGCCGGCAGGCGGCGTGGTGTGGAGCGCTTCGGTGTCTCGGAAACCGGTGCGGCCGGGGCAATGGCCGGATGGCAGTTTGCTGCTCCCCCTGGAGAAGGCGCGAGGCGGCGAAGATGCGCCCCCCTTCGTTGTTGAAGTTGTATACCTGCTTCGCGGAACCGCATGGGACGATAAGGGCAAGACGCGGCTTGCCCTGCCTGCGCTGGATTTGCCGGTATCACGAACCGGACTCCTTTTGTATTACCCACCCCTGTTTCGCGTAACGGCGGAACCCGGTTCGTTCCGAACAGAGGCTTACGCAGGCCCAACCTCACCCGCGTTCAGTCCGCCACCTCTGCCGCCCCCATCGACTGCGGATTCTCCGGTCAATGGAGCAGAAATGGGAGCTCTGCACAAGGAGCTCAGGGACCACAAGGACGAAGAATCCACTCAGGCATTGATCGACAAATTTCGGGCGCAGTCGACGGCAGGAAGAGTCACGGGCATTCTTCCCATCGCAATTGATTTTCCGGCGCTTGGTCCCTCGGCTTATCTGGTCTCCGAGCTCACCAGCGAAGGCCAGTTTCCGGCGGCTGATCTCAACTACCAGCGAGACAAAAAGGCGGGGTCGCGATGAAAAACACTCTGTTTGTTTTCGTGCTGATTCTTTCGGCGGTCGCAATGGCGCAACCGAAGAGCGGCTTGCCCCTGCCAGATTCGGGCGACGTCACGCTGCCGCTCGATGAATATAACAAACTGCTCGAACTGGCGGGCAAGCCGGCCAAGAGGCCGGAGGTTCCACCCCAGAACTACTCGATTCAGTGCGCAGAATTGAAGTTTCGGGTCGAGAACGAAGCAGTGCTAGGGAGCGTGCGGTTGGAAGGAGAGGTATTCAAGAAAGGCGTAACCAAAGTGCCCTTGCTCAAGGACATGACGATCCTGGACGCGCGGCAGGATAACAAAGCAGTGCCGCTGCAGCAGGACAATGGCACCCAGTTTGCGGTCTTGAGTGGGCCATCGGATTTCTCGATCACTCTGAACACCGGCTTGCCACTTCGCATCGAGGAGGGAAGGGCGTCGTTTAGTTTGCTGGCGCCGGCCTCGGGGAGCGCACAACTTAGCATGATCGTTCCGGGCGAGCATATCTGGGTCAATATCAGTCCCGGCCTGATCACCAGTCGAAGCTCCCAGAATGGCAACACGACGGTCGAGGCGACGTTGGTGCCCGGACAGTCTGCGAACATCTGGTGGGCAACGCGCGGGACCGATACCCAAAAGGCGCCCAAGGAGGTGCGCTTTCTCTCGGACGTGATGACCCTGCTGTCGGTGAGTGAGTCGGAATTGCGTGTGGCCGCGCTGGCGGACATAACGGTCGTACAGGGCGAGCCGTCAGAATTTGCAGTTGAGGTACCGGCGGGTTACGAGGTAACGGGCGTCACGGGAGCCTCGCTCGAATCCACCGAGGAGCGCGGCGGTGCACTGGTTTTGAAGGTGAGCGCCCGGAGCCAGCGTTATCAGTTCCTGATCTCCATGGAACGTTCGATCAGTGATTCCAAGGCCAGCGCACCCTTCCTGACTTTCGAGAATGCCCAACGGGAAACCGGAGAAGTGCTGGTGGAAGGAACGGGCACGATGGAGCTCACCGCCACAGAAGGGGGCGGTCTCAAGCGCATGGACGTCAAGGAGACCAGCATTTACCTTCGTTCTTTGGCGCACTCTTCGCTGCAAGCCGCATTTCGTTTTCATAGGCAGCCCAACGAACAGCCCACTCTTGCGCTGGAGTGGACCCGCTTTCCCGACAGCAGCTTGCTGGCCGCGGTGGCCGAGAGCGCCGTCGTTACCACGCTGGTGACCTCCGAAGGAAAAACGCTCACGGAAATCAAGCTGATGATCAAGAACCAGGCGCAGCCATTTCTCAAGGTGGCGCTACCCTCGGGCGCGAGCATTCTGTCAGCGGATGTAGGAGGCGAAAAAGTGAAGCCCGTACAGGGTCCGGACGGCAGCCGTGTGCCGTTGCTGAGGCCTGGGTTCCGGCCTGCCGGCTCGTACGAAGTCTCCTTCGTTTTCATGCACTCGGGCGTACCGTTTGCCAAGAAGGGCGGCTCGGAGCTGTCTCTGCCAAGCATGGACATCCCGATCAGCATCCTGCATTGGGAGTTGTTTCTGCCGGAACGCTACCAGGTGAAAGACTTTGGCGGTGACGTGATCTCGGCGGGCCTTTGGCCAGTGGCGTCCCGGGAGGAGATGGTCGCCGGCTTCACGGGCTTAGGTGCAGGCACTGGGGGCGCGGTCTTCGCGGGTTCTGGAGACCGCTACCGTGAGCGATTTCCGGGACAGGTGGGTGGCGCAGTGGTGGACGCGTCTGGTGCCGCCATTGCCGGCGCGCAGGTGTCGCTTACGAGTGTGGCAAACGGTCTCACGATGAAAGCAGTTACCGATGCGGGTGGCAATTGGGTCGTTTCGAACTTCCCTTCCGGGGAGGGCAAACTCCGGGTCGATGCCAACGGGTTCAAGACTCTGGTTCAGCAACTCGACTACGACGCCAGCAGGCCGGCGGAATACGTGAGTACATTGCGTGTGGGGTCTGCGACAGAAACCGTGGAAATCGTGGCGCAGGCCGTGAATGTTCCCTTAAACGGGCGCAATTTCCCACAACTGGAACGGCTCGAGAGCAGCGCGAAAAAACAAGCCATGAATACCGCTTCCGCGAACGTGATGAACCTGCAGCGTCGGGTGGCCGGAGTGCTGCCGGTCGCGATTGACGTGCCGCGAACAGGCACTTCATTCGAGTTTGCCCGAGCACTGGTGCTCGATGAAGAAACGAAGGTGACGTTCAACTATAAGAGCCGATAGGCTAGCGATATTTGCCAGAAAGGACAACGTGACAGCTGCAGCTTGTCCAGGGCACTGAGTCCGGGCAAGTCCCATCCCCCACCGGTCACCCCGAGGTGTCCGGTTCCGCGCACATCGAGAAACCGGGGATGAGCTTACCGTAACACGTCCGCCAGTAGCTTCGGAGACTTTCTCCTGCGATTCGCCGCACGGGAGAAGGGGGCACACCTGCGCTTAGCAGGCGTGGTTAAGTCGGTGGAAGCCAAACGACACGATGGATTCTCCTATCGGCATCAATGAAGGAACCAGCCAACTGCGACTGCAACGATCACAAGCTTTACCAACCACCCTGTCGCGTAGGACGCTACAAACACCCGGTGCAGCTTCATAAATGCGGCGTTAGTGAGGATCAGCGGCAACGGGCCGATCAGCCACACAGCAACGGCCAGCTTGACTGCGCCCGATGCCGAATGAACACCCAGCCGGGCGGCGACATAGGCAAACACCCCGCAGGTCAGAAACGGTAGCGGGCTGGTCAGAGCAATCGCTCTTCCTTCGCCGCCCTGACGCCAGATTTCGGGATAAGTGTAACGGCGATGAAGCCAATCGCCTGCAAAGAACCAGTCAGTGAGCGACGAGACGACACCAGCGCCGACAATGATCGCAGCGAGTCGCGCCCAGTTCATACCGCATTCCCTTCAAATACTTAGGCATTCCACTCGTACAGAGGCTTTCAGCTCATGACTATCAGTGCATGCTGAAGGCCGAGATAACCGTTAGACCGCTTTTCGCCCGACAGTCATGATGTGGAAGGAACTGCCGCTGACCTCCTCGATCATTTCTGTCCGCTCCAACAGGCTCAACAGCACTTTTCGGCCATGTGGCTCAGCCCAGATGGAATCGAAGTCTCTAGCCATAGAGCCCAATCCTTCGATCGGAACCTGTTTGACTATCGAAAATCCGCCCTCTTCCAACTCGGCTCGAATCTCGACGTTGCGATGGAAAAAAGCGTCAGTGAAGAACGAAATATTATCGGTAGGATTGCGATGTTGCCCAGTTTCTAGGTCTACCTCGACGATGGATAGGAAGGTCGTGTCATTCAGCAGATTCTCGCACACTGCTGCCATGAACGACGCAACTCGCGAGATTGTAGCGGCGAAAACGTATCCGTCCGGCTTCAAGACTCGGCGGGCTTCTCGAATGGCTCGAACCCGTTCGCTTCGCTCAGTCAGGTGATACAGCGGCCCAAACATCAAGACCGCATCACATGACCCGTCCGGTTGCGATAACGATCTTGCGTCCCCAACTTCAACCGAGCGAGGACTCGGCGCTTGGGGATTTCCTCGGATGCGACTCTTGCAAAGCTCAACCAATCTAGGCGAAAACCACGCTGGTATGCGGAGGAATTCGGCTCCCCAACCTCATACTTGTGCGACTTCGACAACCCCCGCTTCACAGCTGCGACGAACTCCTCTCCTGTCGCGTCCTGCCCTGTGTGGTTGACATAAACTGGGACTACCGATTTTGCAGGTTCCTTTGAGGATACCTGAACACTACCGATAGAACAGCAAGTTAGCAGAATACTGGCAAGGACGATCGTCGTTCTCATACATGGAGCTTAAATCTGCGCGGAAAAGCACGTACCAGCGAATTTCGAGCTGAGCGATAACTGATGACATAGCGACGTCGGCCTCGCGACGACCCGAGTAGACTTTGAGGTACCAACCAAAAGGCTCGGGACTGCAAGAGTTTGGTCAGATAGGATACGCAAACATGATGGACGAAGCGAGCCATTGGCTGCTCCTCCTACACCAGAATTCCCCTTCAAGGAAAACTGTTCGGGCACTCTAGAGGGAGGAGACTGTGGAAGTCAAGACAAAACTAGAGTTTGGTGAAAGCAAACGCCGCGTCCAGAGCCGAATTGGGAGAGGCCCAAGAGAGACGAGATTTTGTGGGCGGCGTTCGTAGGTGGACTTCGATTCTTAAGCCGATCTCCTTGACTCCCAGCCCGAAGGCGGTATCTAGCTAAAGGCTGTTGTGAAACCCCGAATTTTGGAAATTGGTGGTTTGAGCCAGTATTTTCGCGGCGAATGGTGCCCGAGGGTGTTGGTTTTGGAGTTGCCGGCGTTACCGCCGGACCGGCAACTCGCCAAGACGGCGATCACAGCCGGTGGCCCAACTCTCCCCCAGCCGGGTGGACCCGTATTGACCGCAGTCAATGTACCGCTGAAGACCAGAGATTGCCGCGCTCCAGCGCGCGCCGAAGATTGCATGCTTCTGGCAACCGAAACGGTGAGCGCGTCGGTTGCAGATTCTGTGTGTGGGGCGAACCATGATCCCGCGCCGACAATCGGTAACAGGTGGTCGAACTCGGCTGGCTGAGTAAGGCAGAGTACCAGACACAGCATCATCAGGCAGAGGAGAGTGAGACGAAACCCCGTCGTCATTGCGAATCGGCCTCACGCGCGCGCTGCAGATTGCGCTCCTTATTCAACTCCGCCAGGTCGCGTAAACACTGTTGCATCTGTTGCCAGGCCGCGACTCCATCTCGCGTGGCCTCCTCGGCTGCTTTGGGAACATAGTAGCCCGTGGTCTTCCCCTTCTCCCCGCGGTAACTCACATTCAGATGCGGACCATGCTTGGGTCCATCGCCCTGACAATGGCAGCCCGCTCGTCCGCAGGTGCGGTACGTTTCCGAGAGCGTTCCAAAGACAGCGATCTCGGCCAGGCGTTCGATCTCGCTCAGCAGCTTGCGTCGTTGGGCTGTGCCCTCAACTGACTTGGTCATGGTCCCTCCGACGCTGTTGATAGCGAGCGATGGAAAATAGATTCTTGGTTATTACACACCAGCCCACATAGCGCTCGAAGCCGCGCCCTCCTTTATAGGTAGCGCGTGCCATCGAGAAGGGGTGTTTCAAGGTGCTGATAGTGGCTTCAATCCCGGCCCGCCAGCGCAGCGCGCGGCGGAACCAGCGCTGCTTCTGCTGCTTGGCCCGCTTGGCCGAGAGCCGTCCCCGCGCCGGCAGCGCCACCTTCTTCACTCCCAGAGCTTCTGCCTCGCGCTCGTTTTTTGCGGAAAAAAATCCGCGGTCGCCGGTGGCCATCTCTGGGACTCGCCCGAAGCTAGCCTGATGTTGCTCGAGCGCCGGCATCCAAGACGTGGTATCGGCCGGATTCCCGATCAGAACTTGGTAGCCGCTCACGATGCCGTTTTCCACCTCGTCAATCCGCACCAGCCTACCAAACTCGTTGGGCTTATGGGCTTTGCCTTTGCGGATGACTTCGGTGTGGGGCTCGAACAGGCTCAACACTTTGTCCTCCACTTGGCTGTTCCCCTTCACCACTCGTTCCTTGGTTTGCCGGATCACGTTCTCCACCAAAGGAAGAAAGTGCCGCAGCTGGCCAATCTGGGTTGCTACTCCCAGGACTGTGCCCACCACTTTCAGCCGTCCCTTCCCCCACCGTTGCACCACTTCGCTGGCCTGTCGCACGACGCCTCGAGTCAGAGCCAACAACTTCTGGTAACTGTGGCGCATCCGCTTCTGGTTGGCTTCGGTGAGGGACTTGGCGGCACGGCTGATTTCCAGCAGACGATGTTTCACCGCGCGCCCGCGATCGACCACTTCCAGAGCTCCGGTCTTGCACTCGTCGGCAATGCGTTGCAGGCTGCGGCTGAGCACGCGAATGCCGTCGCCCAAAATCGAACTGTCGGTCGGATAGTGAACGTTGCTTTCCACAACCGTAGTGTCGGTTCGAATTTTTTCGCCCTGGGCTATGCCATGCTCGCAGGCCAGGCGGACCACGCGCTGATGAATCTCGGCGGTGACGGCCGGACTCAGCAGAGCAAAGCTGCGACTGAAGACAGTGAACTCAGGGGTGATGTCGGCATCGAAGCGGGTGAAGCGGCGGTACACCAGGTTGCTGCGCAGTTCCCGTTCCAGAGCGCGGAAGCTCCAGCCTTTCAGGTGCTTCATGACACAGCAGCGCAGCAGACGATCGGGGGCCATGCCCCGGCGACCGGTACGAGTAGAACTGGGGCTACGTTTGGTCAAACATTGGCGAACCAAGTCGACTAAGGCAGGATCGTCTAAGAGTAGATCGACGGGATCGAGCAAATCGTCTTTGAGCAGGGCGGCTTGCTGGGCCAGAGGGGAGTAGAAGAGCCAGGTTTGGTGAGAGGAGGGGGCGATCATATATGTACTCGAGTATATCGAGTAAGATTTACATTGTCAAGAAAGTAATGAGCGGATCAGCTTTTTTTTGGGGGGTGAGACCACAATCTGCAGATCTGCCACGCCGCTACATCAGCGACCCGCGTCAGTCAAGGGGTTGAGCCCTGGGTTTCGCAACGGCCTTTAGCTA
>WNFR01005321.1_pt1 | contig 16327 bp, 7 predicted proteins | sample 5400221 | NCBI WGS metagenome assembly WNFR01 (sample SAMN13153357, study PRJNA577476) | soil metagenome | isolation source: 40 cm soil under Madrone tree | place: USA:California | collected 2016-06-14 | reverse complement strand
TGAGAATGGTCCGCATGCGTTGGAGGATGTAGTCGGCTTCGCGCCGCAGCGGCGGACGGCCGCTCAAGCGATGTCCGCTCGGGCCTTCGACCTCGGGAGCGAGCCCGCGCTCGAAATCAAACGCCTCGTGGCCGTTGAGAAAAATCCACGGTCCGGCCTTGACCGCGTAGGCCAAGCGCGTGCCGCTTCCCGCGAGCCGCTCGACCGCTTTGACCGTCAGCGCAGCCGTCGGCGCGACGCGTGTGCTTGCCTCTCCCGGTTGGGCCATGGCGAGGTTTTAGGCCGCCGAACGCCGGCCCCAGAGCTCATCCGTTGCGAGCTTGGCGCCTTCGGCGAGCGATCTGAGCTTTGCCCACATGATGGTGGGATGAACGCGCTGCGCAAACGGGCTTTGCGCAAAGCCGCAATCGGTGCCGCCCATGACGTTCTCGCGTCCGACGATGTTGGCGAGCCGCACGAGGCGCTGCGCCACGAGCTCGGGATGCTCGACGATATTGGTGGCATGGCTGATGACGCCCGGGATCAGCACCTTGCCCGGAGGCAGCTTGACCGATCGCCAGACCACCCATTCGTGCTCGTGGCGCGGATTGGCGGCCTCGAACTGATAGGCGCCGACGTTCACCTGCAGCATCAGGTCGACGATGTCTTTCATCGGCACGTCGAAGGCGTGCGGCCCATTCCAGCTTCCCCAGCAGATGTGATAGCGCGAGCGCTCCTGCGGAATGCCTTTGAGCGCGCGGTTGAGCGCGTCGATGCGCAACTGCGCCCATTCGCGATACTGGGCATGCGTCATCGGCGGCACCATTTTTTCGTGCATATACGGCAGGAAGGCATCGTCGATCTGCACGTAGAGGCCGGCATCGACGATGGCCTTGTATTCCTGGTGCAGGCAGTCGGCGAGCGCGCAGAGCAGGCTCCGCTCGTCCGGGTAATGCTCGTTCTTCGCGTTCGGCAGTGCGCTCGCCGGCGCGACGACCGGCAGGAAGGCGCCCGCGACCTTCGCTTTGGCCACCGCGGCCTTGAGGTTGGCGATGTCGCGCTTGACCTGCACGTCCGAGTAGCTCAGCGCGCCGTTGACCACGAAGCGCGAGCCGAGCCGCTTGTTCAGGCCCGAAGCCCGATCGTATTCCGCATAGAATTCGGGAAAGGCGACGCGGTCCTGCCCGCCGCCGACGGCCGCCATGGGATCCTTGGCCTCTTCGGGGGTCAGCGGTCGGCTGGCGACGCCGCTGAGGCGGTCATGGACGTAAAAGGCCCAGTTGCGGCCCTTGCTGAACTCGCCGTCGCTGACGATGTCGATGCCCGCCTCGGCCTGCTGGCGCACGACCGTGTCGATCGCGTCCTTCAGACAGGCCTCGTAGGCGGTTTTGTCGTAGGGGGCTCGATCCTCGAGCTTGTGCAGGAACTCGATCAGCTGCGGGGGCCGCACCAGGCTGCCCACGTGGGTGGTGAGGATGCGGTTGGCGCTCGATGCCATTTTGCTCCCTCGCGTTCTCCCTTGCGTGCCCGCCTTCTTATCACTTGCGGACCGTGCGGGCAGCAACGGGTGAGCGCGGCGGCGGAGCAAATCGGCAGGCGGTCTCGTCCGCTCGTCCTCGGTTCTACCTGAAGCGGAGAGAGAATGATGGGCCGCTAATTAAGCCCCGCATCGATCTTGTCGTAGTACTTTTTCACGAGCTCGATGTTGCCCGGAAATTGAATGGGCTGCACCGACTTCAGCGCCTCGTTGAGCTCTTCCAGCATTTGCTTCTTGTCCTGCGCTGGAATCGTCTTGTCGGCGGTGACGTCGGCGATCTCTTTTTGGATCGCGGCCGCCGGTTCGGTGAATACCTTGGTTTTGGGGTCGATGCCGGTCATCACCATGGTGATGTTGCCGACCACCTCGTCATAGTCGTTGAAATCCTTGAAGCCGTGCTTCTTGGCGGCGGCGTCAAGCTCGGCGAGGACTTTCGGGGGCAACTCGTCCGGCGGCGGCCCCTGAAGCTTGTCGAAGATCGCCGCCACATCCTTCTGCGCGGCGATCACGCCCTGGACCTGCTTCTCGGTGAGCTCGATTTGCCGCACATCGGAATGCCCCGCATCCTGGGCTATGGCAGCACTGGAGACGTGAACGAGCGCGGCGGCCACGAGGGCCGCGATGGTCACACCTAATCTCTGCTGCATCCCCAAAGCCCCCCGTTGCCGGCTCGACATTCGAGTCGCGACGAGTGTCTTGCTACCGCTCGCCCATGACGAAAATTGGACCTCCGGCGGCGCTGCAAAGATCCGGGCAATCGGCGGCGTGATTATTGCTTGCAAAACCCGTGAAAACCTCTACATAGGAGGCCTAGGGCGTGCCGGCCCAGGTTGTCGGCGCGCCTTTGCGCGCTTCAAGGAAATCATGGCGGTCAGGACCTCATTCCTTTTGGACATCCTGCGGGATTTATCTGAAAGGAGCGGAGGCCAATCGCGAAATTTCTTTGCGCATCAGGGTCTTCCGGCAGTTTCCGGAAGTCCATCCTGTCCGAGACTGCAGGTGCCGGATCCCGGCTTAATCCAATCGCCTGCACAGACGGGGAAGACCGTTTTGGGGCCGAGAGCCCCGCGACCGGTTCGAACCTCGAGAACCCGGTGCGGCGTACGCCCGCGCCTGGGGGGCAGGATCTCCGCAGCGCTGTCCTGCCGGCGTTTGTTAAGCGCAAGGTCAGGACGGCGGGTCGCAACCGGCGGTTTCCGGATGTGAAGCCGGGCCGCCAACCGGAAAGAGCTTGCAGTGGATCGAGCGGCTAAGAAAGAGCTCGTCACGGCGCTCAACGGTGTCTTCAAAGACACCGGCGTCGTGGTCGTGGCTCATTATTCCGGCCTCAACGTCGCCCAGATGCAGACGCTGCGTAGGCAGATGAAGCACGCGGGCGCGGCGGTGAAGGTCGCGAAGAACCGTCTCGCCAAGATCGCGCTCGAAGGCACGGATGCAGCCGTGATCGTGCCCCTGCTCAAGGGGCCGACCCTGATCGCCTATTCCGGCGATCCGGTCGCTGCACCCAAGGCCGCCGCCGACTTCGCCAAGGCCCACGAGAAGTTCGTGATCCTGGGCGGAGCGATGGGCAAGACCGCCCTCGATGCCAACGGCATCAAGGCGCTTGCGGCGCTGCCTTCGCTCGATGAGTTGCGCGCCAAGATCGTCGGCCTCAGCGCAGGTCGTCAATGCGCCGGCGGTCAAGGTCGCGCGCGTGGTCCAGGCCTATGCCGCCAAGGGCGAGGCGGCGTGACGCTCAACCGCAAACTCGACTGGTTCGAACACACAAGGATGTCCAATGGCTGATCTGCAGAGAATCGTCGACGACCTTTCGAAACTCACAGTGCTCGAGGCCGCCGACCTTGCGAAAATGCTGGAGGAGAAGTGGGGCGTATCGGCCGCGGCCGCGGTCGCCGTCGCCGCCGCTCCCGGCGGGGCCGCCGCCGCGCCAGTCGAAGAGAAGACCGAGTTCACCGCCGTGCTTGCCGCCATCGGCGACAAGAAGATCGAGGTGATCAAGGAGGTGCGCGCGCTCACCGGCTTGGGCCTCAAGGAGGCCAAGGATCTGGTCGAGGGTGCGCCCAAGGCGGTCAAGGAAGGCGTGAGCAAGGACGAAGCGGAGAAGATCAAGGCCCAGCTGGAAAAGGCCGGGGCCAAGGTCGAACTCAAGTAAGTGTGAAGTCAACGCAACTGATTCCGGGGTGAGCAAACCCCGGAATCGCCCTATGTCTGCCGGACGGCGGTAGGGACATGGCGGTTCGGCGGTCGTCCGGGCCGCACTGACGGGGTCTCGACGGCTGTCCTGATGGTCGCGATGGATGGCGGCCTTCCGGAGAGTCGTCCCGGGCCCGACGGTTCGACAAAGCGAGAGATGAGATGGCGCAGACGTTTACCGGTCGCAAGCGCGTTCGTAAGTTTTTCGGGAAAATCCAGGAAGTCGCAGAGATGCCGAACCTCATCGAGGTTCAAAAGGCGTCCTACGACCAGTTCCTGCTGGTGCGCGAGCCGCTCGGCGGCCGGCCCGACGAGGGCCTGCAGGCCGTATTCAAGTCCGTGTTCCCGATCTCGGACTTTTCCAACACCTCGATGCTCGAGTTCGTGAAGTACGAATTCGAACCACCGAAATACGACGTCGACGAGTGCCGCCAGCGCGGCATGACCTATGCCGCGCCGCTCAAGGTGACGCTGCGGCTCATCGTGTTCGATATCGACGAGGAGACGGGCGCCAAGTCGGTCAAGGACATCAAGGAGCAGGACGTCTACATGGGCGATATCCCGCTCATGACCAACAACGGGACCTTCGTCGTCAACGGTACCGAGCGCGTGATCGTTTCGCAGATGCACCGCTCGCCGGGCGTGTTCTTCGACCACGACAAGGGCAAGACCCATTCGTCGGGCAAGCTCCTGTTCGCCGCGCGCATCATCCCCTATCGCGGCTCCTGGCTCGACATCGAGTTCGACGCCAAGGACATCGTCTACGCGCGCATCGACCGGCGCCGGAAGATCCAGGTGACGTCGCTGCTTTACGCGCTCGGCATGGATGCGGAGGAAATCCTCCACACCTTCTATCGCAAGGTGATCTACAAGCGACAGAAGGACGGCTGGCGCGTGCCGTTCGATGCCAACCGCTTCCGCGGATACAAGGCGATCAACGATCTCGTCGACGCCGACTCCGGCAAGGTCGTGCTGGAGGCGGGCAAGAAGCTCACCGTGCGTCAAGCGCGCCAGCTCGGCGAGAAGGGGCTCAAGGCGCTGCGCATGACCGACCAGGAGCTGATCGGTCATTATATCGCGGAAGATCTCGTCAACCCCAAGACCGGCGAAATCTACGCCGAAGCGGGCGAGGAGATCACCGAGAAGACGCTGAAAGCGATCAACGAGGCCGGCTACAAGGAACTGCCGCTGCTCGACATCGACCACGTCAACGTCGGCGCCTACATCCGCAATACGCTCAGCGTCGACAAGAACATCACGCGTGAAGACGCGCTGTTCGACATCTACCGGGTCATGCGTCCGGGCGAGCCGCCGACGCTCGATACCGCGCAGAACATGTTCCAGTCGCTGTTCTTCGACTCCGAGCGCTACGACCTCTCGGCGGTGGGCCGCGTGAAGATGAACATGCGGCTCGACCTCGACGCGCCCGACACCATGCGCGTGCTGCGCAAGGAAGACATCATCTCGGTGATCCGCACGCTGGTCGATCTGCGCGACGGCAAAGGCGAGATCGACGACATCGATCACCTCGGCAACCGCCGGGTGCGCTCGGTCGGCGAGCTGATGGAGAATCAGTATCGCATCGGGCTCCTGCGCATGGAGCGCGCGATCAAGGAGCGCATGTCGTCGGTCGATATCGACACGGTGATGCCGCAGGACCTGATCAACGCCAAGCCGGCGGCGGCGGCGGTGCGCGAGTTCTTCGGCTCCTCGCAGCTCAGCCAGTTCATGGACCAGACCAACCCGCTCTCCGAGATCACGCACAAGCGGCGGCTCTCGGCGCTCGGGCCCGGCGGCCTCACGCGCGAGCGCGCGGGCTTCGAGGTGCGCGACGTGCATCCGACCCATTACGGGCGCATCTGCCCGATCGAGACGCCGGAAGGTCCCAACATCGGCCTGATCAACTCGCTCGCCACCTATGCGCGGGTGAACAAGTACGGCTTCGTCGAGACGCCCTATCGCAAGGTCAAGGACGGCCGCGTCAGCGACGATGTGATCTACCTCTCGGCCATGGAGGAGGGGCGTTACACGGTCGCGCAGGCGAACGTTCCAATCGACAATCGCGGGCGCTTCACCGAGGACATGATCGTATGCCGCCACGCCGGCGACGTGCAGATGGTCCCGGCCGACAAGGTCGATTTCATGGACGTGTCGCCGAAGCAGCTGGTCTCGGTGGCGGCGGCGCTGATTCCGTTCCTGGAGAACGACGACGCCAACCGCGCGTTGATGGGTTCCAACATGCAGCGCCAGGCGGTGCCGCTCGTGCGCGCCGAGGCGCCGTTCGTGGGCACCGGCATGGAGGGCGTGGTGGCGCGTGATTCCGGCGCCTCGATCGCGGCGCGGCGCACCGGCATCGTCGATCAGGTCGACGCCACCCGCATCGTCGTGCGCGCGACGGAGGAAGCCGACCCGGCCAAGCCGGGCGTCGACATCTACCGGCTGATGAAGTTCCAGCGCTCGAACCAGAACACCTGCATCAACCAGCGTCCGCTGGTGAAGATGGGCGATCTGGTGACGAAGGGCGACATCATCGCCGACGGTCCCTCGACCGAGCTCGGCGAGCTCGCGCTCGGCCGCAACGTGCTGGTCGCGTTCATGCCGTGGAACGGCTACAACTTCGAGGACTCGATCCTGCTCTCCGAGCGCATCGTCAAGGACGACGTCTTCTCCTCGATCCATATCGAGGAATTCGAGGTGATGGCCCGCGACACCAAGCTCGGACCCGAGGAAATCACCCGCGACATCCCGAACGTCTCGGAAGAGGCGCTCAAGAACCTCGACGAGGCGGGCATCGTCTATATCGGCGCGGAGGTGCGCGCCGGCGACATCCTCTGCGGCAAGATCACGCCGAAGGGCGAAAGCCCGATGACGCCGGAAGAGAAGCTGTTGCGCGCGATCTTCGGCGAGAAGGCCTCCGACGTGCGCGACACGTCGCTGCGCGTGCCGCCGGGCGTGCAGGGCACCGTGGTCGAGGTGCGCGTGTTCAATCGCCACGGGGTCGAGAAGGACGAGCGTGCGCTCGCCATCGAGCGCGAAGAGATCGAGCGGCTGGCCAAGGACCGCGACGACGAGCAGGCGATCCTCGACCGCAACGTCTACGGCCGCCTGGCCGAGCTGCTGGAGGGCCGCCAGGGCATCGCCGGTCCCAAGGGCTTCAAGAAGGATTCCAAGATCACCCGCGCGGTGCTGGAGGAATATCCGCGCTCGCAGTGGTGGCTGTTCGCCTCGCCCAACGACAAGCTGATGACCGAGATCGAGGCCATCCGCAAACAGTACGACGAGTCGAAGAAGGGCCTCGAGCAGCGCTTCCTCGACAAGGTCGAAAAGCTGCAGCGCGGCGACGAGCTGCCGCCGGGCGTGATGAAGATGGTCAAGGTGTTCGTGGCCGTGAAGCGCAAGATCCAGCCCGGCGACAAGATGGCCGGCCGCCACGGCAACAAGGGCGTGGTGTCGAAGATCGTGCCGGTCGAGGACATGCCGTTCCTCGAGGACGGCACGCAGGTCGATATCGTGCTCAACCCGTTGGGCGTTCCCAGCCGAATGAACGTCGGCCAGATCCTGGAAACCCATCTCGGTTGGGCCTGCGCCGGCCTCGGATTGAGGATCGGCCAGGCGGTCGACGCTTACTACGGCAAGCGCGACACCCGGCCGTTGAAGGATACGCTCAAGAAGATCTACGGCGACGACGAGACCATCAAGTCGCTGGGCGAGCAGGAGCTGGTCGAGCTCGGGAGCAACTTGCGTCACGGCGTGCCGATCGCGACCCCGGTGTTCGACGGCGCCAAGGAGGCCGACATCGAGAAGATGCTCGATCTCGCCGGGCTCGATCATTCCGGCCAGGTGACGCTCTATGACGGGCGAACCGGCGAGGCGTTCGATCGCGAGGTGACGGTCGGCTTCATCTACATGATGAAGCTGCATCACCTCGTCGACGACAAGATCCACGCCCGTTCGATCGGACCCTACAGCCTGGTCACCCAGCAGCCGCTGGGCGGCAAGGCGCAGTTCGGCGGCCAGCGTTTCGGCGAAATGGAGGTGTGGGCGCTCGAGGCTTACGGTGCAGCGTACACGTTGCAGGAGATGCTGACGGTGAAGTCGGACGACGTCGCCGGCCGCACCAAGGTCTACGAGGCGATCGTGCGCGGCGACGACACGTTCGAGGCCGGTATTCCGGAATCGTTCAACGTGTTGGTCAAGGAGATGCGCTCGCTCGGCCTCAACGTCGACCTGCACAATTCGAAGCAGCAGCGGCAAGGCCCCGGCGGCGAGAGCGCGGAAGCGGCGGAATAGTCATTGGGACACGAGGCGGACGAGGACAGGACGGACAGGGGAACGGCGGCAGGCTAGCTGTCGTCTGCGGTCCGTCATCCGTCGTCTGAAACGGAGAGAACGATGAATCAAGAGATCATGAATCTTTTCAGCCCGCAGGTGCCGGCTCAGGTCTTCGACCAGATCCGGATCTCGATTGCGAGCCCGGAAAAGATTCTGTCGTGGTCCTACGGCGAGATCAAGAAGCCGGAGACCATCAACTATCGCACCTTCAAGCCCGAACGCGACGGCTTGTTCTGCGCGCGCATCTTCGGCCCGATCAAGGACTACGAGTGCTTGTGCGGCAAGTACAAGCGCATGAAGTACAAGGGCATCATCTGCGAGAAGTGCTCGGTCGAGGTCACGCTCTCGCGCGTGCGGCGCGAGCGCATGGGCCACATCGAACTGGCGGCGCCGGTCGCCCACATCTGGTTCCTCAAGTCGCTGCCCTCGCGCATCGGGCTGTTGCTCGACATGACGCTCAAGTCGCTCGAGCGCATCCTCTATTTCGAGAGCTATGTCGTGCTCGAGCCGGGATTGACCCCGCTCGAGGATCGCCAGCTGCTGAGCGAGGACGAATATCTCAAGGCGCAGGAGCTGTACGGCGCCGACAGCTTCACCGCCACGATCGGCGCGGAAGCGATCCGCGAGATGCTCAAGGCGCTCGATCTCGACAAGATGCAGACCGATCTGCGGGCGGAGATCGCGGGTTCGGATTCCGACGTCAAGAAGAAGAAGATCGCCAAGCGGCTCAAGATCGTCGAGGCGTTCCAGCAGTCCGGCAACAAGCCGGAATGGATGATCTTGACGCAGGTGCCGGTGATCCCGCCGGATTTGCGGCCGCTCGTTCCGCTCGACGGCGGGCGCTTCGCCACCTCCGATCTCAATGATCTCTATCGCCGCGTCATCAACCGCAACAACCGCCTGAAGCGGCTGATCGAGCTGCGCGCGCCCGACATCATCATCCGCAACGAAAAGCGGATGTTGCAGGAGGCGGTCGACGCGCTGTTCGACAACGGCCGACGCGGGCGCGTCATCACCGGCGCCAACAAACGGCCGCTGAAGTCGCTCGCCGACATGCTCAAGGGCAAGCAGGGCCGCTTCCGGCAGAACCTGTTGGGCAAGCGCGTCGACTATTCCGGCCGCTCGGTGATCGTGGTCGGCCCCGAGCTCAAGCTGCACCAGTGCGGGCTGCCGAAGAAGATGGCGCTCGAGCTGTTCAAGCCGTTCATCTATTCGCGGCTCGACGCCAAGGGCCTGTCGACCACGGTGAAGCAGGCGAAGAAGCTGGTCGAGAAGGAGAAACCCGAAGTCTGGGACATCCTCGACGAGGTCATTCGCGAGCATCCGGTGCTGCTCAACCGCGCGCCGACGTTGCATCGCCTGGGCATCCAGGCGTTCGAGCCGGTGCTGATCGAGGGCAAGGCGATCCAGCTCCACCCGCTGGTCTGCGCCGCCTTCAACGCCGACTTCGACGGCGACCAGATGGCCGTGCACGTGCCGCTCTCGCTCGAGGCGCAGCTCGAGGCGCGCGTCCTGATGATGTCGACCAACAACATCCTGCACCCCGCCAACGGCTCGCCCATCATCGTGCCGTCGCAGGACATCGTGCTCGGCCTCTACTACCTGTCGATCATGAGTGAAGGCGATCCGCGCGAGTGGAAGGTGGAGCTGCATTCCGAGGAGGAGCTCAAGCGCGACCCGAAGAAGAAGAACGTCATCCGCGCCGTCTACAGGAACGCTGAGGAAATCGAGCACGCGCTGAACGAGAAAGCGATCGGGTTGCACACGAAGATCAAGTATTACTGGGAAGGGATCGACGAGCAGGGCAAGCCCTTGCGTCGAGACTTCGTGACCACGGCCGGCCGCGTGATGCTCGGCGAGGTGCTGCCGAAGAGCGCGAAGATTTCCTTCGAGCTTGTGAACAAGCTCATGACCAAGCGGGAAATCTCGAGCATGATCGATCAGGTCTACCGCCACTGCGGGCAGAAGGAGACGGTGATCTTCTGCGACCGGATCATGGCGCTCGGCTTCCATCACGCCTTCAAGGCCGGCATTTCGTTCGGCAAGGACGACATGGTGGTCCCCAGCACCAAGTGGAAGATCATCGAGAAGACCCGCAACGACGCCAAGGAATTCGAGCAGCAGTACAACGACGGCCTCATCACCCAGGGCGAGAAGTACAACAAGGTGGTCGATGCCTGGTCGAAGGCGACCGACCTGATCGCCGACGAAATGATGAAGCAGATCTCGTCGGTGGAAAAGGTCGACGGCGGCGGCCGCGCCGCGCAGGTCAACTCGATCTACATGATGGCGCATTCCGGCGCGCGCGGCTCGCCGCAGCAGATGCGCCAGCTCGCCGGCATGCGCGGCCTGATGGCCAAGCCGTCGGGCGAGATCATTGAGAGCCCGATCATCAGCAACTTCAAGGAAGGGCTCACGGTGCTCGAGTACTTCAACTCGACGCACGGCGCGCGCAAGGGCCTCGCCGATACTGCGCTCAAGACCGCGAACTCGGGCTACCTCACCCGGCGCCTGGTCGACGTGGCGCAGGACTGCATCATCACGTTGGAGGACTGCGGCACCTCGTCGGGGATCAAGGTCCGCGCCATCATCGACGCCGGCACCGTGGTGGCTTCGCTTGAGAGCCGCATCCTCGGGCGCACCACCGCCGAGGACGTGCGCGACCCCTCCTCGCACAAGGTCATCGTCAAGAAGGGCACGCTGCTCGAAGAGCCGCAGGTCGAGGCCATCAAGGCCGCCGGGGTGCAGGAATTGCGCATCCGCTCGGTGCTCACCTGCGAGACCACCGGTGGAGTCTGCGCCAAGTGCTACGGGCGCGATCTTGCCCGCGGGACGCCGGTCAATATGGGCGAGGCGGTGGGCGTCATCGCCGCGCAATCGATCGGCGAGCCGGGCACGCAGCTCACCATGCGTACGTTCCATATCGGCGGCGCCGCGCAGATCTCGGAGCAGTCGGTCATCGAGTCGAACTTCGACGGCACGATCAAGATCAAGAACAAGAACGTGGTGAAAAACTCCGACGGGCAGACGGTCGCGATGGCCCGCAATATGGTCATCGCCGTGCTCGATCCCGACGGGACCGAGCGCGCGGTGCATCGCATCCAATACGGTGCGCGCCTGCTGGTCGAGGAGGATGACAAGATCAAGCGCGGGCAGCGTATCGCGGAGTGGGATCCGTATACCCGGCCGATCCTCACCGAGCTCGAGGGCACGATCGGATTCGAGGATCTGGTCGAGGGCCAGTCGATGTCGGAGGCGCTCGACGAATCGACCGGCATCGCCAAGCGCGTGGTGACCGACTGGCGCACCAGCCGCGGCGTCGATCTGCACCCGGCGATCGTGATCAAGGACAAGAACAACAAGATCATGAAACTGGCGCGTGGCGGGGAGGCGCGCTACCAGCTCGCCGTCGACGCCATCATCTCGGTCGACCCGGGAACGCACGTGCAGGCGGGCGACGTCATCGCGCGCATCCCGACCGAGAGCGCCAAGACCCGCGACATCACCGGCGGCTTGCCGCGGGTGGCGGAGTTGTTCGAGGCGCGCCGGCCGAAGGAGGCCGCGATCATCGCCGAAACCTCGGGCACCATCCGCTTCGGGCGCGACTACAAGAACAAGCGGCGCGTCGTCATCGAGCCGGCCGACAAAGGCGAAGAGCCGAAGGAGTACTTGATCCCCAAGGGCAAGCACATCCACCTGCAGGACGGCGACATGATCGAGAAGGGCGACGCCATCGTCGAGGGCAACCCGGCGCCGCACGACATTCTGGCGATCAAGGGTGTCGAGGAGCTCGCCGCCTATCTCGTCAACGAGATCCAGGACGTCTATCGGCTGCAGGGCGTTTCGATCAACGACAAGCATATCGAGGTGATCGTCCGCCAGATGCTGCAGAAGGTGGAGATCGACGACACGGGTGAGACCGAGCTGATCCAAGGCGAGCAGATCGACAAGATCGAGCTCGACGAGATCAATGCGCGGGCGGCCGAAGAGGGCAAGAAACCGGCCGTCGGCCATCCGGTGCTGCTCGGCATCACCAAGGCTTCGTTGCAGACGCGGTCGTTCATCTCGGCGGCGTCGTTCCAGGAGACCACGCGCGTGCTCACCGAAGCCGCGGTCAACGGCAAGATCGACACGCTCGAAGGCCTCAAGGAGAACGTCATCGTCGGCCGCCTGATCCCGGCCGGCACCGGCGCCATGATGAACGGGCTGCGCGAGGTCGCGGGCAAGCGCGACGCGCTCATCCTCGAGGAGCGCGAGAAGGAGGCCGCGGCCAAGGCCGCCGCCGCGGAGGCGCCGCAGCCGGCGCAGTTGCCAGCGGCGGAATAGCGCACCGATCACAAGCCGATTCGCGCCAAGGGGCCATCTTCGGGTGGCCCCTTTTCGTTGTGGAACTACGTCATGGACGGCGAAGCCGCCGCGAAAGGGTAAATTTCGGCACTGTTTTCAATGGGATGTTTCTCGCCGATCAACGAATTTGTCGCATCCGTGGCGGGCCGCACCTGCAACGAGCTGTTTCGCAAGCAAACTGCGAGCGAAGCACTAAATTTCTCCGCACAAGGAACCGGACACCCCAAAAAGCCATTTTGTAGCGGTGACTTAACGCAGGGGCTGTTCTCGCCTTTGGCCTTGGCCGCGGCGGTCCGATGGAATCGATCCTAGTCAAGATCTTTGCGACCGCGCTGGCGCTCAGTCAGGTCACGACCGCGCCCGACGCGGTGAAAACGCGCTTCGAGCGCGCCCAGGATCAGCAGCAGGTGGCAGAGCTTCTGCGCGCGGGCTGCACGCACATGCGCAAGGCATTCGACATCGAGGACATCAACCTCGAGGAGCTGATCGCAACCGCCATGGACGACCCGCAGGCGGTCGCCGGCGAGAGCAAGGTTTTTCACGGCATCAATTTTGCCGATCTGCAAACCGCCTACCGGCAGTTCTGCAAGAACGAGAACGTGGCGGCGCCGGCGGTCGACCTCGGCGACGTCATCGACTTCTACAACAAGGCAACTGCCGATCTGCCCGATCACACCAAGCTCAAGGGCCTCAAGCTTCCGGGCGCGAGCGTCGTGCTCGACCGCAAGGGCGAACGCTTCGCGGAGGTATTCGAGGAGAACCAGCGGCGGGTGTGGGTTCCACTCGCCGACATCCCCGAGCAGGTGCAAAAGGCTTTTCTCGCGGCCGAGGACAAACGCTTCTATCAGCATAAGGGGATCGACGAGCGCGGCCTGATCCGCGCCTTCATCGGCAATCTCGCCGCGTCCGGGCGCCCGCAAGGCGGCTCGACCATCACTCAGCAGATCGTCAAGAACCTGCTGGTGGGCGAAGACCTGACCTACGAGCGCAAGATCCGCGAGATGATCGTGGCGTCGCGGGTCGAGCGTACGCTCAGCAAGGCGGAGATTCTCGAGCTCTATCTCAATTCCGTCTATCTCGGCCGCGGCTCCTGGGGGATCGAGCTCGCCGCGCGCAGCTATTTCGGCAAGCCGGCGAAGGAGCTCACGGTCGAGGAAGGCGCGCTGCTTGCGGGCCTGACCAAGGGTCCGAATTATTTCAGTCCCGACCGGCACCCGGGCCGCGCGCAGGAGCGGCTCGCCTACGTGCTCAGCCGCTTGCAGGAGGATGGCGCGATCGCGGCCGAGCAGTCCGGCCGTGGATTGCCCGCGCTGCCGGCGCTCGTGCCCTACGAACGTCCGCGCCGCGACACCGGCTTCCATTTCGTCGATCAGGTCGCGCGCGAGGCAAAATCGGTTGCCGGAATCGACGCGATCACGGCGAACTCCTACACGGTGCGCTCCACCATCAATCCGCAACTGCAGCGGGCGGTGGAAGCGGCGTTGCAGGAGGGGCTCTCGCGCTACGAGCGCAGCACCGGCCGCGTCCAGTTCCGCGCCGCCGAGGCGAACCTCGCCCAAGCCGTCCAGCGGTTCGAAGCGGACAAGAAGACCGGCGACAAGCGCCCGGCCTGGCAACGCGCGCTGACGAACGCGCGGCTGCCGCTCTACGACGTGCACTGGACGCCCGCCATCGTGGTGGAGAAGCCGGCCGGCAAGAAAGGCGAGGCGTGGCGCGTCGGCCTGACCGACGGACGCATTCTGCCGCTCTCGCTCGACAATGCGGTCGCTCAACGCAAGCTCGCGCCTTACGACGTGGTCCTGGTGCGCGTGACCGAGGGCAAGGGCAAAAGCGGCGCGCGCGCCGAGCTGCGCGTGCGCCCGCTGGTGCAAGGAATGGTGGTCGCCCTGGAGAACAGGACCGGACGCATTCTCGCCATGACCGGCGGCTTCTCATATCCGCTGAGCCAGCTCAATCGCGCGACGCAGGCTGTGCGCCAGCCGGGCTCGGCCATCAAGCCGCTGAGCTATCTCGGGGCGCTGCGCAACGGCCTGCAACCCAACACGCTCGTGAGCGACGAGCCGATCACGCTTCCCCCGCTGGGCGGCGGGCGCGCCCGCGAGCATGATTACTGGACGCCGAAGAACTACGACGGTGGCTTCGGAGGCATTACCACCCTGCGGCGGGCGCTCGAGAATTCGCGCAATCTCGCCACCGTCCATCTGCTCGAAGGCGGCATCGAGGGCACGCCGGAAGCGAGCCTCGATCGCCTATGCAAGCTCGCGGTGGAAGCGCAGATCTATCGTGACTGCGTGCGCTATTATCCATTCGTGCTTGGGGCACAGCCGGTGCGGCCGATCGATCTCGCGGCATTCTACGCGACGATCGCGAACGAAGGCCTGCATCCCGCCCCGCATGTGATCGATTCCATCGAGCGCAACGGCGCCGTGATCTATCGCCATGACCCGAAATCGTCGGTCATGGTCTCCTCGGTCGACCGCGCCGCCTTCTATCAGCTCAAGACCATGCTGCAGGGCGTGTTGGCGCGGGGCACGGCGCGCGCGATCGCCAGCCTCGCCCCCTATGTCGCGGGCAAGACCGGCACCTCCGATGAGGAGAACGACGCCTGGTTCGTCGGCTTCACCAACGACGTCACCGTCGCGGTTTGGATCGGCTACGACAACGCCGGCGGCAAGCGCCGTACGCTCGGCGGCGGCGCGACCGGCGGCCACGTCGCCGTGCCGATCTTCGAGCCGGTCATCCAGGCGGTGTGGTCCAATGTCGCCCCGAAGACCGCGCTCGCCCCGCCGTCGCCCGAGGCCAAACGCCATCTGGCGTGCAAATCGATCGACCTCGAATCCGGCGACATGCAGAGCGCGGGCGGAAGGGTGATCACTGAATGCTTTCGGATCGACCGCAACGGCCAGATCCAGGACACCCAATATCAGCTGGTCGGGCGGGAGGACGCTTATGCCGCGCGCGGCGGCTATTACGGCGTCGCGCCGAGTCCATTCGGCTACGGCATCAACCCCGAGCAGCGCCCAACCTACTACTATTATGACAACAACGGCCGCTACCTTCCGGCGCCGCGGGACGCGCGGCCGCCGGCACAATATTACGGCCAGTACGGACCTTACGGGCGTGATCCGCGCTATCAGGCCGCGCCGCCGCGCGATCCTTACGGACGCGAGTACCAAACACCGCAGCGTATCGATCCAGGCTACATCTGGGGCAATCGGCGATATTATTGAAAGACACCATGATGCGCAGCCGCCAGCTCGCCGCCTTGCTCGTTGCGCTGGCGGTACTTGTCGCGACGTCTCACGCCCAAATCCGCGCGCAAGAGTTTCGCATTCAGGACGTGACCTCGCCCGCCGCCCTCGCGGTCGATGCGCTTGCGCCGAAAACCATCGCGTTCCTCGATCGACCAAGCGAGGAGCTGATCGATCCGGACACCGGCCTCATCCGGTTTGAGGATTGGGCGCAGGCGAGACCGCTCGAAAAGCAATTCTTGACGCCCTTTCCGAGCTATCTCGAGCCATACGTCGAAACCACCGTCGACGGCGTGCGCAAGCGCTTCAAGGAAAAGCTCCACATGTACGTGGCCGAAGCCCGCTTTGCGCTCGCGCGGCCGCCGGGCTCGATCGATCTCGCAAGCTTCGTGACGTTGCCGTTCGTGGAGCGCATCGATGCGGCCGTCAAGCACAGCCTGATCGCGCCGAGCGAGGCGGTGTCGGCCAAGGACCCGCGCGCCGTGCACAACCAGCATCCGCTGCGGCGCTGGTGCGAAACCAGGCCGGTCACGATCTGCATTCGCTCGCGCTACCAATTCGAGGGCAAGTTGCCGATCGGCATCCAGATCGCCAACAAGCTCAGGGAAGGCTCGAAGAAAATCCCCGACTTCCTCGAATTCGAGAGCGAGCTCACGCTGCGCCCGCCCGCGGAGGTCGCCGAGATGGG
>WNFR01005105.1_pt1 | contig 16329 bp, 17 predicted proteins | sample 5400221 | NCBI WGS metagenome assembly WNFR01 (sample SAMN13153357, study PRJNA577476) | soil metagenome | isolation source: 40 cm soil under Madrone tree | place: USA:California | collected 2016-06-14 | reverse complement strand
CTCCTTCTCTGCATTCGTGAGTGGGGCCTGCAACTCATGCAATTTCTCGCGGTGGCGTTCGGTCAGTTCTTCGTAGGTAACAACGCGTGATTGTAGTGCTGGAGGCGGGGTCACCTTCCTCGGTGGCAATATCGTTGGAGGCATGTAAGAACTGCTAAGAGGAGAGGAAGCGGTACGTCGGTGATGAGCCCTCTGGGGAACAAGTGCCGTGTCAAGGTTGGCTACAGATAAAGGCGAATCGGCCATATTGCCCTCGACAGCACCAGTCTCCAGTACGGTTTCTCGTAATTTTCGTCGCAAAAGGGCATCTTGAACTGCTGCTGGGACAGGAAGGCGAGGGGTCGGAACAACAACTGGCATGGGAGTAGTAGCGATGGGCGCAGATACACCAGAAGGGGGCTGGAGAAGCTTCCGATCGCGAATGTACGAGTCCCAGTCATCATCACGCAGTGGTACGCTAGTCGGTCGCCCAATAGTATAGCCGACGTGGGTGCCGAAACCAGGGTTTTCCATGGACTGAATCCTTGCACGTGGGTCAGGTTGTCGAGGAGGCCGTTGATGGGATGACCCAAGGGTTGTGGCGTTAAGATCGTAGCTGAGCGTTCTAGCGCGGGAAACGGACGACGGATGTTGCGACGTGGTGAGAGACGGCTGACGAGAGCTAGATTCGGAAGACGGCTGGGGGGTTTCTGCTTTGAGTATATCGATGGAGCGTCGTATGGTTTGGATCTCTTGTAATAAGTCTTCTCTGGCCTTGAGGACTTCCGTCTTGGCGCCCGAAATTTTGCTCGTCCCAATGTCTCCAGAGACGAAAGCGCGAGGGACATCATTCTTTATGTCACTGCCCAAATCAAGAACCGGAAGAACTCCTGGATTCTGTTGATTTTTTATGACAGCGCGTCTGAGCTCCTCTTCGGGAGTACCCGCAGCAAGGAACTCTGACAGGCCAGAGGAACGCCGTGGACGTGTGCCGAGATTAGAATCGTCTCTGGGATTCGAAGAGCTGTCACCGCCCCTCAGTAGGGTGGTACCGGAAAATTCGCTGTCCCTGCGGTCGTACTTATCTAGACTAGGGTGCTCTTTCTCCCATTGTGACTTCTCGAGATCGAGCTTGGAAAACCTTTCTGCAGCCTTTGCGTCGTCTTGTTGTTCGCGTCGTCTCTGCTCTTCTGCTATCTCCTTGAGTTTTCGCTGCAGGACATGTAGGATGCGGAGCTGGACTGCGATTCCTATAAGAGTGATTGCACCGATGAGACCAAGCTCAATCTGCATGGCCTGTGAAACAGGAAACTGAATGTTGTGGTCGATATACTTAGGGAACATACGCCGGTATCCGATGTTCCAAACATAGAACTACACACGAGAACAACGTGAGGACGTGCATGCCAGGAATGGAAGTGAGTGGAGATACCTCTTTGAGCCCTGCAGTTGAAAAACAGTCGGCGCCTAACATGACAACACTGGCGCCAACAATGGCAGTTGCAACGAGTAGGACCTGATAATGAATCTTTGGAATGGTACAGAGGACGAAACCGATGACAGAACATGCTGGGATTTGCATAAGACGGAGTCAAAAGTCAGAATGTAAGCCGCATACCGATAAGCATGAGCCATCTGATACCCAGTGGACGGATAAGCCCTCCGTCTCGGAAACATTGGATCCACAAGCCAAATGCAAAGCCGCCCCATGCGCCAATAAAGTACTTGGTTGTTTTCCAGAAGAATATGGAAATACCACCTCCGGCGATCCCAGCAACGAAGGATGACAGAACAAACATTCCCCGTAATGTGGTACCGGGCGGGTTTACAGAAGGTAAGATGCCAAATTTGACGATAAGGGCGAAGCAGATGAGCGATAGAGTGTAGAACCCGATCAAAAAGAAAGACGTCCTGCAAGTCCAGGTGGGTGAGGGAGGGTCAGAGATGAGAATATATGAGGGAAGAATGTGCTGACCATCTGTTCTTGTGTCCAAGAAAGGCGCTGGGGAGACCAGTCAAAATGAGAACTGTGCCGAGAACGCCAAAAGCGGGATCGATTTTGGTTGCAAGGTCAGTGGGGGAGACAGATTGTGAAGGCGTAGATGTAGACGACGCGGAGGCATTGATACTGGAGGTGGGTGTGGCGATCGTGAGAGTGACGTTGAAAACGGTAGGGAGGACTGTAACGAGAGAGAGAGTCTGAGTCCCAGAACTTGTCACGGAGGTGGTGGTGAAGGACGACGTCTGCCTGATGACCGTCACGTTGGAGGCGGCGGTTGTAGTAGGAACTACGGAAGAGTTGGAGGACTGTGCCGAGACGGAGAGAAGACGACGCGAAGAAGCGAAGGTCGACAAGGCAGGGGAGGGGACATGATGGTGGACGAAGGAAGAGAAAGTCCCAAGGTAAGAACGGGAACGAACACGGCGGGCAATATAGGTCAGGTCGAGGCGGGGCGAGGCGGGGCAACAAGGCCGTGGGGAGGACTGACAGGCAAGATCATAAGGGAAATTCGGTTCACTGGATTCAACTGGACTGGAATAAAAATTTAATGGACGGAAACGCAGGTAGTGATTCACACACTCACCTTCTTCGTGTTTGGAATGTCCTCGACGCCGCAATCTTTTACACGCGGCGGGGGACAGATTAGATAACATCAACGCGTATTCCAATTTACCTTTGCCCACGGACACAAGTGACCTTTCCATGACAACCCCCTCTATTCCACCCAGACTTGCATTCATACTACTACACATACATCATCCTGACATCTCAAATGTCTGCTTGACAGCCCAACTATTCTATTGTGCAAACCTCACGGTACCTTCATAGTACTACGCATACATGGTCATGACATCTCGATGGTTGCATGACAGCCTCGGCTACTGGTCAACACTTGGCATTCCGTCACAGGTGTCATCCGATGGCCAACGAAAAGTATTCTTGCCAAGTAAGAGCAAGCCACAAGTCAATTCCGAAGCTTTTGCGGTGGCAAGTCCGAACTACTTGTGAGGTGTTAACGCTATGTTCTCCCTGGACTGGAGGATGATACCCATCTCTCGGAGAATCCAGGGGGCTTGTAACTCATTTGATGGACCAACTCTAACGGTCTGCACAAGCCGAGGAACCACAAATTAGGGCTCCTTAACAGGAAAGGTCAACCATGACTCACTCAACAACTGACCCTCCCATTAACAATGTTCTCATCGTTGGTGCAGGTAGTACAAATATAATGTTTTGACTTTGACTTACCCGTATCAAGGCATCATTGGCGTAGCCACAGCCTATCATCTATCCCGCCTTTCGCCTAGTTTGACCATCCATCTTCTCGATTCTTCCCACTCACTCTTTGCCTCAGCCTCTGGAAACGCCGCCGGATTCATCGCTCGTGATTGGTTTCCTCCCGCTACTGAATCTCTTGGGGCGTTGTCGTTTGATCTACACAAACAACTTGCTGAAGAGTATGATGGGTCGCGGCTGTGGGGATATAGCCCCAGCACGACATTATCACTCCCCGAAGCTCTGCGAGCATCCGATGGAAAGCGGGGCCAAGACTGGCTTCTTGAGGGAGTTAGTCGTAGTGCATCTGCTGTGGCGGACGGCCAATACAATGGCACCACTGTTCTCCCCTCGTGGCTTGCTGCAGGAAGAGAAATTGCCCCACCTCCCACCGATACTCTATCTTCGGGAGCGACCACCGCGCAAGTGTGCGTTGGATCATAATGCCTCCATTTAGCCCTGACATGTCTCGCAGGAATCCGCTGCAGCTATGTCAGTTCCTGCTTGACCAGTCTTTGTCCCGCAACGTCCACGTTCACTGTCCCGTCGTTGTCACAGACATCATCACCTCACCAGAGAACACCATCACCGGTCTCACCGTTCGCTCACCAGCTGGTTCCACGACGGTGTTACCCTGCGACGCCCTTTTGCTAACCGCAGGGGTGTGGACTCCACGCGTATTTGAAACACTTTTCCCAAATGCAACCGTCTCCCTTCCGATCACACACCTCTCCGGTCACTCCGTCGTCTTGCGTTCGCCGCGTTGGACAGCATTGGAACCAGGCATGTCGCAGACAACAGGTTGCCACGCCATTTTCACCACAGACCACGACGCTCACTTCTCGCCCGAGATCTTCAGCCGGGCCGGTGGCGACATCTATCTCGCTGGGTTGAATACGACGAGCATTCCTATCCTCGAGCCCACATCGGTGGTACAACCGGAGCCTGCCTCAATCGAGTTGCTCATGCACACTGCGCGCAAACTACTGGGTGATGATGAATTCGATGTTCTGAGGACAGGATTATGCCACCGTCCAGTTTCCAGGAATGGCCCTCCTTTACTTACCAGGTTGACGGCACAACAGACGGGTGTCGGTCTTCATGGCGGCGTCTGGGTAAGTGCAGGGCATGGGCCGTGGGGTATTTCCATGAGTCTCGGTACTGGGCTTGTGTTAGCACAACTCGTTCTTCAATGCGATCCAAGCGCGGACATTTCGCAACTAGGCTTACAAGCCTAAGACTTTGCCGTGTCAGAGAGAATGTAATTAGAGTTCGGTATGCTGTATGTACTCGAAGACTGTAGTCAAACGACCTTGCGTCGACGAGATGTGAAAAAGAAAATGATACAGTGATGCGCAAGGTGAATCTCAAGTTGTTATGTTTCTGGTGAGGAAGTCCTGAAGAAGTAATGAGGATGGACGAACAAAGGAAAGACGAAAGCTGTGACTGTATTAACAGTCTTGTCTTGTCTGGTGCGTTTAAATCAGGTATCGGGCTCGTCGTCCCTTTCCTCGACATGAGCTTGGCCGCCCATCCTCACGAGTTCCTATTCCTCACTGCTAGCAATAGGCTCATAAAGGACCCGAGTGTTAGCACCGCCGAGTACACGACCTATCCAACCCCGGCCCTGGGCGGTCGTGTCGTTCCTCGACGGGCTAAGAGACCGTCTGTCACGCCTCGGGGTATCGGGTATGAGGGATGTGACCTCAGATTCGTTTTCCATGGCCTCTTCCCGCTCGTCTGAAGATGTAGGATGAATCAGATCCGCTTTGGGGATTAAAAAAAAGGTCACAGACCTTCTCCGAATACTCTATCCATCTCCTCTAGTGGTACGCCTTTGGTTTCCGGATAGACTGATGAAGACACATGGTTAGCGAACTAGACGCATGGGTTTGGTTGATATCAAGTGACGTACGGAAATAGACTACAACAGCACTACTTTAGTCTCATCCTCGCGTTAGCGGAGGAATGTTCATCCTTACCGAGGATAAAGCTACAAACGCAAAAAAAACCATGCATCGGATACAGTTTCCACGTTATGACTTCTTGCAAATATGGCGTAACTTCTCCAACCAAAAAGTTGAAAACCCAGTTTGTTGCAGTCGAGAGTGAGACTCCCTTCGCGCGAACAGTGAGAGGAAGGATCTGGAATACATAAGACACGACAATCTAAAGAGTATGGGATCGAACGCAAACCTCGGGGGGATACAGCCATGGAATTGGGCCCCAGCTACAGAAAAACACTGTTTCAAGGATGATGACATCGCGTGAGATAGAGACATACCTATAACCAAAGAAAGCGTTGTATATGATGACACACACCACAACGGCTTTGGGTGTCTGGGGAATGTCAATGTACATGAACCACCCTGTAGCACATAGGGCGATGGCCATCTGGGCTACTGATTAGATCATGGAAAGGTTCGCGGGCAAGCGGGCAAAACATACAACAGCAGCCCCAGACATGAGAATGGAGCGTCGACCCCAACGGTCCACGAGGTACCATCTAGGAATTACTTTGATTCTGGGCTGTGACCCAAGTTCAGGAAACTCACGTAGGTAGAGTGCTTAGTGTGTATATAATGGCGTTAATGCCCGCCATTAGTATGGCATCGCGTCCAAGCCAGCCAGCAGCTATTTGTAAAATTATTAATCGCATTCTGTGCGTCGAAGTGTGCGGTCACCTTCGAATACTCTCGCTATTAACGAGATAAGCGGTGATTTGGTGATGGTAACTCGACAACATAGCACTTACGAGCGTAATAGGAAATAACTGCAATTCAGGTTAGCCGTATTCTACTTTCTACGGTACGGGATCAACGCCTACCATTAATCCCGTTCTATAAATGGGATGAGTGAGTACACGACAAGTAGTACCTGGAAGAGTTGCATACGAGCTGGGCAAATGCTTGTGAACTCATAGCAAGAAGAATTCTTCGCCGGTATTTCCTCCACATTGCCTCATACGTTCGGCCCTCCCCGCTTTCACGCTGAATGACTTCTGTGAATATAACAGTCTCATCGACCCGTCAAAGGTGATTACCTCGGCTATGACACGTTCCTTGATTTCGCGGAACTCAGTTTTGGCAACGAGGTCTTCAGGATCGCCGCCATGTAAGTCTGCAATAACCTGCATCCCTTCATCGTCGCGGTCGACGTCGATGAGCCAACTACAAAGTGTTAAATTACGGTCGCGACAAATAATGTAGGACACCTACCGAGGACTCTCTGGAATGACCAGGGAGCCCGCTGCAAGGATTGCTCCTATGATACACTGGACAAACAACGGAATGCGCCATGAAAGGTCCGAGTCGATAAAAGAGCAAAAGTAATCCAACCACTGAAGATGATCAGCTGACTGGAGCACTCAGAAAGGACGACACCACACAAACCACGGAAGTCGCATAACCAAAAATGTTTCCGGTGAACTCCATACATGCCAACGCCCCCCGCTGAAAAATGGATTAAGATGTCAATTTTCTTCCCTGACACAGACGAAGATGGCTCACGTGATTTGGAGGTGATATTTCACTTTGATAGATTGGCACAATTGTCCTGTGGAGCTGGGTGCTAAGCGAAGCGCTGTTGATCCGGTCAGGAAAAGAAAGACCCACGATAGGAGACCAACTCCAAGTCCACTGATCACGCGACCGACGACCATAACATTGAATCCTGAGGTAAGAGTTTGCACGGCCCCTCCGATACCAAAAACCACGGCGCCAGCGAATAAAGTACCCCTTCTACCGATAATGTCACCAACCTGCCCCGCGGCAATGGATGTTACTTGTCGACTATGTCAGGTAATACGCATAAGACAAACCCGTACAGGAACGTACTGAATGCACCGACTTCAAGAACAGCAACCATGGTCCCAACTTCTAAAGAGGTGGGCGAATTAAAATACTTGCGAAAATGAGGGCCAGTGATAATTCCCGACATAACGCTGAGAGAGTGTGAGCAGCGACAGATTTGAGAGTCAAACAATGAGGCGGCACCCTTGATCATAGCCGAACTGAAGTAGTGAAGCACTGTGTACGCATTGATGGTAAGGATAGATGGCTTACCAGAAACACACCAAGGCTCGCAAATGCGGATATAGAGTAGAGGAGAGGCCGGCCAACAAGACGCGGCCAGGAGCCAGAAGAGACGGGCGCCATGCTGCATGTACGCGGGTGGTGGTAGCAAGAAAACTGGAAGACCCAGTGACGATAAACCTGGACGCCGGGCAAACACGGTCCGAACATTCAAGACAACAACAATGCCAAAATCTGTCGTCTCTATAGATTCTCTTATTTCTTCTGATGATTCAGGCGACGAAGAGTATCAACTCGCTCAACAGGAGTGGGAGGAGAGCTTAGAGCAGCTTGCCCAAATAGTTTCAGTTGTACTTTTCCCCTTCTTAGGAAAATGGTTGGGACGCCGTTGGAGTTACTGGGGTGAGAACATCTCTCTCTATCCAACTCGGACTTGTAGTTTACGCGAATTATCAGCCTATGCGCGTTACGTCCGTCTTGGATTGGGCAAGTCATTCTTTATCGGAGAGAGGCCCACATCATCCTCCTGAATGGCATGTACGAGTGCTACCCCCTCCCCGACCTCAACGCTAACCTTCGCCTAGATGTCACATACCCTTTTGCAACCTCTTCTGCAGCATTCTTCAACCACTCCGTCATCGTTATCCCTGAGTTCTTCATGTCGCGGAGAATCTCATGACCCACGACCCATTCCCTCCTTTTCGCCAGCCCGCGCAGTATTATAAGCCACGTATCCCCAGTCAAGGTTATTTTCTCTTGTCGCATCTGCCTGTAGAATTGTAGTGCTTTCTGGATGCCGGCCGGTGATGGATTGTCTAAACACGTCTTGAGAAGCACGTTATACGTAACTTTGTTGAACTTGATACATCGTGCCCTCATCTTCTGCACGACAAGTTCCGTGTAATCGTGGACGAGCTGATCGTCCGTACCAATCCAACTGTGTACACCGTTCAGAACGGCGGTGTAAGTAATAAGGTTCGGCTCTATGGAATGGTCTCCGGATTCTTCCATCGTCCTAAGGAGGTCAAGGGCAGCTTCCAGAGCCTTCTTGTCTTTTTCCTGCAACAAGGAGGTCATGATGGCCGTATATGTGGCAACGTTAGCCTTGATTTTATGCTGGTCCATAATTGCCAATGTCTGTTGTATTGCCTTGCCTCGGTCAAGGATGCGCAGAAGTGTGCAAAGGAGTATCGAGAATGTGGCAACATCACCAGATACACCACAAGCGGTCATTTTCTTCAACACCGACGACAGTGATTTCATGTCCTTCTTGCTGTGGTAGTAATTAAGGAATTTGTTGAAGGTGCGAGTGGAGGGGTGAGGTCCATTAGCAGTCATTTCTTCCAAAAGGTGAATCGCATCAGACTCGTGAGAGCTAGCAAGGTGGGCTCCAATCATAGTGTTGTGCAGTAGTTCGTTGATTGGATCCGAGTGGAGAAGACCGGCCGCCTTTGATTCGTCAAAAAGTTCCGTCGCCTCTTTCCATTGTCTTGCATTCGCCATCACTTGGACGATAGCCTGATATGACGAGCTGTCTGGGGCAACAGAGGCCTCCTTCATGGAATGCCAAAGAGCAAGAGCGTTCCTCGAGCCTTTCAACTCGCCTATCCCCCTGATGAGGACTGTCCAAACGCCAGGCCCTGGTTTGTGACCATATCTAATCATGTCGTCCCATACTGATTCTGCTAAGTCAATTCGTTGGACATCTAGAAAGGCAGAAATGAATGCCACCCAGGTACTCTCGTAGATGATCACAGGCCGTCTGTCTGATGAAGGACCAGAATCTACAACGGCCCATGGATAGTCCTCAGACAACCCCTCGACCATCGTTGCATATAATCTTTGCAATGAACGCGTCAAGGAGCTGTCTACCAAGATGCTGAGGTGTTTGTGGAAGATTGAAGGTCGTGAGAGTAGCCTCGCCGTGTCGGCATGCCGAACAAACGTCAACACCTTTTGTCGAAACTGATGGGAGGGTGCGAATGCACCCATAAGAGCGTCAGCTACATAGACCGAGGGGACACCCCAAATGGCTTGTGTTCCGGTCTTAATTGCAGATAGGAAGTCATCTTGAATGGCGTGGGCTATGATCGCAAAAATGCTCAACTCCCTATCGACGAACATACCAGACTTGCGAACGATTGGGATTGTCGATAACTCGTCCAGAACTTCCTCGCTACTGAACAAGTCTTGGTCTCCAAATGTACCCCGGTGCTCAATTTGGGACAGAAAACGGTCGTATAGTCGAAGGACACCTTGAGGATCATTTGTGATGACGAGCGCAGTGAAGCACGCTCTGAGGGCCGAAGTAGATATCCTTGTTGAAAGACCTAGAGCAAGTTCCTCGACTGTTTCCCTTGAAGGGCCACTCCACTTGGAGCTCTGCTCGACGGGGCAAAGACTGACGACAAACCGAGAGCAGCGTTCGAGGTCAGACGGTCCCAGTAAATGTAAGAGATTGTCTTTCTCCAAAGTGTGCCAGAGGCGGAGCACGGCTAGAGCATCACGCCGAGTTACTCCGGCTTGAAAGGAACGAGGTTTGTCTAGGATGCAATTGGGAGACCCCGACCATAAGGGTGGAACAGATTCATTGGAGTGTATGGGCATTTTGAGGCTCTGAACGTTCTGCATCGGTGGGGAAGAGTCCCGAGTGTGTTTTACTTGGCAAATATCCCAGTTCTTTCCAAGCATCGGTGAAGAGGTGCGCGGTGTGTTCTGGGATGATTTCGAGATGTAGTCAGAAAATAGGCGCATGTTCTCGACTTGAACCCTGGACCCGCAATGCGAGCCAGGGACAAGATCTGCTGCCTTGAAGGCACGACGTGCCAACATTGCGAGGAACTATCCACGGTGTTATGGAAAGGGATGGATACATAAGTGTAGCACTCACAAGGCTGGCTACTAGAAATGTCAAATCGAGCGCGGCTGGGTGACTTGCTCAACCAACAACTGAACTGGTTGTTATTCAACGTCCACCGTCCACCATCCACCATGGGCCATGGAAACTCAAACAAGCTATATGTAACTCATGCAGAGCACTCTGGTTTATTCGGGCAGCACACGGCCTCGTCTTCTGGCTTTAAAGCGTGCGTGAACTGCTCCAATCTCTCTCTCTCTCTTAGTCACATTGTCCCAGCAAGCCAGAGGGTCTTAATCCAGCTGCCGTCACACCTTTTGACTGTTGCTCGTTGTCTTTCCAGCCATTCTCCAATCCTGTATGCGCCCGCAATGCAGATGGAACGGGAACCGTCTTCGATCTCACGAACATCATTCCCTGGTTGAAGCAAGTCCTGTTCTCTTAAGCTTTCCTAGTTTCTTCTGATTCAGAAACAGACAGCACAACAATGCTCATCCGATCACGAGTGAACCTCTGACACCAGCTGACCTGATCCAGCTTCATTATACGCGAAAAGCATCAGGAGAATACCATGATCCAATTTCTTTCAAACCATTCAACGAGCACTCTCATATCGTCGCAATAGCAACTACTGGGAACGTTTTCTTGATGGAGAGCATTAAAGGCGGTGTTGATCTCATCAACGACCAACGGTTCAAAAAGTGCGTCTTCCGTGGAGTAATAAGCTTGTACTCTCTAACTCATCGGACACAGAGAGGATGTCGTCACTCTCCAAAACCCTCATGGATTTCCGTCTCTCTCCGTTTCTTCAGCAAAGGTCCAGGAAACCCATCAGGGTAAAGCGATAGTTTCAAATAAAGCGGCGGTGGCGGGACCCGTATCTGCTGTCCAGAAAGGGGCAGCGCCTTGTTTGTTTTACCCTCTTTTCCTTGACCCGAGCTCATCTCTCTTAATTAGGGAACATATCTCCATACTCTTCCGGTGCTTCCGGTGCGTCACTGACGTCCACGTCCATTGACCCGCAAACGGCGACGTCAAGATTAGTGTGGGATGAGGTACACGAGCACGCCTACATGTTTATCGTTGCTGTGCTTACTGTCAATAGGAGGAAATGATGTTCGAAAGTATTCAGAACCCCGTGAAAGGGAAAGGGAAAGACGTTGGCAAACGGCGAGCATATGTTCGAGTTGTGACCAGTTTGGGGGGCAGTTTAAACTTGGAGTTGTTCTGTGAAAAGGTATGTGATATGCACGTATTGTGAATGTTTCCCCGAACTGACCATATGCATAGGCACCGAAGACCTGCTATAATTTCTTGATGCTCGCCCGTGAAGGGAAATATAATGATTGTTTATTCCATCGCCTGACCCCCGGTTTCATGGTACATGGTCTTATGTCCCATATCACCCTGCCACGTATCCACTGATAAACGTGTTTAGGTGCAAACAGGCGACCCTACGGGTACAGGGTCAGGTGGTCAGTCTTATTGGGGCACACCATTCCGTGATGAGTATGATCTTAAGGGGGCCGCGCGACACGACAGTCGTGGTGTCGTCGCAATGGCTAATCGAGGCGCGAATACAAATGGGTTCGTGTCAGTTTTTCCATGCAAAGGACCCGACACCAATTCTACATAGCTCACAGTTCTATATCACGTTCAAGCCAACGCCGCACCTTGACAAGAAACATACAGTTTTCGGCCAACTGGTAGGAGGTGAAGGCGTCCTCGATACACTTGAAAAACTCCCGCGCAAGGACGGGAGCGAGCGCCCAATCAAACAAGTCAAAATTACCAAAGTCGAAATGTACATCCTTAACTCGTAGAGCATTGTCATCGTTCACTAAGATGCTATAGCTACCAAGATCCCTTCGAGGACTACAAAGTTAGGCTCGCGAAGAAGCTCGCGAAGAAGGCTGAGGCTCTGAGCTCTGACGGCATGCAGCAAGCACCTGCAGAGAAGAAAGCCGGCGACGGTATGAACTGGTTCGGGGTCAGGCTTGGTGTAGAGGGTGTTCTTGACACAACCAAGGGAATATCCGATTTAGATGGCGTTGGAAAATACCTTAACCTGAAGAGGCCAGGACAGGCCACAACTACCGCCACAGAACCTAGTAAGAGGAGGAAATTGGGTTTTGGAGAATTTGAGAACTTCTAGTGGGTATATATCTTCGCGCCACATCAATTCTAGTCCTAGGTATAGTTACACTTATCTATGATATGTGTTGAAGACAATGATTCTCACCGTTTGGTCGTCAAGCAGGGATCGTAACTCGCTTTGTTCGTATCTCTTCGTGTGGTTGTCGGATTTCTTCTTCGCGCCATTAAGTCACTGATGTAAGTGGGAAGATGAGACGTGAAATACCGTGTTCTGATGATACGGGTTCGGTAGTGGGAGCGTCTGGGAGCGAGAGGGGTGTTTCTTCGTTCCCCTGAGCAAGTAACTAATCGCCATGTTGTGATGAGCAATCCGAACGATTCTTCTTATCTAAGGAAGGAGCTCACAGATTCCTGCTGTAGTTGATTCAGCTCTGCTTGAACCGCATCCTCTTCGTCCAAGGATAAGCTGTTCGTGAGCATATTGTCGATTTCCTGATATAATAATGACCAACGGCTTCAAAAGAGTGTTGCTAGATGCGGAACGAAAACCCACCCTTTGGTATTCCCTCGCTTCTGCGGTTTCCTCTAGCAACCTCTCGACACTCTCCACGTTCAATTCCTTGTGAATTTCTTTGAGAACCGCGGTACCCTGTTTGAGGCCATGCAACACTGAGACTTCCACGAGCGAGAACTCGATTGTAGAGACCTGCGCGATTCGCGGGTGGGTAAACGGATCGGAGGCGTAAAGCCAGAGTGCAAACCAGTTGTTCCAAGCTTTCCAGCTGGCCATCCGTTTTTACGAGCAGCCCTTCCTGGTACTTACGCCTCCTAAGAGCGACAAGAGCTCGATCTTTATGACCCGCAGCTAGTTGTTGCTTGGCAATTTCGTGTTCACGGTTCAGGATGACTTGGATCTGGGGAGATAGGGCGACTAAGTTCTCCGATGCTCGACGAAGGCAAATTCCGCACTTTCTTCTGGTATTGCTTGAGTTTGTCGCGCTGGAGCTTCAGACTTGAATTAACTCAGGAGACGGCGTAAATGAAAATGAGCGGACTGGGAGAGGCTTACTCGAGAATTGCACGATCCTGAGCTGTAATTTTGGGTGTTGACTGACTTGCACCCATTGTTAGTGGTTAGTTAGTGACCACAGCTAACCGGCCCGACTAGACGCTTTTGCTTTTCTTCAATTACAGTACACGGACGCTCCTTGAACCGCAACCACCAGGTGCGGTGCGGTTTTCCCACAGTGAGAGATGTATGGATGCTCCGCTGAGCATTCTCGCTCACCAATAGCCCCCACCGTCATATCATGGGGATGTTTTCAACAACCATTATGTATGCACCAAGGTCTAAACCAGTCACCAAGCCGTGAGAAGGCCTCCGGATGCACTTGTTGACTTGACTTGGCCATCTAGGGTGAACGAGGTTATACGACACTGATAATACCTTGACACTGTCATACCATATAATCTTTTGTCGACCCGTTCCCAAATAGACGCTAAACAGAAACAAAAGCAAACCGCGAGCACGCTAGCAACTACTTTGCCCACGCAACAGCTTGTTTCATGGAACATACACTTGGATGGATATCACAAAAGGGAACTACTGCCCTGCTATATCAATTCTGTGAGGTTTTAGTGTGTAAGTGTGTATTGAGTCCCACACTGCCCCAACTGGGGTGGGCGTCGCAACTAGAATTTTCTGCCTAAGCCCGGATTCATATGCGCTAGATAGAGATGGTAAATCTCCTGCTATCTAGCATCCAATTTCACAGTAATTAGGTACAAAGTAGTTCACCATAAATAGGAAGAAGCAAAAAAGAGCAAGTACAGTAACTGGTCAAAACAAATGGCTAAGATACTGAAAACAAAAGTGCAATCCACAGTACATTGGTTAGGTATATAATATTAGCGCTGTCACAAAACAAAGACTGGGCTCAAACTTCATGGAGTATATCGACACTGGGGATTCGCCCCCATGAATCCCCATTGTGACCAATATTGCGTCCGCCCTGTGTCGTTACTGACTGTTGCTCCATTTCTGGACCGTCATATACCGGACCAGCTGACTTGGGCTCAATAGGTGAAGGGTCCCTGTCGACAATATTTCCAAGGATGAAGGGAGCGGGGAGATTGCTTCGGCTATGCGCGGATTCGGAACGAATTGACTGATCATCTGGACTATCACTGCTGTGAGGCAGAAGAAAGGGGCGCGTATACGTGTATAAAAGGACGTTGAGCAAGCCAGATGACAGATAGAATCCGTCTGCAACCACTGTGACAGCGAAAGGTGGACTGTGCCCTGAAAAGGTGCTGTAGCGTGCAGCAGCCAACGGGAGGACCTGAACAGCTCAAGCGAGCAAGCCAAAAAGATGAGCTGGAGAACCTACCGTAATGATATAGATAACTGGGTAACTACAAGAGAAGGCTCATCAGCAATCACAACGGTGTCGGAGCTCTACATGTGATTCTCACGCTAGCATTTTGTAAGCCAAGATATCAGATTGGCGGATGTCCGGAGATTGTCGTCCGTATGTCCATCGAACGTGACACCTCTCAACAGTAATAAAACCCCTCAATACGAGAAAGACGGCTAGATAGGCCAGCAAGCTCGAGAAGGCCGAAATCCACATCCACATGAAATCGGCAACGGTCCTCTGGACGTGAAACTCCTGTGCTATCCAGCACCCTTAAGAAGGAACGGTCACTCTCTGTCTCTACGGGAGTGGAGAGGGAACCCACAAGGTCCAGTCGGTCCGTAAAAGCGAGAAGCCCCGTTAATACCGATATTGATAGCGACGTTGAGGATGATGGAGATCCATATGCCTGCTAGTATAAGTATAGCGCGAAACACATTGGTATCGGGCTTTAGACGAAAAATGAGGGTGCTGAACGTATAGATGGCAACATTCTACATGGCTGTATGTCAGTTCCTAGAAGAGTAGATCAGGCCAAGCGCGCTTACCCCCGCCCTGATCCAAAATCGACTGTCAAGTGAGAAGAATTTTCAACGGCGTTGTCACTCACGAGAGAGCAGTTCCCACGTCAGCGAGCTGTTTGATGAGGCCTGTATTTGGAAATGTTTGTACGCCGAGATACTGTACCCTGCGTTGGAATTACGTACCTTGTGCGGTACAGAATGAACCTTGGTGCACTGTCTAAGGTAACAATCGCAACTTAGTGCATGGGTGCGGTGAGGTTTGAGGTATTGTTGTTACTCACCCCATCAAACGCCCACTTCAAGTTCATCAGCCCACCTGAGCCCATGAGAGGTGCATTCTCATGAAACAGAGCATTGCTTACCAACAGCCTGAATTAAGTCACAAACTAACTGGTTGAGCAGAAAAAGATGGACGGGTGATTCTATTCTCCATCTACGCCTTGAGCCCGAGCGGATGTTGATGGCGCTGTACTGTCGGACAGAATACAAGTGAACATTTGCTGACTATCAGAGACCAGGCTCGAGGGGAAATGTACCGCGATATAAATCAAAACGATGGTGACTGCAGCAGCGGAAATAGCAGAGATCTCAGCGAGAATGAAAGTGCCAATGCGGTGCCCAAAAGTGAGCGGATCGCTCGCAGTTGACATAGGAGTGGGGAAGGAGTGATGGACAGTCCAGCAGCGCGCTAAGGAAGTGGAGTGTTTATATTATTATCATCATCTGCGAGACGTTCGGGGTACTCTAGTGGTGTTTGCCCTTTTCTAGAACTGATGGACAAAGCTTTGATTTGTTTGTGTTTCTGGCGCTGGATTCCCCAGGAACGAGGAACTGTCTGATGCGCGCACATGGTGAGGCCGAGGGGCAGTGTCAGGTGGAGGTATGCGGCTGTCATGCAGGAACCAACATTAGTTAATTGCACCCCAATGCATTTCGGTTTAGCGCGATCGTTCTTGTGACTTCCTCGGACAGTGATGAAAAGGCGTGCTTGAATGGCCTATCGAATCCTTCGCACTTGGCGTCGTCCTCGTGCGTCTGGTGTTCTCCCCCGCCATGCGTCCTATCACGACTATGTACGCTACACAACCCCAGGTGATCGGCTTTGTTCAGCAAGCTTTTTTTTGGGGGGGGGTTCTGATATTTT
>WNFR01003462.1_pt1 | contig 16333 bp, 16 predicted proteins | sample 5400221 | NCBI WGS metagenome assembly WNFR01 (sample SAMN13153357, study PRJNA577476) | soil metagenome | isolation source: 40 cm soil under Madrone tree | place: USA:California | collected 2016-06-14 | reverse complement strand
ACAGCGATTCGTGCGACATGATGTTGGCCGCTGTGGCGGCTGCATCGCCCGAGACGATCAGCCTGTCCCGGACGAATGCCTCTCCGTAGAGGCCTATAACAATGATGATCAGGTACAGCGCGCCGCCGATTCTTGCGTAAAGTTGTGGCGATGTTTCAATGGTACGAGATGTCATTTCTGCCCTCCCTTGGGGTGGGGATCCCACGTTTCGAAAACCGCGAAACGTGGGGCACCCCGCTCGCGGAACCTCTTATAGTTACCCTGGCGTCGTTTCATTGCGCGCTACGATCGCCATTCTTCCGCTGCACTAGCCTGCTCCTTCCATCGTTGTTCGTTCACGCCGAACACGAGGAGCCACACGATTAGCGATCCTGCCCCGAGAAGGCCGAAGGCTGCAAGGTAGGGGAACAGACGGTATCCGAGCGGCGGATATAGGAAGGTCAGCCAACCTAAACCTCCAAACACCGATAACACACCTAGGATTCGAGGCAGGAAGGTGGACCTGACAATGAGGTAGCCTGTCAGGAGTGCGTAGAATCCGAAAAATGCCAAGGCGATTGCAGCGCCGTGGTCATTCACTTTGAGAAAGAGGAGCGCCAGCGCCTGCAACTGTTCCGTGCTAAATACACTCAAGTAGTGGGCGCCTCCCAAGATAAACAACGGCGCGATATAAAACAGGCGGCTAAAGGTCTTGATGATGCAACCGGCGAGGCCCAAGAACGCCGCAACCAAAGACACGCTCCTGCCGGCCGGCTTAAGCAAGTCATAAAAAAGAGCTGTGATAGCGATCTGGCAGGCCATTTCGATCAGGTAGACCGTAAAGCCCATCTCGTACAAAAACCTGTGCGTCAGGATGTTGGTCGCCGTGGCCGCGGCGTCGCCATTTACAACCAGCCTCTCGCTAACGAAGCCCTGGGCGAATATTCCTGTCAGTATGGTAAGGAGATAAAACGCGCCGGTAATTCTTGCCTTGAGGCGCGGCGATGCTTCCCCTAACCGGGGAGCTAATACAGCTGAGCTCATACTCTTGCTCCTTCTTCTTGCGCGAGCGATTGAATCAACCGTTCATGCTCATCAGATCGGTCCCTGATACCGTCGCAGCCGGACCGCCGCCGCGAGGAATGCGGTGGCAATTGCCAAGCCGATCCACAGACCCGGGCTGATCAGGAAATGACCAGGAGTGAGGTGCGTCATCGGATCCATCGGGGAGCCACCCGGCATAATGACAGCTTCCGCGCCGCCACCGCTTATACGGTTCCCCAGCATGTGAGCAAAATGCGTAGAGTTGAACGCGATTTTTTCTATGATGCCGATTCCGGCCAGCGGTAAAAAGGCCCATAGAAAGGTCGCGCGCCGCGCCCACGCCGAGACCAGCAGCAGCCAGGCGAACATCGGCGCATACCACAGCGAATGAACGGCAAGAAGGTGGTAAAGCAGCAACATCGACATCTGGATAAATGGCAACTGTGTCCATAGCGTTGCCGGACTCTGACCACTCGCCAGCAGTACCGCGGAGCTAAGCAGCAGCATGATCCACTGCGTGGCAATGGTGAAGGCGAAAGTGAGCAGCGGCAACACCAGCAATGGAATGCTGGCCTTCGAGAGCACGGTAGTGAGATCGGAAACCGGCAGCGACTTCCAGAATAAAATGCTGCGATCGCGACGTTCTCCGTGCAGCGCGTCCAGACAGTAGAAGATCGCAACGACAAGAGTCGTACCCATGAGTAGATACGCAGCGAACATGTACGGCTCCGCCAGCTTGTCGGGGTGTTGCGCTGGATCGAGTCTCAGCGCCCTCTCCCAGATGCCCGCTGTCGCACTAATCAAGAATGCGAACAGAATTAGAGCGGCAACGGCCAGCGGCGCGAGATAAATGGAACGGTTCTCCCACAATTCGCGCCGCACTGACCAATACAGCGGCTGAGTCGCCGACATGGCTAGGGGCGCGCTTCTCGGCGAGTCGAAGGACCCCGGCACAGCGTTCGATTGAGTATTCATCTAGCCGCTCCTTCATCATTACCCAGTGGCTGGCCGGCCTGAGTGCCCGGCCCATCTCCCGGCTTCTCTGACAACATGGCCACGAACAAGTCGGCGATGCTGGGCGTGCGCACGTCGCCAAATTCGGTCAGTTGTTGGCGGTCAATATTTTGATCGACCCCATTCTGATTGATCCCGCGATTGAGCTTCAGATCGGGCTTTAGATCGAACAACAAGATCTTGCGACCGAAGACCCAGCGTTCGTGCATCGGCTTGAGCGCCCTCGCTGCGGCGACACGTTCGGGATTAACCGTTACTTCCAGATATCGCGACTCAAATTCTTCCATGCTGCAGCCGAAAACGATGCCGCCGCGGTTGATGAACATGACATCGGTAAGCACGTGCTGAATCTCTTCCACCTGATGTGTGGTCACCACGATGGTGCGGCTGCGGTCGAAATAGTCGTTCAGCAGGGAGTCGTAGAACTGCTTGCGATACAGAATGTCCAGGCCAAGCGTAGGCTCGTCCAGCACCAGCAATCTCGCGTCGATGGCCATTACCAGAGCAAGGTGCAGTTGGGTCACCATGCCCTTCGACAATTCCCGGACTTTGCTGGTGTGCCTGATCGTGGTCTTCGCAAGAAAGCCTTCTGCCTTCGCGCGATCGAATCGCGGATGCACTCCAGCAACATAATCGAGTACCTGCGAAACCCTGATCCAGCGCGGCAGTACAGCGACATCGGCAATGAAACAGACATCCTGCATGAGCTGATCGCGCTCGGCCCAAGGGTCGCGGCCCATCACCTTCAGTTCTCCTTCATAAGAGATAAGGCCGAGAATCGCGTTGAGCGCGGTAGTCTTGCCTGCGCCGTTTGGGCCGATGATTCCCAAAATGCGGCCCTCTTCAACGCGCAAATTAATGCCGTCCAGCGCGACTGTGGTTCCGAACGCTTTACGGAGACCGCGTGCTTCTATGCATGCCATACCTTCAGCGCTCCTCTTCTTTTTTGGTTTTCGACTTCGGCTGTAGGCCTGTGCCATTCTTCAGCAGTTCCTCCGCGTTCAGGCCGAGCCGCTGAATAGTGGCATGAATCCTCGGCCATTCTTCGCCAATAAACTTCTGTCGTTCACCTTGCAGCAACAGATTGCGTGCGCCAACATTGATGAACATGCCGAGGCCTCGTCTGCTCTCGACCAGCCCTTCGTCCACCAGTTCCTGATAGCCCTTCAGGACCGTGAGCGGATTAACCCGATATTCGGCCGCGACATTGCGCACCGAGGGCAGGGGATCGCCTTCCTTAAGCACGCCGTCGAGTATCATCGCGACCACACGGTCGCGAAGCTGGCGGTAAATCGGCTGACTGTCGTTCCACTCACGGTCCATCCTGTTTTCCAAGTAGTCCTAACGAGAGATGGCTCTCGTCAATTCTTGCGCTGAAGGTTGAAGTGGGCGTGCATGGGCTTGTCCCCTGGCATCAAGTAGGTCCAATCCTCGGTGTGATGGTTGGCGTCGATGATGGTGAAGACCGCATGCTGCATGTGTCCGTACTGCGTGCTCCCGGCGACGTCGAGAAAATCGAATTCTACGGTCTTCCCGTCCGGTGAGGTTCTGGCGACCATGCGCGGCCGATTGCCGGCGTCGCAATAGTGGGTCAGTAGCAGGCGATCGCCATCCAGGTAGAGCATGGTGACCGGATGGTCATAACGCGTCGGATCGTCTGGCTTTCCCATCTCTTGCATTTCGTGCACCAGCGCGTTTCCGCGAGAGGTCACGCGCAGCGAGACCTGTGTAATGGTCCCGTTTCCCATTTCGGGAACCGGCGGGTCGGTAATGACTGAGGCTTGCCAGGAACCTGCCAGAGTTTTCAATTGGTCAAAAGACTTTTGCGCGTCAGATTTTTGCACATCGGTCTTTTGCATGGTCTGCGCGAGAGCCACGGTAGAAAGCGACATCAGAACAACGGGCAGCAAAAAACGAAGGGATTTCATTTTTCATTCTCCTCAAAAAGCTCATTTCTTCTTACGCTCGGGTCAGGGCTATTGGTTACGACTCTGTTGAGATCATGAGTTCTAAGCAAATCGTCCCCGCACTGCTATAGTTAACTATAACACACGTACACTTGTCAAGCTTTTGTGCATGATTTGTATGGCTGGGATCCGACTCGCATTAGAGGGCGTAACTCACTGGCGAATAGACTCATATCAAGACGATGAAATGGAGCCCCTCTGACGCGTTGATGTCATTTGCGAGTGACAACCGAGTTCGGTCAGGCGCACGTCTGGCGCATGGGCTGCAATGGGTGGATCGCTGTCGGTGTAAGTGGAACTACGCCAGTTCGACTTCGATCTTCTTCGCTGGCCGATCCAGTTTCGTGATGCGAAACTTGCGAACCTGTCCTGGCTGGATTTCTTGGGGGTTCGAAGACTCTGCAACGCCTCCGCTTTTCCAACGTGCCGCAAGCATCGAGCTCAGCGAAGCCACATCGGTTGCGCCAGTTGGATGATTGGCATCCTCCCGCTTCGACTGTGAAATTCTGCACGCTGCACGGATACCTTCTCCCAGTTCCACCTGCGCCGAGCCGCCCGAAACTTCTATGACGCGACCGCTGACCAGATCCCCTTCCTGGTGCTCGCCGACATATTCGTCAATGCTGGTTGGAACTAACTGCTTCATGCCAAGCTTCAGTCTTCGCTTCTCAGTGTCGAGTTCGAGCACTTGTGCTTTCACCGATTGCCCGACCTTCAGAACATCCTGCGGATGGTTAATTCTTTTCTCCGCACTGATGTCACTGACGTGGACCATGCCTTCTATGCCCTCAGCCAGTTGGACGAACGCGCCAAATTTGGTGAGGCTCACCACTGGGCCCTCGACCGCCGACCCCACAGGAAATTTCTGCGCCGCATCAGCCCACGGATCACCTAGCGCTTGCTTCAATCCCAGCGACATGCGCTGTTCACCCGCGTTCACTCCAAGAATTACAACCTCCACCGTATCGCCGGATTTCACTAGATCACTCGGCTTGCGCACTTTTTTGACCCAAGACATTTCGGAAACGTGAATCATTCCCTCCACCCCCGGCTCCAGTTCAACGAAGGCGCCGAAGTCCATCACGCGAGTAACCGTCCCCCAGACTCGCTCGCCGACTTTGTACTTGCCCGGCACCGAATCCCACGGATGCGGCTGAAGCTGCTTCATACCAATCGAAATCCGCCGCTTCTCCGGATCGATTTTCAGAACTTTCGCTTCGATTTCCTGCCCAACCGAAAGCATGTCCGATGCCTTGTTGATCCGGCTCCACGAAATATCGCTGACATGAAGCAGCGCGTCTGTCCCGCCTATATCGACGAACGCTCCATAATCCGTGAGGCTTTGCACTGTGCCGCTAACCGTCTCGCCTTCTTTCAATTCGGAGTAGCGCTGATCTTTGACCGTTTGCTCTTCCTCTTCTGCGACAATGCGCCGGTCGACCACAACGTCTTCATCAGCGGCATCCAGCTTGATGATGCGACAGCGGATTTCCTGCTGGACCAACTTCTCCATCTCGGCCGCGTCCCGCGCGCCGCTGCGTGACGCAGGCATAAAAGCACGCACGCCGACATCGACGCTCAAGCCGCCTTTCACCACACCGGTAACAGTACCAACGATCGTGCCTTTCTTCGCGAAGGCCCTTTCCAAGGCCGCCCAGTCAGTCGGCCGCGCTGCTTTACTTCGCGTTAGCAGGTAATAACCTTCGGGGTCACGCCCTTTAATTGTGACTTGCAGCTTATCGCCTGGTTTCAGCGTCTCGCGGTCGTTCTGGAATTCCGAAAGCGGCAATACGCCTTCCGTCTTGAATCCGAGATCAATGAATACCGAGTCGGACGAAACCGATACGACTGTGCCCTCGCGCAATCCTTCTGCGCTTTTGGGAGTGTGGCTTCGCTCGAATTGCGAAAGAATCGTGCCGAAAGACTCGCCTGGTTCGGCCTTCATCGGAGATTCTGGGACATTTGGATTGGACATGAGTTACAGCCTAGTGAGGCGTGCTGGTTCAAGAATAACATCGCACAAACCAGTCACACAGAGCTGATCAATTTCGGGCTTCATCTACCACGGAGAACCGCGACGTTCAGAATGTAGTCGAGTACCAGCGATGCCCCGGCCAGCAATCCCGCCCACTGTCCGAGGTTAGCCGAAGCCACGATGTAAGAACCGCCTCCACCGGGATACACAGCGATCGTCTGGCGATAAGAGAAATAAACAATACTAAGCAGAACAACGATGGTCAGGCTGAGTGGGACGATATACGCCACACCCGCTAGCCCAGCGGCAGCAGAATTGTGAGTGCTGCCTCCGGCCCGTAAGCAGCCGAACTCAATGCATCCAGCCCGAAAACGGGAATGCCTGCCGCAGGTCCAATCTGTTCCTTTACATCTTCCTCAGAAGAAAGAGGGCGGCCGAACAGAACATCCCAGATTGATTTCTGCCTGGGGAGAGTTGCGACTTGTACAGTAACGTGCACGGTCGCAGGTACGGCTTAGATGCAGTGCTGGCGTTGCTTGAGAACTCTTGATCCTGAGTCGGGAACCCTGGGCCGTTGGAGCCATCGCGAGCGGAGCAATAGACACCTCGATGTTGAGCGGGCAGCCGCACACCTGCACTGGATGATCGACGGAATCGCTCATGAACTCAAAGCAGCTGATTGATTTCTCTAAACCGTTCTGACCACCGAAGCATCGATCTATTCAGGCGGTGAGCGGCTCGCGCAATCCACCGCACTGGATTAGATTAGGTGCGAGCCGTTCACTGTCCAGAATCAAGTCTGAAGCGGGAGGCTGGAATGAAAATTGGATTTACCGGTTTGGGAATGATGGGGTCAGGCATGGCCCGCAACTTAATCAAGGCGGGACACACGTTAGTTGTCTTTAACCGTACGCGATCTCGTACCCAGGAACTCGCGCAACTCGGGGCGACTGTGGCCACCAATCCGGGAGAAGCCGCCGCCGACGCAGAAGTTCTAATCACAATGTTGGCCGATGACCATGCGTTGGAAGACGCCATCCTTGGTCCGGGGCGAGCTCTTCAATCGCTGCCGGTGGGGTCAGTGCACGTTGGGATGAGCACGATCAGTGTAGCTATGTCGCGACGACTGCAGGCGGCCCACCGCGAAAGGCAACAGCACTACGTCGCTGCTCCGGTTTTTGGTCGTCCCGAGGCGGCTGAGGCGGCGAAGCTCTTCGTTGTTGCTGCCGGCCCTACCGAGCAAATCCAACGCTGCCAGGCGCTGTTCGACGTGATGGGACAGAAGACCTTTGTTCTCAGCGAGGACGCGCCGGCGGCGAACGTGGTAAAGCTGACAGGAAATTTCTTGATTTCAACCGTAATCGAGAGCATGGCGGAAGCTGTGTCACTGGTGCGGAAATCGGGAGTCGATGCAAATAAATTCCTGGATGTGCTTACAAGCTCATTGTTTACTGCACCGGTTTATAAGAATTATGGCGGTATGATCGCTGCCAACCGATTCGAGCCGGTAGGCTTCAAATTACCGCTCGGATTTAAAGACAACAAGTTGGTGTTAGCTGCTGCTGAAGAATCGGCCGTGCCGATGCCAATGGCTAGTCTTATCCATGACCGGTTCGTGAGCGCCCTGGCTCAAGGGATGAGTGAAGACGATTGGAGCGCGATCGCCCGTATTTCCTTCCAGGACGCCGGATTGGAAAAGGCAGCATGAACTTTGGCGCTTCTCTCGGCGGGGCATCTTTTGTGGCCGAGAAGCCGGTCGCCGCGATTTGTCACGGCCCATGGATGATCATTGAAGCCGAGGCTGCACGTGGGCGCTGCATTGCGCCAGTTCGGTTCTTCTATGCAAGCGAACGGTGGAAACGCGGAATTTGATTTTCAGCCCGCGCGTCGGATCATAGTGCAGGGGCTCGCCGTAGTTGAAGACATCGTTTATGTCGGGCTTGGCATTCTTTTGACGCTCGCGGTCTTCAGCCTCTTTTACTCTGCCGTCAAGTTGTTTGTAACAGCACTCCTGGCAAGAACCCTCAGCGGCCAGATTGTGAACGTGCTCGACGCAGTCCTTCTAATACTCCTGGTAATCGAACTGCTGTACACCGTTCAGGTTTCATTTCGCGAACACGGCCTGCATGCTGAGCCTTTCCTTGTGGTAGCGCTGATTGCAGTAATTCGCCGCGTTCTCATACTTACAGCGACTCTGGCAAAACTTCCCGAATCTGGAGAAGTCCAGTTTCGTCATGCAATCCTGGAATTGGGCTTACTGACCGTTATGGTGATGGTGCTCGTGGGTTCACTCATTACTTTCCAGAAACATACCAAAACTTCCCAAAGCTCGTAGAAACTTGCCGCCCACAAACGACGATTTCGGCGACGTCGCTCCAGCACTACTTGAACAGAATCTTGGCCATCATGCCTTTGTCCTCGTGATTCAGCAGATGACAGTGAAATACGGACATCCCCTTGATAACCGGGTCAGTCAAGTCAAGGATGACATCGACGGAGCCGCGATAAGGAACGTTCACGGTATCCAGCCATGCAGGATTTGGAAGGAGAGTGCCGTTTTCTGCATAGGCCAGAAAGTGGACTTGATGGATGTGGAAAGGATGCAGCTCACCAGTTTGGTTGACGATGCGCCAATGTTGATAAGTACCCACGCGCGCCGTTGTCATCGGACTCGCATCCGGTGCAAACTTCTGGCCATTGATATAGAAGCCGTTCTTGTCCTCAGTGAAGGTGACCATGAAATCCGGGGCAGTCTTTTTCAACGGCTCCATGTCCATTGGCTTATAGATAGGCTGGCGGCGATCAAGAGCATGTGGTTGCTCCCGCAATGCAGCTGAACCGGGTGTACCTAAATTGGGTCCAGCTGAACTGGGTTCCCCCACATCTGCCAATAGCATCCCCGGATTGGGATCGCCGTCGGGACCAGTATCCACGCAGAGCGTACGCAAAGCTGCGTGAGCTTCACGCGGTGGACCGGTAATGATGCCTTCGAGACGCCCCGCCGGCGCCACCAGCAGGTGATTCGTGGTGCGTCTAGGCTTCTCGGGATCGTGGTACGCGAGGGGCATTCCATCGAGCGCTACGATTTCAAATGCTTGTCCATCGACTTGCAGATCCAAATAGCGATCCGCCGAGGCGTTCACGATGCGCCAGAACTGCCGCTCGTTCGGTGCGATGTCAATTCGTGGGCGAACGGCCCCATTCACGGTGAAGATTTCCTCGACCGCCTCTGCTTCACCTCCGCACCCTTTAGGGGGAATTTCCACCTGATGTTTTAGTTCCGCCGCGGTCGGATCACGCTCGATCGAGCGACCGCGCACAACGAGCACACGCTCACGTAGTCGTCGTACTTCGGGGACGTAACGTTCAATGCCCTCGATGACGATGGCGCCTGACATTCCGTCCGATACCTGCCGGTGACTCTCGCCATGGGGATGAGTGTGGTACCAGAACAGGCCCGGCAAGTGGTTGCGCGGAATTTCAACCGAGTAGTGCAAGACCTCGCCCGGCTTGGCCAGCATTCCGAGCACGTCATCCTGCGGCGCATCAGGCGAGACGGCCAGCCCGTGAAAATGCAAGTTCGTCATGTCCATGCAGGGATTGATCGCGCACGTCTCCGGAGACTTGGCAGGAAGGTTATTGACGTATGTGATTTTGAGAACATCGCCCGGGGAAGCACGAATCACCGGCGCCACACTAGCGCCATTGAAAGCGAAGGCATCCCGGCCATTCTCACTTACTGCGTGAAGCGTAAGTGATACCACGTGATTCTTCGCTTGCACCTGGGAAGGTTCCGGCAACGAAGCGACTTGAGCGCAGCCCAGAGCTGTGAAAAATATCTGCGTGGCGACGAGGAGTGGGATCCTTTGCATATTCACGGTCGTCCTCTTCTCTCGTCTCGCCCTCATTACGTCGCGCTTCGATTAACGCGGTACAATCACCAACTCATCTCTGGGAATTGCCTCCAGCGTCGCCTTGTCGATATTGAGATGAGCCATCACCAGCTCGGGCGGGGTGTGGGCCAACCACTCCGAGAGCGACAGGTCCTGATAGAAGCTGCTTTTGAACATCTCCAAAAAGATCAGGTCCGTGTCGCCGGTATTCTCGATGTAATGCAGCAGGGTTTTTTCCACGTACCCGACGTCTCCGGCCTGAAAGTCCATCGTGCGAGCCTTGTTGCCTGTCGCCACAACAGTCATTCTTGCCTTGCCCGAGATGTAATACTGCCATTCGTCTGCATTGGGATGCCAATGCAATTCGCGCATTCCTCCCGGGTGAACCGTCACCATCGCCATCGCAACGTTAGTTGAGGCTTTGAAGATGCTCGAATCAACGATGCGCACCTCTCCGCCTTTCGTGCGCTTCGTCGGCGGCATCTCCATCGTGCGAAAAGCGAAATTCTCGGAGGATCTCCCGGCTGTTCCTGCGGCTGCTTTCTGATCGGCCTCCAGCGATCCGGGAACGGCAGTCTGGAAAATAAAAAGCTCCCGGTTAGGCACATTTTTCAGAGCCGCTTCGGCAACACCGAAGTTCTTTGACAGGACCTCGGGCGGCAGGTGCGCCATCGAGTCGCTCAGCAGGACGGTCTCCGACTCCGAAAAATTTCCATCGTCGAACACCAGCATGAATTCCGTGCCGTCCGGATCGAGGCCTTGAATCGAATGTGGGATTCCGCTGGGAAAATACCACAGATCGTTTTTCTTCGTATCGGCAACAAAACTCTTCCCATTGCGATCAATGGCCGTGATCCGCGCACTCCCATACAGGACGATGGCCCATTCGTCTGCTGTGTGCCAGTGCAGTTCACGAACGCCTCCGGCTGTGAGTCTCATATTTACGCCTGCCAGGGACTTCGAAACTGGCAGTTCCCGAACGGTCACCTCCCGCGACCATCCGCCTTCGTAAGTCCTCTTGTTCGCAAAAGAGAACGGATATTTGAAATTTTGAACCAAGCTCTTAGAGTCGGTAGGAGGTGGCCATGCGGAATCCGGGTTCTGTTTGCCCAGGGGCTCATTCGAAGGGCCCGGATCGGTTGCACTCCGGTCCGTTCCACTTTTAATGGCCGGGGTTTCCTGCGCCACAGCACCATTTACTGCCAAAGTGCCGGCCGCCGCAACCAGCGCAGCGGAGCCGAATCCAAGAAATCCGCGACGTGAAAATTGATCATTACTACTTTCATTCTCCATTGCGCCTAACCCTCCTTCGTACTTCCCCGTCCGCAGTCGCATTCACCGACCGAAACGACGCCAGGCTCAGGAAGCCAACTGGGCGATCCCCGTTAGTTCCAGGTAATCTTCGTCACCCAGTTGCAACGATGCCGCCTGCACGTTTTCCTCAAGATGTGCGATCGACGAAGTCCCAGGAATTGGCAGCATGACCGGTGAACGCTTCAGCAACCACGCCAATGCGACCTGAATGGGTTTCGCGCGCCGGGCCTTAGCAATCTTATCGAGCAGCCTGCCGGCGACGGTGCCTGCTCCCAGCGGATACCAGGGGATAAACGCAATCCCGTTACGTTCGCAATAATCCACGACATAATCCCATTCACGATCGGCAAAACTGTACCGGTTCTGGACCGACACAATTGGCACAATTTTCCGTGCGCGCTCGATGTGTTCGACGGTGACATTCGATAATGCGATCAAGCGGATCTTTCCCTCGGACTGCATATTGGCTAGGGTTTCAATCGATGCAGCAAGTGGTATCGCCGGATCAGGCGTGTGGAGTTGATAGACATCGATCCGGTCGAGGCGCAGTCTCTTCAGGCTGCCTTCCACGGCCTTGCGCAAGTGCTCCGGACTCGCATCGTGGGTCCACTGATTCGGACCGGGACGATTCCATCCACCCTTGGTCGCAATGACAAGGTCCTTTGGATAAGGCGCCAGCGCTTCGGCGATCAGCTCTTCACTCACATAAGGACCATACGAGTCAGCTGTGTCTATAAAGTTGACTCCCATTTCGATCGCACGGCGAAGCACGGCAATTGTTGTCGCGCGATCCTTGGGGGGGCCCCAGATTCCGTCGCCAGTGATACGCATCGCCCCAAAGCCGAGGCGATTGACAGTGAGTTCTCCGCCAAGTGAAATCGTTCCACTAGGAGCGTCCGACAAATTTCTCGTGTTTCCGTTTTTCGCGTTCATATTCATCCTCCAAGGTACTTTTGCGTTATAAGTGTGCCCGAGGTGATCGGCAGCTCCTCGGCAGCTCAGCCTCCCGTCCCCGTATTGGCTCGTGCCTGTAACGATAGCCCGACCAGTGTTGCGATCAGGATCGCGGGATAAAGTTGTCCGATCAGCGATTCCGCAGTCGCCAGCGACCGCGCAATCCGATGTACCGGATAGGCGTCGCCGTAGCCAACGCTTGTCAGCGTGGAAAAACTGAAATACATCAACAGGCTCGGTTCTCCAGTAGGGATCCCGCCGATGAATTTTTGGAAATGGATCGCGTCGGGGCGCTGCTCCATGAGCAGCTTGTAGGCGAAGGCCCATGTAACGCCGATCAGCATATAGGCAGCGACTCCACCCATCACCCGGTGTACGCTGACGGGCCCTGGGCGAAACGTCTGCTTCAGGGTCACGACCACGAGGATGGCAAGGCCGGATATCTTGAGCGCCGTATCCCAGCCATGGTGGCCGAACGACGGATCGAATTCGACGATCAGGTCTGCTGTGAACTCAAGGACAGTAAGCGCGATGATCAGATACATTAGGATCCGATTGCGAATACTCGCGACCGCGCCTGAAAAGAGCATGAGCGCAAACATCAGGCCGAGCCCAATCCGCCCATATCGTGACAAGCTGACCATGGGAACAAAAATGGTCACGAGGACCAGAAACGCGAGAAAGAAGCTCAATCCGCGATCCTCTATCCAAAAAGGAAATAGGGACGTCTCCGTCTGTTTGCGCATCGTGTTTTCTCGCACGCTCATGTTCTGTAATGAACATCATCCGGTGCTGTAATATTTCGCACCGAGAGATGAGGTTGAGACCAGGCGCTATCAGCAAGAGAGTGGGCCGATGTCCTCGGCTTACTCCGCCTTGTGCCAGCTCGCATCGAGGCTACGCCCCTTTATATCTGGTGCGAGTGCCTTTGTATTGGGCCCGAGGTCCTTTTCGTACACAACGCCGGCCTGCGTGACAAGAAATGTCATGACGCCGGATGTCCGGTATTCCGTGGGATAGGCTACCAATGCTATGCGGCCGCCGTTTTTCTTGGGTCGAAAGTAGTACCCCTCGAAAGGATGAGTCTCTTTGTCCGCGGTAGCGGCTGCAGTTGTGCTGGTATTCCCAGCGCTGGTAGAGACCAGAGTTTGCGCATATCCGGCAATTGGGTCGTCGCCTTTGCTTGTGTTCCCTTGCTTCCTTTCCGTTACGAAGGCATCGCAGACTTCGATTGCGGTGGCCTCGTTTTCTCCAATGGTACGAAAAGTAATTTCCTGCTTACCGGTATCGGAATCGAAGTACCAGACACCATTTTTGGAAACTAGCGGGATGGGAAATGGCCAATTTTCCGCGCCGATATATAAGATCATTTTCCCGTCTTCTTCTCGAACAAATCGGTGCATCTCCTGAAACTTCTGACTGAACCGCTCGCGTTCGAGTTTGTCCTCGACGGCATCATTCGATGAAGTAATTTCCTTTCCTGCCTCCAGGATCGCTTCCAATTGTTCTTCATCGCCATTTTGCACAGCCTGAACGAGAGCCTTACAGGCTTCGGTCGGGGAGGAAAATGTCTTTCGTCCTGACCCAGGTTCCGATCCCTCGGCAAAAACAGGTCGAGCATAGCCGACCAGCATCAGTCCAAGCACAGCCATTGCGACGGTACCGGCAAGTTTCAATCTAAACGTCCCGAACTTCAGATTCTGCGTGCGCATGAGTTCATTCTCCTCGTCAGTTGTGGCTCTTATGAAATTGTTGAAACTAGAATCACCGGTGACCGCCGCCACCATGACCTCCTCCTCCACCGTGGAAACCGCCGCCGCCATGAAAGCCTCCACCAAAACTCGACTGACCGCGAGCGGAGAAGCCTCTAGTCGCCCCCCCATGATTAAATCCGCCGAATGCGCCGGAGTGAGCACCAGGCTGGGCATGCGGTGCCGCGAAGCTGTGGCTTGGAGCCGCGCCGTGAAATCCGCCGCCGCCATGAAAGCCGCCGCCGCGATTGAATCCGCCTCGTGCGAAGTGCTCGCGATTAGCGAAAACTCTGCTGTGCGACACGAACCCGTGGTGGTCGAACATGACATCGTGATGGTGCCAATCCGATCCCCAGTGGTGCCAGCCCCAACCAAATCCACCAAAGAAGCCGATTCCAAAGCCGAAGCCCCATGCAATGCCTGGCCCGGTAAGGTAAAGGCCTGGATACCAGTACCAGTCTGGCCAGATGCCAATAGGCTCCCCGTACACGAGCCACGGATCGTACTCTGGGACATAAACAACTTGAGGATCGGCAGGTTCGATCACAATGGTTTTGTCCTTCTCGGACACCTTCTCCTGCGATGTGCTATTTAAGTTCCCCGCCGCTTTTGCTTTCTCACGCATGGCCTGAACAGCATTCATCACAGCGTCCTGCTGATTGACGTAGGCGTCGCCGAGCGATGAAGTCCAGGAAAGATTCTTGTCCATGTTGGCGAGCACTGAAGGAAACTCGGTCAGCGCTTTAACGCTTGGGTCCCAAGGCTGCTTATCGACTTCCTGACCTAGTTGTTCTCCCTTGAGATCGGAATGCTGTTGCAGCCAACGATCGGCTTCGACAATCTGGTCAGGATAGGTAGAGGCTGCGAGAACTTGTGCAACCAACGCATCCGGATACAGCGCAATCGGCGCTACGAGTTGCTGGATCTGTTCCGGCGTCTGTTGCGCGGCTTGAACCGGCACCTGTGATGCGGGCTGGTCTGGCTGTTGGGCGAACCCCGACGGCGCAGTGCTTAACACAAGGCAATATGAAAGCGTGAGTGACAAAACTTGTTTTATGAACTTCACTATGAACTCTCCTTCGGCGACCGCTGCCAATCCGTAAAGGACCTCGTGAGCGTGCACCTCTGATACGTCATTTATTAATTGGCCCAGTCGGCGGCAGCGCTGGGCGCAGGCTGCCAGGCTGTTAATGGGCAGGACCTATGGTCGCATTGACACGCGATTTCGATGTTTGCGCTTCCCGCGTCGCGGCATGCATCTCCACAATACTGTTCTCCGTTTGGCACATCGCAAAGACAAGGTATGTGCGCGCATTTTTTCGTGTTTCTGCTCGGCATTGATAACTCTCCCGTCAATAGATAACTTCGACTTTTGATTGATTGCATGCGGTTCTCCAAACGAGAGACCTCGCAGTCCACAAGCTTTCAAAGGATTTGTAATCCGCAGTGAAGGAACGAACGGCTCTGGGTGTCGACAGGCCGATAGCAGTGTCCTTATTTGGACGTATCAGTGGTGGTGGTTGTCTTTCGAGGACACGCGCCAACAACTGTCGAGACGCGCCATGTTGTACTCGCTTCGTACTTTCGCGCACCCGGTTATCGTCGTCCACGCGTTTAGTGTTGTTGGAATTTCAGTTGCTGAAGAATATGGACGATGCTGATGCGTGGCTTAACGAAAGTTGGTTCCAGGACGACGATTCTCGCTGAGTTCGAGGAGGACGTCGTCGAGGCAATGCCAGACGAACGGTGTACGGCATCGGACGTTAATACCTAGTCGCGTTATCCCGTAACGACGGTATTGTTCAGGCACATAGCTGTGATTACAGTTCAAACATCTGCTTCTCGGGTGTGCGTTGTAGCCGATAGCAAGCTTATCGCCACCCCATGCAAGGTGCTTCTGGGTGACCGTCCTTATCGGGACACGGGTTACGTCTCGACCACCCTTTTCTCGAATATCTAACATAAGAGAAAAACGATGCGCGTGACAGCTCTGAGGCTGTGGCGGAGCAGTCGACATCACGCCGGGAATCTGGATTCCAGGGCGCCACCGCATTCTCATGCAGTGCTGGGCTGGGCCCAGGGAAACCAACATCATTAGGTGCTTGAGCACGTAAAAATCCCAGAAACGACAACTCACGAAAGGCGTTATCTATGAATCGGAAAACCTTGGTGACGATAGCGAGCGTTGTAGTTGGTGCAATTGCGCTAAGCATGTGGCTGTCCGCACGAAAAGTGTCGGCGCAGAGCGCAACCCAGCTTTCGACGCCAGTTTATAACCCATACCCGCCGGGCATTCTACCGGCTGATTTGAATTCCGAGCTAGAGAGGGTACTGCGCGAGGTGGATTTTATAGAAGCCAGAGCAGTTGCACGGTGGCAGGCCTTGAAGCCCCCGACGCTGACAGGCCAGCCGCCAATACTTAAGAACTTCGGAACCGAGGCA
>WNFR01003460.1_pt1 | contig 16336 bp, 15 predicted proteins | sample 5400221 | NCBI WGS metagenome assembly WNFR01 (sample SAMN13153357, study PRJNA577476) | soil metagenome | isolation source: 40 cm soil under Madrone tree | place: USA:California | collected 2016-06-14 | reverse complement strand
AAGATGGTCATGCCCATGGTCCTGAGGCTTCGGATCTGGTCGGCCAGTTCCAGCGTCTCCGCCGGATTCATGCCCGCCGTCGGCTCGTCAAGCAGAAGCACCTTCGGCCGCGCCGCCATCGCGCGGGCGATTTCCACGCGCCGGCGGTTGGCGTAGGAGAGCTCCTTGACCAGCTGGTTGGTGCGCGGCAGCAGGCGATTGCCGAACAGGCCGATGATCTCGGCCGCCCGCTCTTCCGCATCGCGCTCCTCCTCGCGGCTGCGCCGTGTGCGCAAGATGGCGGCGAGCGGCCCCGTGGTCGTGCGCGAATGCATGGCGACGAGGATGTTTTCCAGAACCGTCATGTTGCTGAACAGGCGCAGGTTCTGAAATGTGCGGGCAACGCCGCGTTCCGTTATCTGATGGGCATGCAGGTTCGTGATGTCGTTGCCGAGCAATAAGATCTCGCCGGAGGAAGGCGCATCCATGCCGGTGATCAGGTTGAAGGTCGTCGTCTTGCCGGAGCCGTTCGGGCCGATCAGCGCCACGATGGTATTGCTTTCCACGACGAGATCCAGATCCTTGACCGCCACGATACCGCCGTATCGGCGGGTCAGATTGCGCGTCTCGATCATCGCGCTCTTCGGCCCCGGCTTCGGCGGCTCGATGCCGCGGATCGTCGATGTAAAGCCGCCACGGCCGACATGGGCGGTCTGCTGTTCGAGGGTGAGGGCGGGCGTCGGCCGGTGCGCAGGAATGAGTCCTTGTCGTCGGAACAGCATCATGGTGACCAGGATGATGCCGAAGATGAGTTCGATGGACTGGACCAGATCGACCCTCTGAAGCCAGACAACGTTGACCGCATGCCCCAGCATGTGCATCCAGCTCGTCAGATCCTGAAGGAACCAGGACTGCAGCAGTTGCAGAATGATCGCGGCAAGCACCACGCCATAGACGCTGCCCATGCCGCCCAGGACAACCATGACCAGAAGCATGACCGAAACCGGGAACATGAACATGTCGGGCGTTGCCGTCTGCAGTTTGGAAACATAGAAGGCACCCGTCATGCCGCCGAACGCTGCGCCGATCCCAAACGCCATCAGTTTCAGATACGTCCGATTGATGCCCATGGCGCCGGCTGCGATCTCATCTTCGCGTATCGCGATCCAGGCGCGTCCGATCCGCGAATTCTGCAACCGCAGGCTGACGAAGATCAGCAGCCCGATCAGCAGCAGACCGAGGTAGTAGAACGGTTCGGAAGCAACGCCAAAGGAATATCCGAAAAGTCGCGGCGGGGCGGCGCCGTTAAGGCCAATGGCGCCATTCGTGAGGTAGGGCGTGTTGCGGGCGACGATTGGCACGATCTCGCCGAACCCCAAGGTGACGATGGCAAGATAGTCGCCGCGAAGCCTGAGGGTGGGCCAGCCGAACAGCACGCCGAAAAAAGCGGCGACGACGGCACAAATCGGCATCGATATCCAGAACGAAAAGGTGAAATGCATGACATCCGGCACGCCGTCGGCATGAAAGCGGGCGACCAGACCCAGCCATTGGAATGGCGCCCAGAATTCCGACCATTGCGGCTGCACCTGCCAGGAGGAGAGGATGCCGTAGGTATAGGCGCCGATGGCGAAGAACGCGGCGTATCCCAGGTCGAGCAGGCCGGCAAAACCGACGACGATGTTGAGGCCGAGCGCCAAGACGGCAAATGCCGTGGCGTTGGCGGCCGCATCGATGTCGCCGCCGTTGCGGTCGATCAGAGGGAAGAGGAGGAGCAGTATGGCGACGTTGACCGCGATCGTCGTCCGGCGCCGTTCGACCGGAATCCGGCGCCACCGCGCCCCGATCGCGCCGCCGGCCTGCATTTTCTGGCGCAAGGTTTCGGTCATGGGCCGTTCTAGGACTTACGCGGCACGAGCCGTCCGAGCAGGCCGTTCGGCCGGAAGACGAGGACGAGGATCAGGATCGAAAAGATGATCACATCGGTCCAGCGGGTCGCAATCAACTGCCCACCGAGGGATTCGATGAGCCCGATCAACACTCCGCCCAGCATGGCGCCGGGGATGCTGCCAATGCCGCCGAGCACCGCCGCGGTGAAGGCCCTAAGCCCAGCCGTGTAGCCGATCACATAGCTCGTAAAGTTGTAGTAGAGGCCGAAGATCAGCCCGGCGGCGCCCGCCAGCGCCGAGCCGAGGAAGAAGGTCAACATGACGACGGAATCGACCTCGATGCCCATCATCCGGGCCGCTTCCTGATCCTGGGCGGTCGCCTGCATGGCCTTGCCCATGCGGGTGCGCCGCACGAAGAGATTGAGGCCGACCATCAGCAGCAAGGAAATACCCCAGAGCAGGACTTCGCGCAGACGCAGATGCACGCCTTCGAACGTCCAGACGATGTTGGGCATGGGATTGGGGAAATTCAGGGCTGCCGCGCCTTGCGACAGCAGGATTACGTTGAAAAGAATATAGGAGACGCCGATCGTGGTGATCATCGCGGCGGTGCCGGGCACGTTGCGCAGCGGGCGCAGCACGGTGCGTTCGATCCCGACCCCCAGAAGACCGCAAAACAACATGACGCCGACGAGGGCCAGCAGGAGCGTTCCTGCGAGGGGGAAACCAGTGAGGACGGCCCGCTGGCCCACCAGGCCCGTCATTTTCAGGATCCACATGGAGAAGAACGAGCCCACCATGAAGATGTTGAAATGGGCGAAATTGATGAGTTCGATAATGCCGTAGACCATGGTGAACCCGAGCGCGAGAAGCGCATACATCGCGCCCAGGCTCACCCCGTTGATGACCTGTTGGAGCAGGACATCAGTGTAAGACACGATCTAGAATCCTGTCTTCTTTAGCCGACAGTATCCTCAGCTCGCCGGCGATTCCGGCGCCACGCCGATGTATTTGTACTGGTGCTGCACGTCATCCTCCGCCGAGGCGGCGTCGTGGTGGATCTCAAAGACGCTGATCACCTTGTTGACGACGTCGCCATTCTCGTCGAACGAGATCGGGCCCTGGAGCGTATCCATTTTTGTGGTTTGCATGGCATCTCGCACCGTGTCGCGATTGACCGGCTGGCCGCCCGCCGCCACGCGCTTGATGGAGTCGGCGATCACCAACACGGCGTCATAGGCGGTAATCGCGTAGTCGCTGGGCGTCATGCTGTAGGCCTTCGTGTATCGGGCCACCCAATCCGTCATCTTGGCATCGTCCATGACGTGGGGCGAAGCCTGGGTCACGTACCAGCCTTCGATCGCCGGGAAGCCGACGCCGGAGAGAATGCCGCCGTCCACCATGCCGTCGCCGCCGCATTTGATGACGGTCGGGAAGATATCGTAGACCTGCTTGGCCACCTTTACGCCGGCCTGGGCGACACCGCCGTAGTAGATGGCGTCGGGATTCAGGTGCTTGATCTTGGTCATGATCGTCGTGTAGTCGGCTTCTTTCGGATCAAGCTGGTCGTGACCCATCACGTTCATGCCGATCTTCTTGGCTTGGGCCTCGTAAGCGTTCGACATGCCGACGCCATAGGCCCCCGAATCGTCGAGAATGTAGACCGACTTCACCTTCAAGGTGTCGCGCATGTAATTGGCCATGTTCGGGCCTTGATAAGCGTCCGTCGTGACCGTACGGAAATAGATCGCCTTGCCGCCCGGCTTGTACTGGCCGGCGAACTTCGGATCGGTGATGTCGGGGTTGGTCGAGGACGGTGTGATGGCCGCGAGATTGGCGGCCGACAGGATCGGCGTCATTGCCTTGCCTTCGCCGCTCATCTCGGGTCCGACGATGGCAACCACGTTTGGGTCGGCGACGAACTTCTTCGCATTGGTCGCCGCCTGCGCCGGGTCATACTGGCCGGCCGTGGATGTACCGCTGTCGAGCACCGTGAAGTTCAGTTTGTACCCGCCGGCGCTACCCGCGGCGTTCACATCGTCGATGCCCATCAACGCGCCGTTCTTGATGCGCGTCGCCGAATCGGCATCGGCACCCGTCAACGGCAGTTCGATGCCGATGGTGACGGTCTTATCTTGCGCTTGAGCTGGCGTAAAACTGGCCAAGGTGGCGAATGTAGCGAGGGCGATTGCGCCCCATGTCGTCGTCATTAACTGTCGGCGATGCATAGTGGTCATTTTCACTGTCTCCCTGCTTGATGTCTCCCTGCACATTCTTATTCGAAGGGCTATCCGCGGCACCCTATCGGCGGCGCCGTGAATCCCTTTCCGTGTTCTTTATCGCGTGATCACCGAACATCGCAGTCGCCTGCGATGCCGGCTGGCATCCCCCGTTGTCCGTGTCCTAATCCACTTTAATGCCATCAGTGATGGTTAGGCAATTCGTACGGCTCGCAAGTTACTCTAACGCTCTCCCGGCTTCACCCGCAATCCGTTTGATTGTGCAAAGTAAACGGCGGCCAAACCCAAAATACAGAAGAGGAAGGTCGAAGTTGAGGTCGCGTGGTTGGCAAGTTCCATATGCTTGACTATTAACAATTGTAAAATGGATCTTTCTTACGGACCAGCATCATTCGGGCATTGCCAAAGTTGAGCTGAGCATTGCTGCACGTCCGCCCGGCACGACGATGGTGACCGTATTGCAGCACTGCCGGAAGATGGCTGACGACGTGCGCCCCCTGATGCGGGACGCTCGCGGGCGGTTGGCGAAGGTGAGAGCGGCCGGGATCGAATAATATGACCACTTTTAGTAGCTAAGGTCCAACGCCACCCGAAGGCCCCAGCCTGAACCCGCGAGCTGCGATTGCAGACGCCCGCATCGTTACACCGGTGCGCTTCATTTCGCCACTTGGGCGTAGGTATCGAGATTACTCAGCCAACGCTCGATCCGCGCGCGATTGACGCCCATGTCGCCCTTGCCCAGTTGAGAGCGGGAATAGAGGGCGATCGTCGAACGACCCTGCGGCCGATCGAAGAAACGTACGACGATGGTGTCGGGAAAACGCATGAGTTTGGAGCGTTGAATGTAGCGATCCGTCATGGCCGCATCGTCGGAATCGACGGCGACCAGACGCGGCTCGGAGGAAATCATCTTCCCAAAAGCGAGCCGGAGATCATGCGCGTTCACCATGTACTCCGGCGCCGTCATGTCGCTCTTTGCGTTGCAAGCATCGGGCGGGCATGCCAGCGCATCATTCGGACTGGTCCGGCGTTCCACTGTCTCGAATGCGATAGGGCCGAGGTCCGCCGATCCGAACAGCGCCCATACTTGCTCCGGGCCGACGATCAGAAAGGCACCCACCAAAGCCGCTATCACAAGTATCGTGCCCGCCGCCAAAGATTTCCAAATTTTCAAATCGAACTCCGGTGACGGATGGGAGTCATCCGTTGGCATCGAACCACTAGCGATTGCGCGAACGCAGCAGCCTCGATTGCTCGCGCTGCCAATCCCGCTTCTTGATGGTCTCGCGCTTGTCGGCCTGGCGCTTGCCCTTGGCGATGCCGAGTTGGCATTTGGCAATGCCGCGGGCGTTGAAATAGATCGAGAGCGGCACAACCGTCATGCCCTCCCGATTGATGCGGCCCTGCAGCTTTTCCGCCTCGCGCTTGCGCAGCAAAAGCTTGCGCGGCCGCTTGGGCGCGTGGTTATAGCGGTTGGCCGCCGCATATTCGGGGATATTGGCGTTGATCAGAAAAAGCTCGCCGTTCTTCTCTGCAGCGAAGGCTTCGGCGATGCTGGCGCGCCCTCCGCGAAGCGATTTTACCTCGCTGCCCAACAGCATCAATCCGGCTTCCAGCGTGTCTTCGATGAAATAATCGTGCCGCGCCTTGCGATTCTGCGCAACGCTCCTGGGCTCGTCTTTGGCCATCTGGCGCTAGTTGATCAATCCGGCGGAGGCTAGGGCGCGCTGGACTTTCTGCTTGCTTGTCTCGGCAATCTCGCAGAGCGGCAGGCGCAGATCGCTCTGGCAATGGCCGAGCAGGCCGGCCGCATGCTTGACCGGCCCGGGGCTCGCCTCGCAGAACAACGCCTCATGCAGGGGCGTGAGGCGCTCGTTGATGGTCATCGCCGTCTTTATGTTGCCTCGACGCCAGGCTCCGTGCATATCGGACAAGAGACGGGGCGCAATATTCGCCGTCACCGAAATGCAGCCATGGCCACCTTGGGCAAGAAAAGCCATCACCGTGGCATCCTCGCCCGACAGCATGCAGAAATCCGGACCGATGGCCGCCTTGGTGCGCACCGGCCGCGCCAGATCGTTGGTCGCATCCTTGACGCCGACAATATTGGGAAGCTTGGCGAGACGCGCCATGGTCTCGATCGACATATCGACGACGCTGCGGCCGGGGATGTTGTAGATGAGGATGGGGAGATCGGCGGCATCGTGAATGGCCTTGAAATGGCGATACTGCCCCTCCGGCGTCGGCTTGTTGTAGTAGGGCATGACGACGAGCGCGGCATTGGCGCCCGCTTCCTTGGCATGGCGGGTCAGATGGATCGCCTCGGCGGTGGAGTTGGAGCCGGTGCCCGCGATGACCGGCACGCGGCCTGCCGCCGCCTCAATGCAAAGCTCGACCACCCGCATATGCTCGGCATGGGAGAGCGTTGGGGATTCGCCGGTGGTGCCGCAGGGTACCAGAGCATCCGTCCCCTCCTTGATCTGCCAGTCCACGAAGCGCTGAAAGGCGGACTCGTCCACTTCGCCGTTGCGAAAGGGCGTGATCAGGGCGGTTAGAGATCCTTGAAACATGACGTTATCCTCAGGGCCAGCAGGCGTTTGGACCATAGCCATTGGCGCCGGTGGCAGCAAGGCCGCCGGCTAATCGTCTGTTGCGGGGGCGGCGAAACGCGCATCGCGCCAGGCCAGCGCCGCCTTCAGCCCGTCGCGCTTGGCGATCGCCTTGAACTCCTGGCCTTCCGGCGTCTGCAGCGCCTCGATCTGGATATCCGTGTCGAGCCCCATGTCGAGGGCGGCCAGCATCCCCATCATCTCGAAGCTGCGATTTATAGCCCGCTTGGTCATGGCGACCTTGACCCGGTCGTTGAGGGCGATTTCCCGGGCGAGCGCGAGCGCCGCCGGCAGTTCCTGGCCCAGCGGCACCACGCGATTGACAAGGCCGCAGGCCAGCGCCTCGACCGCGTCGATCCGATCGTTGCCGGTCAACAGGAACTCCTTCGCCTTCTTGGGGCCGCTGAGCCAGGGCATCAGCAATGCGACAATGCCGCTGCCAAAGCGCAGTTCCGGCTCGCCGAAGCGCGTGCCGTCGGCAGCGATGGTGATGTCGCAGGCCATGGCAAGTTCGCAGGCCCCGGCCAGCGCATAGCCATGGACCGCAGCAATGGTCGGGCGGCTGAAATGCCAGAAGCGCATGATGAAGTCGAAATCCTTCTTCAGGGTTGCCGTCACATCGGCGACCGTGCCCCAGGGCTTGTCGGCACCGTCCTTCAGGTCGAAGCCGGCGCTGAAGGCCCGGCCCGCGCCGGCGACGACGAGAACCCGGATGTTCTCGTCGCACTCCACCAGATCGAGCTGGCGATTGACCTCGTCGATCATCGGCTGGCTGAAGGCATTCAGGCGCTCCGGCCGATTGAATGTCAGCAGGCCGATCGGGCCGCGGGCCTCAAACAGGATCGTCTCATGGCTCATGGCGTCCTCGGTGAAACGGGATGCGAATTGACGACTTTAACCGCGCTCTGCCAGATTGTCGCCGCTTCGCCCTTCCCGCCGCCTCCAACCCCGGATCGCATCGATGCTGGCCGCCAATCTCGGCATGCTCATGGTCGCTCTTTCCTGGGGCACCATGATCCCCTGCGTGAACCATCTGTTGGCGGGCTGGGATCCGTTCTTCCTTGCCGCAGCCCGCTACTGCCTGCCGATCCCGGCCATGCTGGTTCCGCTGCGCCTGGTCGAGGGGCGCTTGCCTTGGTTTGCCGGGCTCGCGCCCTGGCGTTGGTGGCTGCTGGGGACCGTGGGCATCGGGATGTTCGCGCCTCTCTATACGTTCGGTATCCAGCATTCCAATCCCGTCACCGCGGCGATCCTCAGTTCCGCCAGTCCAGCCACTACCGCCCTCGTCGGCTGGCTGTTCTACCGCCTGCCGATTCCCCGGCGGATGATTCCCGGCATCGCGCTGACGATCATGGGCTGCGCCTATGCGACATACGACTCCAATCTTCCCGGCACACCCTTTGACCTGCGTGGCGGCGAAATCTTCATCATCGCCGCCGGCGCCTGCTGGGCCTGGTATTCGATCACCGCGCAGCGCTGGCTGCTCGGCTGTACCCAGATTCGAATCACCGCCATGACGACGACGACCGGTTCCTTCACGTTGATCGCTGCCTATCTGATCGCCAGCGCGGTGGGGATCGGACGGTTCCCGCCGGCTCTGCCGACGAGGGCATTGGATGCGGGCCTGTTCCTCTGGCTCGCGTTCGTGCCGGTGATGCTGGGCAATCTTTTGTGGCACAACGGCGTGCGCCGATTGGGAGCGATGATCGCCGCCTTGTTCATGAATCTGATGCCCATCACCGCCATTCTGATCACCGCGGTCCAGGGCATCATCCCCTCGTTGCAACAATTGATCGGCGGCGGCGTGGTGCTGGCCGGCATCATGCTGGCGCAGTTGCGGCACGGGTGACCCTGCAATAACAAGGGGAAAGTGAAAACTGCGGAAAGCCTCGCCCCTCGCGGTGTCGAATCGAAGCTTGGTCGCCGTTGCGGTGGCTGAATGAAGTCACGGCGTTTGCCCGTCACGTTGAGCCGCTAGGGACCGCTCACGAGCGCCTTCGTGTAGTCGAGGGCGATGCTCTTCGGTGGGTCTCGGTTGACGCTGTTATCACGGGGGCTTCCCGCATCTCGCGAGCGGACGTGGCCCACTTCATGCTCTCGATCCTGGGCAAGACGGAAACCTATCACCCTGTCATCAACTGCTTTAATTGACGGCCACCTCAAACACGCCAGTTGGTGCGCCTATTGTAACCGCTCTAAAAACTCTTCGATGGCCACCTCAACTTCCCCCATGCACCGAATAAGTTTCGGTACGAGGGCTTGGATCTTTTTCCAGTCGATGTCGCGTGCGGCGGATTCCAGGTCTGTGCAAACATGTTTGAGGTCGTTAGCCCCGAACATCGCCGATGCGCCCTTGACCCTGTGACTTCCAACACGGACCCCCTCCGCGTCCGTGGCGCTGATAGCCTGGGTGATGCTTGCGATATCTGCGCGAGCGCCCGAAAGAAAATCGGCCGCTGCCTCCCGAATAAACTTCGGGTCATCGCCCATCGATGCGCGGATAACTCTCGAATCGATAATCATGTCAAGCGGGGACCAGCGTCAAAAAGCTTTGATGACAAACACACTCTTTGCCCCGTTCGACCTTCTCTTGAAGATACGTTTATCTCTCGCATGTTCGCACTGTGCCTGTCGCCATAGGTCACCCGATCCGACCTTCGAGTTCGACGCCTCGCCTGGAAATTCCTCGCCAGACTTGCGCAGACCCATGACATTACGACCCTGCATCAATCGGTAGCGCTCGCGAGACCTTCGCCCTCGAAGAGCGAATTTGCCCTCAGTATCGCGAGGCTTCGTAGCGGTCCTTCTGCTGCCGGAACCAAGCCCAGGCCCACTTAAGAAAGTGATGGAATGGTTTGGAATAGTCAGTTCTTCCGTGTGCCCGCGCTTGGTCGATTTGGGTCGCGGTCATGGCCTCTCTTATCCTGTTCAGCCCGAGCGCCCCTGCAGTGCAGCGCTCGTGAAATGGTTTAGGTTATGACTATTTAATGCCACAATATGTTAAACAACTGTTAATATCTATCAGGAATTGCGAGGGTGTAGCGAGAGGAAACGGCTTTGTGCGCCCGCTATATCCCTCCCGTATTCCGTCAGGAATATTCGGCGTGGCTCTGCCACCGTCATGGTCGCGCGCGAGCCCGGCTTGGCTTTGGCGCGCTTGCCGCCCAAATAGTAGACGGCGTACCACTCCGCCGTTACCCTGCCAGCCCTCGGCTTGACGACAAGCCTCAGGCGCCCCGCCCCGCGTTCGCCGTGGTCCCGAAAGTCGCGGGATTGCGCGGGGTTTCGCGTGACCGGTTGGGATGCAACGTGACGCGGAGTGACGCTATTGCAGGTGCCCTGCATTAGCATGATCGAGGCATGAAAAGGGATGCGAGAATGAGCGCCGTCAAACATTTCAAGCGCCGCGAGATGGGCTTCGAAGTCTTCGGCGGCCCGCCAGGCAAGGCCACCATCTCGCGTCTCGTCGGCCCCGATGCCAGCAAGACCATGGGTGTCGGCCTCGCCAGCTTCGATGGCTGCTCCATCGAATGGACCGTCCTCTATGACGAGATGATCGTCGTGCTGGAAGGGCTGTTTCGGCTGCGCGCCGGAAGCCGGGTGATCGAAGGCCAGCCCGGCGACGTCATCTGGATCCCGGAGAAGACGCCCATCGTCTACGAAGGCGACAAGGCGGTCGTCTGCTACGCCCTTTATCCGGTGGATTGGCGCCGCCAGCAGGGCCTGGCATGAACCGGGAGCCCCCTCGATGATCCCGCGCTACAGCCGTCCACCGATGGCCGCCATATGGGAAGCCCAGAACCGCTATCGCATCTGGTTCGAAATCGAGGCCCACGCCTGCGACGCCCAGGCGGCACTCGGGGTAATTCCCAAGGAAGCGGCCGCGGCGGTCTGGAAGCTGGGTAAATTCGATCCGGCGCGCATCGATGAGATCGAACGCGAGACCAAGCATGACGTCATCGCCTTCCTGACCAATCTGGCCGAGCATATCGGCCCGCCGGCGCGCTTCATGCATCAGGGCATGACATCCTCCGACGTGCTGGACACCTGCCTGGCCGTTCAGTTGAAGCAGGCGAGCGACATCTTGATGGCCGATCTCGACGCGCTGCTTGCGGCCTTGAAGCGTCGCGCCTACGAACACAAGGACACTCTCTGCATCGGCCGCAGCCACGGCATTCATGCTGAGCCCACCACCTTCGGTCTGAAGCTCGCTGGCCACTACGCCGCCTTCGACCGGGCGCGCGAGCGACTGCGCCGGGCGCGAAGCGAGATCGCCACATGCGCCATTTCAGGGGCCGTCGGCACCTTCGCCAATATCGATCCCGCGGTGGAGCGCCATGTCGCGGAGAAGCTGGGCCTGACGGTCGAGCCGATCTCGACCCAGGTGATCCCGCGCGATCGCCACGCGATGTTCTTCGCCACGCTGGGCGTCATCGCCGGTTCCATCGAGAATTTGGCGACGGAAATCCGCCATTTGCAGCGCAGCGAGGTGCGCGAGGCGGAGGAATATTTCAGCCCGGGGCAGAAGGGCTCCTCCGCCATGCCCCATAAGCGCAACCCGGTGCTTTCGGAAAACCTGACCGGCCTTGCCCGCATCGTCCGCGCCGCGGTCAATCCGGCGCTGGAGAACATCGCGCTATGGCACGAGCGCGACATCTCGCACTCGGCGGTCGAACGGGTCATGGCGCCGGACGCGACCATCGCGCTGGATTTCGCGCTCGCCCGGCTGGCCGGCGTCATCGGAAAGCTGGTGGTCTATCCCGAGGCCATGCGGCGCAATCTCGACCTGTTCGGCGGGCTGGTGCATTCCCAGCGCGTGCTGCTGGCGCTCACCCAGGCGGGCATGGGGCGCGAGGATGCCTATCAGGCCGTCCAGCGCAATGCCATGCGCGCCTGGCAGGAGGGGGTGGATTTCCTCGGCCTGCTCAAAGCGGACGCCGAGGTATCCGCGCGCCTTGCGCCCGAGGCACTCGAAGCCTGTTTCGATCTGGCCTATCACACCAAGCGGATCGATCAGATCTTCGATCGCGTTTTCGGCAGTTCCTGAACCGCCTGATCCAGAACGTCGATGTTCGCGATACTGAGTCCCCGCGCGGCGAGTCGCGTTTGTGGCTGGATTGAGCGCCGATCCGATCCCACTATCTCACGGGTTTTTGCCCTGCCCGACCTGGGCACGTGCCTCGTTATATAGTTCCGCCATCTTCTTGCGGAGCTGATGTTCCGTCACGACCACTCCCTTGGCCGCCAGATCCTTGGCGATCTTTGCCACCAGATCGTCTTCATGGTGCTTCTCATGGGCGCTCATGGCCAGGGCCTTGCCGTAGGCATCTGCGTCGGCGCCGCTGAGGCCGAGTTGCGGCGCGACCCAAAGCGCCAGCAGCCTGTCGCGCCGCACCTTGGCCTTGAACACCAGTTCCTGGTCGTGGGCAAATTTTCCCTCGTAGCCCTTCTCGCGATCGTCGAAACTGGCCATGCCGCTTGCGCTCCCTCCGGTCGTGGCGGTTAATGCGCCTCGCTTATAGCGAATTGTTCCAGGCTTTTGAACCGCCGAAACGCAAATGTGTAGCGTCGTCATTCTGCGCCGGCCGGGTGATCCCTGGCCCGTGCTGTTCGCTGCCAACCGCGACGAGATGAATAACCGCCCCTGGCTGCCCCCGGGCCGCCACTGGTCGGACAGGCCGGGGATTGTTGCCGGCCAGGATAGTTTGGCAGGCGGAAGCTGGCTGGGGCTGAACGATCACGGGCTGATCGCCGGCATCATGAATCGCATGAACAGCCTGGGCCCATTGCCCGGCAAGCGCAGCCGCGGCGAATTGGTGCTGGAGGCCCTGGACCATGCCGATGCCCGTGAGGCGGCCGAGGCGCTGGCGGCCCTGGAACCCGGGGCATATCGCCCGTTCAATCTGGTCCTGGCTGACAATCGCGATGCCCTCTGGCTGGCCAACCTCGGAGATCGGATCAGACTCGAGACCATACCGCCCGGATTTTCCATGATTACCGCGCATGATCGCAACGATGCCGCCCATAGTCGGCGCATCCGCCATTTCCTGCCCCTGTTCGAATCGGCATCGCCGCCCGATCCCGAAGACGGCAATTGGCGAGCCTGGGAGACGCTGATGGCCAGTCGCCAATTCGCCGAGGACGGCAGCGTTTACGACGCCATGACGATCGTGGGCAAGGAGGGTTTCGAGACGCTTTCCAGCGCCCTCATCGCCCTTCCCGCGGCAGGATCCGAGCGCAAGCCGATCTGGCGATTCGCCGCCGGGCGCCCCGATGTTACATCCTACGAACTGGTCGCAATATAATCCCATAATATATTGATTTTACGAAAAATTTCTGACGCCAAACCGATGCCCCGCGATGCATTGCGAAGCCTCCGGTGCCATCGTTGTTTTGCCCCCATCGAACTGCTATAGCATGGGTTAGATCGCTCCCCGATTCCCGACATCGCGAGAACCTGCCATGTCCCGTCGACGACGCATTTACGAAGGCAAGGCGAAGGTTCTGTTCGAAGGCCCGGAGCCCGGCACCCTCGTCCAATACTTCAAGGACGATGCGACAGCCTTCAACAATCAGAAGAAGGGCACGATCATCGGCAAGGGCGTGCTCAACAACCGCATCTCCGAATATCTGATGACGCGCCTGGGCGAGGCCGGCATACCGACCCATTTCGTGCGCCGCCTCAACATGCGCGAGCAGCTGGTGCGTGAGGTCGAGATCATTCCGCTCGAGGTCGTGGTGCGCAATATCGCCGCCGGATCGCTGGCCACCCGCTTCGGACTTGCCGAAGGCACGGTCCTGCCGCGCTCGATCGTTGAATATTATTACAAATCCGATCAGCTGGGCGACCCCCTGGTGTCGGAGGAGCATGTGACCGCTTTCGGCTGGGCGACCCCCCCGGAACTGGACGAATTGCTGTCTCTTTCGCTGCGCATCAACGATTTCCTCTCCGGCCTTTTCCTCGGCGTCGGCCTGAAGCTGGTCGATTTCAAGCTCGAATACGGGCGGCTCTGGGAAGGCGAGGAGATGCGTATCGTGCTGGCCGATGAGATCAGCCCCGACAGCTGCCGGCTATGGGACATCAAGACCAACGAGAAGCTGGACAAGGACCGTTTCCGGCGCGACCTCGGCAAGGTGGCCGAGGCCTATCAGGAAGTGGCGCGGCGCCTGGGCATCTTGCCGGAGAGCGGCCCGCGCGATATGCCGGGGCCCGAGACGGTTCAATAGGTTCTCGAACAGGATTTTTCGCGATATGAAGGCTCGCGTGCACATCACCCTCAAGAACGGCGTTCTCGATCCCCAGGGTCGCGCCATCGCCCATGCCCTCGACGGCCTTGGCTTTGCCGGGGTGAACGACGTCCGCCAGGGCAAATACATCGAACTCGATCTTGCCGAAACCGATCGGTCCAAGGCCAAGACCAAGGTCGAGGCAATGTGTGCGAAGCTTCTGGCCAATATGGTGATCGAAAATTACGCCATCGAACTGGTTGACTGACATGACGCCAGAGCCAATGCCAGAACCAATGAACGCCGCAACGACGAACCTGGCTGGACGCTGACCATGCAGGCGGCGGTTGTCGTCTTCCCCGGTTCCAACCGCGAGGGCGATGCCGCCCGCGCGCTGGAAGCTGCCATGGGCCACCCGCCGGTCATGGTCTGGCACCGCGATAATGATCTGCCCAAGGTCGACCTGATCGTCGTGCCCGGTGGCTTCTCCTATGGCGACTACCTGCGTTGCGGGGCCATCGCCGCCCATTCCCCCGTGCTGCGCGAGGTGAAGGCGCGCGCCAAGGCGGGCGTGGCGGTGCTGGGCATCTGCAATGGCTTCCAGATCTTGACCGAGGCGGGGTTGCTGCCCGGCGTGCTGTTGCGCAACGCCGGCCTGGGTTTCGTCTGCAGGAATATCGGCCTGAAGGTGGAAACCAGCCAGAGCCTGTTTACCAGCGGCTACTCGGCCGGCCAGACGCTGTCCATTCCGGTCGCTCACCACGATGGCAACTATTTCGCCGACGAGGCGACCCTCGACCGGCTGGAAGACAAGGGACAGATTGCCTTTCGCTACTGCAGCGCCGATGGCGATCTTGCCCCCGCTGCCAATCCCAACGGCTCGGCCCGCCATATCGCCGGCATCTTCAACGAGACCAAGAACGTCCTGGGTCTGATGCCGCACCCGGAAAACGCGGTGGAGCCCCTGCAGGGTTCGACCGATGGCAAGGCGATGTTCAAGGGCATCGTGGAAGCCCTGTCGTGAACAAACCCGCGTCCGTCGAGCCGGCTATCACGCCGCAAATCGTCGCCGAACATGGCCTGACGCCCGAGGAATACGAGCGCGTGCTCAAGATCATGGGCCGTACCCCCAACATGACCGAACTCGGCATTTTCTCGGTCATGTGGAGCGAGCATTGTTCTTATAAATCTTCGCGCAAATGGCTGAAGCGCCTGCCCACGACGGGGGCGGTGGTGATCCAAGGGCCTGGCGAGAATGCCGGCGTCATCGACATCGGCGACGGCCAGGCGGCTGTGTTCAAGATGGAAAGCCACAATCACCCCAGCTTCATCGAGCCTTATCAGGGGGCGGCGACCGGGGTGGGCGGCATCATGCGCGACGTGTTCACGATGGGCGCGCGGCCCATCGCCAATCTGAACGCGCTGCGCTTCGGCGCCGCGGACGATCCCAAGACCCGCCATCTGCTGGCGGGCGTGGTCGCGGGCATCGGTGGCTACGGCAATTGCATGGGCGTGCCCACGGTGGGGGGCGAGGTCAATTTCCATGCCGCCTATAACGGCAACATCCTGGTCAATGCCATGACCGTCGGCATCGCTTCCAAGAACAAGATCTTCTATTCCAAGGCCGCCGGCCTGGGCAATCCGGTGATCTATGTCGGCGCCAAGACGGGGCGCGACGGCATCCACGGCGCCACCATGGCCTCGGCCGAATTCACCGACGATTCGGACGAGAAGCGGCCGACGGTTCAGGTGGGCGATCCCTTCACCGAGAAACTGTTGCTGGAGGCTTGCCTCGAGTTGATGGCGACCGACGCTATCGTGTCCATCCAGGACATGGGGGCGGCCGGCCTCACCTCCTCCTCCGTCGAGATGAGTTCCAAGGGCGGGCTTGGCATCGAACTCGAACTCGACAAGGTGCCGATGCGCGAGACAGGCATGACTCCCTACGAGATCATGCTCTCGGAAAGCCAGGAGCGGATGCTCATGGTGATCAGGCCCGAGGCGCGCGGCCGCGCGCGCACGATCTTCGAGAAATGGGAATTGGATTTCGCCGAAATCGGCAAGCTGACCGACAGCGGCCATCTGGTGCTGAAGATGAACGGGCGCATCGCCGCCGATCTGCCGGTCGCCCCGCTGGTCGAGCAGGCGCCGGTCTATGAGCGGCCCCATGTGGCAACGCCGCCCCGGGCGCCGGTGTCGGCCGCCAGCCTGCCGTCGTGCGATCCGATCGCCGCATTGAAAAAATTGATCGGAAGTTGCGATCTCGCCAGCCGTCGCTGGATCTGGGAGCAATACGATCATCTGGTCATGGGCCGGACCGTCATCCGCCCCGGCGGCGATGCCGCCGTGGTACGGCTCGGCCGCGGACCCAAGGGCTTGGCGCTCACCACCG
>WNFR01003459.1_pt1 | contig 16336 bp, 16 predicted proteins | sample 5400221 | NCBI WGS metagenome assembly WNFR01 (sample SAMN13153357, study PRJNA577476) | soil metagenome | isolation source: 40 cm soil under Madrone tree | place: USA:California | collected 2016-06-14 | reverse complement strand
CCCGGCGGCACTCCCGACGTGATCCTGATCGCGACCGGTTCCGAAGTGGCGGTCGCGGTTGGGGCGCGGGACGAGCTTGCGCGCAGCGGCGTCGGTACGCGCGTCGTGTCGATGCCGTGTTGGGAAGCCTTTCTCGAGCAGGACGACGCGTACCGTGACGACGTCCTGCCGCCGGCCGTCGCGGCACGGGTGTCGGTCGAAGCGGGCGTGACGTTCGGCTGGGAACGCTGGATCGGCGCGCACGGCATCGCGATCGGCGTCGACCGCTACGGTGCGTCGGCGCCGGGTGAGATCGTACTCCGCGAGTACGGCTTCACCGCCGCGCACGTCGCGGACGCGGCACGCGAGTCCCTCGCTCGCACGCGCGGCTGATCCGCCCGAGCACGGCGCGATCGCCATCTCCGGGGATGGCGATCGTTCGACGGCTCGGCGCGCGTGCCGAGATCTACAATCTTGTAAGACCTACTCGCATGCCGACGGCCGGCTGTCGGAGAGGGCCCGTCCCGCACGCATCGCGCTGGCACGGAATCTGCGACAGTTCATGTCAGGATCGTCGCGCGTGCGTCGGCGCACGTCGATGGCGACGGCGCTGGCGACGCGGCGCTCCTGAAAGGAGGGCATCATGCGTACCATCGTACGTTTGTGCGGTGTCGGACTCCTCGCGGCGACCACCATGTTCGGCTGCGCGCACCGTGACAGGATCGTGCGGAGAGACATCGTGCAGGTGGTGCCAGCGCCGGTGGTGGAGCGACGAGAGACGATCGTCGAGGCCGCGCCGCTGCCGCCGCTCTATTACGACGAGTACATCCCGATGACGTCGGCGCGAGTCGAACGGCACCGCACGATCATCGAGGAGTACTGACGATGACGACCAATGATCGACGGATCCGACCGGGGGTGTGGTCGCTCGTGCTGACGGGGGCGGTCGCGCTCCTGGTCGGTGCGACGCCGGTGACGACGTTCGCGACACCGCCGTGCGAACACGCGGCGAAGGCGCAGCGGCAGGCGTCCGTAGCGAAGCGGCATACGACCCACGCAACGCGCGCGACGAGACGCGAACCGGTGGTGGACGAATGGGTGATCGTGCGCCAGGTGCAGCCAACCGTCGTCGAGCGCCGCACGACCATCGAGGCCGTCCCGCGGCCGGTCGTGCAGAGAACGGTCGAGACGATCGAGGAAGAGTAGCGAGTAGCCACGGCGGAGCGCCGGCGGGGCGCTCTGCCGTGACTCGCGATCGACGCGGTGGCGCTCAGTTCCGCAACGTCGAGCGCGCCAGGACGAGGCTCGCGAGGAGCGGCAGGCCGTAGTACGCGGCGCGAAAGATGAGGACCGCGACGACCGCGCGCTCGAGCGGCACGTCCAGCGTCGCGAAAACGGCGGCCATCGAGCCTTCGAGGACCCCGAGCCCCGCCGGCACCAGGGACACGATCGAGACGAACATGCCGATCGCGAACCCGGCGATCACGTAGCTCATCTGCACCGGGTGGCCGATCGCGACGAACGCGGCGTAGAGCACGAGCAAGGTGAAGGCCCAATCGAGTACGATGTACGCTGTCGGCGCGAGCATCTCGTGCGGGCGGTCGAGCAGGAAGTCGAGGCCGAGGTTGAGATTGCGCTGAAAGCGCAGGAGCGCGAGGCGGCGCGGCGCCCGCCGGCGCGCGATCCGGCGCCACACGCGGTGGACGAAGATGGTCGTGAGCAACAGCACCCGCCGGCGCCAGCCACGGCGCACGATCAGCAAGGTCGTGAGGAGCACGCCGACGCTGAACGCCCCCAAGAGGACCGCGGCCACCAACAAGTCGCGGCCGACCAGGGCGTGCGAAGCGAGGAGAAGGACGAAGCCGGCGATCACGAAGACGAGCAGCGCGAGGTTCGTGAGCAGCGTCTGCACGAGCGACACGAGGACGGCGCTTCCGGCGGGGAGGCCGCGGCGGACGAAGAGATACATGCGCAACGCAAAGCCCGAGAGCCCGCCTGCGGCGACGAGATAGTTGGCGGTGTTCGCGACGATCGTGATCCGCAACATGTCGCCGAACGGAATCGGATGACCGGCCGCCGCGGCGATCCCCTGGTACGACCGCGCCATCGTGCAGTAGCTGCCGACCGTCGCGATCGCCGGAAGCAGCAGGAGAATCGGCACGACGCCACGCGCCGTCTCGCGCAGCTGGCGGAGATCGCTGCGCGTCACGACGAACGCCAGCACTGCGACGCCGAACAGGACGGCGACCGTGACCCACGTGCGATGGCGGCCGGCGCCCGTCGGCGCGGTAACCTCGACCAGCGCCGCGGCATCGCTGGCGCCGATCGGTCGCGAACGTGCGCCCGCTGCGCTCACGCGCGCCGGCGGCTACCCGGGAGTGACACCAGACGGGCGAGCCATGCCGCGGCGCCACCGACGGGCGCACCGACGAGGGTGCCGACGAGCACGGCCCCGATCACGTCGCGGATGCCCGGATGGCCGGCGCCGCCGGCCGCGAACACGAGCACGGCCGCGCAGGCGCTCGCCGTCACCATCGTCGTCGTCGATCCGGCGGCGGGATCCCACCAGAGATCGAAGACGAGCGCGCCGAGGACGAGCAGGGCCGCGCCGACGTACAGCACGGCGCTCGGCGGTGTCCGCCGGCGGTAGACGATCGCCGACGCGGTCGCGCGTGGCTCGCCCGTGAGCGTCACGTCGGCGATGCGGAGACCGCCGCTCCCGACGGCCACGGCGTTCGACGCCGAGAGATGCTCGAGGTGGCTCGGCGCGCTGCCGCGCCGGCCGAGGCGGCGCATGCGCCAGCTGTCGCCGACCTCGCCCGAGACGTGGTCGTGCGTGCCCGCATCGTCGACGAGATCGATGTCGTAGTGCAGCGTGCGGTCGCGACGGTCGGTCGAGAGTGGCAGGCGCGCGTCGACGACGAAATCGATGCGTGACGCCTCGTCGGGGGTGACGACGGCGGCGCCCTTCGCGCCGGCGTCGAGCGCGATCTCGCGCAGCGGGGTCCCCGGCAAAAGGCGCACGATGACCGGATACGCCAGCAACACCGTCGCGACGGCACCCGCGGCGACCGGAACGAGCGGCGGAACGCGGCCACGGTGCTCGTCGGCGACGAGCGGCGCGATGGCGAGGAACACGGCGAGCACGAGAACGGCGACGACCGAGATGGTAGCGGCGATGCCGTCGGGCACGAGCTCGGTAGCGTCGAGCAGCATCGCCACCGCGAGGACCGCAATCGCCGCCGTCGGCGGCACCCAGGAGCGGAGCGCGTCGGCGATCAGGAGCCGTCGAATCGACGGCTGCGGCGCCCGCTTCCCGGCCGCCCCAGTGCGACGACGCGGTGCGCTCGGAGCCATGCAGCAGCTATACGAAGAAGCAGCGGAGGCGGCAAATTCGCCGCGCCGTAGGGGGCGACGGCGCGGCGAATCGCGTGGAAAGACGTCGGGGGTCGAGGCTGGAGGGCGCGACGCCTCGCCGTGCTCCCGCGTCGGCGACGGACGGCGCCGCTCAGCCGGCGGCGCGACGCAGACGGTAGGCGGCCGCCGCGTTCGGCGCCGCGACGACGGGGCGGCGGCGGGCCTGCTCTTGCCGCCAGCGCGTCAAACCCTCGCGGATGTGATCGGGATCGAGGTCGAGGGCGTAGCAAATGTTCTCGAACGAGAAGATCCAGGTGTTGTCGTGCGAGTCGAACCACTCGCACGTCTCGCCGAAGAGACGCCGTCCGCGCCGATTCGTCGCGAACGCGTAATGTTGGTAGCTCCGCACCGCCTCCTCGAGGATCGCGAGCACGAGACGTCGCTCGCGCTCGAGAGGGACCGTTCCGGCTTCTGCACTCATCATTGCTCCTATCGTAATTGCTCCTGTCGTAATTCGTGGTGAGGGACGGCGACGGACGGGCGCTCGGCCGCCATCTCGGCGAGCGTGCCGGCGAGGACCGACGCGTCGAACGGCTTCGAGAGGAGACGCGCCCCGCTTTGCGTCGCTTGCGCCATCAGCTGCTCGTCGGCGAACGCCGAGATCAAGATGACCCGTTGCGCCGGCCGGTCGCGCTGCAGCTCGGACACCAGCTCGGTGCCGAGAATCAGCGGCATGCGCACGTCGCAGATGACGACGTCATACGACCGTCGGAGGCAGCGCTCGAAACCGACGAGCCCGTCGCTCACCCATTCGGCGTCGTGGCCGAGTCCGGTAAGCACCTCGGCGAGGTAGCGGCAAAAGGTCGGGTCGTCGTCGATGATCAGCAGGCGCATCGTCGCTCGATAGAGCAACCGCGGTGCCATCGCTGCGTGACACGCAACCCCGCGAAGTTTCGGCGGGCGGCTGCCTCCGGGACGCCGACGGAGCGCACACCGTCAGCGGATAACCAGCCGCGAGCCTAGTAAAACCAGTGACTTACGTCTGTGGGGCGTGATGGCGCCGAGGTGAGGCGAAACGCCTCAGGAGGCGCGCAGACCGTAGCGGCGGAGCATACGGTAGAGCGAGCGCCGATCGACGCCGAGGATCGTCGCGGCGCGCGAGATGTTCCCGCCGGTCTCGGCGAGCACGTGCGCGAGGTAGCGCCGCTTCACCTCCTCGAGCGTCGGGCTGCCGCGATGGAGCGTCGCCTCGACCGTCGAGCGCAGCTCGGGCGCGAGGTCCTCGGGCGTGAGCACGGTGCCGCTCGCGAGCGCGACGGCGCGCTCGATGCAGTGCTCGAGCTCGCGGATGTTCCCGGGCCACGGGTAGTCCATCAGCAGCACCATCGCCTCGTCGGTGAGGTGCGAGATCGGCTTCTGGTTGCGTTCGGCGTAGCGACGGAGGAAGTGCTCGGCGAGGAGCGGAACGTCCTCGCGCCGCTCGCGCAGGGGCGGGAGCGTAATCGTCACCACCTTCAAGCGGTAGAAGAGGTCCTCGCGAAAGCTGCCGCGCCGCACCAGCTCCTCGAGATTACGGTTCGTCGCGGCGACGACCCGGACGTCGACCTTGATCCACTCCTGGCCGCCGACGCGCTTGATCTCGTACTCTTGCAGCACGCGCAGGAGCTTCGCCTGCATCGGCGCGCCGATGTCGCCGATCTCGTCGAGGAAGATCGTGCCGCCGCTCGCCTCCTCGAAGAGTCCCTTCTTCTCGCCGACGGCGCCGGTGAAGGCGCCGCGCACGTAGCCAAAGAGCTCGCTCTCGAGCAGCGTGTCCGTGAGCGACCCACAGTCGACGGCGACGAAGCGGGCGCCGGAGCGGCCGCTGTGCCGGTGCAGCGCCGTCGCGATGAGCTCCTTCCCGGTGCCGCTCTCGCCCTCGACGAGGACGGTGCTGCGCGACGGGGCGACGCGCGCGACCGTCTTGTAGACTTCGACCATCGCCGGGCTGCGGCCGACGAGGACGCCGTACGTGTCGTCGGCGCCGCGGTCGCCGTTCATGCGCGCGTCGGGGAGCCGCCGCTCGGAGAGCGCGCGCCGGACGGTCGATTTGATCTCCTCGAGGTTCATCGGCTTGCTGACGTAGTCGAAGGCGCCGTGACGGATGGCCTCGACGGCGGTCTCGACCGAGCCGAAGGCGGTCATGACGATCACTTGGATCGCCGGGTCCCGCGCCTTGAGGGCGCGCGTCACCGCGATGCCGTCCATCTCCGGCATGCGCACGTCGGTGACGGCGAGGTCGAAGTGCTCGTGCTCGGCGCGCTCGAGGGCACGTGGGCCGCTGTCGCACGCGGCGACGCGATAGCCTTCGCTCTGCAACACCTCGGTCAAGAGCTCGCGCGTGACCGCATCGTCGTCGATGACGAGGAGCTGCGCGCTCATGCGGCCTCTCCGGGGCCGATCGTGATCTCGACCGTCGTGCCCTCACCACGGCGGCTCTGCATCCGCACGCCGCCGTCGTGGGCGCGGGCGATGTCCTGGCTGATCGTGAGGCCGAGACCGGTGCCGCGGCCGATCCCCTTCGTGGTGAAGAAGGGCTGGAAGACGCGCGTCATGTCCTCGGCGGCGATGCCCTTGCCGTTGTCGCTGATACGGACGAGGAGACCCGGCGGGCCGCCGTTGTCGGTCACGGCCTCGGCGGCGACGACGATGCTCCCACCCTCGTCGAGGGCGTCGACGGCGTTGGTCAGCACGTTCAAGAGGATCTGCTGCAAGCCGCGCGGGTCGGCGGCGATCGTCGACGGTGCGGCGGCGAGGTCGCGTGCGACGGCGATGCGCTTTGCGCGCAGCACCGGCGCGAGCAGGAGGAGCGTGTCCTCGATGAGCGGCACCACGGCGACGGGCTGGCGCTGCAAGGTCGGCGTCCGCGTCTGATCGAGCGCGTTACGGATCGCCTGGCTCATGACCCGCACCTGCGACTCGATGATCGCGAGCTTCTCGCGCCCGTCACGCGACGTCACCTCCCGTTGCAGCAGCTGCGTGTAGCCGAGGACGGAGTTGAGCGGCGTGCCGAGCTCGTGCGCGATCGCCGCCGTCATTTGCCCGAGGGCGGCGAGACGCTCGGCGCGGCCGAGCTGCTTCTGGACGTGCCAGAGCTGCTCGTTGATGCGCTGCAGATCGAGGTTCTTCGCGGCGATGTCCGCCGTCGCCGCGGCGACGCGGGTCTCGAGCTCGTCGTTGAAGCGGCTGAGGCGTCCCACGAGCTCGCGGTTCTCCTGGTCCGCGGTCGCGATCGTCTCCAGCATGCGGTTGAAGTGGTCGCCGAGCTGCTGCAGCTCGTCGCTGCCGCGCAGATGCACGCGGGTGTCGAGGCGGCCGCCGCGCGCGGCGTTCATCGCGTCGACGAGGAGACGGATCGGGCGCGCGATCGTGCGTGTGAGAATGAGACCCAGGACGGCGGAAATGCCGAGCACGCAGAGCAGGGTGAGCAGCAACGCCTGGCGCGCTTGCAGGTTGCTCAGGCGCTCGACCTCGGCGAGCGACGCCTTCACGCGGATCGAGCCGATGACGCGCTGGCCGAGATGGAACGGCGCGACGGCGAGGCCGAGGTGGGTGCTCCCCGGCAGAAGCTCCCAGATCGGGCGATCGAGCTCCATCGCGAGCCGGTCGAGCGGAATCGGCTCCGCCGGACGTGCGCGCCCCGAGCTGCCCAGGAGGCGCCATTGGTTGCCGACCGGCAGCAGGATCTCGATGTCGGCGACGTTTCGGTGGGTGCGGGCCAGCTCGCCGAGGCGATGGTGGAAGTTTCGCAAGTCGGTGCGTCCCCAGAGCGAGCCGAGCAGGATGTCGATCTCCTTCGTCAGCGTGAGCGCGCGCTCTTGCAGGTTGCGCTCGGCGATGCGCGTCGAGAGACGGATCTCCAGTGCCGTCGCCGCCGCGAGGACGATGACGACGGTCATGACCAGCAGCGCGACGACGCGCAATCGCAGCGATCGCCAGGGGAAAAGTCGCATCTGGCGCATCATATCGCTGTCGGGGACGGGCGATAAGCGTCCCTCGTTCTACGCGCGCGGGACGCGGCGGCCGGTTCTGCACCCGACGTGCGCAAGAGGGTACGTGTGCGCACCACGGGTGCAGAACCGGCCGCCGCGTCCCGCGCGGGTCGGCGCGGGGCGCTCATCGGGCGTCCCCGGCGGCCCTACGGGCGCCGGGGTTACTCGCTCCCTGCGTCGGGTGGGTGGGCGCCGACGACAGCGTGTCCCGCCTCGAGGCCTTTACCCACTGCGTCTTTTCCCGACCGTAGAGATTCTACGGTATCGCGCGAGATGCCGACGTCGGGGAGGGGAGGGATCTCGCCTTGGTAGACGTGGCGGCGGAAGAAGGCGGCGTAGCTCTTGCCGGTCACGCGGCGCAGCGTGCCGAGGAAGCGCGCGGTCGTGACGACGCCGCCTTCCTGCGCGAGGGCGTGGACGACGTCGTCGAGACTGTGCGCGTCGTTGGTCGCGTGGCGGATGCGGCGGTCGAGCGCATAGAGGACGAGCGGGGCGCTGTTGTTGTGGATGGCGTGGCTCTGGTCGCGGGTGAAGTCGTGGCCCCAGACGCCGTAGCGCGCAAAGAAGCGGAGCGCTTGCGTGTACCGACGGTCGTCGAGCTCGCCGATCCGCCGCTGCAGCTCGATCGAGTAGAACTCCGCCAGGCCTTCGGCGAGCCAATGGGCGTCCCACGCCGGGCGAAACGGCGCGGTCACGTGGAAGAGCTCGTGCAGGTAGGGGCTGGTGCGATCGGGCGTCTGGAGCGGCCGATTGCCGTGCATGTAGAACGAGTCCTCGCCGCTGAGGCCGCCGCGCCACATCGGATCGGCGCCGATCACGATGAGGAGACGGGTGCGTGCGCCGAGGAGGTCGTGCATCAGCGGCAGGGCGCGATCGAGGAGCGCGAGAATGCGGTCGGGGGGCACGCCCGCGCCGGCCGGGCCCGCGATCGTGACCGCGGTGCCGTGTAGCGTCGCGTCGGTGCGGTGAAACCGTCCGAGGATCAGCCATCCGCGCGGATGGTCGAACCGACCGCGGCTTTCGACGACGAACTCCCGGGTTCCCGCCGGCGGCATCGCGGTGACCGCGTCCCAGCCGCGCGGCAGGCGGAAGACGAGGCGCGCGCGCGATTTCGGCTCCGGCTCGATGTCGCGGCGAAACAGCACGGCGCTGCGCGGGAAGAGCGCGCTCGTCCGCATCACCACCCAGCCGTCACCGATGTAGCTGTCGAATCCTTTGTCTGGCGCGCGACGATGCCGCAGCGCCGCCTGATAGGTGAGATGCGCGTACGGCGCGTTCGGCGTCCAGACGATCTCGCCGCGCCGGCGCTCGAGCACGCCGGTGCCCTCGAACTTCTCGAAGCGCTCGGGATCGAAACGCAGACGGATGCGCGCGATCTCGTCGATGCCGGCGAGCTCCCAGCGCACCGTCGCCGTCGTCGCCGTCGCGCTCGCGATCTCGACCGCGTACGTCACGCTGAACGTCGCGCGCGCGGGTGTCGCGACGGGTGGGTTGTCGCCGCGCGCGACGTGCGTCGCGCCGATCGCGGCGATCATGGCGGCGATTCCACAGCGACGAACGACTCGCGCGATGCGTCGATACGCGTTCGCGCCTTGACACTCTGAATGGTGATTGATAGGCAAATCAATCTGTTATCGATTTTCAGGCACGTAGCTCAGTGGGAGAGCGCTTCCTTGACACGGAAGAGGCCGGCGGTTCAATCCCGCCCGTGCCTATCAGGCCAGCTCCTGCATCCCACCGCATGACCGAAGATCGGATCCGAGTCGCTCTCGCCGGCGGGGCGGAGGTGTCGGTGCCACGCGGAACGACGGCCGCAGACGCGCTCCGGGCGCTCGGCGAGCGGCGTATCGGCGAGACCCTCGCCGCGAAAGTCGGCGATCGCGTCGTCGATCTCTCGCGTGACGTCGACGCCGACACGACGATCGCGCCCGTCTTCGGCGACTCGCCCGAGGGCATCGAGATCCTCCGCCACTCGAGCGCGCATCTCCTCGCGCACGCCGTGAAGCGGCTCTTCCCCGAGACGCAGGTGACGATCGGCCCGGTCATCGAGAACGGATTCTACTACGACTTCAAGCGTGCGCAGCCGTTCACGCCCGAAGACCTCGAGCGCATCGAGGCGACGATGCGCGAGATCGCCGGCGAGAACATCCCGGTGCACCGCCGTGAGATGTCGCGCCAGGACGCGATCGCGCTCTTTCGCGAGATGGGCGAGCACTACAAGGTCGAGATCATCGAAGGCATCCCCGACGACCACGTGTCGCTCTACAGCCAAGGCGACTTCACGGACTTGTGCCGCGGACCGCACGTGCCGTCGACGGGGCGCCTGAAGGCCTTCAAGCTCACCAGCGTCGCGGGCGCCTATTGGCGCGGCGACGAGCATAACGAGATGCTGCAGCGGATCTACGGCACCGCCTTTCCGACACCGAAGGAGCTCAAAGAGCACCTCGCGCTGCTGGAGGAGGCGAAGCGCCGCGATCATCGCAAGCTCGGGAAGGAGCTCGACCTCTTCAGCTTCCATCCCGAGGCGCCCGCGAGCCCGTTTTTCCATCCGAAGGGCGCGATCATCTACAACACGCTCGTCGACTACATCCGCGGCCTCTACCGACAGTACGGCTACGACGAGGTGTTGACGCCGCAGATCCTCGACGTCGAGCTGTGGAAGCGCTCCGGCCACTACGAGAACTACCGCGAGAGCATGTACTTCACCGAGGCGGACGAGCGGCAGATGGCCGTCAAGCCAATGAACTGCCCGAGCCATTGTCTGCTCTACGCCGCCGGCAAGCGCTCGTATCGCGACCTGCCGCTGCGGATCGCCGATTTCGGACGCCTCCATCGCTACGAGCGCTCGGGCGTGACGGCGGGACTCACGCGCGTGCGCTCGTTCTCGCAGGACGACGCGCATCTCTTCTGTACCCCGGAGCAGATCGACGCCGAGGTCGCGAGCGTCGTCGACATGCTCTTCCGCACCTATGATCTCTTCGGCTTCTCCGAGCGCCGCATCTATCTCGGCACGCGTCCCGAGCGCTCGATCGGCGACGCCGCGATGTGGGAGCGCGCCGAGCGTGCGCTGCGCGACGTGCTCGAGCGTCGCGGCATCGCTTTCGACGTTCACCCCGGGGACGGCGCCTTTTACGGACCGAAAATCGATTTCTGCATCCTCGATGCGATGCGCCGCGAGTGGCAGCTCGGCACCGTGCAGCTCGACTTCGCGCTCCCCGAGCGCTTCGATCTCCACTTCATCAACGCCGATGGCAAGGAGGAGCGGCCGGTGATGATCCACCGCGCGCTCCTCGGCTCGATCGAGCGTTTCATGGCGATCCTCATCGAGCATTGCGCCGGCGATTTCCCGCTCTGGCTCGCGCCGCTGCAGGTGCGCCTCATCACGATCACCGACCAGCAGCACGCCTACGCGGCGCGCGTGCTCGCCGAGTTGCGGGCGGCCGGGCTTCGCGCCGAGGCGGATCTCCGCAACGAGAAGCTCGGCTACAAGATCCGCGAGGCCGAGCTGCACAAGGTGCCGATCGTGCTGGTGATCGGCGACAAAGAGGTCGCCTCGCAGACCGTCGCGCCGCGCCGACGCGGCGCCGGAACGCTGCCGGCGACCGACGTCCCGAGCTTCATCGCGAGCATCGCGGCCGACGCGCGCGCCGGCACTCAAGGAGGTGTCCCATAAGCGTCAAAGAAGCCCAGGTTCGCATCAATCATCAGATCAATGCACGCGAGATTCGCGTGATCGACGCCGACGGTGGCCAGCTCGGCGTCCTGCCGACGGCCGATGCCCTGCGCATCGCCGAGCAAAAGGAGCTCGATCTCGTCGAGATCGCGGCCACGGCGACCCCTCCCGTCTGCCGCATCATGGACTACGGGAAGTTCCGCTACGAGAAGAAGAAAAAAGCCCAGGAGTCGAAGAAGAAGCAGGTCTACGTCACCGTCAAGGAAGTGAAGATGGGCTCGCGCACCAGCGTGCACGACGTCGACTTCAAGGTCGGCCACATCCGTAAGTTCCTCGAGCGCAGCCAGCGCGTGAAAGTGTCCGTCTTCTTCCGCGGCCGCGAGATCACGCACCCCGAGATCGGCCGCGATCTCCTCATGGGCGTGTTTGAAAAGGTCAAAGATCTGAGCAATATGGAGATCAGTCCGCGGCTCGAAGGCCGCAACATGTCGATGATGCTGCAGCCGCGCTGAGCGCCCGCAGCCCGCGAGAGGACCCACACACATGCCGAAGATGAAAACGCGCCGCGGAGCGGCCAAGCGTTTCACGGTGACGGGCACCGGCAAGATCAAGCGCGGGAAGGCGTACAAGCGACATCAGCTCTCGTGCAAGACGCGCAAGGGAAAGCGTCATCTGCGCCACGCGACGATGGTGGCCGCCGGCGAAAGCCGCAGCATCCGGCGAATGATCCCGTATCTGTGAGAGGAAGAGGGGAGCGACAGCGATGCCACGCGTGAAACGCGGCACGAAGACACGGCGCCGCCACAAGAAGCTGCTGAAGCTCGCGAAGGGCAACGTCGGCGGCCGCCGCCGCGGCTACCGGCAAGCGCGCGAGACGGTCGAGAAAGGCCTGGTCTACGCCTATCGCGATCGCAAGGTCCGCAAGCGCGAGTTCCGCAGCCTGTGGATCGTCCGCATCAACGCTGCGGCGCGGCTGCACGGGCTCAGCTACAGCCGGTTCATCGAAGGTCTCAAGAAGGCCGGCGTCGATCTCGACCGCAAGGTGCTCGCCGACCTCGCCGTTCGCGACCCCGGCGCGTTCGGCGACTTGACCCGCATCGCCGCCGCCTGAGCGTGTCTCTCCGCGTCGCCCGGCGATCGCGTGGTCGCGCCGTACGTACCGGTGCGAGTCGCTGGAGCACCGCGGGTCGCGCCGCGCGGTGCGACGCCCATCGGAGCATCGGGCGCGCAGCGCCCGAGCGCACGGGGGCTGACTCGGAATGAAGGCCACCCTCGAGGCGCTCGGCGCCGAGATCGACAGCGCGCTCGACGCCTGCCGCTCCGAGGAGGATCTGGAGCGCGCTCGGATCACGTTCCTCGGCCGCAAGGGGCGGCTGACCGACGCGATGCGCGGCGTCGGCGCGCTCGCGCCGGAGGAGCGACCGGCGATCGGCGAGCTCGCGAACGCGCTCAAGCGCCGCGTCGAGCAGCGCATCGACGAGCTCCGCGAGCGCTGGCAGGCCGAGCGTCGGAAGATCGAGCTCGAGGGCGAGCGCCTCGACGTGACGCTACCTGGACGCGCGTGGCCCTACGGGCACGCGCATCCGCTCACCGCCGCGCTCGACGAGACGGTCGGCATTCTCGTGAGCCTCGGCTTCTCGGTCTACGAGGGTCCGCACATCGAGGACGAGTACCACAACTTCGAGGCGCTCAACATTCCGAGCGACCACCCGGCGCGCGACATGCACGACACCTTCTTCATCGACGACCGGCATATCTTACGCACACACACGTCGCCGGTGCAGATCCGCGTCATGGAGAACCAGGAGCCGCCGGTCGCGGCGATCGCGCCCGGCGCCGTCTTCCGTCACGACGACGACATCACGCACTCGCCGATGTTCCATCAGGTCGAGGGCTTCCTCGTCGATCGCGGCGTGACGTTCGCGCATCTGAAAGGCGTGCTGTCGCTCTTCGTGCAGCGCATGTTCGGCGACGACACCCGCTTGCGTTTTCGTCCGAGCTTCTTTCCGTTCACGGAGCCGAGCGCGGAGATCGACATCAGCTGCGTCATCTGCGGCGGCGCGCGCGAGGTCGGTGGCGCGCCGTGCCGGGTCTGCAAGGCGAGCGGGTGGCTCGAGATCCTCGGCGCCGGGATGATTCATCCGGCGGTCTTCCGCGCGGTCGGCTACGACCCCGAGGCGGTCACCGGCTTCGCGTTCGGCGTCGGCATCGAGCGCGTCGCGATGCTCAAATACGGCATCCACGACATCCGTCTCCTCTTCCAAAACGATCTGCGCTTCCTGCGGCAATTCTGAGTCGCGAGTCCGACGGTGAAGCTGACGCTCAACTGGTTGCGGGAATTCGTCGAGCTCGTGCTGCCGACGGACGAGCTCTGCGACGCGCTAGTGATGGCCGGCATCGAGGTCGAGAGCGTCGAGGAGCACCGCCCGATCTGGAACCCGGTCGAGATCGTCGAGCTCGTGGCCGTCGAGAAGCATCCCAACGCCGATCGCTTGCGGCTCTGTACCGTCCGCCGCGGTAGCGCCGAGATCGTGCGCGTGGTCTGCGGCGCGAGCAACATGCAGGCGGGCGACAAGGTCGCGCTGGCGTCACCGGGGACCGATCTGCCGGGCGGGCGCCGCATCGAGCGCGCGACGATCCGCGGCCAGATCTCCGACGGCATGCTGTGCGCGAGTCGCGAGCTCGAGCTTCCCGAGGACGGCGTCGACGGCATCATGATCCTGCCGGCGGACGCGCCGACTGGTCGCCGTCTCGTCGACTATCTCGGCGCCGCCGACACCGTCCTCGAGCTCGCGATCACGCCGAACCGCGGCGACTGCCTGAGCGTCCTCGGTGTCGCCCGTGAGATCGCCGCGCTCACCGGCGCGAAGCTGCAGGTGCCGCGCTCGGCCTTGCGTGAGCAGGATCCGCCGACGCGATCCGCGGTCCGCGTCAACGTCGACGCCCCGGACCTCTGCCCGCGCTACGCGGCTCGCGTCGTACGCGGCGTACACGTCGCGGCGTCGCCGCCGTGGATGCAGACCCGGCTCGCCATGGTCGGCATGCGGCCGATCGGCAACGTCGTCGACGTGACGAACTACGTCATGCTCGAGCGCGGCCAGCCGCTGCACGCGTTCGACCTGGCGCGGGTCGCCGATCGGCGCATCGTCGTGCGCCGCGCCGGCAGCCGCCAGCCGTTCGTGACCCTCGACGGCGGCACGCGCGAGCTGCTCCCCGACGACTTGGTCATCGCCGACGGTCGCGGGCCGGCCGCACTCGCCGGCATCATGGGCGGCGCCAACTCCGAGATCCGCGCCGACACGACCGAGGTCCTGCTGGAGAGCGCGTATTTCACCCCGAGCGGCATCCGCCGGACGGCACGCCGCCTCGGGCTCGCCAGCGACTCATCGTATCGCTTCGAGCGCGGCGTCGACCCGACCGCGACGACTGCCGCGCTCGACCGCGCCGCGGAGCTGATCGCGGCCACGGCGGGCGGCACGATCGCGCGTGGCGTGATCGACAAGCAGGCGCCGCGACATCCTCGCCCGGCGGCGATCCGCGTCCGACCCGCACGCGTCAACGCGCTGCTCGGCACCACGCTCAGCGTCGCCGAGATCGAACGCCCGCTCCGCGCCCTCGGCGCGACGGTCACCGGCGGTCGCAGCGCGCTGCGCGTCGTGGCGCCGAGCCATCGCACCGATCTGCAGAGCGAGGTCGATCTGATCGAGGAGGTCGCACGCCTCTCCGGATACGACGCGATCGCCGCGGCGACGCCGGCGATCGTCGCCATCGGACCGGGCCGCGGGGCCAACTACGATCTGGAGGAGCGGCTGCGGCACGCAGTTCGCGCCGCCGGCTTCGACGAGATGATCAGCCTCGCGATGGTGTCGGTCGAGGAGAACCGCGTCTTTCCCGGACTGCCGGACCTGCCGGGCGAGGCGGTCGCGCTGCAGAATGCGCCATCCGCCGACGCGGCCGAGCTGCGGCGCAGCCTGCTCCCGGGACTCTTGCAGACGCTCGATGTGAATCGGCGCCAAGGCGAGCGGCTGGTTGCCGGCTACGCGCTCGGCCGCGTCTACGCGCGTCACGGCGAGCGCTATCACGAGGGCGAGGCGTTGGCCCTGATCCTCGCCGGCACATGGCAGCCCGCCGTGATCGGCGAGACCGGCCGTCCCGCGTCGTTCGCGGACGTGAAGGGCGCGCTCACCCTGGCGTTCGAGCGCCTCGGCCTCGACGCCGTCCGCTGGGAGTCGCTCGAGAGCGAAGCGCCGTACCTGCACCCGGGGAAGGCCGCGCGCATCATGATCGTAGGGGTGCTGTGCGGCGTCGCGGGCGCGCTGCATCCCGACGTCGCCGCCGCGCGCGGCCTCGAGGGCGACGTCTGGCTCGCCGAACTTGACATGGTCAGAGTCGTTCAGTACTGTCCGCGCCGCGTTGTTTTTCGGCCACTTCCACGCTTTCCCGCCGTTCTTCGGGACGTCGCGGTCGTGGTCGACAGCAGCGTCCAAGGGCAGCACATTCTCGATGCGATAAGCGAAGTCGCACCACCTCTCGTGGAGGAAGTGCGGGTGTTCGACGAATACACCGGAGCCCCGATTCCCCAGGGCAAGAAGAGCATCGCCTACTCGATCTCGTATCGCGCCGCTGACCGAACCCTCACCGACGAGGAAGTGAACGCGTTGCACGAGGATCTCGTGGCGCGGCTCGTCGCTCGCGTCGCCGTGGAGGTGCGCCGGTGAACGACGGAGCAGGCGCCCCGCAAAAGGGCGCAACGATGACGAAGGCCGACATCGTAGAGCGCATCTACGAGAAGGTCGGCTTCTCGAAAAAAGAAGCGTCCGAAGTCGTCGAGTCGATCTTCGAAATCATCAAAGCCCGCCTCGAGCACGGCGACAAGGTAAAGATCTCCGGCTTCGGCAACTTCGTCGTCAACCAAAAGCGCCCGCGAAAAGGCCGCAACCCGCAAACCGGCGAAGAAATCATCATCACCGGCCGCAAAGTGCTCACCTTCAAAGCCAGCCAGGTTCTCAAGAAGACGATCAACCCCGCGTAGCTCGCTCGTACCGTCTCTTCTCAGCAGCGATCGTAGAACGACTCGTCCCCGCGGGCGGCGGCGGGTGAGAACGGGGTGCGCGGGGCCGGGCACGCGCGCAGCGGCGGGCCGCGCACTCGCGACCGCAATTGCGCGCCCGATGACACTGCCGCACGTGCGATCGGCGGGAGCATGCTTCGCCTCGATGTGACAAAAACTACCCCGCTTTCAGGAGCCGATCGAGGCGCTTGAAACGGTCCGCGACCGCCGGTGCCGGGCCGACGT